>JACXTT010004471.1_pt1 | contig 20768 bp, 23 predicted proteins | sample 9270951 | NCBI WGS metagenome assembly JACXTT01 (sample SAMN15532306, study PRJNA645909) | rock metagenome | isolation source: weathered quartz diorite | place: Puerto Rico | collected 2017-06-21
TAGAATAAAATATCTAGAACAGAAAGTCTAGAAGATTTTATCTACATCGGGATGGTTTCGGATGCATATGAGGATAGACGGACGTGCGGGGACGCTCCAGCGCGCTGCGATGGACGGGAGATATGCGGGAATGGACTGCGGGAAAATGGAAAGGCCGGCGAGCGCCGGCCTTTGGAAGCTACTTAATACATGACGACGGAACGAATCGACTCGCCGGCCTTCATCAGATCAAAGCCTTCGTTGATGCGCTCGAGCGGCAGGCGGTGGGTGATCAGGTCGTCGATGTTGATCTTGCCGTCCATATACCAGTCGACGATCTTCGGCACGTCGGTGCGGCCCCGTGCGCCGCCGAACGCCGAACCTTTCCAGACGCGACCGGTGACCAGCTGGAAGGGCCGGGTCGAGATTTCCGCCCCGCCCTCGGCCACGCCGATGATGATCGACTGGCCCCAGCCCTTGTGGCAGCACTCGAGCGACTGGCGCATGGTGGTGGTGTTGCCGATGCACTCGAAACTGTAATCGGCGCCGCCGTCGGTCAGGGCGATGATGTCGTCGACCACGTTGGCCGAGGTTTTCGGATTGATAAAATCGGTCATGCCGAATTTGCGGGCCATGGCTTCGCGCGCCGGATTCAGGTCGACGCCGATGATTTTATTCGCGCCCACCATCTTGGCCGCCTGGATCACGTTCAGGCCGATGCCGCCCAGGCCGAACACGACGACATTGGCGCCCGCCTCCACCTTGGCCGTGAACAGCACGGCGCCGACGCCGGTGGTGACGCCGCAGCCGATGTAGCAGATCTTGTCGAAGGGCGCATCCGGGCGCACTTTCGCCAGTGCGATTTCCGGCACCACGATGTAATTCGAAAAGGTGGACGTGCCCATGTAGTGGAACAGCGGCTTGCCGTCCAGCGAGAAGCGGCTGGTGGCATCCGGCATCAGGCCGCGGCCCTGGGTCGAGCGGATCGCCTGGCACAGATTGGTTTTTTGCGACAGGCAGAATTTGCACTGGCGGCATTCCGGCGTGTACAGGGGAATCACGTGATCGTCTTTGCGCACGCTGGTCACGCCGGGCCCGACGTCGACGACGATACCGGCGCCTTCATGACCGAGAATGGCGGGGAAGATCCCTTCCGGATCGGCGCCGGACAGGGTGTAGTAATCGGTGTGGCAGATGCCGGTGGCCTTGATCTCCACCAGCACTTCGCCCGCCTTCGGGCCCTCCAGCTCGACTTCTTCGATGGTCAAGGGGGCGCCGGCTTTCCAGGCGACTGCGGCTTTGGTTTTCATGATGCTCCTGTGTCGGGTTAATGCATCATGATAACCGGCACGGAGAACAGTTGCAGTATGCAGCAGGGGGAAGGCGCAGAGCCTGGCCCCCTGCTATCTACGCCGCTTGCAGCCTCTGATCCCACAACTGGCTCACCTGCCCCGCCAGCCGCAGCGGCACCAGCGGCTTCGGAATCACCCCGATCGCGCCGACGCCGACATAGCGCGCCAGATCTTCCGGCATGGTCAGCCCGGTGACGAACAAGGCCGGCGTGTCGGCCATGTGCGGCAACTCGCGCAAGGCTTTCAGGGTGGCCAGTCCATCGAGCTCCGGCATCATCACATCGAGCAGGATCAAATCGGGATGGAAATCCTCTGCGGCCAGCACGGCCTGGCGGCCCGAGCTGCAGTCGCGCACATTGAAATTGCCGATCACTTCAAGCACCAGCTTGGCGGTGGTGCGCACGTGCAGATCGTCTTCGACGTAAAGGATGGAACGGAGATCAGTGGTGGAAAGAATTGGGCTCATGTGTAACTCCGACGAAATGTGGGACGCTCGAAACAACAAGGGGGACGCGAACGGTACGAGAATCGGCGGAGTGGGGCCGGCCAAGCAAAGTGGGTGGCCGCAGGGAGGAGGCGGCGAGGAACACATCAGGCCGCCACGGGGCGGCGGCCTTTTATTGCGAACACTGCGGAAACTGCGGCAGCGCTTCTTGATGACGAATCATAAGGCAAAAGTTGCCGTACATCCACTCTTCATAAAGAACTAGACCTCTAAACATGGCGAATCGGCAACAAGCGACGACCACCATGAAGTTCGGCCCGCAGTCTGTATAGCCACAAGCCGAACACAAGCGCGCCGATTACTTCGGTTTTACGCGGCTGGCAAATCCCGCGTGCAGCGCGTTCAACATCTCTTCGGCGGCCAGCAGCTGGTCGGCCACCTCGTTGATCTTGCGGCGGCTCGAACGGGCGTGGTCGCGCAGCACTTCGAAGGCGGTATTGCGGTCGGACTGGAAACGGCCCATCAGCAGGCCGACAGCCAGGCTGGTTTCGCGGCCGGCAGCGAGCGCCGCGTTCAGGTTGACTTCGGTGCGGCGCAGCTGGCGGATCTCGTCGGCGCGCGCCAGGCCCGCTTCGAAGGCCGGCAGCAGGCGGGCGGCGTCGATTGGTTTGAGCAGGAAACCGACAGCGCCGAACTGGGCCGCCTGGCGCGCCGATTCGCCGTCGGCATTGGCCGACAGGAACATGAAGGCGACCGAGGTGTGTTCGTGCAGGTGGCGCGCCAGCTCGAGGCCGGACATGCCGGGCATATTGATGTCGAGCAGGGCGAGATCGGGCTCTCTCGCCTCGATCTGCCGGATCGCCTCGGCGGCGCCGGCGGCGGTGACGGTGTCGTAGCCGGCGTGATTGAGCACTTCGGCCAGAAATTGCAGCAGCAGGGTGTCGTCGTCGACGAGCAAAATCAAGCGCTTGGCGTTGGTAGATGAGTTCATTGATTGGGAAGCTATCGTGGTCCGCGTTCAAAGATTATACGGCCTGTCAAGACGGCGGTGTAACATTTCGATGGGGAACTATTTACCAAAAATTCCTGCGCACTCTGCGTGCGTGCGCCACTGGAAATCGCCGAATGTTTACAATGATGTTCCCTATCATGGTTTCGCCGATTTCACGCTCGATGAACAGCCCGTCCGACCGCAATCCCACCGCCGAATCACTGGCCGCCGAACTGCTCGACGAAGCAGCGCGCAGCCGCCGCCAGGCGCCCCCTGCGGTACCTTTCCTGCTGCGCTCGCCGGAATTGATGGCGCTGGCGCCGGCCGTGCGCGAGCGGGTGTTGACGCATGCACGCCGCAGCGCCGCCACCAATCCGAAAGCCCTGTTGGCGCTGCTGCTGTATGGCGCTTGCGTGGTGGCGCTGCTATTCGTCACCGGCCAGAGCCGTTTCGGCATGCTGCTCGGCGCGGCGCCAATGCTGTTGTGGCTACTCCACACCTTGAATATCCGCCGCCACGCCCGCCGCCTGGCCCGCGACCTGGTGCGCGAACCGGTCTAAGGCTCCGGCCGACCGGCCCGCCTGCGCGGCCGCGTCATCTATAATGGGGTTTCCACATTCAACTCACCCTTACTCTGCCCACACCATGGAATTAGCCAAGTCTTTCGAGCCTGCCGATATTGAACAATTCTGGCGCACCGCCTGGGAACAGCGCGGCTATTTCGCCGCCACCATGGACGCCGATAAACCATCGTTCAGCATCCAGCTGCCGCCACCGAACGTCACCGGCACCTTGCACATGGGGCACGCGTTCAACCAGACCATCATGGATGGCCTGACCCGCTACTACCGCATGCGCGGCTACAACACCGCGTGGATTCCGGGCACCGACCACGCCGGCATCGCCACCCAGATCGTCGTCGAGCGCCAGCTCGATGCGCAGAAAGTGTCGCGGCACGACCTGGGCCGCGAGAAGTTCGTCGAAAAGGTGTGGGAGTGGAAGGAAAAATCCGGCAACATCATCACCGGCCAGATGCGCCGCATCGGCGCCTCGGCCGACTGGCAACGTGAGTATTTCACGATGGACGAACCGCGCTCGAAAGTGGTCACCGAAGTGTTCGTGCGCCTGTTCGAACAGGGCCTGATCTATCGCGGTAAACGCCTGGTCAATTGGGATCCGGTGCTGGGCACCGCTGTCTCCGACCTGGAAGTGGCGCAGGAAGAAGAAGACGGCCACATGTGGTACATCCGCTACCCGTTTGTGGATGGCAGCGGCCACGTCACCGTCGCCACCACCCGTCCTGAAACATTGTTAGGGGACGTGGCCGTCGCCGTCGATCCGACCGACGAGCGCTACACGGAACATGTGGGCAAGATGCTGCAGCTGCCGCTGACCGGCCGCGAAATTCCGCTGATCGCCGACGAGTACGCCGACAAGGCCTTCGGCACCGGCTGCGTGAAAATCACCCCTGCCCACGACTTCAACGATTACGCTGTCGGCCAGAGAAACAAGCTGCCGATGATCAGCGTGCTGACCCTGGACGCCAGGATCAACGAGAACGCCCCTGCCGTCTACCAGGGCATGGACCGTTTCGCCGCCCGCAAGCAGATCGTCGCCGACCTGGACGCCATCGGCCTCTTGCAGGAAGTCAAACCCCATAAACTGCAAGTGCCGCGCGGCGACCGCACCGGCGTGGTCATCGAGCCGATGCTGACCGACCAGTGGTTTGTCGCCATGAGCAAACCGGCGCCGGAAGGCACTTATTTCCCCGGCAAATCGATCGCCGAAGTGGCCCTGGAAAAAGTCGCGAATGGCGAGATCAAGTTCGTACCGGAAAACTGGAGCACCACCTACAACCAGTGGCTGGGTAACATCCAGGACTGGTGCGTGTCGCGTCAATTGTGGTGGGGCCACCGCATCCCGGCCTGGTACGACGAGGCGGGCAACATCATCGTCGCCCGCGACGAAGCCGAAGCGCAGGCCAAGGCTGCGGCCGCCGGCGTGACGGGCGCCCTGCGCCGCGACGACGACGTGCTCGACACCTGGTTCTCGTCGGCCCTGGTGCCCTTCTCGACCATGGGCTGGCCGAACGAAACGCCGGACATGAAACTGTTCATGCCCTCCTCCGTGCTGGTAACCGGCTTCGACATCATTTTCTTCTGGGTGGCGCGCATGGTCATGATGACCACCCACTTCACGGGGCAGGTGCCGTTCGAGACCGTCTACGTGCACGGCCTGGTGCGCGATTCGCAGGGACAGAAAATGTCCAAGTCGAAGGGCAACACCCTCGACCCAATCGACCTGATCGACGGCATCGACCTGGAAACCCTGGTGGCCAAGCGCACCACGGGCTTGATGAATCCGAAGGACGCGATCAAGATCGAAAAGGCCACCCGCAAGGAGTTCCCGAGCGGGATCGCCGCCTACGGTACCGACGCCGTGCGTTTTACCATGGCCAGCTACGCCTCGCTGGGCCGCTCGATCAATTTCGACCTGGGCCGCGCCGAGGGTTACCGCAACTTCTGCAACAAGCTGTGGAACGCCACCCGCTTCGTGTTGATGAATACCGAAGGCAAGGATTGCTCGGCATCGCCGGACGATCTGTCGCAAGCGGATAAGTGGATCATTTCGCTGCTGCAGCGCGCCGAGCAGGATGTGGCGAAAGGTTTCGAAGACTACCGCTTCGACAACATCGCCGCCACCATCTACAAATTCGTCTGGGACGAATACTGCGACTGGTATCTGGAACTGGCCAAGGTACAAGTACAGCACGGCACCGAAGGACAGCAGCGCGCCACCCGCCACACCCTGCTGCGCGTGCTGGAAGTGGTGCTGCGCCTGGCCCATCCGATCATTCCCTTCGTCACCGAGCAGCTGTGGCAAACCGTCGCCCCGCTGGCCGGCAAGAAGCTCGATCCGGCGGGCGATTCCATCATGCGCCAGGCGTATCCGATCGCCGTGCCCGCCAACATCGACGAAGCGGCCGAAGCCTGGATGGTGCAATTGAAACAGCTGGTCGACGCCACCCGCAACCTGCGCGGCGAGATGCAGATTTCGCCATCCTTGCGGGTGCCCCTGATCGTCGAACCGGGCGAGGACGCCAAGGCCGCCCTGCCCGCTTTTGCCCCGTATGTGCAGGCGCTGGGTAAATTGTCGGAAGTGCAGATCGTCGATGCGCTGCCGGATTCGCCGGCCGCCGTCGCCATTGTCGGCACCACCAAATTGATGCTGAAGGTGGAAATCGACGTCGCCGCCGAGCGCGAGCGCCTGTCGAAAGAAATCACCCGCATCGAAGCGGAAATCGCCAAGGTCAACGGCAAGCTGGGCAACGAGAGTTTCGTCGCCCGCGCACCGGCCGCCGTGGTGGCGCAGGAAAACGAGAGATTGGTCAATTTCTCGGCGACGATTGCCAAGCTGCGCGAGCAGTTCGACAAGCTGGTTTGATGGCTGTTCAATAAAAACAGGAGACTACGATGCGCATGCCGACTACCCTGCTGCTGGCCGTTCTGGCCGGCATTTGCCTGCCCGCTTACGCTGCCGACGACTCGCCGGTGGGCTTGTGGAAAAATATCGACGACACCACCGGCAAGCCGAAGGCGCTGATCCGCATCAGCGAGACCAACGGCGTGCTGGAAGGGAAAATCGAAAAGCTGTTCAAGCCGGCCGACCAGGACCAGAATCCCCTGTGCGTGAAATGCGAAGGCGCATTGAAAGATCAGCCCATCATCGGCATGGCGTTTTTGTCGGGCCTGAAAAAATCGGGCGACGAATACAGCGGCGGCCAGATCATCGATCCGGAGAACGGCAAGGTTTATAAAAGCAAGATGACCTTGACGGACGGCGGCAAGAAGCTGAACGTGAGGGGGTATATCGGCATGCCGATGCTGGGGCGTTCGCAGGTGTGGGTGAGGGAATAGGCCGGGGTCTGGCGCTGCGCGCCTGACCCCAGCTTTTTGCTTCGCTTCAGGCCGCAAAGCTGGGGACAGGCACCTGCGGTGCCAGTCCCCGATGCTGATTACTGCCTGGCATATCGTGCCAAATGCCGGTCCAGCTGATTCGCGAAATTCTGCCGATCGGCATTGCCGTACGGCGCCGGACCACCCGTGTCCACGCCGCCGCTCCGCAACTCTTCCATGAACGCCCGCATCGTCAGCTGCTGCGCGATATTGTCGACCGTAAAAAAATCCCCGCGCGGATTCAGCGCAAAGCCCTGCTTCTCCAGTACCAGGCTGGCCAGCGGAATATCGGCCGTTACCACCAGATCTCCCGGCAGCACCATGCGCACGATTTCCTGATCGGCCACATCCGGCCCCGCCGGCACTTGCACGGCGCGGATAAAGCGCGAGCCGGGCACGCGCAATAAACTGTTGGCCACCAGGGTCAGCTGAATTTGGCGCTTGTCGGCCACCCGGTACAGAATCTCCTTGCATACCGTGGGACAGGCATCGGCATCGACGAGGATTTGCATCATGTGGATCCTTGAATTGTGGCGTTTACATTAACAATGTGTTGGTTTTCCCCACAACAGTCATTGCTTTTAAGAACACAAACGCTAGCTGTGTTATTGTTGATCGATAGCATTAAACTGCCTTCGCCGAGCGTCGGCATGCTGTCTGGAGCCCCACATGATTTTTCTTCGTTGTATTTCATTCTTGATCGGCGTCGCCATTGTTATGGGCGCGCCCTTCTTTCTATTGCCCGATGCGCCGACCCGCGCGCTCAATCCGAATGGCGCCGTCATGGCGTGCATCGCCATCGCCCTGGCCGCTTCCGGCTTTTTGATCGTCGGCGTGGCCGGGAATCATTTCAAGCGTTCCTTGCGCGCCCGCGTGCTGGCCGGGCTGCTGCTGTCTCTGCCGATGATCGGTTCGGTCTACATTCTCACCCAGGACGACCTGCCGGAATCGGTGTGGGTGCTGGCGCCCCTGTTTTGCAGCGCCGCCATCATGTTCATGGCCTTCGTCTTTCCCGGCCGCCCGGCCCGTTCGCGGCGGCTGCGCCCACGCGAGAGCAGCGGCGTACTGCATTGAAACAAAGGGCGCCGAACAGCGCCCTTTTTTACTGCCCCTGCTCCGGCAAGCTGTCCCACAAATCGCCTGTCGGGCTCATGCGCGGCGCGGCGACGCCGAAGTGGCGGTAAGCCAGCGGCGTGGCGATGCGCCCGCGCGGCGTACGCTGCAGATATCCCTGCTGAATCAAAAACGGCTCCAGCACATCCTCGATGGTGTCGCTCTCCTCGCCGATGGCGGCCGCCAGGTTGCCGATACCGACCGGGCCGCCGCCGAATTTGAACAGCACCGCTTCCAGCAGCTTGCGGTCCATCACGTCGAAGCCGACGCTGTCGACATCGAGCATTTTAAGAGCCGCATCGGCCATTGCCTTGGTGATGTCGCCGTTGCCCTTCACTTCCGCATAGTCGCGCACGCGGCGCAGCAGTCGGTTGGCAATGCGCGGGGTGCCGCGCGCGCGCAAGGCGATTTCGCGGGCGCCGTCGTCGACGATCGGCGCGCCCAGCAGATCGGCGCTGCGGGTGACGATGCGGGTCAGTTCATTGGTGTTGTAGAACTCGAGGCGAGCGACGATGCCGAAACGGTCGCGCAGCGGATTGGTCAGCATGCCGGCGCGGGTGGTGGCACCGACCAGCGTAAACGGCTGCAAGTCCAGCTTGACGGAACGGGCCGCCGGCCCTTCGCCGATCATGATGTCGATCTGATAGTCTTCCAGCGCCGGATACAGGATTTCTTCGACCACGGGAGAGAGGCGGTGGATCTCGTCGATGAACAGGACGTCGTTGGCTTCCAGGTTCGTTAAAATCGCCGCCAGGTCGCCGGGGCGCTCGAGCACCGGGCCGGACGTCTGGCGCAAATTCACGCCCATCTCGCGCGCGATGATGTGCGCCAGCGTGGTCTTTCCCAGGCCCGGCGGGCCGAACAACAAGGTGTGGTCGAGCGCTTCCTTGCGCTTGCGGGCGGCCGTGATGAAAATTTCCAGCTGGTCGCGGATTTTTTCCTGGCCGACGTATTCATCTAAATGTTTCGGCCGCAAGGCGCGTTCGATCGCCTCCTCGTTCGGCGAGGCCGGCGCCGATGCAATGATGCGTTGCTCGCTGAAATCGTCGGTCTGGATGCTCAATGGATGTCCTTGTTAGCCTTTGGAGAGCGCTTTTAAAGCGTATTTGATACCGTCCGACACCGTGCTGGCCGCCGGCATATTTTTAATCGCCATCAGCGCTTCCTTGTCCGAATAGCCGAGCGCCATCAAGGCATTCAGGATATCCGATTTCGCATCCGGCGCGGCGGCGGCGCCACCGGAACCGAGGTCGGCGCCCAGCTTGCCTTTCAGTTCCAGCAGCAGGCGCTCGGCGGTTTTCTTGCCGATGCCGGGCACCTTGATCAGGCGCCCCGATTCCTGCAAAGTCACCGCCTGCGCCAGGTCGCCGATGGTCATGCCCGATAAAATCGACAAGGCGGTGCGCGCGCCGACGCCGGTGATTTTAATCAGCATGCGAAAGACCGCCCGCTCCTCGGCGTTACCGAAGCCGAACAGCAAATGGGCATCCTCGCGGATCGCCTGGTGGGTGAACAGCACCACCTTCTCGCCCAGGCCCGGCAGATTGTAATAAGTCGACATCGACACGTCGACTTCATAGCCGACGCCGCCGCAATCGACCAGCAGTTGCGGCGGATTTTTTTCCAGCAAAATTCCAGAGAGTCGACCGATCATCGGTAACCTTAATTTTCAGTGTGCGTGTTTATCAGACGAGACGGCCGTTTTTCATGCGCAAGGTGCCAAGCGCGGGGGCCAAGGCACCCAATAATGCCAGCGCATCGTGGCTGTGCGCATGACAAATCGCCACCCCCAGCGCATCGGCCGCATCGGTGCCCGGCAAGCCCGGCAGCACCAGCAATCGCGCCACCATGTCCTGCACTTGCTCCTTGGCGGCGCGGCCCGTGCCGACCACGGCTTGCTTGACCTGCAAGGCCGTGTATTCGGCCACATCGAGATCGGCGCCGACCAGGGCGGTGATGGCCGCCCCGCGCGCCTGGCCCAGCAGCAGGGTCGATTGCGGATTGACGTTGACGAACACTTTTTCGATGGCCGCACAATCGGGCCGGTAGGTGCGCACGATCTCGCCGATGCCACCGAGGATCAATTTCAGCCGCGGCGGCAAGGCGGCTTCGCTACCCGTCTTGATGGTGCCCGAGGCGATGTAGCGCAGCTTGTTGCCCTGCTTTTCGATGACCCCGAAGCCGGTGGTGCGCAGGCCGGGGTCGATACCAAGAATAATCATGAGCGCATGGTATACCGCCGGCCCTTGCTTGGGCCAACATTTTAGTGACGGAAGTGGCGTGTTCCCGTATAAAGCATCACCACACCGCGCTCGTCCGCCGCATCGATCACTTCCTGATCGCGCATCGAGCCGCCCGGGTGAATCACGCAGGTGGCGCCCGCATCGACGACGACATCGAGGCCGTCGCGGAAGGGGAAGAAGGCGTCCGACGCCACCGCCGAGCCCACCAGCGACAGACCGGCGTTCCGGGCCTTGATGGAAGCGATGCGGGCCGAATCGATGCGGCTCATCTGGCCGGCGCCCACGCCCAGGGTCATGCCATTGGCGCAGAAGACAATCGCGTTCGATTTGACGAACTTGGCGACGCGCCAGGCGAACATCAGGTCTTGCAGCTGCTGCTGGGTCGGCTGCTTTTTGCTGACCACGCGCAACTCTCCCAGGCCGACGTTTTTGGCGTCCGGGGTCTGCACCAGCAGGCCGCCGCCGACGCGCTTGACGTCGTACGGGTTCTGGCCGTTGCCCAGGGCGATTTTCAACAGGCGCACATTCTGCTTGGCTGCCATGATCTGCAATGCTTCTGCAGTAAAACTCGGGGCAATCAGCACTTCGACGAAGAGTTTGGCAATTTCGGTCGCCGTCTTGCCGTCCACTTCCACGTTAAACGCGATGATGCCGCCGAAGGCCGAGGTCGGGTCGGTTTGCAGGGCGCGGCCGTAGGCATCGAAGGCATCGATGCCGATCGCCACGCCGCACGGGTTGGCGTGCTTGACGATGACGCAACCGGCGCTTTGCTCGAAACCGCCCAGGGTTTTGACGCATTCCCACGCAGCATCGGCGTCGGCGATATTGTTGTAAGACAGCTCTTTACCCTGCAGCTGGGTGTAGCTGGCCAGGGCGCCGGCGGCCGGCAGCAAGTCGCGGTAGAAGGCGGCGGCCTGGTGCGGGTTCTCGCCGTAACGCATGTCCTGGACCTTTTCGACGGTCATGTTCAGGGTTTGCGGGAAGGCGGCGCGGGTGGCGTGGGCGCGGTCTTCGCCCAGGCTGGTCAGATAATTGGTGATGGCGCCATCGTATTGCGCCGTGTGGGCGAACACTTTTTTGGCCAGCATGAAACGGGTGTCGTAACTGATCTCGCCGTCCATCTCGGCCAGCACGGCGGCGTAATCGAGCGGGTCGCACACCACCACCACATCGCGGTGATTCTTGGCGGCCGAGCGCAGCATGGTGGGGCCGCCGATGTCGATGTTCTCGATCGCATCTTCCAGCGAGCAATCGTCCTTGGCCACCGTCTGCTGGAAGGGATATAAATTGACCACCACCATGTCGATGGTCGGAATGGCGTGCTCGGCCAGCTTGGCGACGTGCTCGGGAAAATCGCGGCGCGCCAGGATGCCGCCGTGTACTTTCGGGTGCAGGGTTTTTACCCGGCCGTCCAGCATTTCAGGAAAACCCGTGTAGTCGGCCACTTCGGTGACGGCCACGCCGTTGTCGGCCAGCAGCTTGGCGGTGCCGCCGGTGGACAGGATCGCCACGCCTTTGCTGGCCAGCGCGCGCGCGAAATCGAGCACGCCGGTTTTGTCGGAAACGGAAATGAGCGCTTGTTTGATCATGGGAAGGACCTGGTGATTGATGAGAATTCTGTACTGCGGAAAGACCATAAAAAAAGGCGGCGGGCCCATGTGGCCGCGCCGCCCGGACGCTGTTACAGCAGCCCGTGTTCCTGCAATTTCTTGCGTAAGGTATTGCGGTTGATGCCCAGCATCTGGGCGGCATGCGACTGGTTGCCGTCGGCACGCAGCATGACCACCTCGAGAATGGGTTTTTCGACGGTTAAGACAACCATGTCATAGATATTCGACGGCTGCTGCTCGCCCAGATCGTTGAAATACTCTTCAAGACTCTTCTGGACAACTTCCTGGATACTTTCTTTGCTCATGTAATAACTTCGTCCGGCTGATGTTTTTGTTGTCGTCACAGCAGTGGTCAGCGCTTGTGCCGCTTCACCGTCGTGCTCTCGTTCTGATTGTTGTCTTAAGCTGCCAAGGCCTCGGGCAAAGCAGTGGCGGGCCGGTATTGTAACCGCTCGCCCCGCTCGGCCAGCATTTTGAAAAACACATCGACCGCCTGCAACTGTTCAAAGGTCGATTCCAGCAGATTCATTTTTTGACGGAAGTCTTCGCCGCCGTCCAGCTCGCGCACATACCAGCCGATGTGCTTGCGTGCCGTGCGCACGCCCAGAAATTCGCCATAAAAAGCGTAGTGGGCTTCCAGGTGCTCATGCATCAGGCCGCGAACTTCGTCCACCATCGGCGCCGGCAAATGTTCGCCGGTGCGCAAATAATGGTCGACTTCGCGGCAGATCCACGGCCGCCCCTGGGCCGCGCGGCCGATCATGATGGCGTCGGCGCCGGTGGCGTCGAGCACGTATTTCGCTTTTTCCGGCGTGGTGATGTCGCCGTTGGCCACCACCGGAATCGACACGGCCGCCTTGACCGCGGCAATGGTGTCGTACTCGGCGTCGCCCGTGTAGCCGTCGGCGCGGGTGCGCCCGTGCAAGGTCAGCATGGCAATGCCGGCCTGCTCGGCAATGCGGGCGATTCTCAGGGCATTCTTGTTTTCGCGGTTCCAGCCGGTGCGAAATTTCAATGTCACCGGCACATCAACGGCGGCCACCACGGTGTCGAGGATGCGGGCGACCAGGTCTTCGTGCTGCAACAGGGCCGAGCCGCACCAGTTGTTGCACACCTTCTTGACGGGGCAGCCCATATTGATATCGATGATCTGGGCGCCCCGCTCGACGTTGAACCTGGCGCAATCGGCCAGGTCTTGCGGATCGGCGCCGGCGATCTGCACCGCTTTCGGCTCCATTTCCCCCGCATGATCGGTGCGGCGCGAGCTTTTTTCGCTGGCCCACAGCCGCGGATTGGAGGCCGCCATCTCGGATACGGCGTAGCCTGCGCCCAACTGTTTGCACAGCTGGCGGAAGGGCCGGTCGGTGACGCCGGCCATCGGCGCGACGAACACATTATTACGCAGCAAGTACGGGCCGATTTGCACAGAGAGCCGGGAAAGTGATGAGGGGAACCTGCGATTTTACTTCAAAAGCTGCTCATTTAATAAGCACTAAATTGTTACGGACGGATTATAAAAACTCGTCCAGCGCGGACGGCGCGAGGTGGCCGACGTCGCCCCAACTGTCCAGGGCAAGCTTGCCATGCGTCACCGTGAACCGGTTCAGGCTGGCGTTATGAATGGGAAAATCGCGCGGGGTGTCCAGCGCGATGCCCAGCGCCGCCCGGTAAGCGCACTCGAGCACGCCGCCGTGGGCGACGATGGCGATGGTGGCGCCCGGCCGGCGCGCCGCCGCGCCGACGATGGCCTTCACCGAGCGCCCATAAAACTGGCGGAAACTTTCGGCGATGCGCTCGCCGGGCGGCATCACCGCATCGATATTTCTCGCCTGCCAGGCGGCGAATTCCACGGGATAGGCGGCCTCGATATCGGCGTACAGCAAGCCCTCGAAGCGGCCGTAGCAGCGCTCGCGCAAGCGCGCATCCTGTTCGACGGCCATGGCGCGTCCATCGGCGATAGCGGAGGCGGTCTGCCACGCACGCTGTAAATCGCTGGCGAGCACGGCATCGAGCGGCGTGTCGCGCAAGGCCCGGCCCAGCGCACGTGCCTGCGCTAGTCCGCGCGGATTGAGGCCGATATCGATATGGCCCTGCAGGCGGCGCTCGGCATTCCAGGCGGTTTCGCCATGGCGGATCAGGATGATGTTAGTGGTGTCGGAGGCAAGCATGGGCGCCATGATACAGGCGCACCCATCAGCGCGTTTATCATGCCGCGATTTACAGCGTTGCAATCACCGCCGGATTGAGCGTATACACGCAATACACTTGCGCCTCATCCAGGATATGGCCGCGCAAGGCCTGGTGCGCCTCGTGGCCGGAAAACTTGCCCTCCAGGGGAAAACGCGAGGTGTCGAGGGCGTACAAGGTGAACACATAGGCGTGCGGGCGCTCGTCGTTCCATGGCGGCCAGGGGCCGTCGTAGCCGTAATATTCTCCGGCCAGGTCGGGCTGGCCTACAAACCAGCTGGTGTAATCGTTCAAGCCCTGGCGCAGCTGGTGCTCAATGCCGTTCTTGACGGTGAACGGCGCCAGCGGCCCCGGCTTGCCGTGCGGCGTGACCAGTTCGGAAAACTGTCCTTCTCCCACCGCGTGCAGTTCGAGGGGAATGTCGACCAGGGACCAGTGATAAAAATCCACCCGCGCCAGGCCGGCCGGCACGGTTTGTCCGGGCTGGTTGACCGAGGCGGCGCTGGACGGGGCGTCGACGTCGCGGCAAAACAGCGCCAGCGAGTGGGCGGCCGCCGGCACGTCGTCCCAAGCCAGGTGGGGATTGCGATTGTTCGACAGGCGCACGTGTTCTACCGGATCGATGCAGGCGAAAGCACACTCGGCGGGCAATATGCCGCCTTCCGAGAAAGAATCGCTCCACAATCGCATGTCAGCCTCCGCCTTACCCGTTTGGACAGCGCCATTCGCTGATTGTTCCCGGCTCAGGACGCCGCTGGCGGCACCTGCAGCCAGAAGGTGACCGGGCCGTCGTTGGTGAGAGTCACTTTCATGTCGGCACCAAAGCGGCCGGTTTCAACTTTGCCATGACGCTGACGGGCTTGTGTCACGAAATGCTCGAACAGGCAGGCGGCATCCGCAGGGGCGGCGGCTGGGGTGAACGACGGCCGCGTGCCGGAGTTGGTGTCGGCCGCGAGAGTGAACTGCGGCACCAGCAGCAAGCCGCCGCCGGTGTCTTGTAAACTCAAATTCATCTTGCCCGCGGTGTCGCCGAACACGCGGTAAGCAAGCAATTTCGTCAACAAGGCGTCGGCCTGCTTGACCGTGTCGCCCTTTTCGGCGCACAGCAGCACCAGCAAGCCGGCATCGATGGCGCCTGTCAATTCGCCATCGACGACGACCCTGGCGTCGCTGACACGCTGCAATAGCGCGATCATGCGCTCAAGGTCACTTTGGCGAACTTGCGCTTGCCCACTTGCAGCACATACACGCCTGCTTCCAGTTTCAAGGCCTTGTCGGACACCACGGCGCCATCGATGCGCACGCCGCCCTGGTCGATCAGGCGCATCGCTTCCGAAGTCGAGGCGCACAGGTTCGCCTGTTTACATAGTTGCGGCACACCGAGCGGGGCGCCCGCCAGACTGATTTCGGCAATGTCGTCCGGAATCCCGCCCTTCGAACGGTTGACGAAATCGGCCAGCGCGCCCTCGGCCGCTTGCGCCGAGTGGAAACGGGTGACGATTTCCTGCGCCAGCGCGACCTTGGCATCGCGTGGATTGGCGCCGGCCTCGGTGGCCGCTTTCAAAGCAGCAACGTCGGCGATCGAGCGGAAGGACAGCAGTTCGTAGTAGCGCCACATCATGACGTCGGAAATGCTCATCAGCTTGGCGAACATGGTGTTGGCCGGCTCGGTGATGCCAATATAGTTATTTTTTGATTTGGACATCTTGTCGACCCCATCGAGGCCTTCAAGCAAGGGCATGGTCAGGATACACTGCTGCTCCTGGCCGTAATCTTTCTGCAGTTCTCTTCCCACCAGCAAATTAAACTTTTGGTCTGTTCCACCTAGCTCAAGGTCTGCTTTTAAAGCGACCGAATCGTAGCCTTGCATCAAGGGATAAAGGAACTCATGGACGCTGATCGGTGTCCCACTCTTGAAGCGTTTCGTAAAATCGTCGCGTTCCATCATGCGGGCGACTGTGTAGCGGGAGGACAATTCGATCATGCCGCGGGCGCCTAGCGGGTCGGACCATTCGGAGTTGTAGCGAATTTCCGTGCGGGCCGCGTCGAGCACCATCGAGGCCTGGTTGAAGTAAGTGGTGGCGTTTTGTTCGATCTGTTCGCGCGTCAGCGGAGGGCGCGTGACGTTGCGGCCGGACGGGTCGCCGATCATCGAGGTGAAGTCGCCGATGAGGAAAATCACCTGGTGGCCAAGGTTTTGCAGTTGGCGCATCTTGTTGAGCACGACCGTGTGGCCCAAGTGCAAGTCGGGGGCCGTCGGATCCAGGCCCAGCTTGATGCGCAGGGGTTTGCCGCTTTGTTCGGAGCGCGCCAGTTTCTGGGCGAATTCGGCCTCGATCAGCAGTTCGTCGACGCCGCGTTTGGTGATGGCAAGCGCTTCGAGGACGGTGTCCGTCAGTGGCAGAGGTGCTTGTGCCGGTGCAGCAGAAGCGTGCTTGGAAGTGCTCGTCGTGGTCATGATAACTTTATCAACAGAAATTAAAAAAGGCAGAGATGTCGCGAGAGTTTGCTATAATTCGCGATCCGATTAACGTTGCCCGATGAAAACTAAACGCAATAACAACAAAAATAAATAGTCTTCACTTGGTAGTTCGAGCTGCAAATTTTAACTGATTGCATGAACCCTACCCAAAAAACCCCCAGCAAGCGCCCACAAGGCCTGCCAGTACTATCGCGAAAGGTGCGCATCATCGGCGCTGGCGCGATCTTTCTTGCAGTTGCCGCATTCGGCGCCGCGGCCATCGCGCCGCTACCGGATGCGTCCGACCTCCCCGTCAAATCGATCGCCCAGGATCTGGCTCTGCCAAACCTGTCGGACCAGATCGCCGCACTGCAGCAAGAACCGCAGCAATTTATCCACGAAGAAAAAGTACGCCCGGGCGATTCGCTCGCTTCCCTGCTCAACCGCCTCGGCGTCGATGACCAGGAAGCTGCCGCTTTCATCAAGAGCGACCGTGTCGCCAAGGGCGTCATGCAATTGAAAACCGGCAAGCGCGTCCAGGCCCAGACCGACGACGACGGCCAGCTGCAGTGGCTGCACGCCACCGTGGTCGACAGCAACGACATGCCGGTCAAGACCATCGCCATCAGCCGCAAGAACAATAAACTGGTCGCCCAGGAATCCGCGCCCAAGCTCGAACGCCGCGTCGAAATGCGCGCCCGCACCATCACCAATTCGCTGTACTCCGCCACCGACGCGTCCACCGACGGCGGCAAGCTGCCCGACGCCATCGTCGCCCAGATCATCGAGATGTTCTCGACCAGCATCGACTTCCGTTCCGACCTGAAACGCGGCGACCATTTCAATGTGGTCTACGAAACCTTCTGGCAAGACGGTGAGATGGTCAAATCCGGCCGCATCCTGGCCGGCGAATTCGTCAACCGCGGCGTCACTTACCAGTCCGTCTGGTTCGACGATCCAAGCAGCAAGGCCGGCGGCGGTTACTACACCTTCGACGGCAAGGCTTTGAAGCGCGGCTTCCTGAAATCGCCGCTGGAGTTCTCGCGTATTTCGTCCGGCTTCTCGATGCGCGTGCACCCGATTTCCGGCAACTGGAAAGCGCATAAAGGCATCGACTTCGCCGCAGCGCTGGGCACGCCGATCCGCGCTTCCGGCGACGGCGTCATCGACTTCCAGGGCGTTTCCGGCGGTTACGGCAACATGGTGGTCATCAAGCACTGGGCCAACTACAGCACCGCCTACGCCCACATGAGCCGTTTTACCCCGACCCTGCGCAAGGGTAGCAAGGTCAGCCAGGGCGATGTCATCGGCTACGTCGGCTCCACCGGCTGGTCGACCGGCGCCCACCTGCACTACGAATTCCGCGTCAACAACGAAGCACGCGATCCGAATTCGCTTAACGTGATTGCGCAAGCGCCATTGTCGTCGTCGGAAATGTCGCGCTTTAAAATGGCGGCGGCGGACATGACCCACCGCTTTGCGTTGTTGCGTCCGGGTAGCAGCGCTGGCGGCCAGGCGATGGCGGCGAGGTAAACCGGCAAACAAAAGTGAACCCCTACTTTTGTTTGGGCTAGTCAGATAAAAAAGCCCCGGCAGAGCCGGGGCTTTTTCAGTATACGCAACCCCGATTCAGAGCAGGCTTCGCCTCGGAGGCGGGTGCACTTGGCACGCAAGCGTTGCAAAAAACCATACAAAAAAAAGCGGCCCATGCAGGCCGCCCTTTCGTAGCTTCTTCCTCTAAAAATCATCCGGCTTTGCCAGGGATTTTTAGCTGACCTAACCCAAACAAAAGTAGGGGTTCACTTTTGTTTGACTGTTTACACTGAAAACGAGGAACCGCAGCCGCAAGTCGAGGTTGCCGTTGGATTCTTGATCACGAACTGCGCACCTTCCAGATCGTCCTTGTAGTCGATTTCCGCGCCGACCAGGTATTGATAACTCATCGAGTCGATCAACAGCTGCACGCCGTTCTTGACCATGGTGGTGTCGTCTTCGTTGACGATTTCGTCAAACGTAAAGCCATACTGGAAACCCGAGCAGCCGCCGCCTTGCACGAAGACGCGCAGTTTCAGGTCGGGATTGCCCTCTTCTTCGATCAATTGGGCGACCTTTTGGGCGGCGCTGTCGGTGAAGACGATCGGCGACGGCATGGCGTCGACGGAAGGCATGGTCATTTCTACGGCATTCATGGGTGACTCCTGGTTCGATACGGTTGGAGCCATTATAGACTGTTGGGGCAAGTCACGCTGCCGAAGCCTCGGCTTCAGTCATATGAAACTGCGAAGGCGCCTCCAGCTGATGTTTTAACACACCAGTGACGACCGCCCCGCCCTGCATCTCCAGCAATTTGTAATGGACATCCCCTACTATGCGGGCTTTCGGCTGTAATTCAAGCAGTTCCGACACGTGAACGGCGCCGGCGATGTAGCCGTTGACCACCAGGATGCCGCAGGAGACGGCGCCTTCGATGCGGGCGTGCTCGGAAACGATCAGCATGTGGTCGGGGCCGTCGGCGGCGATGACGTTGCCGATCACTTCGCCGTCGATGCGCAAGCCGCCGCTGAACACCAGGTCGCCCTCGATGCGGGCGGCGATACCGATCAGGCTATCGATTTCAGGACGGGCGGGGTGGGAGTTGGGGTTTCGACCGAACATGGCGGCAGCCTTTCGCGGTTAATGCCTGACCGCAGTCAGTCAGGCATCTTCCACTCTACTGTTCCCATACGGCATGACCTTGATCTTGATCATCGCTGTACCGCAGAACGGTTCAGCTCGCTCCCGGCAGAACCTTAAGGCAGCAGCGCGATGTGCTGCAAACCCTGGCCTTCCGGCAAGCCGAACATCAGGTTCATGCACTGCACCGCCTGGCCGGCCGCGCCTTTGACCAGATTGTCCTGTACCACCAGGATGACGACGGTGTCGCCGCCTTCGGGACGGTGCAGGGCAAGGCGCAGCATGTTGGCACCGCGGGTGGAGCGGGTTTCCGGGTGCGAGCCGAAAGGCATGACGTCGACGAATTCGTCATCCTTGTACTGATTTTCAAACAGGGATTGCAAATCCTGGTTGCTGACCTCTTTTGTCAAACGGGCGTATAAAGTCGCATGCATGCCGCGGATCATCGGCACCAGGTGCGGCGTAAATGTCAGGCCGACTTTCTGGTCGGTGAAACGCTGCAGCTGGGCCGAAGTTTCCGGGGTGTGGCGGTGGCCGGAGACGCCGTAGGCCTTGAAATTGTCGCTGGACTCGGAAAACAGGGTGCCGATTTCGGCCTTGCGGCCGGCGCCCGACACGCCCGATTTCGCATCGGCGATCAAATGGGTGGCGTCGATCAGGCCGGCTTTCAGCAGGGGATAAAAGCCCAATTGCATGGTGGTCGGATAGCAACCCGGGTTGGCGATCAGCTTGGCGCCCTTGATGGCCTCGCGGTTCAGTTCCGGCAAACCATACACGGCCTGCTCGATCAGCTCGGGCGCGGTGTGCGGGATCTTGTACCATTTTTCGAAGGTGCCCTGGTCTTTCAGGCGGAAGTCGGCCGCCAGGTCGATCACCTTGACGCCGGCGGCCAGCAACTCGGGCGCCTGGGCCATGGCGACGCCGTGTGGCGTGGCGAAGAACACCACGTCGCACTGTTTCAGATCGACCTTGTCCGGTGCCGAGAAGGCCAGGTCGACGTGACCGCGCAGCGATGGAAACATGTCGGCCACCGGCAAGCCGTCTTCCTTGCGCGAAGTGATCGCGGTCAGCTCGGTGCCGGGGTGGGCCGACAGCAAACGCAGCAGTTCCACGCCCGTGTATCCGGTGCCGCCAACGATGCCAACTTTGATCATGTCTGTTCCTTAAATGGTGAGTGGTGCTTGAAGCGAAATGCGATTTTAACAGCAGGACAAAAATGGCGCGTCCCGCTCGGTACGGATGAAATACACGTAAAAAAACCGCCAGGCTTGCGCGGGCGGTTTTTTGAACGGCGCCCGTGGGCGCCATATAAAACGAATTAACGCTTCGAGAATTGCTTTGCGCGACGTGCTTTGCGCAGACCAACTTTTTTACGCTCGACTTCACGGGCATCGCGGGTGACGAAACCGGCTTTGGCCAGTTCTGGCTTCAAGGATGCATCGTAGTCGATCAGGGCGCGGGTGATACCGTGACGCACTGCACCTGCCTGGCCGGACTCGCCGCCGCCGTGCACGTTGACTTTGATGTCAAAACGCTCGACGTTGCCGGTCAGTTCCAGCGGCTGGCGAATGACCATCAGGCCGGTTTCGCGCGAGAAGTAATCCGACGCTGGCTTGCCGTTGACGATGATTTGGCCCGAGCCAACTTTGATGAAGACGCGAGCGACTGCACTCTTGCGACGGCCGGTGCCGTAATTGTAGTTACCGATCATGTCAGCTCCTTAGAGAACGAGTGCTTTAGGTTGCTGCGCAGCGTGCG
>JACXTT010004472.1_pt1 | contig 20764 bp, 17 predicted proteins | sample 9270951 | NCBI WGS metagenome assembly JACXTT01 (sample SAMN15532306, study PRJNA645909) | rock metagenome | isolation source: weathered quartz diorite | place: Puerto Rico | collected 2017-06-21
TCGATTCCATGTTTCTTCAACAACGCCACAAGCTCCGCATCAAAATCCATTTTCCTGTGATGCCCTTCCTGATTCCGTATGTACCGAATCACGACGGGAATCACCGACGCGCTCACACTGAACGCCGCATAGCCTTCCTGCCACGCGAACTTGTGCCCTTCCTCAGTTGCCCATCGTGAGGAATTTGCTTTGATTGTTGCAACGGCTTTCGACAAGGTCAAAACGGGCGGGATCTGAATGAGCAAATGAAGGTGATCTTCCATCCCGCCTACGGCATGAACATAGATATCGAGCTTTTTGCAAATGCCGGTTACGTAGGCCCATAGTTTGGGCCGGAATTCGCCGTCCATCGTTTTGTGCCGGCCTTTTGTGCTGAACACCACATGCACGACGTTTTGTGCGTAGGTATGAGACACGTGCCGCACCTCCGGTGCTCGCGTCCTTATACCACGCACCCAGCGCTTACGCGCTGGGCTAAAGGATATCGCGCCTCCGGCGCTCAACCAGAATGCGCATTGGAAAAACAGACCTTACCGACGCACAGCGCTTACGCGCTGGGCTAAAGGATTTCGCGCCTCCGGCGCTCAACCAGAATGCGCATTGGAAAACGGACCTTGCCGGCGCACAGCGCCACCTTGCCGACGGCGAGGCATTTCGCGCCCCTACACGGATGGGAGCGCAGGGCGGAGCTTGCCTGCGGCAAGCTCCTTCAAGGCGCGGAGGCGTCTATCGAGCTCCGTCGCGGTCAGACGCCCCTTGCGGTAGAGGGTGCGAAGAAAGTCCGGGGCGGGGCGCTCGCTCTTGCGGAAGTTACATTCCATACAGCAGGCAACGAGATTGCGGTAGGAATTGCGCCCGAAGCGCGCGCGTGGCACGACGTGGTCGAGGCACTGCACGTTCGCGGGAGTGCGGCGAAGGCAGTAAAAGCAGATGCCGCCTTCGCGCTCGAAAATGGTTTTGCGAAGGGCCCAAGTTTTCAGGAAATCGGTGGCTTCGAGGGCAGAGGCGGGAGGCTGCGCGCCGTCCGGATAGGCACCATTAGCAGATCGGGCGGTTTGCGGCACCGGGAGGACCGCGCGGACTTGCTCGGGCAGGCGCATCTCGACAAAGTAGCCGGCCTTGCTGCGTTCGAGCAGGCGCAAAGCCCCCAGCTCATCGAGGCGCCGCACGGCCTTGCGCACCGGTTCGTTGGACAGACGCAGGTCGCGGGCTACGGACATAATGGCAAAGCGCAGGCGGGGCTTGCCGACGAGGAGTGAGTGGCGCAAGAGATAGGAGTAGACGACGCGCGTCCAGACGGACAGGCCGAGACGCGGCGCGAGAACATCTTCAAATTGCATCCAGAGGAGTTTGGCAGTTAGCTTTTTGCGTGACATTCGTTTGGTTCCTGAGGGGAAAGGGTTTAGTTGATCGCTGAAGAACGAGTTTCTTTAACTGATTGCTGAAAAACGATTTTCGGAGGCTTCAGGGGCTAAAGCCCTTCTCACAAACAACTTACGCGGGGGCTGAAGCCCCCGCCTCCTAAAGAAACGCCTTTTCAGCAACTTGTTTGACAGAGACAGGGAACACGCGGAGGTCACCAACAGGTGGGGGTTGGCCAACCAACCCAGAAGAACCGCGGAAGAAACTAGCCCCAAAAACAAAAAGCCCCGACCAAAGTCGGGGCACACATTTCTACAAGCATTATTCTATTAGAATAGTGATGCGCTTGTCAACAGAAACGTCAGTAGTTCCGCAGGCTGGAGTAAGCCCTTGGGAAGCAAAAAGGTAGGGAGACACAAACGGCCTCACTGCTCCTACGAAGCGCCTTTGCCTAAACATTCGGCACAGTATCCGCCGACTTCCGTCCGCGACACGGTCACTTTCATTTTGAAATCGCGCTCGATCTGCGATTTCAGTTGCTCGTATAACCGGCTCTCAAACTCCCGCACTTTGCCGCACTTCAAACACGCCACATGGATGTGGTCGCGCGGCCCGTGTGTTTCGTAATAATGGCGGTCGCCGCGCAAATGCAGCAAATCCAGCTCGTCAATTAAGCCGTGTTTTTTCAGGAGTTCAATCGTTCGGTAAACGGTGACGAGGTGCACGCCCGAATCAATTTTCTGCGCGCGTTCCAGAATCTGATCCACATCCAGGTGCTGCTCCGCGTCGTCCATTACGCGCAGAATCACGCGCCGCTGCCGCGTCAGGCGGATCCGCTTGTCGGCCACTGCCTTCACCAACGGCCCGGTCGTCTCCGCCGTATTAATTCGTTCGGTTGTTGAGGCGCGATGCCCCGGACTGACTGCCATGTCCGTCCCTTGACGGCACCCGCTTCCCCGCTCAATCAGATGTGCGTGGGCAAGAGGTGCCGCACGTCATTGTACATAACGAACACAAACAACAACAAAAGGAACACAAATCCAACTTGAATAAATCTCTCTTTGAACGCCAGGCTTAAGTCGCGCCTGCGAATTCCTTCGATCGAAAGCAGCAGAATATGCCCGCCATCCAGAATCGGAATCGGTAGCAAATTCAAAATTCCCAAATTCAAACTAATCACCGCCATCAAGTTCACCGTGTCCACGGGGCCGTTTTGAACCGCCTGCCCAGCGCGTACAGCAATGCCGACAAACCCTTGCAGCTGCCTGACGGACAGCTTTCCCGTGAACAGTTTTCCCAAAACTCCCAGCAGATTTTCCGTAGCGTCCACCGTTTCTCGTGATGCGGTTGCGAACGCAGTCGCCAGAGTCATCGGCCGGTAGAGGTAATCTCCTTCAGGCCCTACTCCGATCTTCCACGCTAGCTGGCCCTCTTCGTCCTTTTGCTGCACCGCACGCACTTCCAGGCTCGCAAGTTTTCCATTACGCTTCACGTCCAACTTCAGCGGGCTCCCACCAGACCCCTTGATCAAGTCCACGCACTGTCGCCAGTTATGCACAGCTGTACCGTTCACCGCCAGAATTAAATCCCCTTTTTGCAGACCTGCGTGCGCCGCGGGCATGCCACTTGTCAGCTGGCCAACCACAGCGGGTTCAGGTGGATAGCCCAAAAGATGCTCTCCGTTCTTTACCTCCGAGCCGTTCACATCAATTTCTCGCGGCGACTCATTGGTGCTTGAAACTGTAACCGTCAGGTTTTGGCCTGCCGGCGTTTCATTGAGCACCGTGTACGCTCTTTTCCAATCTGGCGTAGCCGTCCCGTTAATCGCTGTGACCTTATCTCCGTCGCGCACGCCTACTTTCGTGAGCGGGCCATTTTTCGGCAAATCTGAAAGAATTACCGGCTTGTCGAGAAAAGATTGATACGGTTGTCCCTTGATTGCATAGAATCCGCCCAACAAGAGAATCGGCATCACCAGATTCACTGCCGGTCCCGCAAACGAAATCAAAGCACGCTGCCAGCGCTTTTTGCTCATTACTTCATCTGAAGCACCGGTAGGTCCTTTTTCGCCGGAATCAATCTCAGACAGATCCTGCCCGGCCATCCGCACGTAACCACCAAGAGGAAGCGCGCTAATCCGGTAGTCCGTCGCTCCCCGCTTCCATCCGAAAAGCCGTGGGCCAAATCCGATGGAGAACACATCCACTCGCACGCCGAACAAACGTGCAACGATGAAATGGCCCCACTCGTGGACCAGAATCATCACGCCCAGCACCAACACAATTCCCAGCACCGTATTCATCTATCTTTGCTCCGTCTTTCTGGCTTACGACGCTGCCCTCGCCACCGTCTTTAGCGCCTCGACTTCTTCTTTAGCCATTCGACGCGCTTCCGCGTCCGCAGAAAGCACATCATCCATCTTTTGCAATTTCATCCTCGGCATCCGCCCCAGCACCCTCTCCACGACCTCGGGGATTCCCAGAAACGGCAGCCTCTTCTCCAGAAACGCCGCAACAGCCACCTCATCCGCCGCATTCAACGCACAAGGCAAAGTCCCGCCCTTCTTCATTGCTTCTCGAGCGAGCCTCAGGCACGGATAGCGCCTTGTGGACGCCTTCTCGAAGTCCAGCCTCTTCAGTTTTGACCAATCTAGGGCTACCTGGTTCGATGCGACCCGCTCTGGATAGGTTAACGCATATTGAATCGGCATGCGCATGTCTGTTGGTCCGAGTTGCGCGAGGATGGATCCATCCACATATTCCACCATCGAGTGAATCGTGGATTGCGGATGAATCACCACGTCAATCTGGTCCGGCCGCATGCCAAACAGCCAGCGAGCCTCGATTACCTCAAAGCCCTTGTTCATCATTGTCGCCGAATCAATTGTGATTCGATTCCCCATCCGCCAGTTCGGATGCGCCAGCGCTTGCTCGACGGACACTTTTTCCAAATCCTTTAGCGGAGTTTTGCGAAAAGGTCCGCCCGACGCTGTCAACACCAGCCGCGTTACTTCCTTGTGCAAGCCCGCGCGCATACACTGGTGTACTGCGTTGTGCTCGCTATCCACGGGCAGCAGTTCTTTGCCAGCCTTCTCCGCGGCGGCCATCACCAACTCGCCCGCCGCCACCAAGACTTCTTTGTTGGAAAGCGCAATCGTGCGCCCGAGTTTTACCGCCTCATACGTCGCTTCGAGTCCAACCACCCCCACCGCCGCGGACACGACAATATCTGCCTTTGCGTGCGTTCCCGCAGCAAGCATGCCCTCTCGCCCGTGGTGAATGGACGGCAGCGGCGAAATGCCTTTTTCTCGTAATCGCGCCGAAAGCTCATCAACTTTGCCCGCATCGCCAACCGACACCACTTCCGGCTTATGCCGTTCGATTTGTCCAACCAGCTCATCCAAATTTGACCCTGCCGCCAGCGCTACCACACCAAACCGCCCGAGCAGCGCCTCCACAACCGAAAGGCACTGGCGTCCAATCGACCCAGTCGAACCCAATATCGCGAGTTGATTCACGAGCCCTTTCTTCCTTTTTATGCGCTCTGGAGACGCTGGGGACTTACGATTGCGGTGAGCAGAACCAAACCCAATAGTACCAGACAACCGGAATCGTCAGAATAAGCGCGTCTATCCGGTCCAACATTCCGCCATGTCCCGGCAGGATCGAACCGGAAGCCTTCACGCCTGCGCTGCGTTTGAAAGCCGACTCGAGCAAGTCTCCCATCTGCCCCGCAACATTTCCGGCTGCGGCAAGACCCAGAACAATCGGCGTCGGCACATTCACTCGCGTAGAAAGCCACCAGCCAAGCAACAACGCCCCCACCATGCTAGCAATCGTTCCTTCCCAAGTTTTCCTGGGGCTTAGCTTTGGTGCCAGCGCTCGCTTGCCGATCGCGCGACCCACGAAATACGCCGCGGTATCTCCCACCCATGTAATTACCAACGCAAACAGCAAAATCCAGGGCCCAATGCGTCCCACCCCATGCAAGCGGATGGCATAGCTCAGGGGCAACGCTACGAACAGCAACCCGCTCGAGCTCACGCCCGCTGCGGGCAACGCTTCCACCAATGGCCGCCGTGTCCAGATCGAAATTGCGGCAACGCCAATCAAAAAGAAAAAGAAAACATCCTCAACACGCAAGCTGGAAAGAAAAACAAACTGGATTGGCCCGGAATATAAAACTCCTTCACCCGGCTCTCTTTGACGCAGAACCACTTGCAGCCATTGCACATAAATGATTCCGAGTGCGCATGTGGCCGTCCAGAAACGATACGCCCTATGTCCAATTGCGTCCCCGAGTGCAAAGAATTCGAGGAGCGCCAGCAAAATCACCAGCGCCAACCCCACCGCGACCATCGCTGTCGATCCCTTCAAAATTAGTGCCACAACGGCCGGCACCAAAACGACAGCTGTCGCCACCCTCTTCCAAGTCATGCTCTCTTTTTTCTCCTGAGATTCCCCAAACGGACGTGTGACTCACACGCTTAAAGGAGCCTATTCATCATACTGGCAGATTTGAATTGCTAGTCAGGAATTCTGAATATGTGCCAACTACTCGCCCGCTGCGCGAACCGGTTTTCTCGACTTCCCTTCGCCGATTCCCCCGTAGCGCCGCTCTCTCTTCTGATAGTCCACAAAAGCTTCCAGCAACCGTGCCCGGTTGAAGTCCGGCCAAAGCGTCTCCGTCACGTAAATCTCCGCATACGCGATCTGCCACAGCAGAAAATTGCTCACGCGCATTTCGCCGCTCGTCCGAATCAACAAGTCCGGGTCCGGCAGCCCCGCCGTGTACATTTTCTCTGCGAATTCTTCCTCGGTTACGCGCGGCTTGGTCGTATCCTTCCTCTCTTTCAGGATTTGATTCACCGCGTTCACGATCTCCGCCCGCCCACCGTAGTTCAACGCCACGCAAAGCACCGTACCGGTGTTCTCCGCGGTTTCCTTCTCCGCCTCACGTGTATCGCGTTGGACAGCTTCCGGCAACTCGTCGGCGCGGCCCAAAAACTTCATCCGAATATTGTTCCTCTGGAGGAGCGGCATTTCCTGCCGCAAATATTCTCGTAACAGTTGCATCAGGAAGTCGGTCTCGGCCTTTGGCCGCCGCCAGTTCTCCACGGAGAACGCGTACAGCGTCAGCGCTTCGATCCTCAGCCGCGCGCACGTTTCAATTGTCGTTCGTGCCGTCTCCGTTCCAGCTTTGTGCCCCGCAATTCGCGGCAGATGCCTCCGCTGGGCCCATCTTCCGTTTCCGTCCATAATGACGGCTAAATGTCTCGGCAGCTGGTTCAAGTCCAGTTTTTCGAAAAGGTAGGCTTCTTCAGCGGTGACTGTTCCCAGTGGATGAGAGGCCGCAACGTGCAAGGTCTTAGGTTGGTGGGTATGGGACACGCGAAAAACGCCTCTATCCTTTACGCCATAAAGTTAACACGCCCCGCCGCACGCTCGCAACGCATTACCTGATAAGTTTCGAGATAAACATCATTGGCCGCGGCAGGATGCCTTTAATTGGCAGGATGTACAAATAAATCGTGAATCGACGTGTACGCCACAATAACAGTAAGCACAATCATGGCGATCGTCGAAATCCACGCTACCCAATTGAAGCCCTTCGTGTTGACTTGGTCTCCCATCAAGTCTCGGCGGTTAACAAGAATCAAAACGAAGATCAGCACCGCTGGTAGCAGAAATCCGTTGAGAACCTGCGACCACAACAAAATCGTATTCGCGAACTTTCCCAAAGCCAGCACCAAGAATGCGCCTATGAAAATTAACGCCGTATAAAGCGTATAAAATATTTTTGCCTCGCCGAATTTTCGGTCAATTCCCGATTCAAAACCCAGCGCTTCGCAGACGACGTAAGACGTGGAAAGCGGCAGAATCGAGGCCGCAAACAAAGAAGCGTTGAGCAACCCAACGGCGAACAATAAACTCGCCCACTTCCCTGCCAGCGGCCGCAATGCAATCGCCGCCGTGCCCGCATTGTCCACGTCATAAATCTTTTGCACGTGCAAAGTGGACGCCGTGCACACGATGATAAAAAACACGATCACCATGCAGCTGATGCTTCCCACCAACACGTCATTCCGTGTCGCTGAGTACTGCCTCGGTCCCACCCGCTTCTCCACCACGGCCGCCTGCAAAAAGAAATGCTGCCATGGCGCGATTGTCGTCCCCACCAAACCGGCCAAGATCACTGCGTAACTCGCGTCAAATCTTGGCACCTCGACGTACGGCTTTATCGTCGGCACGTATTGCATCAACTGTGGCGGCAGCAAGTGCAACAACGAAATCAACCATTCCGGTTTCGCCAAGAAAGCGGAGATAACGTACGCGAAATAAACTACGCAGATTGCCAGGAAGATTCGCTCCACCGCTTTTGCGGTTCCCTGCACCACCAAGACCCAAACCAAAATTGCCGCAATCGGCACAGAAATGTAGCGGCTGACCCCCAACGCCTCGGACGCCCAGAACACTCCCGTAAACTCGGCCATTACATTTCCCAAATTCACCAGGAGCACTGCAGCCATCAGAAAGAACGTGACGCGAAAGCCAAACTCCTCGCGCACTAAATCGGAAAGCCCCTTGCCGGTGAACGCTCCCATGCGCGAACACATTTCCAGCGATACATAGAGTGCAATCGTCATGGGAATCAGCGACCACAGCACTGCGTTCCCGTATTTCGCACCCGATTGCGCATACGTGTAAATTCCGCCGGCGTCGTTGTCCACGTTCGAAACGATCAGCCCGGGTCCTACCACCGCCAAAAAAAGCATGATGCGCCGCCGGAACGGACGAATGGCGTCACGCACGCTCTGGACTCGTCCCGTCCAGCGTTCGCCCATCGCCTCCAGGCTTTCGCGGCTCCACATCTTTTTCCGCCTCTTCTACTTCAATAGTTTCGATACCACGTCGTCTACGGTAATCACCCCAAGCGGCCGTCCATCGTCATCCACGACCGTCAGCATTCGCAAGTTGTACTTGTCGAACAGTTCAAACACGTCTTTTTCATCTGCATTCGGCTGTACACTCAAAAGCGGTTCCATTTTTAGTTCGCTGAGCGATTGCTCCGGCCCAGCCAGCAACAGGCGCGCCACTGGAACAGTCCCGGAAAACTGTGCCCCTCCATCGAGCAGAACGATCGTGTCCAGCTGGTCCAGATTCAAATCCTGCTCCTTCATCCACTCCAGCACTTCATCGCGCGACGACTTATCTCCCACAAAAACAAAATCCGTGTTCATCATGCCGCCAGCGGTCGCCGGATCGAACTCCAGCAGTTCGCGCACCTCGTTCGCTTCCTGACCGGGCATCTCTTCCAGCAATTCTTCCGACGTCTCTCTGGACAATTCCCCAAGCACGTCCGCCGCGGCGTCCGGAGCCATTTCTTCCAGAATGTCCGCCGCCTTTTCCGGATCTAGTTTTTCCACGATTTGCGTCGTCAACCGTGCGTCCAGTTCGCCCAGCACCGCTGCCGCTGTCTCTTCATCCAATGACGCAATGATTCCTTGCCGCTCCGCCGGTGAGAGATCTTCCACAATGTCCGCCAAATCGGCCGGGTGCAGGTCCTCCAGCTTTTCGTGTGTAATACGCAGCTTCAATCGTCTTAATGGATCCGGTTCCACCAAATTCACAAACTCCCAGCGAATTGTCTTTGCAGGCAACCTGCTCTGCAGTCCACGAATCATTCCTTGCGGTGCAATCCCCTGCAACAACCGCCGCACTGCTCCCGGCAAACCAACATCCACTTGTGCAATTCGTAGCTCCACGTTTCCGTTCGTTCGCTGTTCCGTCAGATCCAAATCATTCACGCGCACGACTTTTCGCCCGCTGGTATCAATAATCTGCTGGTCCAGCAAATCCTTGGTCACCGCCAGCCATCCTTCGTTCGGTTCATACGCATGCAGGGCGCGTTCCGGCACACTCAACTCCATCTTGCCCGCTTCGATCGTCGCCACTTGATCGTGTCGCGCCACGAGCGGCTGAAAACTGCCGCGAGCAAGCAAAAAATGCGCCACTCGATTCGCTTGCTCTGCAGGCTCGACAAAAAATTCCCTCACCTTGCCGACGTAGTATCCCTGCGCGTCATACGTCTTCGCACCCATCAACTCCGTTGCCGTTAACATCACTCACCTCTCTTCTACGCCGCAAAAACAAAAAGCCCGCGTGCCGAACTCCTCGGCCGCGGGCAAGAACCTCATAACAATGGACTTACCGTTAGCCTTGAACGCGCCCTCCCCTGCCCATTCCGCCGCGCGCAGGTCGCGCCGCGAAACTCCGCTCCGCCATTACACCCGAAATTCCGCTTCCCGGTCTGCGTCCCACTTGTGAACGATCTGGGCCTGGCTCGTGTTCTAGGGCAAACTTCATCGCCGGGACGGACTCCGTCCGTATTGATAAGCCGATAAAGGATTTAAGTCAACAAAAGAATGCGCTTTTCAACAAAAAATTTTCGCAAAAATCAAAAATTTCTTACTTCGCTTTTTCAAACACCATGTCCTTCGGCGATTCGCCCCGTCTCCGGCATTCGTCTAAATAGATGGCCAGATAGCTCTTCACGATGTAATCCTTCTTTGAATACCCCAGCTCCGTCGCCGCTCGATCAATCGCTTCCGCTGGCCCTTCCAACTCCACAAACATCCCCACAGGCGTCTCATCCACCTCAATCACCAAATCCTTCGCCCATTTCACCGAAGCTGGCAGCTTCATGGTCGTCCGGTATTTTTCATACGAAAACCACCCGCTCATCCCCAACCCTTCAAAGATCTTTCGAAGCGCCGCTTCATCCTTCACTTCCGTCTCAATCTCTTCCCGCACCTTGTGCCCGTGCCCATCGCCTTCTGCGGCCATCGCAGGCTTCTTAAACGTCAAAACAATTCTCGGTTCTTCTCCCTTTTTCTGTTTTCCTTGGGGCGTCTCCTTTCGAATCCTCAGCAACTGCCCATGCTTCGCCAACCCGCCTTGCGGCGTATCAAAAATTACATTCCACTCATGTACGCGCCCGGCGCCCGCACCCACCGCCTTCGCAGACATGCGCGCCAGCGCCTTCTTCAGCTCCTTAAGGTCGTCAACCTTTAGCTTTATCTCTCTTTCGTTTGCCATTCCCAACTCGTTTCGCCCGGTTTGGCTCCATCCCAAATCTCCGCTAGTATAACTGCAGCACGCTCCACCCTTCTTTACGGCCTCATTTCGCCGCGCGTGCTCCCAAAGATCATGGCCCAATTACGCAATCCGGTCCTCGCCGGAGTCCAAACTCCCTCCGCGCCCATCGCCAAGACCATCCCCCTTGAAGCGACGGTTCACGGCGACCGTCGCGTGGACAACTACGCCTGGCTTCGCCAAAAAGATAATCCCGAAGTCCTCGCCTACCTCAACGCGGAAAACGCCTACACCGACGCTGTCCTGAAGCCCACAGAAACCTTTCAGGAAAAGCTCTATCGGGAAATGCTCTCCCGCATCCAGCAAACCGACCTCAGCGTTCCGTACACTCTTCGGGGCTTTCAATATTTCACCCGTACCGAAGAAGGCAAGCAGTACCCCATCCATCTCCGCCGCCGCGACGTCGAAAACTCGTCCGAGGAGCTCATCCTCGAACTAAACGCTCTCGCCGAAGGCCACAGCTTCCTCGGCCTCGGCTTCTTCGAAGTCAGCGACGACAATCAGCTCCTCGCCTACTCAACCGATATCACCGGCTTCCGCCAATACACTCTCGAAATCAAAAATCTCGCCGACAACTCCCTCCTCCCCTTCAGAATCGAGCGCGTTACCAGCGCCGCTTGGTCCGCCGACAACAAAACTCTCTTCTACACAATCGAAGACAAAGTCTCCAAGCGCTCTTACCGCCTCTATCGCCACGTTCTCGGCTCCTCCGAACCCGATGCCCTTCTCTTCGAGGAAGCGGACGAGCGCTTCCGTATCGACGTCGAGCGTTCGCGCAGCGGGGCCTACTTATTCTTGGTCACGAACAGTCACACCGCCAGCGAAGTCCACTATCTCCGCGCAAACAACCCTCTCGGTGAGTTCAAATTAATCGCTCCGCGCGAAGACAACCACGAATACTACGTTGACCACCACCCGAGCTTCCCCGAACAGGGCGACACTTTCCTCATCCGCACGAACTCTCTCGGCCGCACCTTCCGCCTCATGTCCGTCTCCGCAGCCGACCCGCACCGCGAGAATTGGCGCGAACTCATCCCCAATCGCCAGGGAGTGATGCTCTCCGCCCTTGCCGCTTTCCACTCCTTTGTCGCTATCTACGAACGCGAAGGCGGTCTACCCCATCTCCGCATCGCGCCGCTGAACAACACCGCTTCATCCCTTCTCGATGCCTCTCGTCGCATCGAATTCTCCGAGCCCGCGTACACCGCCTCCCTCGGCACCAATCCCGAATTCGACCAATCTCATCTCCGCTACGAATACCAGTCCTTCATCACACCTCGCTCCATCTTCGACTACAACGTCGCCACCCGCGAATCCGTCCTTCGCAAACAGCAACCAGTCCTCGGCGGCTACGATCCTTCCCTCTACGCCAGCCAGCGCCTCCACGCAATTGCCTCCGACGGCACTCAAATTCCCATCTCTGTCGTCGCGCGCCGTACCACGCCGCTCGAAGGCTCCGCTCCTCTTCTCCTCTACGGCTACGGCAGCTATGGCATCTCCATGCCCGTGGCGTTCAATTCGAACCGCCTCAGCCTCCTCGATCGCGGCGTCATCTACGCCATCGCTCACATTCGCGGCGGCGGCGAACTTGGCAAGCCCTGGCACGATGCCGGCCGCATGCGCAATAAGCGCAACACCTTCACGGACTTCATTTCTTCCGCCGAATTTCTTATCGCACAAAAATTCACGAGTTCCGAAAAACTCGTCATCGAAGGCGGCAGCGCCGGCGGCCTCCTCATGGGCGCTGTCACCAATATGCGCCCCGACCTTTTCCGCATCGTCATCAGCCACGTTCCCTTCGTCGACGTTCTCAACACCATGCTCGACGCCTCTCTCCCGCTTACCGTAGGCGAATACGAAGAGTGGGGCAACCCGCAACTCGCCGACGACTATTTCTACATGAAGTCCTATTGCCCCTACACGAATCTCGCCGCAACAGACTATCCCTCGATCGTCGTCAAAACCGGCCTCAACGACAGCCAGGTCATGTACTGGGAACCCGCCAAGTACGTCGCCAAACTCCGTGCACTTAAGCGCGACGCAAATCCTCTGCTCTTCAAAATCAACATGGGTGCAGGCCACGGCGGAGCTTCCGGCCGTTACGACTTCCTCCGCGAAATCGCCCTCGACTATGCGTTCCTGTTGACGCAACTGGGAATCCGCGAATAATAGCTGCTGCTTCACTGCGCCATGTCCGACCCCACCACACCTCTCATGCAGCAATACCACGCCATCAAATCGCGCTACCCACACGCGCTTCTTCTCTTCCGCCTCGGCGATTTCTACGAACTCTTTTACGAAGACGCCATCCTCGCTTCGCGCGAACTTCAAATCACCCTCACGTCGCGCAATCGTGAAAAAGGCCAGCCCATTCCCATGTGTGGCGTTCCCTATCACGCCGCCGACGGCTACATCGCTCGCCTAATCCGCTCCGGATTCAAAATCGCCATCTGCGATCAGATGGAAGCTCCCGGCCCGGGCAAAAAACTCGTCCGGCGCGAAGTTGTCCGCGTTATCACTCCCGGAACCGCAACCGATGTCGCTGTGCTCGACGCCCGCGAAAACAATTTCCTCGCTGCAGTCTCGCAAGACACCGCCGCCTCAACCATCGGTCTCGCCTTCGTCGATCTCTCCACCGGCGAATTCCAAGCCACCGAATTTCGCGGCCCGCGCGCCGAAGAATCTCTCCGCGAAGAATTGGAGCTCCTCCATCCGCGCGAAACGCTCCTCCCGCGCCCGCAACAACTCTTCGAAACCTCAAAAACTTCTCTCCTCGACGGCACTGGCGGCGTCGAAAGCCGCGTCGAAGATTGGGCCTTTCAAAACGACTATGCCGCGCGCATTCTCCGCGAACAATTCGGCGTCGCCGAACTCACTGGCTTCGGCCTCGATGATCACCCGCAAGCCCTCTCCGCCGCGGGCGCTATCGTCCACTATCTTCGCGAAAACGCCGCCAAAACTATCGACGCCACGGCACAGCAGGCCCTCGCCCATCTCGACCGCGTCCGCTATTACGAACAGCACGACGCGCTCATTCTCGATCCTGTTTCCGTCCGCAATCTGGAGATCATTGCGCCGATTTTTTCCGAAGAATCCGGCAAAAACGCCGCCACCCTTCTCGCCACCTTCGACGTCACCGTCACCGGCATGGGCGCGCGCCTCTTGCGCAATTGGCTTTTGCGTCCCCTCATTGAACGCGACGCCATCGAAGGCCGCCTCGACGCTGTCGCCCAACTTGTCCAGCAAACCGTCGTCCGCGGTGAAATTCGCAAAGAGCTCAAGACCATTCAGGATCTCGAGCGCCTTACCAGCCGCATCACGCTCGGTCTAGCCACACCGCGCGAACTCCTCGCCCTCCGCAGATCCCTCGCGCAACTTCCCGTCTTGCGCAATTTCTTAACCCCGCCTCCTGCTGGCGGCAGTGCCCTGCTTCGTTTTCTTTTCAACGAAATCGATGAACTTGCCGACGTCCGCGACCGCCTCGAACGCGCCCTTTCCGACGAGCCGCCCGCCCTCGCCACAGAGCCGGGCATCATTCGCGCTGGTTTTCACGCCGAGCTCGACGAGCTCCGCAACCTCAGCCAGCATTCCAAACAAATCATCGCCGCCATGGAAGAGCGCGAGCGCAAACGCACCGGCATCGCCTCGCTCAAAATCCGTTTTAACTCCGTCTTCGGCTATTACTTGGAGATTTCGAAACCCAATCTCCACCTTGCGCCCGCGGATTACGAACGCAAGCAAACCCTCGTCAACGCCGAACGCTTTACCTCTCCTGAACTGAAGGAATACGAGCGCAAAATCCTTGCCGCCGACGAACGCATCCTCGAAATCGAGCGCCAACTCTTCATTGATCTCCGCTCCAGCATCGCCGCGCAAGCCGCTCGCCTGCGCAAAACCGCCGCCGCGATTGCTCAGCTCGACGTCCTCACTTCCCTCGCAAAACTCGCTGCCGACCGCGGTTACACTCGCCCCGAATTCAACTCCACTGGAGAACTCCTAATTGTTGGCGGGCGGCATCCCGTCATCGAAGAACTTCTTCGCCAAAAGGGCGAGCGCTTCGTTCCCAACGATCTCTGCTTCGAACCCGGCCGTCAGGAGCTTTTACTAATCACTGGTCCCAACATGGGCGGCAAATCCACTTATCTTCGCCAGGCCGCGCTCATCGTTCTTCTCGCGCAAATGGGCTCTTTCGTCCCCGCGCGCCAAGCAAAACTTCCCATCACCGACCGCATCTTCACGCGCATCGGCGCCAGCGACAATCTCGCCCGTGGCCGCTCCACCTTTCTCGTCGAAATGTCCGAAGTGGCCACCATCCTTAATCACGCCACGCCGCAAAGCCTCGTCCTTCTTGACGAAGTCGGCCGCGGCACCGCCACCTTCGACGGCCTCAGCATCGCCTGGGCCGTCGTCGAACATCTCCAGAAGCACACTCGAGCCCGCACACTCTTCGCTACGCACTATCACGAGCTCACCGAACTCGCGGACCTTCTCCCCGCCGTCAAAAACGTCCACGTCAGCGTCAAGGAAACTCCCAACGAAATCATTTTTCTTCGACGCGTCGAGCCAGGCTCGGCCGACAAAAGCTATGGCATCGAGGTCGCCCGCCTTGCCGGCCTTCCCCGTAGCGTCATCGAACGCGCCCGCGAAGTCCTCAAAAAACACGAACAAAGCGAACATGAACTCAGCGAAACTCTCTCTCCCGGCGCGGAGGACACGAACGGAGAATTGAGCGTAGCGACGGGCCTGCCCGCCGTGGCGGGCTTCAGCTCGGCATCTTCAGCATCCCGCCGCCAGGAAATCCTTTTCACTGCCCTAGACCGGGCCGTCCTCGACCGCCTCCGCTCCGCCAACCTCGATGATCTAAAACCTCTCGACGCCCTCAACCTCCTCGCCGAACTAAAGAAGCAAATCTCATGACAGATCCATTCTCAGCGAATCGAAAATATGGAGATCGCCCTCCAAGCAATCTGTTTCTTCGTGTGATGAGTTTTCTTGCAGGTCTGGCAGCCATCCCTCTCGCCACCGTTTTGCCGCTTCTTTTCATTTCCAACGAACTCCTGGAGGCCAAATCCGCACGACAGTGGGGAGGCAACCCAATGATGGGCATCGTCGCCGTTGTAATAGGGATTGTCTTCGCACTTGGCGCAGGCTTTGGTTCCTTCCTCCTCATCCGCTTTGCTCTAAGGGGATCGACTCAGCCCGGAAAACCACCAGTGGTCTGACCTACTCTCCGCGTCCCTCAGCGCACTCTGCGTCTCCGCGTTATCTTTTCCCCGCTTCCTCCTCTTCTTCTCTGTGCTCTCTGTGTCCTCTGTGTTAAAAAATCCCTTCAACTATTTTCATGCCCTCATCCAAAAAACTCGCCACCCGCCACTCGCCTGCCCGCCGTGGCGGGCCACTCGCCACTTCTTCTCTCGTCCTCGGCATGATGTCCGGTACATCCGTTGACGGCATCGACGTTTCCCTGGTCCGTATTTCGGGGACGCCTCCGAATCTTCAAATCAAACTTCTGAACCACACGAGCGTCGCCTTCTCCGCAGCCGTTCGCAAAGAGATCCTCCGCGTCGCCGAACAAAATTCCATCACCTCCGGCGAACTCAGCCAGCTCCACTCCCACCTTGGCCACATCTACGCCGACGCCGCCCTCGCCGCTTGCAAAGAATTCCGCATCTCGCCGCGCAAGATCGATCTCATTGGCAACCACGGCCAAACAATTTTTCATCAAGGTAAGCCGCTCAACTATCTAGGTGCGCCGACTGCATCCACTCTTCAAATCGGCGAAGGCGCCATCATCGCCGCACGCACCGGCATTACTACTGTCTCCGACTTCCGTCCCGCGGACATGGCTCTCGGCGGCAACGGCGCTCCGCTCGTCCCCTTCGCAGACTACGCCCTTTACCGCCATCCCAAGCTCGGCCGTATCTCCCTCAACATCGGCGGAATCGCCAACATCACCGTGATTCCTGCGAACGCAAAACCCTCGCAGGTGTTTGCCTTCGACACCGGCCCCGGCAACATGCTCATCGACGCTCTCGTCTCCCACTTCACCCACGGCCGCCAGCGCTTCGACAAAAATGCCGCGCTCGCACAAAAAGGACGTTCCATTTCCGCTCTTCTTAGCGAGCTCCTACGCGATCCTTATCTAAAACTCGCGCCCGCCAAATCCACCGGCCGCGAATACTACGGCGCCACCTACGTCAAGAAACTCCTCGCCCTCGGCAAGAAGCATCACGCCAAGCCCAACGACCTCGTCCGCGCCGCGACTCTCTTCACTGCCCTTTCCATCGTTGACGCCCTAAATCGCTTTGTCCTCCCTAAAAACAAAATCCACCAGCTCATCGTCTCCGGCGGCGGCGCTCAAAACCCCCTCCTCCTCGCCCAGCTCTCCGCCGCATTGACCACTATCGAAGTGCTGCCCTCCTCCCAACTCAACGTCCCCACCGACGCCAAAGAATCCCTCGCCTTCGCCCTCCTCGCCTACGAAACCTTCCACCGCCGTCCTTCGAACATTCCGAGCGCCACCGGCGCTCGCGGCCCCGCTATCCTCGGTAAAATCTCCTATGCCCTTCCGCGTTAGCCTCCAAAGGAAACCCCATGCTGTGGTCGTCATTCCGAGCGAAGCGAGGAATCTGTTTTTTCTTGTCACTCGCCACGCTACTCTCCGGCGCCGCACGCGGAAATTTCCAGCTCACGTACGCGCGCTGGGTAGGTGCCAACAGCGATCATGACTTCTTTGAATATGTCTTTTCGTCAAAACGCTTCCCGCCGAACGGCGCGAATCGCGGCCACCGCTGCTCCGCCCGTATGAACGCGCTCACCGATCAAATTCGCGTGGAAATGAATCAGGAAAAACGGAAGGAACTCTGCTCCCAAGCCCAAAAGCTTTTTGTCGACGATCTTCCCTACATCCCGCTCTGGTTCACCGATGTCGTCTCCGTCCACTCTCGCGCTATCGGCGAACCAACAATCTCTCCCATCGGCAACTACGACTTCCTCGTTGCGCTCAATCCGGTTTCATCCCACTAAGCTGCCTTCGCCCCCCAACGCATCATCAATTTCCGCCTCGGTAATCGCACCCTCGCGCCCAACTTTCCATTCTCTTCCGTGTAATTCCACAATCGTCGAAGGCAGCGATGCTTTCGTATCTCCCGTATCAATTACCAGCGGCAATCGCTTCCCGAGTTGCTCCATCACTTCTTGCGCGCTCGAACACGACGGAAATCCCGAAATATTCGCGCTCGTCCCTGTGATCGGCCCGTGGAACTCTTCTATCAGCTTCGTCACCACTTCATTCTTCGGCCACCGCAACGCGACTCGCTTCGTGTTCGCCGTCACCTTCAGCGGAACCTGATGCGATGCATCCACGACAATCGTCAGCGCCCCCGGCCAAAAGGACTCCGCCAACCGGTAAAAATTCCGCGGCACATCCAGCGCCATCGCCGCCGCCATCTCCAGCGAATTCACCAGAATTGGCAGCGCCCGCGCCTCCGGTCGTCCCTTCACTCGATAAATTTCATCCACTGCCGCCAAATTGAACGGATCAGCCGCCAATCCATACAGCGTGTCCGTCGGAATCGCCACCACGCACCCGCGCGTCAGCTTTTCCGCGGTATAACGCAGCAAATCCGGCTCAGGTTTTTCTGGATTGATGTGCAGCAGTTCTGCAATCACCGTTCTGGCCCCTGTCTGGCCCAACGAGCCGCGCCTTCCCTGGCATTTGCGCACACGCCGCCCTGCGCGGGACGCTACCACACGCTTTTGCCGCACGCAATAAAACTCATCGCCCGCCACGCCCCGGCCCTCGCCACTCCCCTCACAAATTTGCTACGCTCCCCAGCATGTCTTCCCCCGGCAAATCCCCGAGGGCTTCAAACGCCGTCATCTCCAGCCGCGAAAATCGCTGGCTCAAGGAGTTTCGCGTCGCCCTTCGTGGCGGACTTCCCACGGAATCCGGCGCCGTCGGCGTCGAAGGCGTCCGCCTCACCGAAGAAGCTCTCGCCTCCGGCTGTCGCATCGAAGCCGTTCTCTTTTCCGAATCCGGCCGCCGCCATCACGCGCGCCTTGCTCCCTATCTCGATCGCGAAGAGATCGCCTTCCCGGTCCTGTACACCACGGACCGTCTCTTCGAGGGCGTGGCTGACACCGAACATCCTCAAGGCGTCGCCGCCCTCGTCGAACCGCGAAAATTCTCTTTCGACGACATCCTCCGCCCTTCCCTCTCCGGCGCCGCACCACTCGTCGTCGTTCTCGCCGGAGTCCAAGACCCCGGCAACGTCGGAACCATCCTCCGCACCGCCGCCGCCTTTGGCGCTACTGCCGGAGTCACTTCCCCTTCCGGCCAAAGCGGCACCGCTAGCCCATTTTCTCCAAAAGCCCTTCGCGCCTCCGCGGGAGCCGCCCTCCATTTACCGATCCTCTCCGGGCCAGCCCTTCCCATCCTTCTCGCGCAGCTCCACGCTTCCAAAATCCGCACGCTTGCCACTTCCTCTCACGCTGATGAGGCTGCACTCGCCCCTTGGGATGTAGATTGGCGCGAGTCGGTGGCTCTTCTCATCGGCAACGAAGGTGCCGGCCTTCCCGAAGAAATCGAGCGCAGCGCCTCCGCCCGCGTCCGCATTCCCACGTCTAGCGGCATCGAATCTCTCAACGCCGCTGCTGCTGCCGCCGTCCTCTTCTACGAGGCCGCTCGCCAGCGCAACTCCCTTACAATCTAGCGCCGTTGTAAGGCCCGCTTTCTGAAGTGGACCGTTTGGCCCTACACTAAACGCTTCATGTCTCTCTTCCCCACACTCCCGGCCGACGACTCTCCCTCTCCCAACCAGCCGCTCGCTGAACGGATGCGCCCCCGCACTCTCGACGAATTCATCGGCCAGGAAAATCTCCTCGGCCCCGGCAAGCCACTGCGCATTCAAATCGAATCGGACAATCTCGGCTCCATGCTCTTCTGGGGCCCTCCCGGCTGCGGCAAAACAACTCTTGCGCGCCTCATCGCCCGCCTCACCAAGTCCGACTTCGTCCCTTTCAGCGCCGTCCTCGCTGGCATAAAAGAAATCAAAGACGTTATGGCCGCTGCGCAATTCAAGTCTCGTTCGGGGCACCGCACCATCGTTTTCGTGGACGAAGTCCATCGCTTCAACAAATCCCAGCAGGACGCTTTTCTCCCCTACGTTGAGGCCGGCCACATCACCTTCATCGGCGCCACTACGGAAAATCCTTCGTTCGAAGTCATCTCGCCGCTTCTCTCGCGCACCAAAGTTTACGTCCTTGAATCGCTCACCACGCCACAAATCGTCCAGCTTCTTCGTCGTGCCCTCGAAGACAAGACCCGCGGCCTCGGTAAAGAAAATCTTCATGCCTCCCAAGAAATCCTCTTCCGCATCGCATCCTTCGCTAACGGTGATGCCCGCGCCGCTTACAACACTCTCGAGCTCTGCGCCCGCAGCGCGAAACCTAACTCGTCAGGCGTCAGCGTCATCGAAGAAAAACTTCTCGAAGACGTTCTCCAGCGTAAAGTCCTCCGCTACGACAAATCCGGCGAAGAGCACTACAACCTCATCTCCGCTCTTCACAAATCCGTCCGCAACTCCGATCCCGACGCCGCGCTCTACTGGCTCGCGCGCATGCTGGAATCCGGCGAAGATCCGCTTTATCTCGCTCGCCGCATGGTGCGCATGGCCAGCGAAGACATCGGCCTCGCCGAGCCCGGCGCTCTCGCCGTCACGCTCGCCGCAAAAGACGCTTTCGACTTTCTCGGCGCGCCCGAAGGAAACCTCGCGCTCGCGCAAGCCGCCGTCTATCTTTCCCTCGCCCCCAAATCCAACGCCGTTTACACCGCATATGGTGATGTGATGAACGACGTCCACCGCACCGAAGCCGACCCCGTCCCGTTGCACCTCCGCAACGCCGCCACTCCCCTCATGGAAAACATTGGTTACGGTAAAGGCTACAAATACGCCCACAATTTCGAAGAAAAAATCACCGACATGTCTTGCCTCCCGGAAAATCTCGCTGGCCGCTCCTGGTACAAACCCACCGATCAGGGTTTCGAAGCCCGCCTCCGCGCTCGCCTCGACGAAATCCGTAAGCTAAAATCGCAAGCCGCCGGAAAATCATGAGCATCCTCACAGGCGAGGCGATTCGATGACTCGCGTTCTACTATCACTTCTTGCGTCACTTTTGGCATTTCCTTCTCTTGCCAGCGATCCGCCAAAGCGTCCAAAAATCACCGGAATCGCTTCCGTCCACTT
>JACXTT010004473.1_pt1 | contig 20761 bp, 17 predicted proteins | sample 9270951 | NCBI WGS metagenome assembly JACXTT01 (sample SAMN15532306, study PRJNA645909) | rock metagenome | isolation source: weathered quartz diorite | place: Puerto Rico | collected 2017-06-21
ACGTTGTTCTTCAAATCGCGCAAGTATCCCAACGCCCTCGTCCGTTCGAGATCACTCTTCTTGGGCCGGTCGCCTAGGTCTTTAGCGAGGATGTTCACGGCGGTGCGCGCCGCATCGAGCTGAATGTCGAACGCTGTCCAGTCCTTGGACGCCGCCCTGGCTTGTTCTCCTTGCTGTGACCGACGCTGGGGAATCTAACGACGACGGGCCTCGTTACTCGGCTCTTGGTCCTTTTGACTCATGTGGGGCGCTTCGCGTTCGCGGGCCACTGCTCGGCGCACACCTCACAGATCTGGATGATTAGCTGCGCGTGTTTCTTCGCCGGGTCCATCATTCCGATTAGCGGCTCTTTGTTCTTCGTCGCGGTGATCGTCGCTAGCCGTTGGTGGCAGTTGTCACAGAGCATGAGGCCGTCCTTTCCTGCGATGTCGCTCAAGCTTTGGTGACTGATCGCAACGCGTCCCGGCAAGCGAGCACATGCCATAGTGCTTTGCGCAGTTTGTCCTCGATCCCCTGTCGGCGGTCGTCTCCCAAGCTGTGATGCTGAAATCCCTCGCAAAAGAGCCCAGTAAGCAACACCACGGCTCGCTCAAGTTCGTCGCGAGCGGTGCCGATTGTCTCCCGCACGCGCGGCGACGCAGACGGACGGCGCTTCACGAGCGCTCGCAGTCCTGGCTCCGCTTCGCGTAGTGCCTTCAAGAACCAAGCTGGCCATCCGCTCAACTCCTGGCCGCTCATGGTGGGAGAGGGCATGTCGGGAAGGTTGGACAGAAGGCGCACCAACGGCAGCGCACCGTCCGCGATTCGCATGTCCACGGCGCGTTGCCGGGCCCGCGCCGAAGCCAGTTCCACAAGCCAATTCGGGAGAAAGCTCAGGTCCACGACAAGCTACCGAGGTAGGTCGCCAGTCGCTCCGAAAAGGAGACTCAGGTCCCTCGGTAGATCGCTGGAGCGAACGACTGTTGACGTGGGCAGGTTGACCCACAGGATGGTCGCCGCTTCGAGAGAGCCCGGGCTGATGTAGAGTGTCGTGGGCGGCCCGGACAGGATCACAGCCCGCTTCGCGGGATCATCCTTCAGATACTTGGCACCGCTCGGCGTCGTGAGCAGCTGCGTGATCCGAAGACGCGCATCCTCCGCGTCTCCCGCGGAATCGAACCTGAACACGTGGTAGGTCCTGATCGGCTCCATCCACCGTCCCTTCCCGCTATCTCAAGTCCGCGTCGGTCATCCTACCCTCCATCCTCGCCACATCGCGACCAGTCACGTGTTAACGTTCACGAGTGGTCGGGTTGCCGTTCTGCTCAATTATGCGCCAGCGCGGGGGCTCCTTGCCAGACGCAGGCGCATATACAAGGCAGTTCCCGCACTTCGGGCACATGAGCCGTGTCCGTTCGACCAGAGTCGCGACCGCGACGACGTGCCGCGTGATGGTTTCCCGGCAACAGTTATTCACCTTCACGCCCTCGCATGATGCAGCTGACGACGTGGAATCTACTTCATCCGCGAATGAGTGACCGATTACTGCGGTAGGTCGGAGGGCTCGCCTATCAGCAACTTAAGGCCCTTCGGCAGGTCGCTCGGGTGCACAACCTTCGACGTCGGCAGGTTGATCCAAAGCGTTTCCGCGATTTCGAGCGCGCCTGGACTGAGGTACAGCGTCGTCGGGGGACCGGCCAGTATCACAGCCCGCTTCGCCGGATCGTCCTTCAGATACGGGACTCCGCTCGACGTCACGAGAAGCTGTGTGATTCGATGATGGGCGTCCTGCGCCTTAGCAGCGGGTTCGAACTGGAGCAGGTGATAGGTGCTGATTGGCCGAGTCATTGGGAAAGTTCTGGTCGTGCTCAAATCTGGTGACTGATCGCAACCGCCGCGGCACGCGAGCACGTGCACCAGTGCTTTGCGCAGCTTGTCCTCGATCTCCTGTCGGCGGTCGTCGTCCCAGGCCGTGATACTGAAATCCCTCCCGGGGCTGTGTCGCCCGCTTAGTAGGCGTCGGCATTTATCTGCTGACGCGCCAGGCGCGCCCGCCCGCGAACGAGGTTGTCCTCCAGCCACTCCTCGGCGAGATGTTGGAACTCTGTGGGGTCGTGGTCGAAGGCGTCCACGACGGCGAAAACCGCCCCCTGGTCCACACCGAGGAGCTTGGCTATGTCGGTCGCCTTTGGCGCCACTCGGAGGAGACTCGCAACTTCGCCGCTGGAGGTGCGCCGAATCGCCCGTTCCAATTCCCCCAGCTCCCCGTACGCACGAGCCAAAAAACAATCCTCCCAGCTGTTGCCGTCAGCGTTTGCGAGCCCACGCGCGACCCGCTCGGGGCCGAGCGACTCGAACACGGCCGTGATGACAGATTTGTTGATCATGCGATCCTCCTTATCGCGTGAGGCTCGAGCCGCCTCGGCTACACTTCAAAGACAACGTGGGTATCAGTTTGACTCACTCCGAGGATGTTCTGAATCTTGTTGAGCACAAAATCTTGCAACGCCTTCGCCGTGTCGGCTTCCACCAGGCCCCAACGTCGGGCAGGTCCCAACAAAATGTCGGCCCATTTGACGCCATCGAGACGCCGCACTCGCTCCACGACGTCGGCAGATTTGCTGGCGTCGGCGTTGACGAAGACATAGGCTCTCATAGGGCTACCCTCCGGAGGTCGAGGGAGGCGTAGCTGTTCGCCAATTACCGCGCGCCTTACGGTTCCAAACGTAAGGCACCGACTCATGAAGGGTACGTCATCAGGTGCGCGACCGACATAGCAACCCTGTTGCCGCTTCCCGCGTGTCTAGGCCACGGTGCAGGGGATACCCCAGCCACCACCCTTGAGGTGCATGACGTCGTCATTCGCTCCGCCGTCTCGCAGCGGGCGTTCTGGTTGGGTCTACCTCACTGCACTAACAACCACGTGTTGGGCTGGTCGCGGAGTTCCCGTACCTCGAAGCGTGTCTCCATCTCTCCGACACGCTGGCCGGAGCGGTCTGGTGCGCGGCTACGCATTCTGCAGCGATCGTTGGCGAGTGCGCACTCGCTCCGCCTTGACTTTCTGCGGAGTCTTGGGGTACTTACCCAGTACAACCGACAACTCCGACGACGAGCGGCGAAATAGCCCTCGTCTCCGTAGGTGGATGCCTTGTTGGTCGTACGGGGTGCGAATCTGTCTTCAGACAGCGCGAAACGCGCTGGCCGATCACACGCGGCCGCAGCCCCAAATGGCGGGGGTGTGGCCGCGATTGTTCTCGGAAGCTCGCGTAACGGCACGGTCTCGCCTTCTTCTGAGAGCTCAACCGGGGCGAGTTTTGGATCAGTTACGAGGAGGGGTGCGTATGAGGCCTGCACAGAAGACTTGGGTGACGATCGCCTTCGAGGCATTGGGGCCCGAGCGAGTCACGCGTGGCCTCACGGCGACGGGGCACAGCTGGAGCGACTGCTTCCTGGCGCTCGCTATCTCCGGTGAGCCTGATACGCTGGCGCGCCAACTTGCGGAGCGCTGGCGCAAGGAGCGTATCGCCAGCACCCTTCTCGGCGTCCGGATGCAGGCGGTGAACGAGGTCGTCAGCGCCTGGGACCGCCACGAGGGAACGTTCCGGGCACTCGCGGCCGAATGGCTGGAACTGAATCGAGCGGGTGCGCTGACCCGGCCGATGGTCAGCGCGTGACCGATGCGCCAGCGCCGGTGCTGCTGATCGGCCGAGACCACACGGAGGAACTTATGGAGGCGCTGGTCACATCGCAGTCGCAGACGTTCAGACTTGTGGAGAGGGTGCAGGAGGCGAACATCCAGCACGGGCAAGAGATCAGGGCCGATCTGACGAACATCAGAGTCGTCGCGCTTGCTGGAACCGGAGAAGGTCAGGCCCTCTTTTGTGCCATGGGCCCAATTCGCGTGAGGGAAACTCTGAATCATGGAGATGACCGCGGATTACCGACCGAAGTCGCCATACAGGGGCTTAGCGTGCCCACCTCGGGAACCTATGATCTTCTCGACGCTCTAGTCCTCTCTAATGGTGACCTCCGTCTCGTCGTCGACGAGAAGACACGGGTTGTGCCGGCCGCTACAAGACTTGGCGACCCCGGCGTTGGCCGAGGTCTGTTAGCAACGACCTGGGCGAGACGAGGCATAGCAGTCATGATTTGAGCTGCGCTAGCATCACGGGCGCGTAGCATGACTTCCCGACGAGGCGGACCGCAGGACTGATGACGCTAACGCGAGGCCGCGTCCATCAACGTCCAAGTGGGGGCAGCGCAACCTAGCAACACGTGATTAGACTGGAAGTAGAACGACGGAGGGCCCCGGTATGACCCGGATGGTGACCTTTGAAGAACGTGTCTGGACGATCACAACCCAGCCACGAGTTAAAGATGGCGCCCGCGCCGAGGGCGAGCAGGACGCGCCTTCACATATGGGTGGTCTATTGTTTCGTTCGAACAAGGGCGACCAATACTTGTTGCCCCTAGAGGCGAGCCAGCTGCCGACCGACAAGGAGCTTCATGCACTTTCCTTGGAGCGTGTAGCCGACTTCCTGAAGCGCGCCATGCGCGAGAGGTCACCGCACACTGGGCGGGAGAAGCGAAGCATCACTCCGGTTTTCGCGCGTTGACCCCCGCCGAAAGGGCCAGTCATCTACCGAGCTCCAGCATGCCACCAAACCAGGCCGCCCGCGTCGATGGGAGACCCTGCACGAAGGCGCGCGCGTAGCCGAAGATGGCGTCGGTTAGCTCATCCCCCGGCCATTCCCATTGCTTGGTCGTTTCTTCCCGTGCCCACTTCACGCGGTCGGCGCTGAGGTGAGCGAGTCTGCGGTGTAAGCGGTCTGTCAGATCGGGCGTGAAGACTGCTGGCTGTGCGGGACGGTGAGCTGCGGCCCATTCCGTAACCGGGTCGAAGTAGTGGCACGCATATCTATTCTTCGGATACCTCTGGTCCGGCTGATCTCTGCTGAAGAACTCGTACAGGCATCTCACGTGGATCAAGAACGCCTCTAGACTAAACGGTTCTGCGAACGCCACCAGGTGCAGCTGTCGAGCCGCTAGCATTGCCCGCAGTTCGTAGACCACGTGGGGTGCAAGCTCTTCGAGTTCTATGGGGCCAGCCATTCGCCTTCCTGTTAACGGCGCTCAGAAGATAACGGCGTGAGGGCGCGATCCCGCGACCGTGCTCCCCCGTTTCAGCACTTGCCGTTGGCCTGGTCGTCAATCTCCTGAAACAGCCCTATGATCCTGTCGCGTACGTTAGACGCTGTCTGAGCCAGGGACGCGCGGGCCGCAGGATGCTCCGCCGCTTCGTGAACCAGGTCGATCAGCTGTAATAGCGGTTCCCCCGCCCGCTCGCTCTTGGTTTTCATCGACACCCCTCAGTTGAGGTCCCACGGCTTCTACATTACCAAAGTGAGAAGTGGTCCGCGGCGCTCGCGGCCCGGCTTGGTGCTACGTTCCTAGGATGCCGAGAGACATTGACGTGGTGGGAGTCTGGAACGGAACGCCGTACCAGATCGCATCGGTGAGCAGCACCGCCAACGTGGTGATCGTGGCCTGCGGACATGCGGGCAGGCACACGACGTCCCCCAGCAGCGGCCACCGGCACACCAAGGACCCGAGCTCAGGCACGAGCACCTGGTATGAGCGGCGGGTTTCCCTCTCTGACGTCACACTTGCGCAGCCCCTGGACGTCATCGCGTTCTGGGGAGCCAAGCCGCCCGCGTGGGCGAAACCGTATCCGAACAGTTCGTTGCATGACAGCTTCACCTTCGAGGTACAGGCGGACGGCCAGGTACGACTCGCGCTAGTCGGAATGCGGGAAGCGGATGAGGCGATCGTAGTCGTGACCAAGCAGGCCGCGACCGCGACCCGGCTCTTTCGCGGGTACGCGCCGCACGTGCTCATGTGGGCGGTGCCATCCAACGCCAATGCTGATAGGCTCGAAATGAAACTACGGGCCGGTCGGACCTAACGGATCGAACGCCTGCAGGCCGCGCGGCGCCTTGTAATCACGCGGCGGGCGTCGCTCGGCGCACGAACGTCTGCCTACCCGCTGTCTCCGGTGGAAGACTGCCCCCAAGCCCGCACCAACAAGGCCCGGTCGAGTAGCAACCGCACGCCGGGGGCTTTCCGCAACCGCTTTGCGATACCCTGCGACCGCAGCGCCGCTACGACCAGATCAGCCCCGAATTCCTGCAGCGCACCGTGCACCACGACCAATTCCTTGCGGGACGCGGGCGACGGCGCATCGCGCTTGGCGAACACGTCGATGGGCTCGTGCTCGAGCTCAGGGACGCGGAAGCCGGCAGGCAGATACTCTGAGGCGTCGTCCTTCGACCAGTGCTCGGAAGGATAGGCGGCGCCGGGGAATTCCTTGTCCAGCCACGCGAGGATGGGCTGATAGGCCTCGTCCATACGCTCCAGAATAGCCCATACGCCGCGTGGTTGCGAGCCGTGGCGAGTCACTCCGGCAGCACGAAGGACTGCAGCCCCGCAAAAAGCATCGTCATTCCCGTAGTTCCCTGGGTCCTGAATGCACTTGTGGCTGCGAATCTCGCCGTGGGTGTTGGGCGGAACAGGTATGCTAGGTTACCTCACGCTCGTTATGCCGCGTAACCCCTCGCGTTGGACGGCGGCTTACAGGCCCATCGCAAGGCCGCTACTATCGGGTCATGATCCGAGAGGAAGTCAGCCCTAGGACTCGGCCGGTGAGGTGATCAAGAGACCGACGGTCCTGATTCTCGGTGCCGGGGCAAGCGCACCGTTCGGGTTCCCCCCAGGTCGGAAACTGTTGGACGATATCTGCCGGGGTCTTTCCAGGGAGGCCGCGCGCTTCTTCAGGCTACTTCGGGAGTGTGGGTTCGATGCTAACACGATCGCGACGTTCCGTGACGCTTTAAGGCAGTCAGGACAACCTTCGGTAGATGTCTTCCTGGAGTACCGGCCCGAATTTCTGGAGTTGGGTAAAACCGCAATCGCGGCTTCTCTGATCGCTTATGAGATCGAAGGCAAACTGCTTGAGGTGAAGGGAAACTGGTACGGCTACCTATTCCAACGCCTCGGCCCCTCACTCCTCAGAGACGTGGCGCGGAGCCGCCTCTCCGTGATCACGTTCAACTACGACCGCTCCCTTGACCAATTTCTGTTCCTGGCGCTGCAGAACGCGTTCAACCTGAAAGCACATGAGGCCGTTCGCTTCCTGAAGAAGATCCCCATTGTCCACGTCTACGGAACGCTTGGCGAGCTCCCGCATGTTGGCGGGGGAGGGACGCGTCCGTACCGCCGTTCCGACCCTGCGAGGACCGTCACCGATGCTCTGGCAGCAAAGGACTCCATAAAGATTGTGCCCAAAGGCGCGGAGGGTGATGTGGATTTCGGGCGGTCGCTACAGATGCTGGGCGAGGCTGAAGTCGTGTGTTTCTTGGGCTTCGGATATCTGCCGGACAACGTCGAGCGGCTGGGGCTTGAGAGACGCACAGCCGGTACGCGGCTGTGGGGATCGGCCTACGCGGTCGGAGAAGGCGCGAGGGAGCCGATCATGACGCTATTCAGCGGTGATCCAAACAAGCGACCCATAAGACTTGGCGCTGCAAACCAGGATGCACTTGAGTTCCTCAAGCGGCATCCCATCCTGGTTGGCAGCTCCGGATGAGACTCCTGACACTACCCCTCCGACGTCGAGTTCGCCCTAGTGTCGCGGGATCAGTTCCAAGTTTGGCTCGCGCGCGCTCGCGAGGACGCGGGTTGCCCGGAACGTAACGCCCATGCCGGTTCTCATCGGGGCTGGAGGGATAGCTCGCGGGATCGTGCTCGGCTGGGTGCTCAACCAGGCGTCGGCCTACTTGGCAACCGAGCGAGAACGGCGAGCTCGTTTACGAGGAAGACTGCGCTGCGGATCGTTAATCGGGCGCCCAACAACGGCGCACTAGATAATCCGTTCGAGGGCTTCCCGGCTGACCAGCTCGTTCGCCATGTCTACGTCGGCACCTTGTCCTTGCCGGGGACCGTGGGCAGCGCCTCGCCCGAGCCTCGCCCCAGCAGGGCGGGCACGGTGCTGTCGCCGTGACGGCCGACGGCGTTGAGCAAGCCCCTGAAGAGGTCGATGGGGATTGGGAAGATCGTGGTCGAGTTCTTCTCGGAGGCGATCTCGGTCATGGTCTGGAGGTAGCGCAGCTGGATTGCCGCCGGCTCGCGGCCAATCACGGCGGCCACCAGCGCCAGCTTCTCCGATGCCTGGAACTCACCCTCGGCGTTGATGACCTTGGCGCGTCGCTCGCGCTCGGCCTCCGCCTGGCGCGCCATGGCGCGCTTCATTTCGGGGGGCAGGTCCACGTCTTTCACCTCGACCGCCGAGACCTCGATCCCCCAGTCCTCGGTGCGCTGGCCGATGATCTGCTTCAGGATCCAGTTGATCTTCTCGCGCTCGGCGAGCAGCTCGTCGAGCTCTGTCTCGCCGAGCACGGAGCGCAGTGCCGTCTGGGCGAGTTGGCTCGTGGGGTAGAGGTAGTTCTCCACGCCGATCACCGCCTTCACCGGATCCTGCACCCGCATATACAGAACGGCGTTCACCTTGATCGAGATATTGTCGCGGGTGATCACATCCTGCGGCGGGATGTCGACCACCATCACGCGCAGGCTGACCTTCTGCATCTGCGCGAACAGCGTCGGCAGATAGATCAGCCCCGGTCCCTTGGCCCCCACGAACGGCCGAGGAAGAAGTAGACCGCGCGCTCGTACTCGCGCAGCACCCGCAAGCCGGAGAAGAGGTAGAGGCCGACGCCGGCGAGGATGGCTAGCAGCAAGTCACCCATGAAGCCTCCTCAGACCGGGAATGCTTCGACGATCACGACGCGTTCCCTGGCCGCCGCCGATGCACGCGGAGCCCGTGCTTCCCCTCGAGATCTGAAGTCCGGGGCACCGCGGCTGTGCGATCCGAGCCGCACCTGCGTGACGCCGCAACCATTTGCGACGCCCCTTGTCGCAGCCAACGTCGTGAAACCTAATGCGGGCCGATTTGCTGGTCTCCAAAAATACCGCCGGCGCAAGTGCTCGCGCCGTGGCGCAAGGCGAGACGTCGGGGAAATTGACGACATTACCAAAGCGTTTACACCGTCATTGCTCTCTTTTCACCGCGGCCTACAGCCCCTGCTGGCGAGGTAGTGATGAGAATCACCTCTGCACGTGATTCCATTTTCGACGCAGGTCGCGTCGATTTGAAGCGGTGTCTTCGTGCCGTCGAATGGTTTGCCGATACAGCTGCTCTTTACGAAGCTCCTTGAGGCCTGCGTGTGAAACGTGGCCAAAGCCTTGAACGAGCTATGAGTGGCACGATCCGCATGGGCGCTGCGCGCGGCGGGGAGAGTGCCGTGGGGATCTCGTCGCTCGTGGGGTGCTTCAGCGATTGACCGCGACGATAGTCCTGAAACGGATACGGCGCCCGCTCGAATGAGCGGGCGCCGTATCTGCAGTGGTACCGCGCCTGGTTACAACTTGACGACGTTCTCCGCCGCCGGGCCTTTGGTGCCCTGGACGACGTCGAACTCGACGCGCGCGCCCTCGGCCAGAGACTTGAAGCCCTGGGCCTGAATGGCGGAGTGATGCACGAAGCAGTCCTTCTCGCCGTTTTCCGGCGTGATGAAACCGAACCCCTTCGCGTCGTTGAACCACTTCACGATACCGGTGGTGCGTGCCATCTGATGATGACTCCCTACTGAAGTGTTCCGGTGCCGTGTTTCCGACACCGTCGAGCGGAACGGCCTGAAACAAAACGAGGACCGTGGGCGATGCCCAGGTCCTCCGATCGGTCACTGGTCTTCAGCCACGGCACCGTGCCGCGGCTTTACGCTCGGTGAAGAATATACCCAGGGAGGCCCCGAAAGTCCAAGGTTCGAGTTATCGGGTGCGCGACGCGACGGCCGCGCGCTCCCCGAGCGCCACGCGCAACCGGTGCGTCGCACCATCGTCCCGCAGTGGAATGGAGGCGGGATCCACCGCGTCGCCGTCCAACTCGGCGGAGGCGATACCGCGGCAGCGGTGATCGGGATTGGTGACCGTGATCTCGTAGGTGGCGGTCCCGTGGCGCCACGTGATGGCGTACTCGGGCCACTCCGCGGGAATGCAGGGGTCCAGGGCGAAGCTCGCGCCGTGCCGCGTGAGGCCGAGGATGCTCTCCAAGCCGGCGCGGTACATCCACCCCGCCGACCCCGTGTACCACGTCCAGCCGCCGCGCCCGGCGTGGGCGGGATGCGCGGCGACGTCGCCGGCTGTGACGTACGGCTCGGTCTTGTAGCGCTCGACGTCGGCGGCGCTGCGCGTATGGTTGATCGGATTCAGGAGGTGAAACAGCTCCACCGCCTCGTCCCCGTTCCCGAGCCGGGCCACCGCCATCACCGTCCACACTGCGGCATGCGTGTACTGGCCGCCGTTCTCCCGGATCCCGGGCGGATAGCCTCGGATGTATCCGGGATCCTGCGCTGAGCGATCGAAGGGCGGCGTGAGCAACTGCACGATCCCCGCGCCGCGCCGCACCAGCTGCGTGCGCACGGCGTCCATCGCCAGCTCGGCGCGTTTCCCGGGCACGGCCGCGGAGAGCACGGCCCAGGACTGGGCGATCGAATCGATCTTGCACTCGTCGTTCTGCGCCGAGCCCAGCGGCGTGCCGTCGTCGTAGTAGCCCCGGCGGTACCACTCTCCGTCCCAGGAGCGGTCGAGCATGTGCGACAGCCGGTCGGCCTCGCCGCCGTAGCGCGCCGCCCGGGCCGGGTCGCGCCGCTCGCACAGCGGGAGGAACCGCCGCAGCACGGTGTGCAGGAACCACCCGAGCCAGACGCTTTCGCCGCGGCCCTGGCTCCCGACCCGGTTCATGCCGTCATTCCAATCGCCGCTGCCGATGAGCGGTAGGCCGTGGGCGCCCGCGGTGAGTCCCTTGTCGATGGCGCGGACACAATGCTCGAACAGCGGCGCCCGAGTGTCGGAAGGCCGCGGCAGGCCGTACGCCTCGGTCTCCCCGGGGGCGAGGAGCGGCGATTCGAGGAACGGGATGACCTCGTCGAGGATCCGCTCGTCCCCGGTCGTGTCGACGTACAGCGCCGCGGCGTACGGCAGCCACAGCAGATCGTCCGAGCAGCGGCTGCGCAGGCCGCGACCCGACGGCTCGTGCCACCAATGCTGCACGTCTCCTTCGAGAAACTGCCGGCCGGCGGCCCGGACGATGTGCGCGCGCGCCAGATCGGGACGCACCAGCATGAGGGCCATGACGTCCTGCAGCTGATCGCGGAAGCCGAAGGCGCCGCTCGGCTGATAGAAGCCGGTCCGCGCCCAGAGCCGGCAGCTCACGTCCTGATACAGGAGCCACTGGTTTATGAGCAGGTCGAACGAGTCGTCCGGCGTGCGCACCTGCACGGTCGTCAGCGTCTCGGACCAGCAGCGCTCCACTGCCTGGAGAGCGCGATCCGCGGCGGCGACGCTGCCGTGGCGCCGCACCAGCTCGCGGGTGTGCGCGCGGTCGCGTCCCTGGCCCAGGATGAAGGCGACGCGGTGCCTCTCCCCCGGGGCCAGGTCGATGGCGACCTGCAGCGCGGCGCACGGATCGAGCCCCGCCCCGAACTGCTCCGACAGGGCGGGCTGTCGCAGTGACGCGGGCCGCGCCAGCGCGCCGTTGCGTCCCAGAAACGAGAGACGATCTCCCGTCGCGGAAGCCAGCACCTCGCTCGCGTGGGCGAACGCGATGCGATCCGCGAATTCCTCGTTGTAAGGGTTCGCCGCCAGCAGCGCGCCCGTCTCCGGGTCGCGCTCCGTCACCACGTGCAGATGCTCTCCGAGCTGCGGCGGACCGAGGCGCCATTCGTTGTAGGCGAAGACGCTCAAGCGCCGCCGGCGGCCGGAGCGGTTGGTGAGGGTCAGGAGGGAGAATTTCACGGGGTCCCGCGCGTCCACGAAGACGGCCAGCTCCTGGTGCAGGCCGTGCGAGGCATGCGTGAAGCGGGAGACGCCGGCAGCGTGCCGGATCACGTACCGGCGGCTCCCCGGTGTCCGCCGCATCGGTCCCGGCGTCGGCGGCCAGACGTCGCCCCCGTCCTCGTCGCGCAGGAAGAGCGCTTCGGCGGTCGGGTCGGTCACGGGGTCGTTGGCGAACGGAGTGAGACGGTTCTCGCGGCTGTTCTCCGCCCACGTGTGGGCCGAGCCCGCCGCCGAGACCACGGTGCCGAATCCCGGGTTGGCTATGACGTTCACCCAGGGCAGGGGCGTTTCCCGGTCTCCGTCGAGCACCACCACGTACTCGCGGCCGCCGTCGGCGAAGCCGCCGGTGCCGTTGGCGAAGGTGAGGGGCGGCACGGCGACCTCGCTCCCATCGGGCTCGGGCGCGCGTGGCACGGGCTGGGGCGGGAGCTCCCGCCGCCACTGCGGCTCGGGATACGGCAATTCGAGCTGGTGCGACAGCTCGCCGCGCGACCCGCTCAGGATCACCCGGGCCACGCTGGCGAGGAGACTCCTCTCGGCGTCGCTCAAGCGGTCGCCCCGTAGGAGGTAGACGCCGCCCGGCCGGTGCTTCCACGCGCCCCACGGTCCCGTGTCGAGCAGCGCCGTGAGCTGCGCGTGGATGTCGTCCACGTAGCTCACGGGATGCTCGTTCATGATCACGAGATCGGCGCTCAGGCCCTTGAGCCGCCAGTACTCCTGGGCCTGGAGCACCTGCTGGACGAGCGGCACGTCCTCGCCCGAGACGACCCGCACCAGGAGGACGGGGAGGTCGCCGGAGATGCCGTGCGCCCACAGCCCCGGTTGGCCGAGGACGTTGCGCCCCAGCACCTCCGGCCCGGCGCGCAGCGATGCGTCGGAGTACAGCACGCGGGAAGCGAGGCGCTCGAACAGGTCGGCCTCCGCGCTCGAGATGCCGAGGTGGCGCAACGTGCTCTGCGCGTGGGCGAAGGCCAGTGTGAAGGTGCGGGCGGCGGCGCTGGGATCGTGATACTTGTGGGCGATTGCGAGCGCGCCCTCGCGGCTCCCGGCCATGCCCGTCGCGAACGAGACGCGAACCGATCCGCCGGGCGCCAGGCGGATGCGCTGCCGTAGGCTCACGATCGGATCGAGCACGGCGCCCGTCGTCCCCGAAAGGGCACGCCCGTCGAGCCCCGCCGGATCGTCGGGGCCGCGGCCCCGCCCGAGAAACCGCCCCCGGTCGGTCTCCCATTCCACCGGACCCTGCATGCGCCCTTCCACGCTCAGCACGTGCACAGCCCACATCCCGGCGTCGTCCTTCGCCCGGGGCCGCCGGGTGCAGACCAGGGCGGCGCTCTCGGGCAGGTACTCCGTCTCGACGAACAGCTTGCCGAAGGCCGGGTGGGCGAGGTCGGCGGCGGCGGACGACAGCACTACCTCCGCGTAGCTCGTCACCTCCAGCTCGCGCGGCCGATCGCTCAGGTTGCTCACGGTCAGCCGGCGCACTTCGACGTCGTCCTCGGTCGAGACGGCGATGTCGAGCAGTGTCGCGATGTCCTCCTCTCGGCGGCGAAACACAGCTCGCTCGGAATGGAACGTGACCAGGTACTCCTCTGGCTCCCGATCGGTGGGATGATACGCGGCGGACCAGACCGATCCGCTGCGCACGTCGCGCAGGTAAAGGAACTGGCTGCCGGGGTCGCGCGTCGAGTCCTCGCGGTAGCGGGTGACGACGTGGTCGCGGTAGAAGCTGGCTCCGCCCCCGGCGTTGGTGACGACAGTGGTATACGCGCCGTTCGACAGGAACTGGGCGTGCGGGTAGCGCGTGTGGGGCGACCGGAAGCGGCGCACCGATACGGCGGCTGCCGGAGCGGCCACCCGCGTTTCTTCGGCGGGCCGGGGCCGGGTGATCGGCGCGTGGCGCGGCACCCTCTCCTGCAGCAAGAGGGTGGTGGCCTGCACCCGCGGATCGGCGTGGAGGCGCTGCACCATCGGCGCGTCGAGGAGGGCGTTCGCCAACGCGACGACGCTCATCCCCTGGTGATGCGCCATGAACGCGCGGACGACGGTCCCGCTCGAGCCGTGGGGTCGCGGCTCGGTCGCGCTCTCGGGGTCATCCGCCTTGCGGTGGGTATAGTCGATCGCCTCGTAGAAGCCGTAGGTACCCTCCAGCCCTTCGCGGGCCAGACGCCGGAAGTTGTGCGCCGCCCGCTCGGGGTCGATCATCGCGGCCAGCGCGGTGGCGTAGGGTGCCACCACCAGCTCATCGCCCAGGCCGCGCTTCAGTCCCAGCCCGGGGACGCCGAAGGCCTTGTACTGGTAGGTCTCTTGATGATCGACGACGTTGAAGCCCGACTCCGAAATTCCCCAGGGCACGCCCTGTTGCCGGCCGTACTCGACCTGCCGGCGCACGGCCATGCGGCACGACTGGTCGAGCAGCGTCCCCGGATAGGTCTTCATGACCAGCAGCGGCATGAGGTACTCGAAGAGACTGGCGCTCCACGAGAGCAGCGTGGGAGCGCCGTCCACGCTGGTCAACAGCCGGCCGAGGTGGAACCAGTGTCCGTCGGGGACGTCGCCTTTGGCGATGGCGACGAAGCTGGCCAGGCGGGCTTCGGACGCGAGGAGGTCGTAGAAATTGGCGTCGAGCCGGCCCGTCCCCTCGGCGTCGGCGAGGCGATAGCCGATGACGAACAGCCGGCGCTGCCAGTCATAGAGAAAGTCGAAGTGCATGTCCTCGACGAACGCCAGGGCGCGCCGCGCCAGCGCTTCGAGCCGGGCGCCGAGCGCCGCCGTGTCCTGGGCCGGAAGCTCCTCGAGCCCCTCGGCGAAGCTGCGCGACCAGTAGATCACCTCGGACCGCTCGGGGGACGCCAACGTCCCGGCTTCGAACCGGGCGAGGGCGTCGCTCAGCGTCGTGGCCAGCTCCGCAAGACGCGTCCGCTGTCGCGCCCCATTCTGAGCATCCTCCACCGCGCTCAGGACGGACGAGACGACGGCGGCGAGGCTCGCCACCGCGGCGTGGGGTGCCGCCGGCGTGTCCGTCAGGCGCTCCAGGCTCGAGCGCGCCAGCTCCGCGACGTCGGCGAGGCCGCCCAGCATCCGGGTCGCCGACTCCGGCTCGCCGGCCACCCGTCGCAGACCTTCCGCCAGTGTGAGCAGCGCGCCGGCCAGGTTTCCGCTGTCCACGGTCGATACGTATCGGGGAGTGAGTGGCGCCAGCGTCCGCGTGTCATACCAGTTGAGCAGATGCCCTTCGAAGCGTTCCAGCCGATCCATGGTAGAGAACGCCGCGTCGATCCTCTGCGCCAGCTCCGGCGTGTCGATGAACCCGAAGTCGTGCGCCGCCAGGGTCGCGAGGAGGCCGATCCCGATGTTCGTCGGGGACGTGCGGTGGGCAACGGTGGGGACCGGCGTCTCCTGGAAGTTGTCGGGGGGTAAGCCGTGGTTCTCGGCTCCCATGAACGTCTCGAAGTAGCGCCACGTCCGGCGCGCGACGAGACGCAGCAGTCGGCGGTCTTCCGAATCCAGATCGTGGCGCTCGGGTGGCACGGGCCGGCTGAGCCAGTGCGCCACCGACGGCGCGGCGACCCACAAGAGCAGCAGGGGAGCAGAAACCTCGAGGCTCGTCGGTCGCAGCGCGAGGATCGCGCTGAAGAGGACCAGGGCGGTGAGGGGACTGGCCGCCATCTCGGCGAGGAACAAGAGCGTGCCGGCCCTAGGGCTCAGCCCCGCGGCGCGCGCGGCAGCGGCGGCCGCCGTCTCCCACTCGAGGAGGCGGCGTTGCGTGATCACGAGGCGCACCAGAGTGAGTACCACGGCGTGCGCCATTTCGTAGGCGTGGTAGGCGAGAAACGTGATCTGCAAGAGCGTCTGGGCGGCGGCCGTTTTCAGGTCGTCGGCGAGAATTCGTAGGAAGACGCTCAGAGGCTGTTGCGGAGCCGGGCCGGCGCCGAGCCGTACGGCAAGCGGGTATAGTGGAAAGGCGATGGCGGCCAGCACGCCGGCGGTCCAGACCACGGGGCTGCCGGGCAGCGCGAGCCAGCCCAGCGCGAGAAAGGCGACAGTGGCGGGGGCGACCAGCGTGCGCCGCAGGTTGTCGAAGATCTTCCAGCGCGAGATGACGGGGAGGCGGTTGCGCTCGAGGCCCGCGCGCGTCGGCACCACGGGGAAGAGCCAGAAGAGGATCTGCCAGTCGCCGCGCGCCCAGCGGTGCTGGCGCCGCGCATGGGCGAGCACGCTCGCCGGGTAGTCGTCGACCACCTCGACGTCGGTCACGAACGCGGCACGGGCGTGCAGCCCCTCGAACAGATCGTGGGACAGTAGGGCGTTCTCGGGGACGCGGCCCTCCAGGGCGGCCATGAAGGCGTCCACATCGTAGAGGCCCTTGCCGGTAAACGTTCCCTCGTGGAAGAGATCCTGGTAGGTGTCGGAGACCGCGGTCGTGTAGGGATCGACGCCCGTATGCCCGGCGTACACGCGTGCGAACAAGGAGCCCGCGGCGCTTGCCATCGTCACGCTTACGCGGGGCTGCAGGATGCCGTACCCATGCGTGACGCGGCGCAGGCGCGGATCGAAGACGGGCCGGTTCAGGGGATGGGCGATGATGCCGATGAGCTGGCGCGCCGCGTGCAGCGGCAGCCGGGTGTCGCTGTCGAGGGTGATGCAGTAGCGGACGCTGGGCAGCACTTCGGGGTCGCCCTCGTGCACTTGGTAACTCGTGTCGGTGGCGCCGCGCAGCAGGCGGTTGAACTCTTCCAGCTTGCCGCGCTTGCGTTCCCAGCCGATCCACGAGCCCTCGCCGGCGTTCCACTGGCGCGTCCGATGAAACAGATGGAACCGGTCGTTACGGCCGTGTCCGTGCCGGGCGTTCAGGTCCCGCACGCCGGCCCGCGCCGCTTCGAGGATGGCGTCGTCGGCCGGCAGCTCTGGCGTCGGGGCGTCGGCGAAGTCGCCGAGGATCGCGAAGTGAATCCGGGGATCGACGTTGCCGAGCGCCAGGACCTCCACGTGCTCCAGCAGCTCGGCCACGCCGGCGACGCTGGTCAGGAGGGTGGGGACGACGACCATGGTGCGCGCGTCCTCGGGGACGCCGCTCTGGAAGTCGAGGCGGGGGAGGCGGAGCGGCGTCACGAGCCGCGCGGCCACCCGCTGGACCAGCGCGATGGCCAGCTCGCTGGCGGGCAGAAACAGGAGTGCCGCGGTCCCGACCTGGACCCAGAAGGCGCCACCCCGCGCTCCGATGTAGGCAACGGCCAGCGCCATCACCGCGCCGGTGACGAGTGCGATCGATCCCAAGTAGAAGGTGGTGGCGTGCGCGAACAGGAAGCGCCGGGCGCGCTCGGCGAGTCGCGGCCGGTACTCCACGTCGGTCTCGAGATCGGGTCGGCCGCTGCCGATCAGGTGGTGGCCCACGTGGGTCGTGGCGTCCTGGGCCGAGTGCTGCTCGGCCGCCTGGCGGGCGCTCTCCACGCTGCGCAGCGCCACGCGGAGCTGCGCTTCCCCGGTGGGCTCCGCCAACTCCTCCACCACTTGGCGATACCGGTCCCGGCTCTGGAAGTCCATTTTGCCGTAGACGCCGGCGGGGTCGCGTTGCAGCACCTGCTCGATGAGGCTGACGTTCTCGAAGTACTGAGTCCAGTCGAGCGTCGCAGAGAGGCGGAGGCTGGTGATGGCGTTGCCGACGGAGACCTGGCCCGCGGCCTGGGCCTGGTACCCCGTGCGGATGGCGTCCTCGGCGGTCATCCCCTGTATGGCGAGACGTTGCTCCACGGCGGCACGCACCGGGGAGACGAGCGGGCCGTACTCGCGCATGCGCTGCAGCAGGCGCACCACGTAGGCCGTGTCCAGGCGGTCGGGGAGGGCGGCGAGCGGCGCCGTTTCTTCGGCGCCGCCGATCTGGGCGAGGTAGGCGTCGGCAGCGAGCCGAGCGTCGCGCGCCTGGAGCGTCTCGTCGGCGAGGCGCCGGAGACTTTCGATGAGCGCGAGCTTGAGCATCGTGGGCCACGCCCACAGCTCGCCGATCGTCAGCGGGGCCACCGTCTGGTAGGCGGTGACGAAGCGGACGAGCTGGCGTCGTTCCAGGCGGCCGTCGGTGTGGCGGACCAGCTCGAGCGCCATGGCGTACACGCGGGCGATCCCGGCGCTTTCCCGTGCGGCGAGCTTGGGGAGCTGCAGGTAGTACTGTCGCGGCAGATCGTGCCGCGTATCGCGGATCTCGGCTTCGATGAGGTGGAAGTTGTCGAGCAGCCATTCGGCGGCGGGGGAGATGAACGCGCCGCGGTGGACGTCGTCGGAGAAGATGCGATAGGCTTCGCGCAGGACGCGGGCGTTGTCGGCCAAGCGCGAGAAGAACGGGCGGGCCTTGCGGCGCGGATTGCGTCCAAGGGTGAATCGGGCGGCGAGGGCCTTGGCCCGCTGCTCGAGCCGCTCGATGCTCAACAGCTCGGCGCGCAGCGGCGGTTCGACCGTTCGGGGCCGGCGGCCTCCCAGGAGGTCGAGCAGACGCGGCTTCATCGTGCGGCGGGTTCCTTCCGCAATAGCTATCGCTCTGCTCGTGTGTAGGATTGAATCATAATCGGTTCGCTGCGTACAGCGCTCGCGGTCTACACCTGCGAGGCCTGCTCGGCGCTCGAATGCGAGTTCGTCCCACTGATCAGGGGTCGCGCAGTCCCGGCTGAGAAGATCAGCTCCACACTACACACGGAAGTCGGCGGTTTAGGCATCAGAGCCAGAACAACGCCGGATTAAGTGTCGCCGTTCCGTCGCGGTTGAAGTCCGGCATCACGTCGTACTCTGTCAGAGGAATCCCGGCAAGTCGCCAAGCCAATCAATGAATACGGGTCTAGTGTCGGATTCCTGCCCCTCCACGAAGCGCCTAACCAGCGCATAAAAATCGGTGATAGGGACCGATGGAACTACCGGCGGGGCCTGCCGTTACGCGGACTGCACCTGCGGCTGGGGTTCCACACTATCACTAGAACTATCACCAAGTTTCGCATCCAGGAGATCGAAATCGGCGCTGTGCGGCCGGTGCTTCCCGTACACCCGCAAGACCAGCGCCGAATGCTTGTGGCCCAGGTTCGCGGCGATCACGTTCGGATTGATCCCCTGCCGCATCCAGCGCACCGCGAGGCTGTGCCGCGCGTCGTGCAGCGTGTAGGTGCGAGGCAGTTTTGTCGCTTTGAGCGCCGCCCGGTGCGCCTTCAACACCTCGTAGTACTCGAGACCATCAAACAGCTGGGCGTCCGGTAGCATGTTCTTCATGTGGGCCACGATGTAGGGCCGCGCCCACGGCTCGAGGTATACGGGCCGCGTCCGCCACTGATTCTTGGTCCCGCGAATGAGGATCCGGCTGGCGGCGTCGTTGACGTCCCGTCGCCGCACGGTCAGGGCCGCTGAGATCTCGACGCCCGCGCCCTCGCGCAGCGCAGCCAGCGTACGAAACGGCTCTGCCTGCGCCGCTACGAGCCGCTGCACGTCCGCCAGCTCGAGATGGCTCTCGCGGGGGTTGTTCTCCCGCGGCGGCTTCACCGCCCTGGTCGGACTGTACTCGAGCACCTCGATCTCCTCCAAGTACTTCCCGAACGACGACCACGCCGTGTGATAGCGGCGCTTCGTTGAACCGGTGCCATGAATCGCGGTCAACGCCTGCGAGATATTCCGCTTGGTGAACTGCGAGCGCAGGAACGGCCGATCAGCAGGGATCAGCGCCCGGAGCCGCTGCAGGTACCGTTCGCGCTGAAGGGGGTTCGCCTTATCGGCGACCCACCGTTGCCAGGCATCGATGTAGGCGTTGAGGTCCACGTCGTCCAGACTCACTTCGAGCTTGGCCAGGGCGTCCTCGCCGAGCTTGTACGTGTCGTAAAGCTGCCCCAGGGTGATGACACCCTCGACCGTCGCGGCGCGGATGAGCCTCCACTCCCGGCGCGTACGCAGGATGGCGAGCATCCGCTCCAGCTCGCGCGCGATGGCCTTCGAGGGCGTGCCGAGCGCGATCTGCCGGCGCTCCCCGTCGCCCACGTAGGCCCACGCGTAGTACTGCTCACATCTACCACCATGCTGCCGCCATGCCATAGCTACCTCCTCGGTTTGAGGGAAGACTTCGGTTGTTTCTGCAACCAGTTCAGCACGGGTCTTGGAATCGGGGAATCGCCCGCGAGCCACCGCCGTACCGTGCGCTCATCGCGCAGGAGCCTGTCAAGCGCAAACTGGCGGGCGGACAGCCCGCTTGCTACGATGACCTCCTTCAGTAACCGAATATTCGTTTGCGTCACTCATTCCTCCCTCCTGCAAAGTAGGGCATATGCCATCATAGGGCAAATGCCCGCTAGCGCCAGGACGGAATGCACAAAACCCGATATCACGCCGCCAGCTACACGGCGGTGGCTCCGTACTAGGAACGCCTTCGAGCTTTCTTCTACTGGCTCTGTAAGTCGGTCGGAGGCGTATTGCCAGGTTGAGCTTCCAGAACCTTCCTCGCCGTCTCCTCACTTACGACGCGAAGCACGTACCCTCGGTCGCCGGGAACGCGCTCAGCCAGGATGCCATCCTGAACGCATCGGGACGGACGGTGACCCTCGTAACGTTTAGGCAAGTCACCGCGAAGTCCACCGGAATAGACGTGAGCTGCCCCGCAGTAAGGGCAGACGGTGAGTATCAGATCGTAGCCCTGGCTGTGTCGCTCGACGGTAACGGGAGCGACCGGAATCCCGTTCCGTACGTGCCCTAGGATCGGACCAGAAAATATTTTGGTCGACCCCCTCCCGACGCGCTTCAGGGATTCCGTTTGGAGTTTCGCTTTCAACGCAATGGTTTCCGTCCTCTTAGAAACTCTTCATTTTGGGGCGCC
>JACXTT010004474.1_pt1 | contig 20760 bp, 18 predicted proteins | sample 9270951 | NCBI WGS metagenome assembly JACXTT01 (sample SAMN15532306, study PRJNA645909) | rock metagenome | isolation source: weathered quartz diorite | place: Puerto Rico | collected 2017-06-21
CTCGGCTTTCTGCGTAACAGCTTTCCGGAACAGAGTCTCGCCCGAATGTTCGGCGTGCTCGGGATCTTGATGGCCTTCGGCCACTCGGTGCTGGCCATGAGCGGCGAGGAGTCGCTTGCTCAGGTGAATCGGGAGCTGGCACACCCGAAGTTGAAGAATCTGAAGAAAGCTGCGATCGTGATCGCGATCTACAGCTTCGTCTTCACCGGTTTGACGGCGCTGCTCTCCGTGATGCTGATTCCGGACTCGGTCCGCGTTCCCGTCTACAAAGACAATCTGATCGCCGGCCTGGCCATGCACCTGTACGGCCCGGAGATTCTGCGCCTGCTGTTCCGCGCATTTGTCGTGGTCGTCGGCTTCTTGATTCTCTCCGGCGCCGTCAACACGGCCATCATAGGGTCTAACGGTGTCCTGAACCGCGTTTCCGAAGACGGAGTACTTGCCGACTGGTTCCGCCTCCCACATCGCAAGTACGGCACCAGTTCCCGCATCATCAACATGGTTGTCCTGCTCCAGATCCTGACCATTCTGGCAAGCCGCGGAAACGTCTACGTCCTCGGCGAAGCCTACGCCTTCGGCGTGATCTGGAGTTTTACGTTCAACAGCCTCTCCATGCTGGTTCTGCGTTTCAAGTACAAAGGCCCACGCGGCTGGAAAGTTCCGCCCAATATCACCATTCGAGGACAGGAGATACCGGTCGGCCTGGCTTCGGTATTCATGGTATTGCTCTCCACCGCGATCGTGAACCTGTTCACGAAATCGGTCGCGACCGTGGCCGGAGTTTCTTTTGCTGTCGTCTTTTTCATCGTCTTCAGCGTTTCCGAGCGTGTGAACCACAGAAAGTCTGCGCTGGCCCAGAAGACCATGAAAGACCAATTCCAGCTCCTCCAGAGCGACACGGTGGAACGCACCGCACTCAACATTCGCCGGGGAAACGTGCTGGTGCCGGTACGCGACTACAACACGCTCGCTCACCTGCGCTGGGCCCTCGAACGGATCGACACTCGCGAGCAGGATGTCGTAGTGATGTCGGCCCGCGTCAGCCGTTTTGGCGCCGCCGCTTACGACCTCTCCATGGAGCAGATCTTCAGCGACTACGAGCAGACCCTCTTCACGCGCGCGGTGGCAGTGGCCGAGAGTGTTGGAAAACACGTTTCTCTGCTGGTCGTACCCGCCGCAGATGTCTGGTCCGCGATCGTGCAGACCGCTAACAATCTCGAGTCCTCGGCCGTCGTCTCGGGTCTATCCAGCAAAATGACCCCGGCGGAGCAGGCGTTTGCCCTGGGCCACGCCTGGGAGTCCCTGCCTGAGCCCAAGCGACAGTTTGTGCTGCAAATCGTTCATCCTGACGGCAAGGTCGATTCCTTCCGCATCGGGCCGCACACTCCCACCATGATGAACGAGGATGTTCTCCTGCTTCATCGCCTGTGGCTGAATATCACCCGCGAGCCGGGTCTGGAGAATGTTCACCATCATGAAATCCTGACCGAAGCGCTCACCCGCTTCGCCCACGACTACGCCGCCCGCGACCGCCAAGAAATCATCAAGGAACTGCGCCGGATTACAGGCGAAGGCAGCACCTCCACGCCCCGCCGCAGCCCTGGTCCGAGCCGCCCGGTTCAGGCAGAGCCAACCCAACCCGGGACCGACGATGGTCCGCCTCCTGTTATTTAGTACTGGAGCGCCGCCGTCCCGACGTCTGTACGGCAAGATGCCAGCGCTACCCTATGGAGCATCTGAAGGATATTAAAGATAAAAAGGTATCTCCGCCCGCCTGCGAATGAGCGTCATGCACCGCGCATCACTTAATCTTTGGTGAGCTCTCGTCCGCCGCCTTCTGATCGTCGGCGTGGATCACTCCATCCTCTTCCGCATAGAACGACCGGTGCTCGGAGTCCATCTGCTTGGGAGTCATGGTCAAAATGAACCCGTCTTTTTGAGAGCGGAAACTGACGGTATAGTCTCCGCGCTCAGTGGAGCGCGCCATGCGTTTGGTCAGCGAGCCAGTCCCTGCCAGCGCGGGCAATGATTCCGCAAACTTGTCATGCCGCTTCTTGTATTCTTTTTGCGCCCGCAACACCACTCGCATATAGCCGAGGGCCTGCGCTTCCGATTCCGAGCGCGCCGGATCGCCCGAGAACTTGGGTTGATACACCACCGGAGCCTGCACTGGAGCGGGTGGGGGAGCCGTCTGTGTCATACCCTGCGCCGCTGGCGGTGGCGTGCCCTGTTCCGGAGCTTGTGCCCACCCTGAAACTGCTCCCATGGTCCCGGCCGCCAGCACAGTCGTCCAAAGCCGTTGCATCCGCCTCTTGTTCACCGCGAATCCCTCCTCCACTCTGTTCTCGGACGTTACCCACGTAATTTCCAGTGGGTCACCAATCATTCCAATTCCATTACAAATCAGGCACTCTTCTATTTGGATGCAATCCTAACAGGGAAACCTATGAAAGCAGCAGTCGCGAGAAAGCCGCTCATTCGTGTCGCCGTTGTGGAGAGTGATCCACTTCGGTTTGTGGGGTTCCGCGCACTCTTCGATTCGGAGCCGGATTTGGAGTTGGTCTCCGCCTCGTTGTCCGATCTTGGTCAGCTTCCCAGCATCGACCTGGTTCTGCTCGGCAACCGCTCGGGACAGAACTTGTTCGACATCATGGCCAGCCTGAAAGCCGTCCGTCCCGACCTGCGCATCATCGTGACTGGCTCCGGCATGGACGAGGAAAGCATCCTCAAAGCGATCGCTGCGGGTGCCAAAGGCTACGTGGACGAAGCCGCGTCCCCCACGGAGTTTGTGCAGGCTTTACGCGTTGTGAACCAGGGTTCAGTCTGGGCTCCGCGCCGCGTGCTCTCAACCTTCATCGAACGTGTGACCGCTTCACCGGGACGTATTTTCCCGGCCGGCCGCGTGACCTTCACCGACCGTGAAAAAGAAGTTCTAGAAATGCTGGTAGCCGGCCGCTCGAATAAAGAAATCGGCGCCGCACTTGGTATCGAAGAGAGAACGGTCAAGGCCCATGTGGCCAAATTGATGCGAAAAGTAGGCGTGCAAAACCGGATCGCGCTGTCCGTTCACGCCATCACGCATTCGCTGGTCACCGCGAAATAGTTGTAACACCGGCGCCCTCGCCGGCTGTCCCCGGTCGGCGCCTCGCCGGTCGGTGCCGACCTGATCGCTCGCCGCTCTTCTGCCATCACCCAAGTTACTCCGGTACAGTGACCCTCGTAATCTTGCCGCGCTCATCCGTCTGCCGCATACTCACGTCACCTACCACAGAACCTGGGAGACGGGGTTGGGAGTGGAGATTAGGGTCGCCGCTTTCAGCCCCGATTTTTTGTCCTCATAATCCCGGTTCACTCTTATCATCCTCCGGCAGCCTTCGCCTCTCACCGCGCATCCTATAGAATTGGAGACACTTCCAATCTCCCAAGTGAGGCGTGATGCGAAAGCCCCTCGTTGTTGCACTAGTTCTCTGTCTGCTGACAACCGTTCTCTCTGCTGCTGATGAAGACACCAAGGCAGCCAAGCGTGTCGAGTCGGCCGCTGCTGTTCTCGACGAGATTCAGGCCGCGCCCGATCAGGGTATCCCGGAAGAAGTGCTCGGCTCTGCAGAATGTGTGGCCGTGATACCTACCCTGCTCAAAGGCGGGTTCATCTTTGGCGGACGATACGGCAAGGGTGTAGCCAGTTGCCGCACGACCAAAGGCTGGAGCGCTCCCGCTTTCTTCACCATCGGAGGCGGCAGCTTCGGCCTGCAGATCGGTGGCGAAGCTGTGGATTTGGTCATGCTGATCATGAATAAAGACGGTATGAAGAACCTGCTCTCCAGCAACTTCAAGCTCGGCGCCGACGCCAGCGCTGCCGCCGGCCCTGTCGGACGCCACGCCTCCGCCGACACCGACTGGAAATTAAGAGCGCAGGTTCTCACTTACTCCCGCGCGCGCGGCGCTTTTGCCGGGCTGGAACTTACCGGCGCTGTCGTCAAGCAGGATAAAGACAGCACGCGCGATTTCTATGGCCGTATGGTCCCCTTCAAAACATCCCTCGAGGGAAACATCGATGCGCCGCAAGCCGCGTATCCGTTCCTGAATACGCTGGCGAAGTGGGCCAAGTCTGCAGAGGCCAAATAGAGATGGTTGCAGGGGCGGATCTCTGACCCGCCCGGCCGGGTCAAAGACTCGGCCCTATACCACTCCTTGCAGTACCGGCCCATCAACCCCTAAACTCCCGCACAGTGCGTGAACGTCTCGAATACTGGATTGTCTGGCTTTGGGTGAAAGCTGTGGGGCTGCTTCCGCGTCCTCTGGCTCGCTCCCAAGGCATCACCCTCGGCCTCCTGGTCTACTGGCTACACGGACGCCTACGCCGCGTCGGCATGCGCAACCTATCTCTGGCTTTTCCTGGGATGTCCAGCGGCGAACGGCGCCGCATTCTCCGCTCTGAATACGTCTCCCTGGGACGTCAGTTCGCTGAGGTTTGCCTCTTCCCCCGCTACACACGCGAGAATGTCAACCAGGTAGTCATTTACGACGGCTTCGAAAACTACGAGCGCGCGTTCGCCCGTCGCAAAGGGGTTCTCTTTCTAACGGGCCATTTGGGTGCCTGGGAACTCTCTGCTTTTGCCCATTCCCTGCAAGGCCACCCGCTCTCGATCGTCATGCGCTCGCTAGACAATCCACGCGTCGACCGCCTGATCCAGAGTTATCGCACCATGCACGGCAACCGTACCGTCGACAAAGGCGATTTCGTCCGCGGCCTGCTCGCCGCTATGCGCGCCGGCGAGGTCGTCGGCATCCTCATGGACACCAACATGACTCCGCCGCAGGGCGTCTTTGTAGATTTCTTCGGCATTCCCGCCTACACTGCCAGCGGACTGGCCCGCATCGCCCTGCGTACCGACGCCGCTGTCGTTCCCACCTTCACCGTCTGGGATTCGAAGCTCCGCAAATACACTCTGCGATTTGATCCCCCTGTCGAACTGATCCGCACCGGCGACGACCAGGCCGACATTGTTACCAACACCGCCAAATTCACTAAGGTCATCGAAGATTACGTGCGCCGCTATCCCGGCCAGTGGCTATGGGTCCATCGCCGGTGGAAGACCCGCCCTGCAGGAGAGCCGCCGCTGTATTGATGGATTGGCGTACCGCGTCAACCCGCCAACATGCAGTGTAGAGACGCGGCTGGTCGCGTTTTAGGCTATGTCCGCCTCTCCATTGCAGACCGTGCCCGCTAACGCGACAATAAGGACCATGAAACAAACTCTCGGTGTTCTAGCCGAAAAGCTGGGAAGTCGTGTTCTCGGCGATCAATCGATTGCGATTGCCAACGTCGCCAGTATTGTTTCCGCGGCTCCAGGATCATTGGTTTTCGTCGAGGACATAAAAAATCTCGAGCGCGCCCTCGCTTCCCCCGCAACTGCGATCATTGCGGGAGAATTCGCTGCCGGTGCCTCTGCGTCCAAGCCGTTGTTGATCTCTTCCCAGCCTCGACTGACCTTCGCGCGCGCTGCCAAACTCCTTCATGATGCGAGCGCTCAGCCCCGCGCGATCCATCCATCGGCATCTGTGCCCCCCTCCGCCCGGGTCGGCAGGAATGTCGCCATCGGCCCGCGAACCGTCCTAGGAGAGGGCGTTGACATCGCCGACGGAACCACCATCGGCGCCGGCTGCGTGCTCGGCGACGCCGTAGAAATCGGCGCTGATTGTCGCCTCGACGCCAACGTCACTATCTATTCTGGAACGACTCTTGGCAACCACATTATCGTCCAGGCGGGCGCTGTCCTCGGCAGCGAAGGCTTCGGCTACGTCCGCGACTCCGAGACTGGACGCTACGAACAATTTCCCCAGGTCGGACACCTGGTCATCGAAGACGACGTCGAAATCGGCGCCAACTCCACCATCGATCGCGGCGCACTCGACGAAACTCGCATCCATCGCGGCACAAAAATCGACAACCTGGTGCACGTAGGCCACAATGTGCAAATCGGCCAGGACGTAGTCATCGCCGCCCAAACCGGCCTCTCCGGCAGCGCGGTCGTTGAAGATAACGTCATCATCGGCGGGCAGGTTGGCATCGCCGATCACGTGCGCATCGAAGAGGGCGCGATCCTCGGCGCACAAAGCGGCATACCATCGAAGAAGGTGATCCGCGGCAAGGGCATCGTTTTCTGGGGAACTCCCGCACGCCCGATCCGGGAGTATCTTAATGAGTTGGCGTTCCTATCGCGAGCAGCACGTAAGGATCGTGGAACCGGGAACCAGAACTAATCTATGCCCATCCTCGTCATCGGCGGCCATTCCCGGAGCGTCGGCAAGACCAGCGTCGTTGCCGGCCTGATCTCGGCGCTGCCCGACTTCCACTGGACCGCTCTGAAAATCACGCAATATGGACACGGCATCTGTTCCGCCAATGGTGAAGCCTGCGACTGCGCCACCGCCGACCATGCCTGGGCCGTCTCCGAAGAAAGGGAGCGCTCCGGCGATTCCGACACTTCGCGCTTCCTAATGGCGGGCGCAGTGCACTCCTGGTGGGTGCGCACCGAACAAGGACGTCTCGCTGAAGCTATGCCCCGCGTCCGTGAAATCCTCGCTGGGACACAAAACGCCATTATCGAATCGAACAGCGTTCTGCGGTTTCTGAAACCGGATCTCTACCTGACCGTGCTCGATCCGCAGATTGCCGACTTCAAGACCTCGGCACAAACTTTCCTCGATCGCGCCGATGCCGTCCTGCTACACCCCGTCGACAACTCCCAGGGCCTCGCATGGAAACGCGTTTCCCTGAAGCCGATTGTCAACCGTCCGATCTTCACTATCCGTCCGCCGCAATACGTCACGCCCGACGTAACGGACTTCGTTCGGGAACGCCTGAGCAAGCCCTAAGATTTCTTCTCTGCGTACTCGCGTCCGTGCGGTGAGCCTTGCTTTTCTCACCCCGCGTACATCGCGATCACCCGCTCGATCGCCCGTCGACAAACTGCACAAAACGTCTGGTGCCGCGTGAACATGATGCAATCCACCTCCGGACGGTAATACCCCTTCGCCTCGTAGTTCGCGCCTTCGAACGCGCCCACTTTCCCGGCGTATTTCTGCGACCCGAGCATGATATCTTCCTTCTCGCGCTCCTTGCGGAACAGCTCGTCCATCTCCGCCTCTGGCTTCCCTGCTGCCCGCAGCTCTTTCCGCTGGCGCTGGATTTCCCGCTCGAACCGGTCAAACTCTTCCTTGTCCCAGGGCGTAGGCAGTGGCGTTCCTGGCGTGACCAAGTCCTTCCATTTCAAGTTTGCAGGATCAAGCAAGGCGGTGACATTCGGCTCCCAAGGCTCCGTCTTTTTCTCCGGCGGCAGATATGCCACATCGGACGTGTAGTACTCATCCGCCAGCGCGGCAAACTGATGCCCAAATTCATGCACTCCCACGTATCCCGCCCACAGGTTGTCGATCGCCACCGTTGCATACTGGTTGAAGATCCCGCCGCCACCGTAAGTCTGGCCGTTCACCAATATCTCGATGAACTCATACGGAGCGAACGACGCCGCGTCCCGCAGCGCCCGATTCTCGGTCGTGAGGACGTAGCGCTCGGTCCCGAATGTGTCGTAGGTCGTTCCCAGCGGTGACCGGCGCTGAATGCCGCTCGACGGCCGCGGGATACCCGACTCCTGCGCCACCGGACACAACCCCCACACATTGAAATCATCCCGATGCTCGCGAAACGGAGGCGTCGAAAACAGCTTCTCCATGAATCGCCGCGCATCTTTTTCAAACTTGGCGCGCTCCGCCGCGGTATAGCCATCACCCATCACCAACAGGTCAACTTTGCTGGCCGGATCGCCCTCCTTCTGCAATTCAATCAGCGCCCCCGGCGAGGGCGGACGCGACCGGTCTACAAACTTGTCTTTCGGATCGACAACCGTTTTCCAAACCTCGCGGAACCCTTCTTCCGAGCGTTCTTTCAGCGATACCTCTACCGGATCTGCCGGACTCGGAAACCGCAGCGATTCCGAAAACGTCCGATTGGCGTGCAGCGCCTCTTCGGTAGTCTTCCATTCGCCGAACACTGAATTAAACCCGCGCGAATAGATCAGCTTCCCGCTTCCTTTCTCACGGACCTCAAACAAATAGTTTCCGAGCTGGCTCTCGTCGATAGCCTTCGCGGGATTCCCCGGCCACTCCAGCGGTTCCAGTACAACCCGATCCAGGCTGAACCAGTGTTGCTGGGCATTTCCGGTGTGGTAGTAGTCCACTCGCAGAGTACGCGGCGCAGCAAATGTGAGGAGAGAAAATAGAAGAGAAGAAAAAACAACCGCGAGCATTCGTCTCATGCCCCGGAATTGTACGCTCACGACAGCCGCGCCGGCGCGCGTTTACGTTCCCGGCACAATTTCCACCGCTTGATCGTTGCGGAAGGTTACAGTCACCGGCCTTCCACCATTGGCATAGCGCATCGTTCGCGAACCATAGTCCCCTGAGCCCTGCGGAATTCCCAAGCCCAGCGCCAGCCCGACTTGCAGTTCGCTCATTCCCGCACGCACGACATGTCCATCAACCGCGTTCCAGACATCCGCCGTCCAATGCTTGTAGAGTTCGTGCGGATCCTGGATAAAAAACATGTCGTCGGAGTAGACCGTGTAGTCGCCGCCATTTTCCACGCCGATCGGAACGACAAACGGTTTTCCGTCGATTGCAAAGCGCGCGAGCACCTGCTTCGTGCCCGGAGCCTGCGGTGCGACATCCGTCACCACGTCCTGAATCTGGAGCTTCTGCAGGGGCAACAGCGTTCCCGCTTCTCGCCCGAACTCCGCTTTGTGTCGCGCAACATCGTAGGGATAGTACGTGTTGCCGTAGCCCACCTTTACCCACACCGGCTGCTTGGTCAATTCTCGCGCCGATTTCAGATCGTAAGGACGAAGCCTCCTGGGCGTGACGTAGTAGTCCGCTTTTAGCGCGTTTTCCTGCTTAGGCTTCTCCGCCTCTTTCCTCTCTTCATACCGGTCGTAGACGATGTACGCCGCCCGTGCCCCCGCCAGCAGAATGGCGATCGCCAGAAAAATCTGCAGTTTCTTTCGATATTCGGGATCTAATGCCATGTTCGAGGCTGATCCGCCGGCCGATCTCCAGGCAATCGGTTAGACTAGAAGTGGTTTCGTTTGCTCGTTGTCAGGTCCAGAGGAATCTCATGCCACTCACCCAGGAAGACGTCCTTAGCGCACTCAAGCAGTGCTATGATCCCGAGATCCCCGTCAACATCGTCGATCTCGGATTGATTTACGAAGTCCGCTTCGACTCCCTGCCCGAAGATCAACAAGACGTGACGGTAGAAATGACCCTCACCGCCCAGGGCTGCCCAGCGCACGTCGAAATCAGCGGTCAAGTTAAATCCAGGCTGGAACAACTCCCCGGCGTCCGCAACGCCGCTGTCAACATCGTGTGGAATCCGCCCTGGACCCCCGAACGCCTCAGTCCCGACGCCCGCAAACAGCTCGGTATCGAGTGACAACGTAAGCCTGTCATCCTGAGCGTAGTAGTTGCTTCGTCCCAATCCGATCGCGCCGCTGCGAGGCATCCTACCGGCGACGTGCGACTAGTACTCTTCCAACTCCTGCATAGCTCGATGCGCGCGCTGTTCCGCCAATTCCCCGATCTTACCGCCGATCTTTATCGCCAAATCGAGAAACCGCGTTCCCTGCCGTACATAACTGGGAATTTCTTCCCGGATCCGCACAAACTTTTCTGGATACTCCGACGCCAACACCGCCAACCCCACTCCGGCCACCAACACTCCCGCTGGACGCTTCCCCTTCAGCATCAGAATGGTCGCCGCTCCCGCCGACCCCGCGATCACTGCCCGTTTCCAGTTCTCCATGTCATCTCCGAGACTCGCTGCGAAAAACTTCCTGGCTCTGGATTGTAAACCAGCGCTCCCGCTTCGATGCTTTATACTGCCGCCTGCGCTGCCCCGCCACTTCTATGATGACGATGATCCGGTTTCGCTCATTCCGAACTGTTCTCTTGCTCCTCAGCGCCAGCCTGGCTCTGGGCCAGACCAAGCCCCGCGCCCGCGATCTCGGCGTTCCCTTCGACGGACAACCTGGCCCGCTCAACGCCATTACGGACGTCAAAGGCGTCGAGGTTGGACACACCACGCTGATCTCCGGCAGCGGCAAGCTCAAGGTAGGTGAAGGCCCAGTCCGCACAGGTGTCACGGCCGTACTGCCCCGCGGCCGAGAATCGAAAGACGCCGTTTTCGGCGGCTGGTTCACGCTCAATGGCAACGGTGAGATGACTGGAACAACCTGGGTGGAAGACTCCGGTTTCGTCGACGGTCCGATCCTGATCACCAACACCCATAGCGTCGGCGTAGTCCGCGACGCCGTCATCGCATGGAAGGTCAAGCACGGTCCGCCTGATCCAGAAGGCTACTGGTGGTCGCTACCGGTGGTCGCCGAAACCTGGGACGGCTATCTCAACGACATCAATGGATTCCACGTAAAACCCGAGCACGTTTTCCACGCGCTCGACTCCGCACACAGCGGTCCCGTTGAAGAAGGCAACGTCGGCGGCGGAACGGGAATGATCTGCAATGAGTTCAAAGGCGGAATCGGAACGGCTTCGCGCGTTCTCGACGCAAAGCAGGGTGGATACACCGTGGGCGTGCTCGTGCAATGCAACTACGGCGAACGCGAACAGTTGCGCATTGCCGGCGCGCCCGTCGGCCGCGAAATCCCCGAGCACACCGTGCGGAAGGACGACACTGGCTCGATCATCATCGTCGTCGCTACCGATGCGCCGCTCATTCCGACCCAACTCAAACGCGTCGCCCGACGGGCCTCGCTCGGGCTCGGACGCAACGGCAGCTACTCCGGAGACGGTTCCGGCGACATCTTCATCGCCTTCTCAACCGCGAACGCCGGCGCAGCCAGCCCAAAAGGCGTGCACGATTTGAAAATGATGCCCAACGACAGTTTGAATCCCATCTTCCTCGCGACCGTGCAAGCGACCGAAGAAGCCGTAATCAACGCCATGGTCGCCGCCGAAACCATGACCGGCGTCAACGACCGTACGGTAGTCGCCTTGCCCCACGAAAGACTCCGTGAGATTCTAAAAAAGTACAATCGCCTAGCCAAGTGACTCGCAAAGACGTTCACGTACGCCGCGACTCTACCGCGAGTGCTCTGCCACCACGCGCCCTGACTTGGTGATTGGCGCTCGGCGGTTGGAAGCGAATCTTCTCCGCAAAAATTACCTCGTAGACCTTCGCCTGGCCTGGGGAGCGCCGGTTTGCAAGGTCGTCTCCAAATCCTTGAGCCTACCTAGGGAATAAGCCGCGGATTCGCGCTCTTGAACGCCAGCCTTCATTTCCAGCAATTCACTGAGCCGTCCCGTGACAACCCGCTTAACCTCTTTGATCCGCTCTGGAAATTCGTCCGGCCGTCGCTCTGCATCCGACGGTCGGTGGGAAGTCCGCTTGAACCTGAGATAGGTGTATGCCAGATACTGGTTGAGCTCGGCCCAGAACGAATGCTCCCGCTCTCGAGGATCCAGCCCCGCCTCCGCCATCGAAGCTAGCCGCTCCTCCCACATCTCTCGCTCGGCCTGAGGAACCTCGCTGGCATTACGCCAAACCGGCGGTTGCGGACATCCTGAAATTCTTATTTCTGGTATCACCCGGCCATCGTCAAGGATGAAATCTCGCCAGACCAGACCCCACCGAACCTTCTTGAGGACTCCCGTTTTCCAGCCATCGCCCGACTTAAACGAAATGAGTTCGCCTGGTCGCGGAGGCCAGTTCTCGTTAGCACGGACTTCTTCTGTCATGGACTTCATCATTCGTACTTAGGAGGGAGAACGAGTTGCTTCAGTTGCTCTCTTCTGGCCCGGGTTTGCGCCCAATGATTTGCGATCCGTCGGTGTCGGGTGCGGGCCAAGTATGCCGAGCCAAGACCCGTTCCACCGCTTGCTCGACCCACACGATAAACGACTCGTCATTGCCAGCCGCCACATTTGGCGTCGCCAGAGCCAGATTCAGCCCGCGCACAGGAGCCACATTCAGCACCGGCATCGGTTCGCTTTCTTGTTTCAGGTAGCCGATCCAGAGCAGAGTGACCGCATTGTATGCCACGCTTTTCACCAGGCTGACGACCGCGCCTGGACTGTCTCCCTGCCACATCACGATGCTGATGAGAATCAGTTCAATGCTCGCAAAGACTCCGAACCCGAGCGCGATACCAAATTCTGGTTGCCGCCAGCAATCTCTGAGAACACGGCAAAGAAGCATGAGCAGGACGAAGAGTCCACATTGCATGAGGCGCACGCTGCGCTCAAAACCCAGCACCGCTGCGACCACCTGGTCCGCGCTTCCATCGTGGCCGGAGAGGGCATTCACAATTGCCAGCAGAAGGAGCAGTCCGCACGCCCATCGGAAAATGGTCGCTCCCAGGGTCTGAATACCCCCATATTGTTTAAAGAGGTGGTGCAGGATTTCATCCATCACTGTGATAGCCAATAGCACACTGATGGCATTCCCGGTCCAGTATACGTCGAAGTAGCTATCTTCGAAGTACCGGTAGGTGACGAATAAAACTCCCGACTTGAGGATTTGAAAGAGAATGTAGGAAAAGAATCTTGGAAAGACTCGATTCAATTTGCGCTGGACCATAAAGGTCAAAAGAATGATCTGCAGCGCCGGACCCGCGACCCAGCTCACACCTGTTAGCCAGTTCATCGCCCAACCTGCCCCCGAAGGTCGGAAGCATACCTCTCCTCCGGCAGCCTTGCAACCGCAATTTTGGCGGCCCTATTTTTCGTGTTGGAACCAGCTGCCTCTATTTGCAGGGCTTTCTACGGCTGACAACGTCTTAGACGGCACAATGGCATAGGGTCGCTACCATCAGCAATCATTACCTCCCGCTGTGCACGAACGGTGGGCCCGCCCGGCACGGCGCTCTTCGGAATTGCGCAATACATTCCAGCCAAGGCTAAAACGGTGAGCAATACTTCCACTGCTTTGTTCATTGGGGGAGTCTCCTGCGCCCAAAAGCCGCGCGTGGCGCAGTATATGCCTGAATGGGCGCGGTGGAAACCTGTGGATAATTTTATTTTCCGCCTGTGAGCATGGCTTGGTAGCGGCGCGGCAAGCCATGTTCCTACCGAGACTTCAATCCCTGAGGTCCGGGTTTATAATCTCTCTTCACTTCACTTTCGAAGCGCAGGTGCCCCAGGGATGTCGCTGGTCCAGATTCAAAAGCGCGGGATGGTTCCCATCTTCTGTCCACTACGATTTGTTCAGGGATTTCGCTGTTCTCGCTGCCCGTGGGCCCAACTTCTACCCGATTGCCATACCCCGTGGGCTGTCCCCGCGTGTGAACTGGCTTCCTGTTGCCGGGATTTCGATCTCCACTTGTGCCACACGGCCGAAGAGCGCAACGATCCCTTCGTTGTGCTTCAGTGACCATCCTCACGTGGTCGATTGCTTTTTACTGGTTCTCTCTCAGGACGGAGAGTGGTAAAAGCCCGGAATTTCCTGTCCACGACTTTTTCCCAGGCCTGCACCATGTTGCAACTTCGCGACAGTTTGCCGGCACAACTCCTTGCTTTCCTGTCGTCCAGCAATGGCAGCCTGCATGCTCTCAGCGAGTATGGAGTTGTAACTCGTGACCTTTCCGACTCGGGTTACTTAGGTAACAGCTAGGCGGGCGGTCTGTAAGGCACGACTCATTCCCCCCTGTACGCCTAAGGCGTGCATCAAACCAATTAGAGGATCTTTTACGATATGGGATGCCGTCGCCAGCCCCGTCTACCGATGACACTTACAGCCAGCGTTTGTGGTATGGACGCAAAGGGCCGCCCTTTCCTTGACCGTGCGCGTGTGTTAAACCTGAGCCGGGATGGGGCACTACTCGAAGACGTCACCTGCGCCGTCAATGTTGGCGACGTCGTCGCGTTGCGCTGTGAAGAAACCACGCGCCGGTTTCGTGTTATTTGGGCACAGTCAACAGGCGAGGGGCGGCGGGTTGGACTGGCAGGTATCGGACCAGTCCCCACTACTGCGGACTGCTGGCTGCCGGCCTCCGGTGAGGACGAATATGTCCACCCCCGCGTGACGATCCGCAGGGAGACGGCGCGGTACGAGTGCGAAATTGCGGTTGAGATGAGGATGCGGGACGTAACCACTCCAATGTGGGTGACGGCGAGCGACATCAGCGAGGCTGGTTGCCGCGTCCAGGTTCCGCACGCCATGGAGCCGAACACGGACGTAAGCGTTGCCCTTTGGCTTGACGGGGAGAGAGTTTGGCTGCGGGGCCGGGTCACACACAGCCTTTACGGGTGCGGCACCGGCATCCAATTCAAACAACTTGAACGTGCCGCCCTGCAAAGGATCGCCAACGTCCTCGCCAACTGCAACACTGAAGCTTGCGATCGGCGCGCAAGGACTGTAGAGCGAGGTCCGCTGTACGCAGCCTTTTCCGCAACGTCGTAGGCTAGTCCGTCACCGCCTTGTCGGCGATATCAAGACCCTTGTCGATAATCGCGAAGGCTTCGCGCAGCTGCGGCTCATTAATGCACAGCGGCGGATTGGTATAGAAAGTATTCCAGCGCACCAGCGTGTAGAGCCCATTCTCGCGGAAGAACTTTCCGAGCGCGGCCATTTCCTCCGAGGTGCCGTTGAATGGAGCCATCGGCTGTAGCGTCTTGAGGCTGCGAACCAGTTCGACGATACCGAATAGCCCGATCGAACGTACCGCCCCGACCGACGGATGTTTCCGCTGTAGATCCGCTCCCAGCTCTTTCATGATCGCGCCCATCTTGCGAGTGTTTTCAATCAGGTTATCTTCTTCGTACACGCGAATGGTCGCGAGTGCGGCAGCGCATCCCATCGGATGGGAATTGTAAGTCAGACCTCCGTAAAACACTTTGTCCTGAAAGTGTTGGGCAATGTGGTGGCGCATCCCGACGGCACCGAGTGGTAAGTAACTCGAAGTAAGTCCCTTGGCCATAGAAATCAGATCGGGAACAACTTTCCAATGATTGACGGCGAACCACTCCCCCGTTCTGCCAAAGCCCGCCATGACTTCATCGGCGATCATGAGAATGCCATACTTATCGCAAAGCTTGCGCACACCCTGCAAGTACCCGTCAGGAGGAATGAGAATACCGTTGGTGCCGACGACCGTCTCGAGAATGAGGGCCGCAATCGTTTGCGGGCCTTCGAGCTGCATCGTCTCCTCGATCATAGCGAGCGAGGTCTCGGCGGATTCCCATCCGCGCTCGATGCCGTGATAAGGATCAAGCACGCGTACCACGCCCGGAATGCCAGGCTCCGCGGCCCATCTGCGCGGGTCGCCCGTCAGACTGACCGCGCCCGCGGTCGCGCCATGATAGGAGCGATAACGCGCCATGATTTTGTGACGTCCGGTGAAGGCGCGGGCAATCTTGATGGCATTCTCGTTGGCTTCGGCGCCGCCGTTGGTAAAGAAGAAGGTATCGATGTCGCCAGGAGTGATCTCGGCAAGCTTCGCGCCCAGGCGAGCGCGCGGCTCAGTCGCCATAAACGGATTGGCATAGGCGAGCGTTTGCGCCTGCTCAGTGATGGCCTGGATTACGCGCTCATCGCCGTGTCCGATGTTGACGGACATGAGCTGGCTGTTGAAGTCGATGAAACGCTTCCCTTCCGGCGTCCAGAAGTAGATGCCCTTGGCACGGGCGACTGGGATGGGATCGACCTTCGATTGCGCTGACCACTCGAAGAGGGTGTGCTTCTTGGTGAGGTCGACGATTTCCTGGCCAGTCATCGGGGGTGTGTCAACAGCAGTGGTCATAAGAATTCCTTGTGCGTCGATAATACGTCGAGCTTCCCTCGACGGGACAGCCGAGAGCGACTCTTACTATGTAAGCTGTGTCGCCAACGAGCCTTTCTTCTCCGCAACATGGGCCAGAGCCGCTTCCAGCACATCCATCCCCTCGTCCATCTGCGAGTCGGTGAGGACCAGCGGCATGAGCAGGCGAATCACGTTGCCGTACGATCCGGCGGTGATCGTCACCAGGCCGTGTTCGTAGCAGTATTGTGACACCTGTTTGGTTTCTTCGTCAGCGGGCTGGCGCGTCGCCTCCGAACGGACGAGCTCCAGCGCCTGCATGGCGCCGAGTCCGCGGACTTCGCCGATCAGTTCCCACTGTGACTGCCACTTGGCAGCGCGCTTGCGGAAGCGCTCACCGAGAACGTTGGCGCGGGCGCAGAGGTCTTGCTTTTCGATGATGTCGAGCACGGCGAGTGCAGCTTCGCAGGCAGCGGGATTGCCACTAAACGTTCCTCCCAGCTGGCCAGAGCCGGGTGCGTCCATAATTTCGGCGCGGCCGGTGACGGCGGCCATGGGCAAGCCTCCGGTCAGCGATTTCGCCATACAGATCAGATCGGGTGCCAGTCCTAGCCGCTCACAGGCAAACATGACGCCGGTGCGGGCGAAACCGGTCTGGACTTCGTCGGCGATCAGGAGAATGCCGTACTTGCGGCAGATCTCGGAGAGGATTGGGAAAAACTCCGGCGGCGGCGTGACGAATCCACCTTCACCGAGAATTGGCTCGACGATCACGGCTGCTACAGACTCAGCCGCGACTACACGCTTAAAAGTATCTTCGATGTGGTTGGCGCAGTGCAATTCGCAAGACGGATATTTCAACGAGTACGAGCAGCGGTAGCAATACGCATAGGGGATGCGGTACACGTCGCCGGGAAACGGTTCGAATCCGGCTTTGTACGGATGCGTCTTGCTCGTCACGGCCATCGCCATATACGTGCGGCCGTGGAAGGCGTCTTCAAAACTGATGATCGCGGGCCGCTTGGTGTAGCTGCGCGCGATCTTGATGGCGTTCTCTGTGGCCTCGGCGCCGGTGTTGACCAACAAAGTTTTTTTGCGAAAGTTTCCTGGCGTAAGCGCGTTGAGCTTCTCGCAGACTGCGACGTAGCTTTCGTAAGGCAACACGTTGAAGCTGGTGTGCAGGAAACGGTCGAGCTGGCGGCGCACGGCGTCGACAACGGCCGGGGCGCGATGTCCGGTATTGAGGCAGCCAATGCCGCCGGCAAAATCAATGAGGCGGTTGCCGTCCACGTCCTCGACGACGGCGCCTTCGGCCTTGGCGACGAAGACGGGTGTGGCGTGATAAGCCGCCTGCACGACGGCAGCGTTGCGGCGTTTCATCAGCTCTTGCGAGCGCGGTCCCGGAATTGGTGTGTGGAGTTGAATGGTAGCCATAACAGTTTCTCAGTTCTCGGCCTCAGTGCTCGGTTGCCAAACCCTACCTGCCATAGTCGGTTCTACTGGGAACTGAGAACCGAGAACTGAGAACCGGTTTTTCAGTACCAGCCGATCGGCGCTTCGTTCAGATTGATGTGGACCTGCTTGGTCTCAAGATATTCCTCGATCCCCCACGGCCCAAGCTCGCGGCCGAAGCCCGACTGCTTGTAGCCGCCCCAGGGCGCTTCGACGTAGGTCGGCTGCATATGATTGACCCAGACGATGCCGGCACGCAGCGACTTCACGGTGCGCATGGCTTTGAAAATGTCGCGCGTCCAGACGGCGGCGGCGAGGCCATAGGGAGAATCGTTAGCGATCTTGAGTGCGTCTTTTTCGTCTTCGAACGGAATCACAGCGGCGACCGGGCCGAAGATTTCTTCACGCGCGATGCGGGCGTTGTTGTCCACGTCGTAGAAGATCGTCGGCTGCACGTAGTAGCCTTTGGCGAATTGGTCCGACTTTCCGCCTCCGGAAGCCACTTTGGCTTCCTTCCTTCCAATATCAAGATAGGAAAGCACGCGGTCGTACTGTTCTTTGCTGACCAGCGCCCCCATCTTGGTCTCGCGTTCGAGCGGCGGACCAAGCTTTATTTTTTTGGCTTTCTCCGCCATGGCATCGACGAACTTCTTGTAGATGGACTTCTGCACCAGGATGCGGCTGCCCGCGGAGCAGACTTCGCCCTGATTGATGAACACGCCGAAGAGCGCGCCGTCAATTGCGGCTTCGAAATCGGCGTCGGCGAAAAAGATGTTGGGCGACTTCCCGCCGAGTTCGAGAGTTACGCGCTTCACGGTATTGGCGGCGGCTTTCACGATGATCTTGCCGACGGCAGCGGAGCCGGTGAACGCGATCTTGTTTACGTCGGGATGCTCGACCAGTGGTGCGCCGCAGGTTTCGCCGAACCCGGTGATGACGTTGACAACGCCCTTCGGCAGGCCAACTTCGTCGAACCACTTCGCCAATTCGAGCGCCGTGAGCGGCGTTTGCTCAGCCGGTTTCAGCACGCACGTGCAGCCTGCGGCGATTGCGGGCGCGAGTTTCCAAGCGCCCATCAGCAACGGATAGTTCCAGGGAATGATTTGTCCGGCGACTCCGACCGGCTCTTTAAGCGACAGACTCATGGCGTTGTCGGGGACAGGATTTACGTAACCGACGACTTTGGTTGCTAGACCGCCATAGTATTCGAAGCAGGTGGCAACGTCGGTGATGTCGTATTCGGCCTCGACGATGGGCTTGCCGGTATTGCGGCATTCGAGTTCAGCCAGGGCGGGCAGGTTCTGGCGGATTTTTTCGGCAAGGCGGAAGAGTACTCGCCCACGCTCTTGCGTGGTCGTGGTAGCCCATGGGCCGTCTTCGAAGGCGGTCTTGGCGGCGGCGACGGCGCGATTAACGTCCTCGCCGTTAGCGTCCGGGACTTGGGCGATCACTTCTTCGGTTGACGGGTCGTAGACGGGGAAAGTCTTGTTTGATTTGCTGGCAACCCATTCGCCGTTGATGAACATTGAGTATGTCTTGACGTCGGTCTTGACTCCACCGGGCATAAGAACCTCCTGCATGACCTCGAGGGCTGAAGCCCCAATTCTTAACTAAGTCTCAGCGGCACGGCTAAAGTCGGGCCCTCCCGTTCGCCTGCGCCGAAGAGTCCCCTGTCCCTACAACAACGGCTGCGGGCGTTTTCAGGCGGCCGTACCCGTAGAAGAAAAACACCGCCAACGCGATGAAACCCACCGTGATCCCAAACATGCTGACTTCATATTTCCACAATGACGTGATCTGCTTCGCGGGGAAGAACGCCACGATGATGGCCAGCGTCGTGGTTACCAGGCCGGCAACGCCGGCGAACATTAAGGTTCCTCTTTTATAGCGTCCGCCTTCCAGAGAGCCCTGCCAGGCAAACTTCACCAGCGCGGCGAACACGTACAGAAACGGAACGAGTTGCAGCACGACTGCGGCAGAGAGCATTTTCTGGAACGCTTCCTGCACTCCACCCGAAAGCGTGAAATTCAGGACGATCAGGATGAGCGAAACCAGTCCCTGCACGATCAGGGCCACGTGCGGCGTCGAGTACTTCGGATGAACTTTTCCCATCGCGGCAGGCATGTAGGAATCGAGGCCGGCTACGAATGGGATGCGCGCCGAGCCGCCCATCCAGGCAGAACCGATGCCAGCGATCGAAAGGCTGAGCATGACCGCAAAGGGAGCGACGATCCAGGCCACACCGACTTTGGCGGCCATCTGGCTGACCCCTTGCACAATTCCCTGCAGTACGCTGATGTCGTTCTTACCGATGGCGACCAGCAAGGTAAGAGTCGCTCCGATGTACAGGACGCCGGAAACCACGCCTCCCCACGCGACCGCGCCGGGAAGTGTTTTCTGCGGATCGCGAATCTCGTCACCCATGACCGATGCGAGTTCCAGTCCCACCAAGCCGAAGCAAATCACACCGAATGAGTTCAGAACAAACTTGGGATCCGGGGGAATTCTGAAATCGGCTGTCGTGATCGGGGTTCCGAAGCGCGACCAGATCATCAGTCCCAACCCGATGAGAACGGCCGCGGCGACAAACGTTCCGATAGCGCCGACGTTGTTCAGCCACTTGCCTACACCTAAGCCAAGAACATTGAGCGCCGTGAGGAACGCCAGCAGAGCTACCGACGCCACCATGGCAAAGGTCTTGTCGTCGGCAAGGGCGGCATGGCTCGGACCCATCGCAAATACCGAGACGCCGACGAAATACAGCATCACCGTCGGCACGTAAAGCATGTTGTTCGTCCAGTAGCACCAGCCGGAGAGAAATCCGTGGAAGTCGCCGAAAACTTCTTTGGCCCACAGGTACACGCCACCTTCCCCGGGATAACGATGGGCCAACTCGATGACCGCAATTCCTTGCGGCCAGAAGAACAAGAGCAGCGCAATGATCCAGAGCCAGACGGTCACACCGCCGTTAGCGGCGATGCTCGGAACGACGTTCAGGTTGAAGACGGCAACCACGAACAGCAATACCAGGTCCCAGCGTCCGAGGACGCGCTTGAGGTGGGGCTGGTTGTCGGCGACGTTCGTGGACAAAGCTTCTCCGGGACACGAAAATTTCCGAGCTTGGCTCAGTTGGACAGCTGGGGCGGCTGTCCCTAAGTGGGTCTTGCGGGGCGGACGTAATGCCCGCTCCAGAAGGTCAAAAACCAAAGAGCAAAGTCAAAAGCAACGGCGGCGGACAAGAGTGTCCGCCCCACACGACCTAATGCGCTGCCACTGCACCCAAGCGCTCTTGCTGTGCGGCGGCTAGCGAATCGGCGATGTCTGCAAAGGCATCGAGATGTTTGTCAATGTCCGCCTCAGTGTGTTGCACAGAGATGGTCCACTGCTCGTCCCACCAGTAGGGCTGACACATCACGCCGCGGTTCACCATGCCAAACCAGTAGTGCCGCCAGAGGTCGACGTCGATCGGCAACCAGTCGCGGTAGTTGCGAATCTCCTG
>JACXTT010004475.1_pt1 | contig 20751 bp, 24 predicted proteins | sample 9270951 | NCBI WGS metagenome assembly JACXTT01 (sample SAMN15532306, study PRJNA645909) | rock metagenome | isolation source: weathered quartz diorite | place: Puerto Rico | collected 2017-06-21
GGTCGCCAGCGTCTGGGACGGGTGCTCCTCGTCGAGGACGAGCAGGATGTTGCGGAGCTGATTCGCTATAACCTCACCCGGGAGGGCTATGACGTCGTCATCAGTCCCAACGGGAACGATGCGCTCCGGATCGCCCGGGAAAGTCGCCCGGACGTGCTGCTGCTCGACATCATGGTGCCCCAGCTCAACGGCTGGGAGGTGTGCCGGCGCCTGAAGAAGGATCCGGACCTCGCGCAGATTCCCGTGATCATGGTCAGCGGCCGCGTCGAGGAAGGGGACAAGGTCCTCGGCTTCGAGGTCGGCGCCGACGACTACGTGACCAAGCCGTTCTCGCCCCGCGAGCTGATCGCCCGGATCCGTGCCGTGCTCCGGCGCGGGCGCCCCGTGGACGCCAAGGAAAAGAAGGCGAGCCTCAAGGTGGGCGATCTCGAGATCGATCGCTATCGCTTCGAGGTTCGAATGAAGGGCCGCCAGGTCGAGCTGACGCCCAAGGAGTTCGAGCTCCTGGCCACCCTGGTCGGGACGCCCGGGCGCGTGTTCGGCCGCGAGGAGCTGCTCGACATGGTCTGGGGCCGCGATGGCTTCGTCGAGCCAAGGACGGTGGACGTCCACGTCGCCCGCCTGCGCGGCAAGTTCGCTGCCGCGAAGCTCGAAGAGCCCGGCATCGAGACCGTTCGCGGCGTCGGCTACCGCTTCAAGGATAAGCCGTAGAAGCCTGTAGCGATTTCGTAACACTGCCGCAACCTTCACGCAACACCTGGCTGTGACGATAGAAAACCGATGAGGAGGAGAGTGATGAAGACTGCGTGGATTTTGGCGCTGGCGCTGTTCGTCGCGAGCGCGTTCTCGCAGCCGGTAGCCGCCCAGACGCTGATCAACGGCGCCGGCGCGACGTTCCCGTATCCGATCTATTCGAAATGGTTCGACGAGTACACCAAGGTCGATGGCGAGGTGCGGTTCAACTACCAGTCGATCGGCAGCGGCGGCGGCATCAAGCAGGTGACCGCTCGCACGGTCGATTTCGGCGCCACCGACGGTCCCATGTCGGACGAGCAGCTCAAGGCGGCGCCGTCCGAGCTGGTGCACATCCCGACCGTGCTGGGCGCGGTCGTCGCAACCTACAATTTGCCCAACGCCCCCAAGCTCAAGTTCACCGGCGACGTCCTCGCCGATATCTTCCTGGGCAAGATCACGAAGTGGAACGACGCGAAGATCACCGGGCTCAACCCCGGCGTCTCGCTGCCGGATCAGCCGATCGTGGTCATCCACCGGTCTGACGGCAGCGGCACGACCTACATCTGGGTGGACTACCTCTCCAAGATCAGCTCGGAGTGGGAAAAGAAGGTCGGCCGTGGCACGTCGGTGAACTGGCCGATCGGACTCGGCGGGAAGGGCAACGAGGGGGTCTCCGGCCAGGTGAAGAATCAGCCCGGCGCGCTCGGCTATGTCGAGCTGGCCTACGCGGTGAAGAATCACCTCCCGGTCGCCTCGGTGAAGAATGCGGCGGGCAAGTTCGTTGAGCCCTCGATCGCGTCGACGACGGCGGCGGCCGCCGGCGCCGCGAAGAACATGCCCGACGATTTCCGCGTATCGCTCACGAATCCTCCGGGTGACGAGGCGTACCCGGTCGCGAGCTTCACGTGGCTGCTCGTCTACAAGGATCAGCCCAACGAGCTCAAGGGCCGGGCGCTCGCCAAGTTCCTGTGGTGGATGAGCCACGAGGGACAGAAGTACGCGGATGACCTGCTCTACGCGCCGTTGCCGTCCCCGGTGGTGAAGCAGATCGAGGCGAAGATCAAGCAGATCACCTACCAGGGCAAGCCTCTACTCGTGGCACGCTGAGGTCCGATGGCCGTCGTCGCGGCGGTTCCGCGAGCCGAGACGCAGACGGCGCCGAGAAATCTCGGCGACCAGGTGCTGCGCGTCGTCTTGCGGGCCGCCGCGCTGACGCTCGTTCTGCTCGTCGTCGCGATGGTCGCCTCGATGGTGCACGCCGCATGGCCGGCGATGCGGGCCTTCGGCTGGCGGTTCCTCGCGACCGCGACCTGGGATCCCGTCGCCGAACAATTCGGCGCGATCCCGTTCGTGTACGGGACCCTGGTCTCCTCGTTGCTCGCGCTGCTCATCGCGGTGCCGCTGGGTATTGGCGCGGCGATCTATCTCGCCGAGCTCGCGCCCGGCTGGATTCGGCCGCCGATCGCGTTTCTGGTCGAGCTGGTGGCGGCGGTGCCGAGCGTGATCTACGGGCTCTGGGGCATCTTCGTGCTGGCTCCGCTCCTCCGGACGTGGGTGCAGCCGGTCCTCGGCTCGACCCTGGGGTTCCTGCCGCTCTTCCAGGGGCCGCCGTACGGCGTCGGCATGCTGGCCGCGGGGATCATCCTGGCGATCATGGTCGTGCCCTACATCACGGCGGTGAGCCGTGAGGTGCTCCTGGCGGTGCCCACCAGCCAGCGCGAGGCCGCGCTGGCGCTCGGGGCGACGCGGTGGGAGACGACCCGCATCGCGGTCCTGCGTTACGGCCGCTCCGGACTGGTCGGCGCCATCCTGCTCGGGCTGGGGCGGGCGCTGGGCGAGACCATGGCGGTGACGATGGTCATCGGCAACCGTCCCGAGGTCGCCGTCTCGCTGTTCGCGCCCGGTTACACCATGGCCAGCGTGATCGCGAACGAGTTCGCCGAGGCGACGTCCGACGTCTATCTCGCGGCCCTCATCGAGATCGGGCTCCTGCTCTTCGTCGTGACCGTGGTCGTCAACGCGCTGGCGCGGCTGCTGGTCTGGTCCGTCGGCGGGCCGGTGAAGACGGAGCGCGAGTGAAGCCTCGCACGCGTCGCGTCCTGAACGTCGTCATGTCGTGGCTCTCGGCGCTCGCCGCCGTGCTCGTCGTGCTGCCACTGCTCCTGATCTTCGGCTTCCTGCTCTGGCAAGGCGCGTCCGCGGTGAACGTCGACTTCTTCACGCACTTGCCCAAGCCGGTCGGTGAGGTCGGCGGCGGGATGGCGAACGCGATCGTCGGGACGCTTATCTTGTTAGCACTCGCCGCCGTCCTTGGTCTGCCGATCGGTATTCTCGGCGGGCTCTACCTCGCGGAGTCTCGCGACGCGAGGCTGCCGTGGGTGGCGCGGTTCCTGGCCGACGTGCTCAACGGTGTGCCGTCGATCGTCGTCGGGATCTTTGCGTACACGGTGATCGTGCTGCCGATGCGACGGTTCTCGGCGCTCGCGGGCGCGTTCGCCCTGGCGGTCATCATGCTGCCGATCGTCGTCCGGACGAGCGAGGAGCTCGTGCGGCTGGTTCCCGCCTCGCTGCGCGAGGCGGCGCTCGCCCTGGGCATCCCTCAGTGGAAGGTTCTGTTGCGCGTGGTGCTGCCGACGGCGCGAGCCGGGATCATCACGGGAGTCATGGTGGCCATCGCACGCGTCGCCGGCGAGACGGCGCCGCTTCTCTTCACGGCATTCGGCAACCGCTTCTGGCATCAGACACTCGACCAGCCCATCGCGGCGCTGCCGCTCCAGATCTTCGCCTACGCGATCGCCCCGTACGACGATTGGCATCGCCAGGCCTGGGCAGGGGCGCTGGTGCTCATCGGACTGGTCTTCACAGTGAGTCTCGCGGCGCGCGTCGTTACGAGCGGCCGCTTCACGGGGGTAAGATAGGGCATGGCCGACGGCATCGTCGTCCGCGACCTCAACGCCTGGTTCGGCAGTGCGCACGTGCTACACGGGATCAGCGTCACCATTGCGCCCAAGGCGGTGACCGCGGTCATCGGTCCGTCGGGCTGCGGTAAATCCACGTTCATCCGGTGCCTCAACCGGATGCACGAGGTCGTTCCCGGGGCGCGGGTGGCCGGGAGCGTCCGGGTCGAGGGCACCGACGTCTACGCGCCGGGCGTCGATCCGGTCCAGGTCCGGCGCAAGATCGGCATGGTCTTCCAGAAGCCCAATCCCTTTCCGACCATGTCCGTCTTCGACAACGTCGTCGCCGGCCTCAGGCTCGGCGGCGTGCGCGAGCGCTCGGTCCTGGACGAGGCCGCCGAGCGGGCTCTCCGCCAGGCCGCGCTCTGGGACGAGGTGAAGGATCAGCTCGGGAAGTCCGGCGTCAGCCTCTCCGGGGGCCAGCAGCAGCGCGTGTGCATCGCGCGAGCGCTGGCGGTCGAGCCCGAGGTCCTGCTGATGGACGAGCCGTGCTCGGCGCTCGATCCGATCGCCACCGCCAAGATCGAGGAGCTGATCCTCGAGCTTCGCAGCACGCTGACGATTGTCATCGTGACCCACAATATGCAACAGGCCGCCCGCGTCTCCGAGTCGACCGGGTTCTTTCTGCTGGGCGAGCTCGTCGAATTCGGGGTGACCCGCGGGCTGTTCACGAACCCGCACGACAAGCGGACCGAGGATTACATCACCGGCCGTTTCGGCTGAGAGCGGAGAGCACGACTATGCAGCGTCATTTCCACGAAGAGCTGGACGCACTCAAGCAAACCCTGCTGGCCATGGGCGGCCTGGTCGAGGACCAGATCCGCCGGGTCATGCGCGCGCTCCTTGAACGTGACAGCGATCTGGCCCAGGAGGTCATCGATCGCGACAAGCAGGTGAACGCCTACGACGTCGAGATCGACGAGAAGTGCGTGGAGCTGCTGGCGCTCCACCAGCCGACCGCCGGCGATCTGCGCTTCATCACGACCGCGATGAAGATCGTCACCGACCTCGAGCGCATCGGCGATCAGGCGGTCAACATCGCCCAGCGCACGATCGAGCTGAACCCCGAGCCTCAGCTGAAGCCCTACGTCGATCTCCCGAGGATGGCGGAGAAGGCTCAGCGGATGGTGAAGGAGAGCCTCGACGCGTTCGTGAGCCGCGATACCGAGCTCGCGCGTCGCGTGTGCGGCGAGGACGCCGACGTCGATGCGCTCAAGGAGCAGATCTTCCGCGAGCTGCTGACCTACATGATGGAGGATCCGAAGACGATTCCCCGCGCCATCCGGCTTATCCTGGTCTCGCGCTTCCTCGAGCGCGTGGCCGACCACGCGACCAACATCGCCGAGATGGTGGTCTACATGATCGAGAGCAAGATGGTGCGCCACATGCTCGCGTAGCACCACGCGGCGCGCCGCTCAAGGGCGGCGCGCCACGCACTCGGGCTTCGGGAGCCTCAGCCGCGCAGCACCAGGGTCAGGACCGGCGTCTGCTCGGCCACGCGATCGGCCACCCCCGGGAGCAACGCGCTGGCCAGGCGGCCCCGCCGCCCCGCCGCGAGCGTTACGAGATCGGCGTTGAACCCCTCGGCCTCGAGCCGGATCTCTTCCGCCGGCTCTCCGAACCGCACGACTCGCTCGACCGGAATGCCCTCGAGCTCCGCCTCGACGTGGGCGAGCTCGTCCAGCCCCAGGGCGGTGAGGCGCGCCATCTCCTGGTCCACATACGCTACGGTCCGCCCGTGCGGCCCCATGACACGCTCGGGGATCGGGAACACCTTCAGCAGCCGGACCGTCGAGCCCGCGCCGCGCGCCAGCGCCGCAACCACCGGCACAATCGTGGTGCTCTCCTCGCGGCCATCGATAGGTGCCAGTATCCTCTTTGCCATCGTCGTCGCCCTCCTCTCCCTCGTCATCGGGTACCACTAGTTGAGACGGGGCTTGGGGGCAGGGGGATTCCCCGACGCAGCGTCGTTGGGAATCTTTTCATCCTTGATGCGCATCCAAACATCTACGACGCTGTGTAGGCGGGCCTGACCGAATCCGGAATTGCCCGACGCGCCGCCCTCCCGTTCAGTTTCTGAGCGACGAACTTCGCTCCGTTTGCAACCGCCTGGTGTCCGCGAAACTCCTCAGATGCTTGTTTTACGGATATTTGGCCGGCTCGACGCCGTGGTGTTCGGTTTGCACACTATTCTCGCCATGCGGCTCTGCTCGAGAACGTGGGAGACGCCCGAGGAGGCCCGTCAGCGGCGACGCTGTCGCTTCATGCTCGGCCTGGCGCCGGAGATCGTGTACCGCCACGTGCGCGGAGGCGCGATGACGATCGCCGCGCTGGGTGTGTTCCTGGTGGCGACCGTCGCCTGGCAGCTCGGGAACTTCGCCACGATCGCGCCGGCTATGCTGACCGGAATGTTCCCCGCGGTGATCACCCCTACAGTTCTCTTCGTGAGACGCCGCTATCGTCACGCCGTGGCCGGCGCCTTCCTGCTGATCGCGCTGCTGAGCTTGCTCGGCGCAGCCGTTCATCGATTCGGCGATCCGATAACGCTCGCCTCCGTTGTCGTCGGTCCCACGCCACCCGCGGTCGCCGACGCCACGCCGCGCTGACCCGGCACGCGGCTCGCACGGCCGCGCCCGGCTGGCCCTGTGTTAGCCTCTGGGCATGTCGGCGGCCGACCCCGATCTGGAATCCGACGCGATCGAGAGCTTCTTCGCGCGCGGCGTCACCGACGGGTTGCCGGTCGTTCCACCGAGCCGCCGGCTCGTCGAGCGCGCCGTGGGCGCGTCGGGGCGTGACGGCGGCGAGCTGATCGCGCTGGTTCCCCCCAACTACGGACGCGCGACCGTCGAGAAGATTGCGGTCAACGCGGTCATGGCCGGTTGTCGCGCCGAGTATCTGCCGGTGGTGATCGCGGCCATCGAGGCGGTCTGCGACGAGGCGTTCGATCTGCACGGCGTCTCCGCCACGACCAACGCGCCGGCGCCGCTCGTGATCGTGAACGGCCCGATTCGCGGCGAGCTCGAGATCAACTCCGGGGCGGGGGTGTTCGGGCCGGGCTGGCGCGCCAACGCGACGATCGGGCGCGCCATCCGGCTCGTGTGCGTGAATCTCGGCGGAGCGAAGCCCGGCGACGTGAGCATGTCGACCCTTGCGCATCCCGGGCGCTACACGTACTGCATCGGCGAGCACGAAGAGGCGAGCCCGTGGGAGTCGCTGGCCGTCGAGCACGGATTCGGTCCGCACGAGAGCACGGTCGCTCTGCTCGCCGCCGATGCGCCGCTCGGCGTCTACGCGCAGCGAAGCCGGACGCCCGACGACCTTTTGCCGACGATCGCCGCCAGCATGGCGGTGGTCTCGCACCATCGGATGACCCACTGGGGCGACACTCTGCTGGTGCTCTCGCCCGAGCACGCGAAGATCCTGGGCGACGCGGAATGGAGGAAGGCCGACGTGCAGCGCTGGCTCCACGAGCGGCTGCAGTGGCCGGTGCGTGAGCTCATCCCGGGTCGCGACGGCGGCGAGGGACTCCCCGAGCACGTGCTCGCGAAGTTCCCCGAGCCGGACCGCGAGACCACGCGGATTCCCAAGTTTCGCAAGCCGGAGCACATCAAAGTCATGGTCGCCGGCGGCACCGCCGGACGCTTTTCGGCCATCGTGCCGGGCTGGACGTTCTCGAAGGGTTCGAATCTGGTCTTCAGGAGAATCGATCGATGACCGAATACCTCGATCCCACCGATTCCGTCGCCGTGCCTCGCAAGACGGCGACACGGCCGCCGAGCCTCGACGGCAAGGTCATCACCTTGCTCGACATCTCCAAGGCTCAGGGCAACCACCTGCTCGATCGCCTCGAGGAGCTTCTGAGAGAGCGCACGGCGCCGAAGGCCATCGTGCGCAAGAAGAAGCCGACCTTCGCGCGCCCGGCGCCGGAGGCGCTTCGGGGGGAGATCGTCGGCGCCACCGACGTGCTCGTCGAAGGCCTCGCCGACTGAGGGTCGTGCACAACGTGCAGTGTGCACGACGGCGTGTTCTTCGAGGACCACGGCATCCCGGTGGCGACGGTGATCTCGGCCGAGTTCGTGCGCGCGGCGCGCGCGCAGGCGCAAGCCCTGGGCGCTGCCGAGTATCCGACCGTGGTAGTGGCGCACCCGATCCAGCCGCTCACCCGCGAGGAAGTCCGGGCGCTGGCCGATCGCGCGTACGACGAGATCGTGCGGAGGATCACCGCGTGAAGGCGAGGGGTTAGGCGATGCTGGTCGGCGCGTTCGCTTGCGCCCATACGCCGCAGCTCCTGGCGCGGCCCGCCACGGAAGACCGCGAGCTGGTCCTGCGTGTCCACGCCGCCTTCACGCGCGTGAAGCGCCGGCTCGAGGCGCTGCGACTCGACGCGATCGCGATCGTCGCCGGCGATCATGTCGAGGCGTTCTTCCTGAACGCGGTGCCGGCCCTCGCGGTCTACGTCGGCACCGAATGCGCGGGGACGTTCGGCCGCTATCGATACCGGTTCCCGATCCACGAGCCGCTGGCGCGCTCGATCGTGGAGCAGGGGATCGAGCGCGGGTTCGATCTTTTCTATACCCAGGAGGCGCCGCTCGACTACGCCTTCTACGTGCCGCTCCACTTCACGATGCCCGAGCCGGCGGTCCCGATCGTGCCGCTGCACGTCAACGTCTATCTCCCGCCTCAACCCACGCCGCGGCGCTGCTACGACTGGGGTCAGGCACTCGGCGAGATCCTGCGCGCGCGCCCCGAGCGGGTCGCACTGATGTGCTCGGGCGGCATGTCGCACTTTCCGGGAACGGATCGCTATGCGTCGCCGGAGTTCGACTACGATCGCCGGTTGCTGGAGACGTTGAAGGCCGGCGGGGGACGCGAGCTGGCCGCCGTCACCGGTGAAGAGCTCGACAAGATGGGCAACATCGAGCTCAGAACCTGGGCGACGCTGCTCGGTGCCGTCGGCGACGTGCGCGCGGACGTGTACTGCTATGAGCCCTCGTGGCATCACGGGAACGCCGTCGTCGAGTGGCCGCTGTGACGGCGGTGCGGCGTGGACGGCGGCGATGAACGACCAGCCGCACTATCGGTTCCCGCCGGCCTCGGCGTACAAGCTCAACCGCTGCCTGTTCGCGCTCAAGTCGGACGACGCGTTCCGGGCGCGATTTCTGAAGGACGCGGGCGCAGCGATGCGTGAGCTCGAGGTCGACGCCGCGGACACCGACGCGATCCTGCGCGGCGACCGCGACGCGCTGCTCGCCCGCGGGGCGCATCCATATCTCGTGTTCATGGTGGACCTGCGGCTCCGGATGGAGCGCGAGCCGGTGTCCTTCGAATTTTTCTAGACCGGGAAGGGACCGTCGCGCGGCGACGGCTTCAGCATGCGGCCAGTTCGTCGCTCGACGCGATCGCGCTTTTCTGTGATCGGCGAGCGCGAGCCGGCGCTCGAGTCGTCCGGCGCCACGCCGATTCGCGACTTGATCCGGGTGCGCACCGACAGCTCCCGCTGGGCCGCGCGTTTCACGCGCCGTAGCGCGGTTAGCCTGATGTCGCTCGACGGCACCTCGCCGTAGACCCGGATCGTGACCGGCGATCCTCTCCAGAGCGGGACGCGCACGGTCATGGTGAGCGGTAAGTCGAACAGCTCCGGGTCGCCGCCGAGGGCGTCGGACATTACCCCCTTCACCGCGACCACCTCGCCGTCGCGCTTGAGACGTAAATCAAGCATCTTGGCGATGAGCGCCAGGAGCAGCAGCGTGGCGATCGCGCCGATCAGGATCAGGGTGATCGGCCACTCCAGTCGACCGAGATCAGCGACCTGCGTCGTCTCGTCGTTGGCTTGGGCCCAGGTCGGTTGCGTTGGGACAGACAGGAGGGTCAGCACCGTCACGCCGACCTCTACGAGACTTCTGCGCAAGGACGAGGCCACTATCGAATCTCCCGGGCTCCAAGTGAGGCAAGCTCGATGCCACCGGCGCAAGTCGCCGACGCGAAGGTGTGAATGCGACTTAGAGACGCGTAACCGGCCGGGGCCCGGGGTAAGAGTTACACGCGGGGCGTGTAACTCTTGGCTAGCTCGACAGGAATTTTAGCAGCACCTTCTGCCCGAGCAGCCGGATCGACCGCAGAACCCTTTCTTGATCCATCCCGGGCCACTGGACGCGGAAGATCATCGTGGTGACGCCGAGGCGATCGCGATAGCGCGCGATCTCGTCGACCACTCGCGCGGGGTCCCCGATGATGAAGCGATCGCGCGCGAGCTCGCCGAAGCTCGCCTCGAAGCTCTCGCCGGCCGGCAGCGCCTTGTCCTGCTCCCATTGCCGGTACGCGGCGTACTTCGGCCCGATGAAGGTCGCGGCCTCGACGACGGCCGTCGCGGTATCGGGCGCGACGTAGCATTCCTTGATCAGCGGCGTCTCGAGGGCCGGCGCGCGCCCGAGCTCGCGTCGCGTCGCGCGAAAGAGATCGAGCTGACGCTCGAGCGTCGCCAGGGTGGCGTGAGGATTCATCAACCACGCGTCGCCCAGCCGTGCGGCGCGTCGCACGCCCGCATCGCCGTTCGCCGCCAGCCAGACCGGCGGCCGCGGGCTCTGCATCGGGCGCATCGAGATCCGTGTCGAGCGGAGGCTGAAGTGGCGGCCGTCGTAGTCGATCGGCTCGCCGCTCCACAGGCGCTCGACCACTTCGAGCGCTTCGACGAGCCGGCCGACCCGCTGCCTCGGATCGTGTCCGAACGCCCGGTTCTCGGCGTCTCGATAGCCCAGTCCAACGCCGAAAACCAAACGCCCGTCAGAGATGACGTCGAGGGTGGCGAGCTGCTCGGCGACGTCGACCGGGTGGTGGAGCGGCAGCAGGAGCACGCCGGTGCCGAGGATCATGCCCCGCGCGTCCGCGGCCAGGCGCGCCAGGGTCGGGACCGGCTGGAAATACGTGAACGGATCGGACAGGTAGTGCTGGCTCGCCCACACCGAGCTGAAGCCGACGGCGCGTGCGAGCCGAACCTGCTCGACGTGCTCGCGGAAGCGGACGGCCTGCGGCTCCTCCGGCCGATGCTGGACGGAGAGCCCCAGGCCGAATCTCACTCCGGCAGTCTCCAGACACGACCGACGGGCGGCTCGTCGGTCACGGTGAACTGCGGTAGCGCCATGTGGTCGGCGAGATCCTGGAACACCACGCGAACGCGGCGGCCGATCTGCACGTTGGCCTCGGCCTCGGGCGTGAAGTCCGCCTTGACGAGATTCGCGATGACGCGCAGAGCTTCGTCCGGTGTGGGCTGGCCGCGTTGCTCGTCGAGCTCGACCAGCACCACCGCGTAGGGCGTGAGCTCCTTGAAGCCCGGCTGGATCGCGTGCGCGACGATTTCGTAGGAATAGATCGTGCCCCGCCCCGACACCTCGTGCCACGTCCACCCGAGCTCCATGCACCAGGGGCAGGCGTGGGTCGGCGGGTAGCGCATCAGGCCGCACGCCTTGCACTTGCGGACGACCAGCCGATGGGCGCGCGCGTGCTCGTAGAATTCTTTCCACTCGCTGTCGTTGTCGGGAACGATCAGCGCCATGCCGCGGTACTGGACTGGCTGAGGCATCGGAGCTCCTTGTCTTCGGTCCGGGTGATCGTCGCGCGCGACTAGCGCCGCATGATGAGCGCGCTGCCGGTTGCCGGCATCGCCCACCCGAGGTTCATCGTGATCTCGGCGTTCTTCACCTGCCGGCAGTGGCCCGGCGAATAGTCGTGGGTGTGGACGCCCTCGATGGCGCGCGGACAGTAGTCGTCCACGGTGCCGCGCAGCTGGCGCACGTTCTCGATCACCATCGACATGCCATGCGTGTAGCCCTCGCAGAGGTGGCTGCCCGAGGTGTTGTTCGGCCGCTTGCCGCCGATCTCGATGATGCCGCTCGAGACGTACGCGCCGCCTTCGCCCTTCTTGCAGAAGCCGTACTCCTCGAGCTGGAGCATCGTCGTGAACGTGAACGCGTCGTAGGAGCCGGTGATGTGGACGTCCTCGGGCCCGATCCCCGCCTGTGGAAAGATGATGTCCTTGGCGTAGTAGCCGGCCACCCGCGAGATCGGGCCGTGCGCCCAGTGGAAGTCGAGCCGCGGTTTGGACACGCGTCCCGCCACGCCCATGATGTACACGGGCCGATGCCGCAAGTTCCGGGCACGCTCGGCCGACGTGACGATGACGCAGGTGGCGTTGTCGGTCTCGAGGCAGCAGTCGAGCAGGTGGAGCGGCTTGACGACCCAGCGCGAATTCAGCACGTCCTGCACCGTCACGCGCTGCTTCATGAGCGCCTTCGGATTCTGTGAGGCGTGCTTGCTGTGGGCGACGCGCACGTGGGCGACCTGCTCGGAGGTCGTGCCGTACTCGTACATGTGGCGCATGAACGTCGGCGCAAAGTTCTGGCCGGCGCTGCGCATTCCATACGGCACCTGGGCCAGGTCGAGCCCGCGCACGGGCTGGGCGGCCCGCGCGCCGGTGCCGCCGATGCGGAACTCCGAGTAGCCGTTCATCGAGCGATAGATCGCCACCGTGTTGCACATGCCCGCCTCGATGGCGCCCATGGCCAGGCCGACGAGCGCCTCGGTGGACGAGCCGCCGCCCATCACGTCCATATAGAAGTTGAAGCGGATGCCCAGGTCGGAGGCGACGCTGTTGGCGAGCGTCGAGTCGCCGCCCTGGTAGTCGAGCATGCCGTCGACGTCGGCCGCCTTCAGCCCGGCGTCAAGGATCGCTTTTCGGATCGCCTCGACGGCCATGGCGCGCGTCGTCCGCGCCGAGGCGCGCGAGTACTCGGTCTCTCCGACGCCGACGATGCAGTACTTGTCTCGAAGCCCGCGACTCTGGACCAGCATCTTCTGGAGGCCTCCTCTATCCGTGAGCACGTCTTGGACGCCGTTTCGGTCACGATTCGGCGGCCGCGAGATGCTACCACTTTGACGCGGACCGTGTCATCGCGGGGCCCGAGCCCGGCGGCTACCCGGTGGGGTCGCGGCCGGGTTCGCGACCGAGGCGGGAGCGGAGATCGGTCACCAGCTCGATGGCGCGCGAGAGCAGAGCATCGAGCTCGCTGACCTCCTTCGACGAGCGATCGATCTCGGCCCGGAGCCGGTCGTTTTCCAGCCGGGCGGCCAGCGCCTCGTGCTCGAGCCGATCGTGGCGGTCGAGCGCGCCGCGCACGGCGTGAACGCCGCGCTGCATCGCGTCGATCCACTGGCGCGCCTCGCTCACGGGTGTCGTCGATCCGCCGACGATCGCCAGCGACGTGGCGGCGAGCTGCTCGTCGACTTCGGGTCGCGACCGGCGGTCGCCTCGACGCCGCTCGGCGGCCGCGGCGAGGGCCCGTCGGCGTCGTGGCGCGACACGACGATCCAGGATGACGGTGACGCCGGCGTCGCCGGCGAAGCGCGATCGCAGATACTCGTAGAGCTCGGGATGGCGTCGGGCGACCACGAAGAGTCGGGCCGGTGTGGCGTTGTCATGGTCCATGTTCGGCTCAGGAATGGCCGTGGCCGTTCTTGCCGTTCGGCCGGGGGAGGAGCTCGGCCAGGAACTTGCCCGTGTAGGAGCCCGGCGTCTGCGCGATCGCCTCGGGAGGACCTTCGGCGACGATCTCGCCGCCCTCCTCGCCGCCCTCGGGCCCGAGGTCGATGACGTAGTCGGCGGACTTGATCACGTCGAGGTGGTGCTCGACGACCAGCACGGTGTTACCGGCGTCGACCAGCCGGTTGAGCACACCGAGGAGCTTCTTCACGTCGTCGAGGTGCAGGCCGGTCGTCGGCTCGTCCAGAATATAGAGCATCTCGCCGGTCGCTCGGGCCCCGAGCTCGGCGGCGATCTTCAGGCGCTGCGCCTCACCGCCCGACAGGGTCGTCGCGGCCTGTCCGAGACGCAGATAGCCGAGCCCGACCGACTGCAAGACTTGCAGGCGCCGCGCGAGGCTCGTCTGCGCGGCGAAGAAATCGACGGCCTCGTCGACCGTCATCTGGAGCACGTCGCTGATGCTGCGGTTACGGAGCTTCACGCCGAGCACGTCGGGCCGGTAGCGCCGGCCCTCGCACTCCTGGCACGCCACGTACACATCCTCGAAGAAGTACATCTCGAGCTTCTGGAACCCGTCTCCCTGGCACGACTCGCAGCGGCCGCCCTGCACGTTGAAGGAGAACGCGCCGGAATCGAGCCCGAGCGCCTTCGCCCGCGGCAGCGCCGCGAAGAGCTTGCGGATCTCGTCGAACGCCTTCACGTAGGTGATCGGATTCGAGCGCGGTGTGCGCCCGATCGGCTCCTGATCGATGAGCCGCACGCCCTTGATGTACTCGATGCCCGACAGCGTGTCGTACGCGCCCGGCGTCGCGAACTCGGTCTTGAAGCCACGGGCGACGGCGCGATAGAGCGTGTCATGAATCAGCGTGGACTTGCCGGAGCCCGACACCCCGGAGACCGCGGTCAGCGTGTGGAGCGGCACGCGGATCGTCACGTCCTTCAGGTTGTGCTGGCGCGCGCCCGCGAGCGTCAGCGCGCGCCGGCCGCTGCGTCGGAACGGGGGCACCAGGATCGACTCACGGCCCGAGACGTAGCGCGCGGTCAGCGAGTGCGTGGCCTTCTGGAACTCCGCCTGCGAGCCGTTGAAGACGATCTCGCCGCCGCGCTCGCCGGAGCCGGGGCCGAGCTCGACGATGTGATCGGCCGCGCCGATGAACTCGCGGTCGTGCTCGACGACCACGACCGTGTTACCGGCCTGCGCCAGCTCGTGGCAGAGATCGGTCAGGCGCGCCGTATCGCGCGCATGCAGCCCGATCGACGGCTCGTCGAGGACGTACAGGGTGCCGACCAGCTGCGAGCCGAGCTGGTTGGCCAGGTTGATCCGCTGCGCCTCGCCGCCCGACAAGGTGCGGGTCTGGCGGGACAACGTCAGATAGCCGAGTCCCACGCGCAGGAGGAACGTCAGCTTGGCGTTGAGCTGGCGCTGGATCTCGCGGGCGACGACCGCTTCCCACGCCGTGAGGCCGAGATCGCTCAGCAGGCGTGCCGCGGCGTCGATCGTGAGCTTGGCGAACTCGGCGATAGTGAGCCCAGCCACGCGGACGGCCAGCGCGGCCGGTTTGAGCCGCGCGCCGTGGCAGACGCGACAGACGGACTGGCTGCGGTAGCGCGACAGGAAAACGCGGACGTGGAGCTTGTACCGGTACGACTCGACTTCCTCGAAGAAGCCGTGGATGCCCGGGAAGTTTCCGTCGCCGCCGTACACGAACTCGCGCGTCGGCTCCGGCAGCTCGTCCCAGGGCGTCTCGGTGTCGACCTTGAGCCGTCGCGCCGCCTTCATCATCTCGCGCTGGTACCAGCGACCCGACGGATGCGTCCACGGCTCGACCGCGCCGCCGGCGAGGGTTAACGTGCGGTCCGGCACGACCAGCGCCTCGTCGTACTTGAGCACGTTACCGAAGCCCTTGCACTCCGAACAGGCGCCGAGCGGGTGGTTGAACGAGAACAGGAGCGGCTGCGGCCGTTCGAGCGCGGCGCCGCACCCGCTACACCGGAAGTCCTCGCCGAACTCTCGCGTCGCCGCGCCGATGATCTCGACGGCGAGGCGGCCGCCGCCCTCGCGCAGCGCCGACTCGACCGATTCGACGATGCGCGCACGATGGGCTGACTCCAGCACGACCCGATCGAGGATGACCGCGACGGTCTTGCGATCGCCGAAGTCCGTGGGCGGCGGCGCGGCCAGATCGAAGACATCGCCGTCGACCCGGATGCGGGCGAAGCCGCGTCGGGTCAAATTCGCCCAGAGCTCGGCGGGCGGAAGACCCGCCGGGACGGCGAGCCGGAACGTGATCATGGCGCGAGCGCCCGGGTGCGCCTCCAGCAGCGCGTCGACGATCGACTCCGGCGAGTGCGACACGGCCGGCGCGCCGCACGTCGGGCAGTGGACACGGCCGATCTTCGCGTAGAGCAGCCGCAGGTAGTCGTAGATCTCGGTGGCGGTGCCGACCGTGGAACGCGCGGTACGCACCGGGTTCTTCTGCTCGAGCGCGACCGCCGGCCGGATCTGCTCGATCTTGTCCACGTCGGGCCGGTCGACCCGGTCGAGGAACATGCGTGCGTAGGTCGACAGTGATTCGATGTACCGCCACTGACCTTCGGCGAAGAGCGTATCGAACGCCAGCGAGGACTTGCCGGAGCCGGACACCCCGGTGACGACGGTGAGTCGGTCGTGCGGGATCTCGAGCGAGACGTTCTTGAGGTTGTTCTGTCGGGCTCCCTGAATACGAAGCCCAGGGGGACGAGCCATTCGAACGGTCCTCCTGAGGTGGGTAGTCTACTGGAAGTCCTCCGACCGCGCCAGATCGGCACTGCGAGAATCGCTCGACGGTGTGGTGTCAGATCCAGGAGATGGTGCGCGCCGAGCGTATCGTGGAGCCTTCGAAGATCGCCGAGGAAGTCGCGGTGTACAATGCGCTCCTGCCCAAGCCAAGCGAGCTGGCGGTTTGATGATTGAGATCGATCAGGCTTCGGAGACTAAGCCCGTGCTCGACCGGCTGCTCGGCAGCGACACGCGCGACTACGTGAGGATGACCGTCGGCGCTCACGTGATCGTCGGCGACTTCGAGGCCGGCCATTCGGACGAGGAGCGCGGCAAGCTGAGCGCCGTGCACTTCGTCCGCTTCACGCTGCCGCCGGCCGCGCGCGAGCAGTTCGCCGCCGCCGAGATCGCGCTGGTCGTCGGGCACCCGAACGAGCGGGCGAGGACCGTGCTCTCGGACGCGACCGAGCGGAGTCTTCTGGGCGATCTCGCGTGAGGGGCGCCGCGCTGACGGTGTTGGTCTTTGCCGCCGTGCTCGGCGGCTGTTCCGACACGGGGCTCTCGCCCGCCGCCGAGCGCGGGCGCCAGACTTATGTCGCCCAGTGCATCGCGTGTCACAACACCGACCCGACCCAGGCCGGCGCCCTCGGTCCGCCCCTGAAGGGCTCGTCGCGGGAGCTGCTCGAAGCCAAAGTGCTGAACGGGACCTACCCGCCGGGCTACACGCCCAAGCGGTCGACGAAGGTGATGGTGCCCATCCCCGCGGCGGCGCCGGAGATCGCGGCGCTCGCCGAGTATCTACGCCAGTAGGGTCGATCGACGCATCGAAAAACGAAGGCCCGGCGTCGCTGCCCGCCGGGCCTTCGCTCGAGCCTAGAGGCGGATCAGCCGAAAATGACCTTGAGCGCGATCACGAAGATCGCCGTCAGGACGAACCCCGCCCACAAGGTGCCTTTGACCGTGCTGAGCAGCTTCTTTCCGGCGCTGGCCTTGTCCGGCGTAGCGGGCCCCACCACCGCGTTGCCCTCGACGATCGCGAGGATGATGAGGAAGACGATGAGCATCGTGATCTTCCCCGGCCGGAGGGTCGGCGTGAAGAACGCGAAGTGGCTCGCCGCGCCCATGAAGAACAGCATCGGGATCGACAGCAGCGTGTTCGTGCGAGAGGCGACGCCGCCCCGCGCACCGCGCGCCGCCGCCTCGGGGATCGCCTGGCCGCCTTCCTTGACCCGGGCCGTCGAGGCCATGACGACCTGCTGCGCCGGCCAGATGATGAACCAGACGTTGAACCACATCACGCTGCCGATGATGCCGCCGATGAAGATCGCCCAGCCGTACGACGCGTTGAAGAACGACTGAATGCCGCCCAGCTGAACGATCCGGTGGATCATGTACAGCCAGCCGGTGAGGAACGTGATCATCGCGCCCCACCGGAACCACCAGAGCGCGCGGCTGACGAGCCCGCCGGCTATCATGCCGGTTCGCACCGGCGCCTCGGCTCCTGCGAAGAACGGGACCTGCACGAAGTTGAAGTAGTACAACATCCCGATCCAGGTGATGCCGGCCAGAAAGTGAAACCAGCGCAGTAGGAACAGCCAAGCATCCATTCTCGCCGCCTCCTCGTCGCGTGGTGGGCTACTGGCTACTTGCCTTCGTCATCCTCCTCGGAGTCGTCCCCGTCGTCGTCTTCGTCGTCGTCGCCCGCGTCGTCGTCGGCGGCGGAGTCGTCCTCGTCCAGATCGTCGAGGTCGTCGTCGTCCAAGTCCTCGTCGTCGAGATCGTCGTCCTCGAAGTCGTCATCATCGTCGAAGTCGTCGTCATCGTCGTCATCGTCGTCGTCGTCGGGCCCCTCTTCGTCCTCTGGATCGTCGTCCTCGGCCGTATCGTTCTGACGCAACTCGATGTCATCGTGCCACGGGTGTTTCCGAAACTGCATGGTGATGACTCCTTCGGATGAATAGTCCCGGCGGATTATAACAAAACGCCTTCCCTGTCGATTCGCTTCCGCGGCGCCGGACACCAGCACGAGGGTCCGCGCGTTCCACAACCAGACCGTCCGGCAGCATTCGATGGGTATGTTTTCGCGCGCGACCGGGACGTCCGCGGTAAAATCGCGTGCTGCGTCGTTGCTCGAGTCTACCGGATCGGCGGTGTAGCTCAGCGGCAGAGCAGGGGTCTCATAAGCCCCGTGTCGGAGGTTCAATTCCTCCCACCGCCACCAACTTCGAACGCCCGCTCAAAGCTGGTCGCGCAGCGGCAGGAACGTCAGGTAGAAGAGCCCGTTCAGGCCCCGTCGCACGCTATCGTCGTCGACCGCCCGCGCGAAGCGTAGATCCTGCCGGAACGCCGAGACGAGCTGGGTCGCGAGGCCGCGGTCCTGGAATGCGACGTTCAGCTCGTTGTTGAGCGCGAACGAGCGATTGTCCAGATTTGCGCTGCCGATGCTGACCCAGCGGTCGTCGACGACCAGCGTCTTGGCGTGCAGGAGCGCTGGCGAGTATTCGTAGATCTTCACACCCGCTTTGATTGCGCGCGCGAAGTGCGCCTGGCTCGCCTTGTGCACGAGGCGATCCAGCAGGCCCTGCGTGGCGCCGGCGGTGATCACCGACACGCGGACGCCGCGCCCCGCGGCGCGCACGATGGAATCGGCCATCGCGTCGTCCGGAACGAAGTACGGGTTCGTGAGATAGATCGACGAGCGTGCGCCGTCGATCGCGAGCTGGAAGAGCAGATAGGCCTCGGCGGCGCCGCTCGCCGGCGAGCTCTTGACCGCCTGGATGCTCAGGTCGCCGCGCCGCTCGGGCTTCGGGAAATACGCGTCACCGCCGAGCAGGATGCCGGTCGCATCGCGCCAGTTCTCGGCGAACGCGGCCTGCAGAAGCCGAACGACGGGCCCCTCGACGCGAACGTCCGTCTGCCTCCAGTGTCCGACCTGACGGCCGTCGCCCATCCACTTCGTGCCGACGCCGGTGCCGCCGGTGAAGCCCACGCGCCCGTCCACGACCAGGATCCGGCGGTGATTGCGATGGTTGATGCGCTTGATGGCGAACGGGTTGAGCGAGTGAAACCAGGCGAAGCTGCAGCCGGCGCCGGTCAAGCTCTTGTGATAGGCGTCCGGCATGTGACTCGAGCCGACGGCGTCTAGGAGCACGTGAACCCGTACGCCGGCACGGCAGCGCTCGGAGAGCGCGACGACCATGTCGCGTGCCACCCGACCGTCCTCGTAGATGAAGTTGGCGAATGTGATCGTGGATCGTGCCTGACGGATCGCGGCCAGCATGGCCGGGAAGATCTGCTCACCGTTCACGAGGAGCTGCGCAGTATTCCCCGCGATCGGACTCGAGAGCGTGTGAGCTTCCAGAGTTCGCGCGAAGGCCGGCTCACCCACGTGCACGTCGGGAGCGATGTAGTGGGGATGGCTCAGGGAACATCCGGCCAAGGCCAGACATCCGATGAGCACGACGCTTCGACACACGCGCCGCATGACCTGTGCTCTTGCAGCGACAATGCCAGCATCGTCGCGAGGCGTCTCGGGACGCTACACCCTCGATTTTGCTTTCGTTCGGGTGCGCGCCCGGCCGGCGACTCATCGGCCCCGGCGAGTAGAATGTACGCGGACGTCCCGCGGATGGCAGATCCTACGAGTCGCGGCCTCCCCGTAAGATCCCCCCTCACGGCATCGGAGGAATCCCGTACAGCCGGTGTGGCGCGAGGCTCGCGGGCTTGCTACGCCGGGTCGGTGACGATCAGCCGGATCGGTGTCGGGTTGAAGCCGTTGCAGGGATTGCGCGTCTGCGGGCAGTTCGAGATCACCGTGAGCACGTCTATCTCGGCGCGCAGGTCGACGTAGTCGCCCGGCTTCGAGAGCCCGTCGACGATGCCCATCGTGCCGTCGGACTCGACCGGAACGTTCATGAAGAAGTTCAGGTTGGCGACGACGTCCTTTCGGCCCAGGCCGAACGGCGCCAGCGCGCGCAGGAAGTTCGCCCGGCAGCTCGGCGTGTCCTTGACGCCGTAGCGCAGCTCGTTGCTCTCCGCGCTGCAGCAGCCGCCGATCGTGTCGTGACGGCCACAGGTGTCCTCGACGATCGTCAACAGGCGGCGTCCCATGTCGGAATAGATGCCGTGCCCGCGCGTGAGGAAGATCGTCTTCGCGTACTTCATGGTGTCGGCCGCGTTGTAGCGCTCCTCGGGGTTGGCGGCGTTGTAGCACAGAAAATCCACGGCCTGCCGGCCCTCGAGGTCGACGATCCGCAGCGTCTGGCCGCGCGTCAGCACGCGCGCCCACGGCTCGCCGGCCGGAAGCACTCGGTCCTCGATCACGCGGCCGGCCGCGTGGCCCACGATGCCGGAGCTCATGGTCGGGAGTATAGCTCGACGGCCGCCCGATGGACGAGCCGGCCGCCCGCGCGGCCCGGACCTTGAAGTGGTACTGTTTGTCACTCGCGGCAACGCCGCGGTGACCCCAACCCTCTCGAGGTGGACGGCATGACGGACATTCTGGTGCAGCAGGACGGCCCGATCGCGACCGTGGTCATCGACCGGCCGGCGATGCGTAACGCGATCAGCCTGGCAATGTGGACCGAGCTCACGCGCGTGACCGAGGAGCTCGGCCGGAACGAGGCGGTCCGCGCGGTCGTCTATCGCGGTGCCGGCACGGTGGCGTTCGCGTCGGGCGCCGACATCTCGGAGTTCAAGGAGCAGCGCAAGGACGCGACGAGCGCCCAGCGTTACAACGAGCAGACCGGCGCGGCGTACACGACGATCCG
>JACXTT010004476.1_pt1 | contig 20750 bp, 21 predicted proteins | sample 9270951 | NCBI WGS metagenome assembly JACXTT01 (sample SAMN15532306, study PRJNA645909) | rock metagenome | isolation source: weathered quartz diorite | place: Puerto Rico | collected 2017-06-21
TCAATTTGAAAGCGGCGATGGACGCTGCCGCGCACCACATGGCCGACTGCGATTCCTTGCCGCCGAAACCACCACCCATGCGGCGGCATTCGACGACGACGTTGTGCGAGTGCAGGCCGAGCGCGTGGGCGACGACATGCTGCATTTCGCTGGGGTGCTGGGTCGAAGCCAGCACCAGCATGCCCGCATCTTCCTTCGGGATGGCGTAGGCGATCTGCCCTTCCAGGTAAAACTGCTCCTGGCCGCCGACGTACAGTTCGCCCTTGACGGCATGCGGCGCCGCTTCGAAGGCGGCCTGGTAATCGCCGCGCGCCAGGCGCATCGGCGGCAGCACGAAGGAGCCGGCCGCCTTGGCCGCTTGCGGGGTCAGGATGGCGGGCAGTTCTTCGTACGTCACCTCGGCCAGGCGCGCGGCGCGGCGGGCCTGGTCGTGGGTTTTCGCGACCACGATGAAAATCGGCTGGCCCACGTACATGACGATGCCGTCGGCGAAGATGGGATCGTCGTGAATGATCGGACCGCAGTCGTTCAAGCCAGGGATATCGGTGACATCGAATACGCCGACCACCCCTGCGCTGGCGCGAACCTTGGCGAGGTCGATCGCGACGATGCGCGCGTGCGCCTTGCTCGACAAGCCGAGCGCGCCGTGCAGGGTGCCTTGCACTTCGGCGACGTCGTCGGTATAGGTCGCTTGACCGAGCACGTGCAGCCTGGCCGATTCGTGGGCGCGCGAGACGCCGACCGCGCGCCAGGCGCTTGTGTTCAATTCAGGTACGCCGCCGTCGTTCATGCCGCCACCCCGAGAGTAAAAGCGTTGACTTCACTGGCCGCCAGCGGCTGGTCCAGTCGCGTTTCGAACCAGAAGCGGCGCAGCAGGTTTTGCGCCGCCTTCATGCGGTAGGCACTGGAGGCGCGCATGTCGGACAGAGGCGCATAATCGTCGGCCAGGATGCGCATCGCGGCTTTCACCGTGTCGTCGTTCCAGCTGCGCCCTAGCAAATAGGCTTCGGTCAGCGCGGCGCGCTTCGGCGTGGCGGCCATGCCGCCAAAGGCGATGCGCGCGGCGGAGATGGTGTCGCCATCGAGCTCGAAGGCGAAGGCGGCGCAGACGGCCGAGATATCCTGGTCGAAGCGCTTTGCCAGTTTATAGGTGCGGAACTGGACGCTTGCTTTCGGCAGCGGCACGCGCAAGGCCTGGACGAATTCGCCCGCCAGTAAATCCTTCTTTTGGTAGCCCAGATAAAAATCTTCCAGCGCCATCGTGCGCTCTCCGACCGGGCCACGCAGCACCAGTTGCGCGCCCAGCGCAATCAGCCAGGGCATGGAATCGCCGATCGGCGAGCCGTTGGCGACGTTGCCGCCCAGGGTGCCGGCCTGGCGGATCGGCAGCGAGGCAAAGCGCTGCCACATCTCGTTCAACTGCGCGGGATAGTGGCGGCAGATGGCGGCGTAGGCGTCCTCCAGGGTGGCGCCGGCGCCGATGGTGACGAAACCGTCCGCTTCAACGATGGCCTTGAGGGCATCGACGTGGCCCAGATAAATGATGTCGCCGATGTCCCGCATCTGCTTGGTGACCCACAGGCCGATGTCGGTGGAGCCGGCCAGCAGCAGCGCCGCCGGGTTTTGCGCGCGCACTTCGCCCAGTTCTACCAGGGTGCGCGGCGCATAAAAGCGCTTGCCGGCCGCTTCGTACACGGCCATCGTGTCGCGCTTCAAACTGGCCAGTTGTTCGGTGAGTGCGGCGCGGTCGAATTCCACCCGCGGCAATTCATCCATGCGGCGGGCCGCTTCGATGATGGGACGGTAGCCGGTACAGCGGCACAAGTTGCCGGAGAGGGCATCGTCGATCTGGCAGCGGCTGGGTTTGACGCCGTCCTGTTTCAGGTACATGCCCCACAGCGACATCACGAAACCGGGCGTGCAAAAGCCGCACTGGGAACCGTGGCATTCGACCATGGCTTGCTGCACCGGGTGCAGGCTGCCGTCGGGCTGGGCGACGTCTTCCACGGAAAACAGGGCCTTGCCGTCGAGGGTGGGCACGAACTGGATGCAGGCGTTGACCGCCTTCATTTTGAGTTCACCGTCTTCGAGCGAGCCGAGCACCACCGTGCAGGCGCCGCAATCGCCTTCGGCACAGCCTTCCTTGGTGCCGGTGCAATGCAGATCCTCGCGCAAATGCTGCAACACGGTGCGCGTCGGCGCCACATCGCGCAACTCGCGAATGGCGCCCTGGTAATAGAAACGGATCGGATCTGACATGCTGGCCTCGGTGTTATCCCAGCTTACAAGATTAACACCGGGGCTATCCGCGATTATATCTTTTTGATGATGTTGCTTATATCATCGAAGGCATATTTAGCAGGGGGCCTGCTGCCTACTTCGCTGGGTGGGTTGCCTTCCAATGCTCAGCAATATCGATCCTGCGCGCCACCCACACTTTATCGTGCGACTGCACGTAATCCAGAAACCGCGCCAGCGCCGCCGCCCTGCCCGGCCGCCCGACAATCCGGCAATGCAGGCCGATCGACAGCATCTTGGGACGGTCCAGCCCCTCAGGATCGCCCTCCGCATACAAGGTGTCGAAGGAATCCTTCAAATAGTCGAAAAACTGCGTCCCCGAATTGAACCCCTGCATGGCGGCAAATCGCATGTCGTTCGAGTCCAGGGTGTAGGGCACCACCAGCTGCGAGTGAAGCGAACCGTCGGCCAGCGCCACCTTGTCGTAAAACGGCAAATCGTCGCCATAATTGTCGGCGTCATAGGTAAAACCGCCGTGTTCGACCACCAGGCGGCGGGTGTTGGGCGAGTCGCGGCCCGTGTACCAGCCTTGCGGTGCTTCTCCCGTCAGCTCGCGGATGATCTGCACGGCCTCAAGCATGTGAGCGCGCTCGGTATCGATGTCGACGTTTTGGTAGGAAATCCATTTCAGGCCGTGGCAGGCGATTTCGTGGCCCAGTTGGCGGAAGGCGGCCACCGCTTCCGGATTGCGTTTCAGGGCCATGGCCACGCCGAAGATGGTCAAGGGCATCTTGCGCTGCTCGAACATGCGCAATAAACGCCACAGGCCGGCGCGCGAGCCGTACTCGTACAGCGACTCCATACTCATGTGACGCATCGGAAAGGCCTGGGCGCCGATGATTTCCGATAAAAAGGTTTCCGAGGCCGGATCACCGTGCAGCACATTGTTTTCGCCGCCCTCCTCGTAGTTGAGCACGAACTGCAGGGCGATGCGGGCCTGGCCGGGCCAGCGCGCGTGCGGGACGTCGCAGCCATAGCCGGTGAGGTCGCGGGGATAATTGTCGTATGTGCTCATCGATCTGCCGTCTTGTAAGGGAGAGCCGTCATCATATAATGCGCGGACCGACTCAACCACCATCAGAGGCAGCCATGGGCAAACTCAGCACGCACGTACTCGACACCACCCGCGGCAAACCGGGCGCCGGCGTTCATCTCGAACTATATGCCTGCACCGTCGGCGAGCGCAGATTATTGAAAGTCGACGTCACCAACGAGGACGGCCGCTGCAGCACGCCCCTGCTCGAGGGCGACACCCTGCGCGCCGGCCAGTATGAACTGGTGTTTGCGGCGGGCGATTATTTTGCGGCCCAGGGCGTGCAGATGCCGTCTCCCCGCTTCGTCGACAAGGTCACCCTGGCCTTCGGCATCGCCGATCCCAGCCAGAACTACCACGTGCCGCTGGTGGTGACGCCCTGGTCCTATTCGACTTACCGGGGCAGTTAAATAATAAATCGTATGCCGGCGCCGCCTGATTTGCTATCCTGAAATTCACCAAGGCAGCGGAGGCATCGATGAGTTTGCATATCGTTCATTTTATTGGCCCGATCAATCACAACACCGCGTGTACGATCCGCAACTTGTGCCTCCAGGCACTCCAAAGCGGCGCAAGCGGCATCGAGCTGCACCTGTCCAGCGAAGGCGGCAACATGACCGCCGGCTTCGCCCTGTACTTCTTCCTCAAATCCCTGCCCATCCCCTTGACGACCCACAACGTCGGCTCCATCGAATCGATCGCGGTGGTGATTTTCCTCGCCGGGCAAAAGCGCTACGCCTGCCCCGGCACCCGCTTTCTCGTTCACCCGCTCAACTGGGGCTTCGGCAACCTGGTGGCGGCCGATCACTCGCGGGTCACGGAGTGGCGGGAGTGCCTGGACTTCGATGCCGAGCGCTATGCCCGTGTATACGAAGAGGCGACTGCCGGCGCCAGCGAACCGGACGAGATCCGCACCCATCTGTTCGGCGGCGCCCGCCTGTTCGACGCCGAGCAAGCCGTCAAGGCCGGCATCATTCACGAAGCCGTGCAGGCGCGCTTGCCGGCAAAAGGCGAGACCTCGCACTGGTGGAATGGCTGAACAAGCGCCAGGTTAATTATCGGTATGAAAACGTTCTTGTCTGGACGTTTCGCAAATACAACAAACTCGCTCGAGAAGATTGCTAAATCTTTACGGAACACAAGTATTTCCTTGCGGCACTGCTTGAGTGCTTCCTACAATACTATCCAATACTCGCGTTTATCCCAAATCCCCGGTTAGCGCTCTTTCGTACCACTCCCATCAACGTTTTTTCTATGTTGCTTCACGCTACAGGCATCCCCATGACCAAACGAATCATCGCAACACTGTTGACCCTGCCACTGGCTCTGTCCACCGCCTTCGCCGAAGACACCTCGGCCTTCCCGCCCGTCACCGTCAGCGGTTTCGGCACCCTGGCTTACACCCAGACCAATACCGACGCCGCCCAGTTCGTGCGTCCCAACCAGGCGTCCGGCGCCACCAAGACGGGCCGCACCGGCGTCGATTCGAATTTCGGCATACAAGCCAACAGCACCCTGAACAGCTGGCTGTCGGCCACCGCGCAGGGCCTGGTACGCAAGGATGGCGAAGACGATTTCGGCGCCGAGCTGGCCTGGGCTTTCCTGAAAGGCAAAGTCAACGACAACCTGTCGGTGCGGGTCGGCCGCATGGGCTTGCCCGTGTTCCTGATCTCGGACTACCGCAACGTCGGCTACGCCAACAACATGCTGCGTCCGCCCGCTGAAGTCTACGCACAGGTGCCGCTGAACAGCATCGATGGCATCGACGCCACCTGGCAGCAAAGCTTCGGCGACACCAGCGTGTCGGCCCAGCTGGCCTTCGGCCGCACCCACAACCCGATCGCCACCAGCACCGCCACCGTCCACGTCGACGGCACCAGCCTGGTCGCCCTGAACCTGGTGGCTGAACACGGCCCCGTCACCTTGCGTTTCGGCCGCGCCGACGGCAAGCTGACCCTGGAAGATTCGGCCTCGCTGAACACCCTGCTGGGCGGCCTGCGCGCCACCGGCGCCGGTTATAAACTGCCGACCCTGGCGCCGCTGGCCGATGAGCTGGGCCTGGCCAAGAAGAAAGCATCGTTCACTTCGGTCGGTTTGACCCTCGACTGGAAGAACATCGTGGTGCAGTCGGAATACGCCAAGCGCAAGACCGACAGCTATGTCAACGACACCAATTCCTGGTACACCATGGCTGGTTACCGCATCGGTAAATTCCTGCCGTACTACAACCACGCCGAAGTCAAATCCGTCGGCCACGTGACCAACACGGTACCGGCAGCCTGCCCTGCCGGCTACCCGGCCGCCTGCACGCCGACCCTGCAAGCCTTGTCGGCCGGCGTCAACACCCTGTCCGCGCCGACCAACCAGTCCACCGACACCATCGGCGTGCGTTGGGACTTCGCGCCGTCGCTGGCCTTGAAAGCGCAGATCGACCGCGTGCGTCCGAAAGACGGCGCCGGCCTGCTGGTCAAGGCTCAGCCTGGCTTCACCGGTCCGGTCACCGTCGGCGCAGTCGCCCTCGACTTCGTATTCTAAGGAGACAGCGACATGACGACCCTGATCAAGACCCTGTTCGCCGGCGTGCTGGCAATCTCCGCTGCATCGGCTTCGGCCGAAGTGGTGGCCGTGGTCGGCGCCAAGAGCCCGGCTGCGACCATGAGCAACGAGCAAGTCGCCCAGTTCTTCCTCGGCAAATCGAACTCGATGACGCCGGTTGACCTGCCAGACGGCAATGCAGTGCGCAACGAGTTCTACAAAAAAGTCGCCGACAAGGACGCCTCGCAAGCCAAGGCCCTGTGGTCGAAGCTGGTGTTCACCGGCAAGGCGACGCCGCCGAAGGAATATCCATCGAGCGCCGACGTCAAGAAAGCCGTGGCCGCCGACCCGAAAGCCATCGGCTATATCGAGAAAAGCGCGGTCGATGCGACTGTCAAAGTTGTTTTGACGGCGCCGTAATCACCAGCGATTCGCTAATGAAGTATCGGATCCGTCCAGCCGTGAGACAGCTGGCGGATCTGTTTTAACTCCAGGAACAAGATGAACATCAAGCACAGAATTTGGTCCCTGCCGGTCATTTCCACGGTGATCTTCGGTTTGGGCATTGCCGCCAGCGCTTACATCGCCACTGGCGCCTTGAGTTCCATCCGTACCACAGAACGGGTCGATTATCCCGTGCTCGACATCGTCAAGTCGGCCACGCTCGACGTCGGCGGTGTTGCCGACGCCTTGCGCGACGCCGTCAGCGAAGGCGACAAGAGCCGCGTGACCGCCGTTGCCGAGCAAGCCAACAAATTACGCGCCAAGCTGACACAGCTGGGTGCACTCGAAGGCCAGGCCGCCACCGCCGCCCGCCTGCAAAAAGAATTCGACGCATATTATGCGCCGGCCGTCTCGGCCGCCAAAATCATGCTGGAAATGGAACAGGGCGATGCACAAGCCACCGTGGCGAAAATGCAAAGCACCCTGGCCACCCTGAACGCCGATCTCGCCAAAGCCAACAGCGCCGCGCAAGCCCAGTTCAAGGGCGGCATCGCCCACAGTGAAGCGAGCGTGCGCAACGTCGTCTCCGCCATGGTGCTGGCCGCTTTGATCGTGGTGCTTTCCCTCGCCCTGGTATCGTGGTTCGTGGTGCGCGCCATCTGGCAGCAGCTGGGCGGCGAACCGGAGTATGCGCGCCAGATCGCCCGCGGCGTGGCCGATGGCGACTTGTCGATGGAGATCGTCACCGACGCCAAGGACCAGGACAGCCTGCTGGCCGCCCTGCGCGACATGCGCGCCAAGTTGTCCAACATGATGGGAGAGATCAAGGTTTCGGCCGATACCATCCAGACCGCCAGCGCCGAAATCGCTTCCGGCAACGCCGACCTGGCCAGCCGCACCGAATCGCAGGCGGGCAGCCTCGACCAGACCACTCGCGCCATGGACAAGTTGACCGGCACCGTGCGCCAGAACGCCAGCAACGCCAGCCAGGCCAACCAGCTGGTGATCGACGCCTCCACTATCGCCACCCGCGGCGGCAAGGTGGTGTCGAGCGTGGTCACCACCATGGGCGACATCCACAACTCGGCCAAGAAAATCGTCGACATCATCGCCGTGATCGATGGCATCGCCTTTCAAACCAATATCCTGGCGCTGAACGCCGCAGTCGAAGCGGCCCGTGCGGGCGAACAGGGCCGCGGCTTCGCCGTGGTCGCTTCCGAAGTGAGAAATCTGGCGCAGCGCTCGGCCAGTGCCGCCAAGGAAATCAAGGAACTGATCGGCGACTCCGTATCGAAAGTCGATGCGGGCGCCGTGCTGGTCGACGAGGCCGGCACCACCATGGGCCAGATCGTCGAATCGGTCCGTAAAGTCGCCGATATCATGGTGGAAATTTCCGCCGCCAGCCAGGAACAGAACGCCGGCATCGAACACATCGGCCGCGCCATCGTCAGCATGGACGAAATGACGCAACAAAACTCGGCCCTGGTCGAAGAAGCCTCGGCGGCTGCGGAATCGCTGTCGGAGCAGACCAGCCAGTTGTCGGCGGCCCTGGCCGTGTTCAAATTGACCGAAGCGGCGTCTACGCGCAGGCTGGCCTTGCGCTAAATCTTTCGTCTCCTGTTCCGCCCGGGTCGCTGATCCGGGCTTTTTTTTGCGCCCTACCGTTTCATCGCAAGTCTTGCACGGGTGGCCGCACGCCGCTCGACCGCGCTTAAGCCACAGCCTACGCTGGCATTTTTCCATTCAGGAGTTGCCATGCGCGTGTTCGTTTCCGCTGTTCTTTTCGCCTTGCTGGTGGCCGGGGTCGCACATGCCAGCCCCGCGGCCGACGCGCATGACGCCGACGTCGCCGCCGTCAACCAGGTCGTCGAGCAATTCAAAGCGGCCATCATCGCCCACGATGGCGACGCTCTCAAGAAGCTGTTCCTGCAAGACCACGACAGCTGGCTGTCGGTGGCCGACGAGGCAATGTGGCGCGACATTAAGGCGCGCAACCCGGCGGCCCGCAAGGTGGTGCCGTCGACCTTCCAAAAATTCGCAGAGTTCGTGCAGACCAGCCCGAAACCCATCGAGGAGCGCTTTTACAGGGTGCGCATCGAAACCAATGGCGCCGTGGCGTCGGTGTGGTTCGATTTCGATTTTCTGATCGATGGCAAGGTCGGCAACCGCGGCAGCGAGAGCTGGCAGCTGGTGCGGGCGGAAGATGGCTGGAAAATCAGCTCGATGCTGTACTCGATGGGGCGCTGAGCCCTTACAATTGCGCTTCTTTCGCATCAACTGCGCCTACTGCGTCTACTCACCCCCGGGAACGGCATGAAAGTCGATACGCCTCTGCTGGTCCCTGCGCTGGCCGCACTTCCCGTGTGCGCCTGTATGGCGATTCTCGGCCTGCCCGCCCTCGGCAACAGCAATGTGCTTGCTTTCCGCAGTCTGTACTTCGTCGCCTGCCTGGCCTGGCTGTTGCCACTGGCGCTGCTGCAGCGGGCCATGTGGCGGCGCGCGTGGCGCTGGCCGGCGATGGGGATGCTGCTGCTGGCCGCCACCTATGCGATGTCGGTGCTGAACGCCGTGCTCGGCGAGCAACTGGCGATTGCGCTGGGCCTGCAAACCGCTATCCGCTGGTATGGTATTTTGCGTGGCCTGGATGGCTGCTGGCTGGCCCTGATCGCCTTTTGCGCGGTGCACGCGGTGGCCGTTTATTACCTTTCCTTGCAGAGCGCCCAGCTGCACCTGGCGCAGGCGCAGGCAGACTTGCGCGACGCCGAGCTGCACGCCCTGCGCCTGCAGGTGAACCCCCATTTCCTCTTCAATTCGCTCAATGCCATCTCGGCCCTGGTGTCGGCGCAAGCCAACCGCGAAGCCAACCATATGCTTGCCTGCCTCGCCGACTTTTTGCGCACCACCCTGGCCCACGACGGCCGCCACGAGCACACCCTGGCCGAGGAACTGGCCCTGCTCGACGCCTACCTCGAGATCGAAAAAGCGCGGCTGCGCGAGCGCCTGCGCCTCACCATGAAGGCCGGTCCCGACCTGCTCGAATGCGTGGTGCCCTATTTGATGCTGCAGCCGCTGGCGGAAAACGCCATCCGCCACGGCATCGCGCCGTTGACTGTCCCAGGCCGGCTGGATATCCGCATCGAGCGCTTTGAAAAGCGCCTGCTGCTCGAAATCGTCAATGACGGCCGCCAGCCCGCAACGCCGGGTCAGGGTATCGGTCTGGCCAACGTGGCGCAGCGCCTTCGCCACCTGTACGGCGGCGAGCAGAAATTCGATGCGCGCTGGGCCGGCGGCCGCTTTATGGTGCGCATCGACATGCCCCTGCGTACCGAAGCGGCTGCCGCATGAGCAAACAGCAAACCATCCGGGTCGCCATCATCGACGACGAGCCGCTGGCCAGGCTGGCCGTCAAGCTGCGGCTGGCAAGCCACAGCGGTTTCGAGGTAGTCGCAGAATATGCCGATGGCGACAGCGCCTATGAAGGCATCACGGCCACGCGGCCCGACCTGGTATTTGTCGATATCGAAATGCCTGGCAAGAGCGGCCTGGAACTGCTGGCCGCCTTGCCGCCGGCACAGCGGCCGATGTCCATCCTGCTGACCGCCTACGACAGCTTCGCCCTGCAAGCCTTCGATCTGGCCGCGCTCGACTATTTATTAAAACCGTTCGACGATGAACGCCTGGCCGAGGCGCTCGAGCGCGCCCGCCTGGCGTTTGCCTGGCGCCGCCCGCAGCCGGCGCCGGCTTCGGCGGCAACCTGGACGCGCTCTTTCACCGTGCGCGCCGGCACCCGCACCGTGCTGGTGCCGGCCATCGAGGTCGAGCGCATCGAGGCCGACGGCGACTACGCCACCCTGCACGCCAAGGGCAAAACCTGGCTGGTGCGCGAGCGCCTGCACAGCATCGCCACCCGGCTCGATCCTGCCCTGTTCCAGCGCGTGCACCGTTCCAGCATCGTGCGGCTGGACCAGGTCGCCGAGCTGCGCTGCCTGACCAACCGCGACGCCATGCTGCGCCTGCGCGACGGCAGCCTGCTGCGCGCCAGCCGTACTTATATGCCGGCGCTGACGAATGCACTCGACCAATTCAACAAGAAGGCGCAGTAAGCAACAACAGAAGCGCGCCGGCGCAAAACGCCGCGTTTGTTTGATTTCTTGCAAGGTCAGCGCGACTCCCTTAAAATCGACCGCTCTGCGGCAGTATTGCTAAAAGCCGCGCTTCCCGCGGGCGCCTGCCTGCATCGCACATGTTAGTTACCCTGTGAACACCGTACCCATCTGGGCGCTCGTGCTCGCTCTCGCCGTGCTGATTTTCTGCTCGGCTTTCTTTGCCATGGCCGAAACGGCCTTGATGGCCGCCAATAAATACCGTCTGCGCCACCTGGCCAAACGCGGCCACCGCGGCGCCATCACCACCTTGTGGCTGCTCGACCGCACCGACAAATTGCTGTCCCTGGTGCTGATCGCCAATACGCTGATCAACGCCATGGCCACCGCCCTGGTGACGGCCATCGCCATCCTGTTTTTCGGCCATGACGACACCGTGCTGACCATCGCCACCGCGGTGGTGGCGTTTTTGCTGATCGTGTTCGCCGAGATTTCGCCGAAAATCATCGGCGCCACTTATCCGGAAGCCATTTCCCTCGGCTCGGCGCGGGTGCTGCGCATCCTGATGAAGGCGGCCAAACCGGTGATCTGGTTCGTCAACCTGTTCGTCAGCGTGGTACTGAAACTGCTGCGCATCCGCCAGGGGCAGGATCCCCATCAGCACCGCGTTTCTCCGGAAGAGTTGCGCTCGATCGTGCTGGAAGGCGGCAATTTTATTCCGCAGAAGCACAAAAGTATTTTGCTCAATTTGTTCGACCTGGAAACCATCTCAGTCGAAGACATCATGACGCCGCGCGCCCAGGTCGAGGCGCTCGATATCGCTGGCAGCGTCGAAGACATCAAGCACGAGCTGACCACCTGCTATCACAACAAGTTGCCCGTCTATGAGGGAGAAATCAACCAGATCGTCGGCATCCTGCACGTGAGAAAAGCGGTGGCGCTGCTGAACCAGGCCGACGAACTCACGGTCGAGCATTTCAGGGAACTGCTGACCCCGGCCTACTTCATTCCCCAGGACACCGGCGTATTCACCCAGCTGCAGTATTTTCAGGAAAACAAGGAGAGACTGGGCATCATCGTCGACGAGTACGGCGAGGTGCAGGGCCTGGTGACCCTGGACGACATCATCGAAGAGATGATCGGCGAGTTCACCACCTCGGTGCCGGGCGCCGCCCGCAGCGACAGTTTTGGCTGGGATGCGGAAGGCGAATGTTTGCTGGAAGGGTCGACGCCGCTGCGCGACATCAACAAGCGGCTGGGCCTGAACTTTCCGCTGGATGGTCCGAAAACCATGAACGGCCTGCTGCTCGAACTGCTGCAGGAAATTCCCGATTCGCCCATCAGCCTGAAGGTGGCGCACTGCGTGGTCGAAGTGATACAGGCGCACGACCAGGCGATCAAGGTTGTCAAACTCAAACGCCCGGCGGCCATGAAACGCTTGGCATAGTGTTCACGACCGGTGCCAAGGCGCTATCGTTACGTGGTAAGCGCGCCTCTTTCTGACACAAACGCTTTACAAAAATGATGCCCGACGGCATCATTCATCACAGCTTCGCCCCGTATTTTTGCTTGATTGGCGAATGGTCAACGATGTCTCTTGCAAGCGCGCTCTTATGTCAGCAGTCCTCCCCAACACCGCCCAGGGCACACCGATGTCGGGATTGGCGCGCGCGCTGACCCAGGCCGGCAAGCTGACGGCGGCGCAAGCGGATGCGCTGCAAAAGAAATCGACGGCGGACAAGGTGCAATTCATCGACAGCCTGGTCACCAGCGGCCTGATCGATGCGCGCGGGCTGGCGGTGTTTTGCGCTGAAACCTTCGGCTATCCGCTGATGGATTTGTCGATGTTCAACGTCGCCATGCTGCCGCCGAAAATCATCGACGACAAGTTGATGCAGGCGCAGCGCGTGATCGCCCTGGCCAAGCGCGGCAACAAGATGTCGGTGGCGATTTCCGATCCCACCAACACGCAAGCGCTGGACCAGATCAAATTCCAGAGCGAAGCGTCGGTCGAGCCGGTGATCGTGCCGCACGACGCCCTGATCACCCTGCTCGCCCAACTGGGCAAGAGCGCCGAACAGAGTTTGCACGACATGGCCGGCGACGGCGCCGACATCGAGTTCGCCGACGAGGCGGCCGAGACCGTGGTCGATCAGGCCAACGACATCGAAGACGCGCCTATCGTCAAGTTTCTGAACAAGATACTGATGGACGCCATCAACCTGGGCGCTTCCGACATCCACTTCGAGCCCTTCGAAAAGTTTTACCGCATCCGCCTGCGCGTCGATGGCGTGCTGCGCGAACACGCCCAGCCGCCGATCACCATCCGCGATAAACTGGTGTCGCGCATCAAGGTGCTGGCCAAGCTGGATATTTCCGAAAAACGGGTGCCCCAAGACGGCCGCATGCGCCTGGTGATGTCGCCCGTCAAAACCATCGATTTCCGCGTGTCGACTCTGCCCACCCTGTTCGGCGAGAAAACCGTCATGCGTATCCTGGACGCCACCCAGGCGCAGATGGGCATCGATGCGCTCGGCTACGACCCGGACCAGAAAGAATTGCTGCTCGAAGCCATCCAGCGTCCCTACGGCATGGTGCTGGTGACGGGGCCGACCGGTTCCGGTAAAACGGTGTCGCTGTACACCTGCCTGAACGTCATCAACAAGCCCGGCATCAATATTTCGACCGCCGAGGATCCGGCCGAGATCAACTTGCCGGGCGTGAACCAGGTCAACGTCAACGACCGCGCCGGTTTGACTTTCCCGGTCGCGTTGAAAAGTTTTCTGCGCCAGGATCCCGACATCATCATGGTCGGCGAGATCCGCGATCTGGAGACGGCCGACATCGCCATCAAGGCGGCGCAAACGGGCCACATGGTGTTTTCCACCCTGCACACCAACGATGCGCCGTCCACCCTGACGCGCCTGATGAACATGGGCGTGGCGCCGTTCAATATCGCCTCGTCCGTCATCATGATCACCGCCCAGCGGCTGGCGCGCCGCCTGTGCACCTGCAAAAAGCCGGTCGACACCAGCCGGGAGATCCTGCTGGCCGCGGGTTTCAAGCCCGACGAACTGGAGGGCGACTGGAAGCCCTACGGCCCGGTCGGCTGCGACCGCTGCTTGGGCGGCGGCTATAAGGGCCGCGTCGGTATCTACCAGATCATGCCGATCTCGCCCGCCATTGAAAAAATCATCCTGGCCCACGGCAACTCGATGGAGATTGCCGCCCAGTCCGAAGCGGAAGGCGTCAAATCGCTGCGCCGCTCCGGCCTGATGAAGGTCAAGCAAGGCCTGACCAGCCTCGAAGAAGTGCTTGGCTGCACAAACGAATAGGAAACACCATGGCCACCTCGTCCTCCAAAGCAATGCAAGTGAAGGAAACGGTCTACGCCTGGGAAGGCAAGGACAAGTCCGGCAAGACCGTGCGTGGCGAATTGCGCGCCGGCGGCGAAGCGGTAGTCAATGTCACCCTGCGCCGCCAGGGCGTGATGGTGACCAAGATCAAAAAGAAGGTCTACCGCAGCGGCAAGAAAATCACCGGCAAGGACATTGCCCTGTTCACCCGCCAGCTGGCCACCATGATGAAGGCCGGCGTGCCCTTGCTGCAATCGTTCGACATCGTCGGCAAGGGCCACGCCAATCCGTCCATGTCGAAACTGATCATGGATTTGCGCAGCGATATCGAGACCGGCACCAGCCTGAACAACGCCTTCCGCAAGTACCCGCTGTACTTCGACCCGCTGTTCTGCAACCTGGTGGGCGCCGGCGAACAAGCCGGTATTCTGGAAGATTTGCTGACCCGCCTGGCGATCTACAAGGAAAAAACCCTGGCCATCAAGGCCAAGATCAAGTCGGCCCTGATGTACCCGGTATCGATCCTGGCGATCGCGTTTGTCGTGACCGCCGTCATCATGATCTGGGTGGTGCCCGCCTTCAAATCCGTGTTCGCCAGCTTCGGCGCCAATCTGCCCACGCCGACCCTGGTGGTGATGGCGATTTCCGAATTCTTCGTGGCCTGGTGGTGGGCCATTTTCGGCAGCATCGGCGCCACCATCTACTTCTTTTTCCAGGCCTGGCGGCGCTCGGCCAAGATGCAGCGCTCGATGGACATCGCCTTGTTGAAAGCGCCCATTTTCGGCGACGTCATCCGCAAGGCGGCCATCGCCCGCTGGACCCGCACCCTGGCCACCATGTTCGCCGCCGGCGTGCCGCTGGTCGAAGCGCTCGACTCGGTGGGCGGCGCCTCCGGCAACGCCGTCTACCTGGAAGCGACCCGCAAGATCCAGAGCGAAGTGAGCACCGGCACCAGCCTGACCGCAGCCATGCAGAACGCCAACGTGTTTCCCAACCTTGTTACCCAGATGGTCGCCATCGGCGAAGAATCGGGCGCCCTCGATTCGATGCTGGGCAAGGTCGCCGACTTCTTCGAGGACGAGGTCGACGAAGCGGTCGCTGCCCTGTCGTCGCTGATGGAGCCCTTGATCATGGTGATCCTGGGGGTGTTGATTGGCGGCTTGGTGGTTGCGATGTATTTGCCGATCTTTAAACTGGGGTCGGTAGTGTAGATACAAACAAACAAAAGTGAAAACCTACTTTTGTTTGATTTAGTCAGAGGAAAAAGCCCTCGGGGAACCCGAGGTTTTTTCTGGATGACGCAAAACCGATTCTGGTCGGAGTTCGCCTCGGGGGCGGAGTGTTCGGTCAGCGAGCTCTTCCAGTCGGAGAAAAAGCCCTCGGGAGACCCGAGGTTTTTTCTGATCAACAAGAAAGCGCCGAAATTCACCATCGACGCCCTGGTCGACATGTTGGCCCGCACGGGCAAGCGGGTGGAGTTCGCTGTGGCCTGAACATGCTGGTGCCGTATTCACAAAACGGCGCACTTAACGCCAGCCCGAGGCCAGCGCCGACCCGCGCGTCGTGCCTTTACGCCTCGATGTGACCAGCGCCGCCGACATCGCGGCCGCCGCCGCCGCCGCCGCGGGCGACGTCACCATTGTCATCAACAACGCCGGCATCGACCTGGGCAGTGCGGTGCTGGGTGCCGATGCCGTCGAGCGCGCCCGCCGTGAATTCGAGACCAATTTTTTCGGGCCGATGGCGGTCAGCCAGGCCTTCGCGCCCATCCTTGCCGGCAACGGCGGCGGCGCCATCGTCAACATCCTGTCGGCCCTGAGCTGGGTCAACATGACCCGACACGGCACCTGTAGCGCCAGCAAAGCGGCGGCCTGGTCGCTGACCAACGGCACCCGCAACGAGCTGGCTGCACAACACACCCTGGTGGTGGGCGTGCATGTCGGCTACATGGAGACCGGCATGACGGACGGCATCACCGAGCCCAAGGTGCGGCCGCAAGACGTCGCCGACACCATCGTGGCGGCCATCGAAGCAGGTGACGAGGAAGTGCTGGCCGACGGCACGGCGCAGTACGCCAAGTCGGAACTGTCGGCAAAGCGCGGCATTTACCTGGGCGCAGCGCGCGCGTAAGACCAGCATGCGGGGGACCATCCCGGTCCACCCCGACAAATTCTGTCGGGAAATTTTACATTCATAATGCCAATTTTTCGCCGCCGCAGCCAAGCCATTGTTTTTAAAGGAGGCCACGGGGCTGGCACAGCAATTGCTTACTAGGAAGAATCTAAAATTTTCTACGAGAATTATAAAATGCCAATTATCAATAAAGTAACTGCCGCCCTGCTCGCTTCTCTCACATTGCTGGCCGTCGCCCCGGCCGCCAACGCCAGCCTGATCGGCCTGTACACCTACGATAACGCCGCCAACCTGGGACAGGACAAGAGCGGCATGGGCAACAATCTGGTCAGTTCGGGCAGCGTCGGCGCCGCCACTGGCGTCTACGGCGGCGGCTTGAATTTGAACGGCAGCAGCGCGCTGTTTGGCGTCAACGGCACCCTGAACGGCTTGCCGACCGGCGACAGCTCGTATTCGATCACCTCGTGGATCAATCCCACCGTGTCGGGCAGCGGCGGCATCGTCGGCTGGGGCAACTACGGCGCCACCAACCAGGTCGTCGCCTTCCGCATGGCCGGCGATACCGCCGTGCACAATTACTGGTGGGCCAATGACCTGACCGGCAACGCGTCCGTCAACCTGACCACCGGCAATGGCACGGCCGGCTGGCACTTCGTTGCCGCCACCTACGATGCGGCCACGCACGTCAATGCGATTTATATCGATGGTGTGAAAGTCGCCGACCGTAACGGCTACGGCCTGAACGCCCAGGCCATGAATTTCGCGGTCGGCAAAACCGTCAACGACGAATATTTCAACGGCCAGATGGACAACACCGCCATCTTCAACCAGGCGCTGACGGCGGCCCAGCTGGCGACAATTTCGCGCAACGACTTCTCGGCTTTCGGCGTGGCGAACGTGCCTGAGCCGACCAGTTTGCTGCTGCTGGCAGTCGGCGCCGCTGCCTTGACGGGCGCGCGCCGCCGCGCCAAACGCGCCGCCTGATCGCGCACTGTTTATAGCAATGCCGGCCCGGATCTTCCGCGCCGGCATTTTTTTCGCCCGCGCGCGCTGGCGTCGAGCGTGCGGCGGTCGGCGCGTAAAATATGGCAACATGCAAATATGAAAATATTTACCGTCATCTTTTCCGCCGTCCACAGCCTGATGGCCTTCCTGTTCGCCATGGCCGCCCTGATGCTGGTGGTGATCTCGGCACGCATGGGCTGGGACGCTTTCAATGCCGGCATGGACGGCAACACCGCGCAGGCCATCATCGAGGCGATGGGCCTGCTGGCCGCCGGCGTGGTGGCGCTGCAGATCGCCGAGACCATCATCGAGGAAGAAGTGGTGCGCGACAGCGACATCAGCGCGCCGACCCGGGTGCGGCGGTTTTTATCGCGTTTCTTCGTGGTCGTGGTGGTGGCGCTGGCGCTGGAGGGACTGGTGGCAACCTTCAAGGCCCTGCACGAAGATCCGAAAACCTTGCCGTATGCCGCCAGCATCCTGGTGGCGGTGGCCTTCCTGCTGGCCGCCTGGGGCGTGTTCGTGCACCTGAACCGCTCGGCCGAAGAACTGGAGCCGGAAGCGATGGAAGACGCCAAGCGGGAAGACGAAAAACTGAAGTGACGCGACAACTCAGGCTGCGCGCAGCGGCTGCGATTGCACAAGCTGCGCCAGCCGTCTATGATTGAAGATATTCCTGCGATGCAACTTCGCTGATTCAATCTCATCCGGATCGTCATGCCTCCTGAAACCCTGTTCTTCGCCGCGCCAAGCGACCTGGCCGCCACCATCCTCGCCGCCGTGTTCGGCCTGCTGATCGGCAGTTTTTTGAATGTCGTCATCTATCGCATGCCGAAGATGATGCAGCGCGATAACGACAACTACGTAGCCCATGAAAGCGGCAAGGAACTGCCCTACCAGGACACTTTCAACTTGATGGTGCCCCGTTCGGCCTGCCCCCATTGCGGCCACAAGATCACGGCGCTGGAAAACATCCCCGTCATCAGCTACCTGGCCTTGCGCGGAAAATGCAGCGCCTGCAAAGCGCCGATTCCGGTGCGCTACCCCGCCATCGAAGCGGTCACCGCCCTCATTTCCGCCGTGCTGATCTGGCACTTCGGCAGCGGCTGGGCCGGCATTGCCACGCTCGGTTTCAGTTATGCGCTGATCGCCATGACCTGCATCGACTACGACACCCAGCTGCTGCCCGACGATCTGACTTTGCCGCTGCTGTGGGCCGGCCTGCTGTTGAACATCAATGCCACCTTCGTGCCGCTGCAGGATGCCGTCATCGGCGCCGCCGCCGGCTACCTGGTGCTGTGGGCGATCTACTGGCTGTTCAAACTGGCCACCGGCAAGGAAGGCATGGGCTATGGCGACTTCAAATTGCTGGCCGCGCTGGGCGCCTGGATGGGCTGGAAGGCCCTGCCGGCGATCGTGCTGATGTCCTCGGTGGTGGGCGCGGTGGTCGGCATCACCCTGATGGTGGTGGTCAAGCGCGCGCGCGACAATCCGATTCCCTTCGGCCCCTACCTGGCGGCGGCCGGCCTGATCGTCATGCTGTGGGGCGCGCCGATCGCGGCGTATTCGCAGCGCTTTTTCGGTTGATGGCGCCGGCGCTCCCGTGAAAGCGCGTCTGTTCATCGGCCTGACCGGCGGCATCGGCTGCGGCAAGACCACGGTAGCCAACTTGTTCGCCGCGCGCGGCGCCACCTTGGTCGACACCGACCTGATCGCCCACGCCATGACGGCGCCGGGCGGCCCGGCCATGGCGGCCATTGCTGCCCAGTTCGGCCCCGCTTTCCTCGCGCCCGACGGCGCCCTCGACCGCGCCGCCATGCGTTCGCTCGTGTTCAGCGACCCGCCGGCCAGGCAGCGGCTGGAAGCCATCCTCCATCCGCTGATTCGTGCGGAGGCCGAAGCGCAGGCGCTGGCCGCCACCGGGCTGTACGTGATTTTCGTGGTGCCGCTGTTGCTCGAGTCGGGCGCCTGGCGAGACAGGGTCGCGCGGATCCTGGCGATCGACTGCAGCGAAGCCACCCAGGTGGCGCGCGTCGTGGCCCGCAACGGCCTGCCGGAAGCGCAAGTTCGCGCCATCATGGCCAACCAGGTCAGCCGCGCCGAGCGGCTGGCGGCAGCCGACGATATCATCGACAACGACGGCGGTATTGACAGCCTGGTGCCGCAAGTGGACGCCCTGCACGCACGCTATTTAACAATATCGTAGGACATTTCAAGTAATAACCATGCAACGTTTGTAATTTCCGTTCGCTTGGTTCAGAATCAGCAAACTTCACCGCCAACCAACAAAGGGATGTCATTTTGATCGTCTACGAATACCCTTTCAACGAGCGCATACGCACGTTGTTGCGGCTGGAAGATTTGTACGAGAAGTTCAAGTTCTTTGTGCACCAGGAACACCCGATGCAGCACCACGTCGCCCTGTCGACGATCTTCGACATGCTCGAAGTGGCCGGCCGCGCCGATCTGAAGTCCGACCTGCTGCAGGAGCTCGAGCGGCAGAAGCAAAGCCTGCTCAGCTACCGCTCCAACCCGAACGTGGCCGCCGAGATGCTCGACGCCGTCCTCAACGAACTCGAAGCGGTCAGCGCCAACCTGGTCGCCTCGCAGGGCAAGACTGGGCAAAACGTGCGCGACAACGAATGGCTGATGAGCATCCGCGGCCGCACCATCATCCCCGGCGGCGCCTGCGAATTCGACCTGCCCTCCTACTACGCCTGGCAAAAACGTCCGGCCCAGCAGCGCTTCGACGACATCATCGCCTGGTTCGCCCCGCTGGCCCCCCTGTTCGACGCCCTCGCCCTGGTCCTGCGCCTGCTGCGCGATTCCGGCGGCCCCGTTAAAATGATCGCCATCGCCGGCAGTTATCAGCAAATGTTGCAGGGCAAGGTGTACCAGATGTTGCGCCTCACCCTCGACGAACGCAGCGGCGCAATCCCGGAAATCTCGGCCAACAAATACATGCTGTGGGTTCGCTTCACCACCCAGGGCGGCGACCTCAAACCGAAGCCGCTGGAAGACGACGTGCCCTTCGAACTCACGCTGTGCAATTTTTAAAGTGTTTTAGCTATCATGACCGTCGTACCCTGCCCTACCTGCGCGGCCAAAGTCGAATGGACCGAGGCCAGCAAATACCGTCCGTTTTGTTCCGAACGCTGCAAACAGATCGATCTGGGAGCGTGGGCGGAAGAGAAATATACGATTCCGGCGGCCGCGCCGATGGATCCTCTGGAAGACCCGCTGGATTAAAGCGAAGGGGGGACTGGCACGAGCGCAAAGCGCGAAGGTGCCTGTCCCATTCTTGCCACAGCGCCTAGGCTACCGAATAGTTTGCTTCGAATCGAAAATTGGGACAGGCACCTTCGCGCTGCACGCTCGTGCCAGTCCCCCTCCTGCCCACGCAAACTAAGCCGTCACACCGACCGGAACGACGATCGGCCGATTGCCATTCGCATACCGGTCCATGAACAACCCCTCCAGCCCGATCTCCGGCTGACGTCCGCCCACCAGGTCCGCCAGCACCCGCCCCGAACCGCAGGCCATGGTCCAGCCCAGGGTGCCGTGGCCGGTATTGAGGAACAGGTTTTTGAACGGCGTCGGCCCGATCACCGGCGTGCCGTCCGGCGTCATCGGCCGCAGGCCGCACCAGAAGCTGCCCTTGCTGGTGTCGCCGCCGCGCGGGAACAGGTCGGTGACCGAATGCTCGAGCGTGTCGCGGCGCGCCTGGTGCAAGCTTAAATCGTAGCCGGCGATTTCGGCGGTGCCGCCGACGCGGATGCGGTCGCCCAGGCGAGTGATTGCCACTTTAAACGTTTCGTCCATCACCGTCGATTCCGGCGCGCCGGC
>JACXTT010004477.1_pt1 | contig 20746 bp, 20 predicted proteins | sample 9270951 | NCBI WGS metagenome assembly JACXTT01 (sample SAMN15532306, study PRJNA645909) | rock metagenome | isolation source: weathered quartz diorite | place: Puerto Rico | collected 2017-06-21
GCCCAGGCCAGGACAGTGACGACCGCGGCGGTCTCCTCGCCCATCTGCGCCAGGACGGCGCCCAGCAGAGCCGCGGCGGTGATTCCGCCCAGGGCCGCGACGGCCGGATCGGAGGCGGCGTCGGTCTGCAGCCACAGAACCGCGCCCGCGGCCGCCACCACGGCGGCCCAGGTCAGGTGCCAGATCACCGCGAAGCGGCGCTCGCTGCGCGCCGCCCCCCGCGTGCGAGGGCGTCTCCTGGGGCTGGTCAGGGTCAAACCCTGGACGAAGCTGCGCCGGTCATGGCCGGAGAGTAGCGGCAAGGGCGAGTCCAAGTAAGGGCGCTCGCTTGAGTCGCGAGGTGTACGGGCGATTTCTCGCGTGGCGGGCGAAAGGAAATCGTAAGCGCGTCCGGCGAGAATGGGGGTCCTGCAGAACGAAGGCTCACCGCTCGAATGGTCCAAACGGCGTCCCTGCCGAGCGCGCCTGACGCGCCTGACGCGGCGGCGACGCTGGAGGAGCAGAAGCGCGCCTTCCTGCGGCTGGTCAGCCACGAGCTGCGCACCCCGCTGAATTCCATCCTGGGCTTCTCGGAGATCATCTCCGCCGAGCTCTACGGGCCGCTGGGCGCGCCGCAGTACAAGGAATACGCCGAGATCATCCGCGGCAGCGGCAAGAAGCTCTTAAAACTGGTCAACCAGGTGCTGGAAATCGGCCGCCTGCAGGGGCTGAAGCTGGACGTCCGCGCCGAGGCCATCGAGCCCGCCTTCGACGAGGTGATCCGGGGGCTGGGCGAAGATCTGGCCGCGGGCCAGGTGCGCATCCGCGTGGTGGGCGATGGGCCGTTCCCCGAGGTGCTGGCCGATCCCTGGGGCCTGCGCACGGTGCTGACCCACCTGCTGCACAACGCCATCCTGTTCTCGCCGGAGGGCGGCGAGGTGCGCCTGCGCGCCGAGCCGCATGGCGATCACGTGGACGTGTTCGTCGAGGACGACGGCGAGGGCGTGGCGCCGGAGGACCTGGCGCGGCTGATGAAGCCCTTCGAACAGGGCGAAAGCGCGCTGATCAGGCGGACCGGCGGCGCGGGCCTGGGCCTGCCGATCTGCGACCTGACCTGTCGGGCCATGGGCGCGAAGCTGAAGCTCACCTCGAAGCTGGGTCTGGGCCTGACCGCGCGGGTGCGCCTGAAGGCCGCCTAAGCGTCACGCCACGTTGCGCCGGCGGCGCGGGCCGCCTAAGTCGCCCCCATGGGCGCCATCGAGGCCGAACTGGCCGAACTCTCTTCCGAATTCGAAGTCCTTGGGGACTGGGAGGAGCGCTATCGCTACGTGATCGACCTGGGCAAGGACCTTAAGCCCCTCACCGACGCGGAGCGCTCCGACGCCAACAAGGTGCGCGGCTGCGCGAGCCAGGTGTGGCTGGTGACCGAGCCGCAGGCCGACGGGTCGCTCCGGTTCCGGGGCGACAGCGACGCCCACATCGTGCGCGGGCTGATCGCCATTCTGCTCAGACTCTATTCCGGCCGCACGCCCGCGCAGATCGCCGCCTTCGACGCCGAGGCGGCGTTCGAGACGCTGGGACTGAAAGGGGCGCTGTCGCAGCAGCGGTCGAACGGCCTGGCCTCGATGGTGGCGCGGATCCGCCGGGACGCGGCTGCGCTGGCCTAGGCGGCGCGGATGCCGGTCGTCATCTGGCTCATGCCGATGACGGCGTCGAAGCCCAGGATCATGTCCACCCGCTCGCCGTCGGCGGCCAGCGGCAGGCGCAGCCACAGGATCGACAGGTGCGAGGCGCCGCGCCAGGAGAGGTTGTGCACGCCCACGGCCGGGCGCCGCTCCTTCACCACCTTGCCCAGCTCCACGCGCCAGTAATCGGCCGCGGCGGTGTTGTAGATCTCCGAGAGCTTCTTGCCGGTGATCTCGCGGCCGTAGACGCCATAGAGGCCGGTGCCGGCCAGGCGCATCCGGTAGTCTGCCGGGCCGTCCATGTGGCAGACGTCGATAAGGCTGACGGTGGGCAGCAGGCGCTTGATGCCGCCCGGATCGAGATGGCGTCGGCCCGGCAACCGGGCGCCCTCCTTGAGGGAGGCCCAGTAGGCGAACAGCTCCTCATGCGCGCGGGCCGCCGCTGCGGGGGCTCCGATCTGCGCCGCCATGTTCACTCGCCCCCGCAAGCCGCTGGATTCAGTTGCGAATCAGTTATCGCCGATTGGGCGAATCGGCAGCAAGCGGAAAAGGGTTAACGGCGACGAAATGTCTCTCGCTGCGCGCAATAAGAGACGCCGGCCAAGCCGCGCCGGCTGGGATGTGCGCCCGAAAGGAAACGCCCGCCGAAGACCGGCGGGCGCTCCCGAATGCTTGGTCTTGAGGCGTGGAAGCTTAGCGCTTCTTGCGCGGCGCCTGACGGCCGCCCTGGCCCAGGCCCATCTGCTTGGCCAGGTCCGAACGCGCCTTGGCGTAGTTCGGGGCGACCATCGGATAGTCCTTCGGCAGGCCCCACTTGGAGCGATATTCCTCGGGGCTCATGTTGTACTTGGTGCGCAGGTGCCGCTTCAGCGACTTGAACTTGCGGCCGTCTTCCAGGCAGACGAGGAAATCTGGCGTGATCGAGCGGCGGATCGGCACCGCCGGCTCCTTCGGCGCGGTCTCGGCCGCCTCGGCGCCCGACGAGATGCCCGACAGCGCCCGGTGGACGCTCTGGATCAGGGCGGGCAGGTCCGCCGCCGTGACGGAATTGTTGCCGACATAGGCCGACACAATGTCCGCGGTCATCTCGATGACTTCCGACTTCTCATCCATTGTTGTTTTCCCACCGGAACCGCACCGTCGAGGGTGCTTATGTGATTCATAAGTTCAGTAGCGCGTTCATTATAGGCTCTCAATCCGAAGGACAAGCACAGAAACAAAGCTGTTTTCGCCCGGATATCCTGAAATCCCGGGCTCAACAGTGTCCTGAATTCAATCGAGAGTGGTCGTGGAGTATGGCTGAACCGCTCTACCTAAAGCGGCGCGCGCGCTCTACCTGTGGATAAGTCAGGTTCCCGACACATTTGGCCTCAAGAGAACGCGCCTGATCAGGAGAAGGCCCCCTGACTAGGAGAACGAGGGCGCGGTCCAGTGGGACCAGATGTCCGGAAGGTCGCTGGAGACCTTGTCCGGGTAGGCGGCAGGGCGCTTCTCCAGGAACGACATCACGCCTTCGCGGGCGTCCGGCGAGGCGCCGCGGGCCTGGATGCCACGGCTGTCGGCGCGGTGGGCCTCCATGGGATGCGACGCGCCGGCCATGCGCCAGATCAGCTGGCGGGTGAGCGCAACGGAGACCGGGGCGGTGTTGTCGGCGATCTCGCGGGCCAGCGCGCGGGCGGCGGGCAGCAGATCGTCGGGCTCGTGCAGGGAGCGCACCAGGCCCTTGTCGAAGGCTTCCTGCGCCGGGAAGACGCGGCCGGTGTAGCACCACTCCAGCGCGGTCTGGACGCCCACCAGATGCGGCAGGAACCAGGAGGACGCCGCCTCGGGGTTCAGGCCCCGGCGCGCGAACACGAAGCCGTAGCGCGCGGCGGTGGAGGCCATGCGGATGTCCATGGCCAGCTGCATGGTGACGCCGACGCCCACCGCCGGACCGTTCACCGCGGCGATCACCGGCTTGAGGCTCTCGAAGATCCGCAAGGTCAGCAGACCGCCGCCGTCGCGCTGGACGCCGTCACGGGTGCGCGCCGCGCGGTCCTCGCCGCCGCGCGCCTCGTAGTCGAAGGTCTGCGCCCCGCCGGCCAGGTCGGCCCCGGCGCAGAAGCCCCGCCCGGCCCCGGTGACGATCACCACGCGGACGGCGTCGTCGGCGTCGGTGGCGTCAAAGGCGGCGATCATGTCCTTCATCATCTGGGTGTTGAAGGCGTTGAGCTTGTCGGGGCGATTGAGCGTGATCGTCGCGATCCCCTCCTCGACGGCGTACAGCAGGGTCTCGAAGGTCGGCGCGGCCATGGGTGTTTCTCCTGAAAGGCTTTTGCGACACTCCCGTCCGCTTGACGGACGGTAGGTCAAGGCCCGCAATGGCGACTGAACGAAGATAAGTTGGCGCGGGCGGCCTCATGCAACGAGCAAGAGGGGGTCACGCGCCACGGGAGCGAGACCATGCATCCGAGCCATCACGCCAAGACCAACCCCGACAAGCCGGCCTACATCATGGCCTACTCGGGCGAGACGGTGACCTACGGCGAGCTGGACGCGCGTTCGAACCAGGGCGCGCAGCTGTTCCGCAGCCTGGGCCTTGCGACCGGCGACGCGGTGGCCTTCTTCATCGACAACCACCCGCGTTACTACGAGCTGATCTGGGCGGCGCAGCGTTCGGGCCTGCGCTACACCTGCCTGTCGTCGAAGCTCACGGTGGGCGAGGTCGAGTACATCGTGAAGGACTGCGAGGCGAAGGTGTTCGTCGCCTCGACGGCGACGGCCGAGACCGCGTTGGCGGTGGCGCCGCTGATCCCGGGCGTAGCGCTCTACATGGTCGGCGGCGAGGCCGGCCCGTATCAGAGCCTGGAGACCGCGCGCGCGGCGATGCCGGCGACGCCGGTGGCCGATGAGTCCGCCGGCCGGCCGATGCTCTACTCCTCCGGCACCACCGGGCGGCCCAAGGGCGTCAAGCGGATCGCTCCGGAGGGCACGGTCGACAACTCGATCGAGGCGGCGAACCCGCTGGGGACGCTGGGCGCGGCGCTCTACGGCTGGACGCCGGACTCCATCTATCTGTCGCCGGCCCCGCTCTATCACGCCGCCCCGCTGGGCTGGTCGTGCGCGGTGCAGGCCATGGGCGGCACGGTGATCCTGATGGAGCGCTTCGACGCCGAGGACGCTCTGAAGTTCATCGGCCAGTACGGCGTCACCACCGCCCAGTGGGTGCCGACCCACTTCGTGCGGATGCTGAAGCTGCCGCAGGAGGCGCGCGACCGGTACGACGTCTCATCGCTGAAGTCGGTGTTCCACGCCGCGGCGCCCTGCCCCGTGCCGGTGAAGGAACAGATGATCGCCTGGTGGGGCCCGATCGTGCACGAGTACTACGCCGGCACCGAGGGCAACGGCTTCTGCATCATCAACTCCGAGGAGTGGCTGGCCCACAAGGGCTCGGTCGGCCGCGGCCTGATGGCCCAGGTGAAGATCTGCGACGAGGAGGGCAACGTCCTGCCGCCGCGCACCGAGGGCATGGTGTTCTTCGAGGGCGGCGGGCAGTTCGAATACCACGGCGACCCCGCCAAGACCGCCGAGAGCCGCAACAAGCACGGCTGGACGACCCTGGGCGACGTGGGCTGGCTGGACGAGGAGGGCTACCTCTACCTCACCGACCGCAAGAGCTTCATGATCATCTCCGGCGGCGTGAACATCTATCCGCAGGAGCTGGAGAACGTGCTGATCGGCCATCCCAAGGTCGCCGACGCCGCCGTGGTGGGCGCGCCCGACGAGGAGATGGGCGAGAAGGTGGTGGCGGTGATCCAGCCGATGGACTGGGCCGACGCCGGCGACGAGCTGAGGGCCGAGCTGATGGCCTATGCGCGCCAGCACCTGAGCCACGTGAAGTCGCCCAAGGTGATCGACTTCATGGCCGAACTGCCGCGCCACGCCACCGGCAAGCTCTACAAGCGCCTGATCCGCGACGCCTACTGGGGCAAGAGCGGCGCGCGGATCGCCTAGCTTAGGGTCAGCTGCATCCGGGGCAGCATGCGCCCCGGGATCGAGCCGGACGGGGCGTAGCCCACGGTGCGGTAGCCCATGCGCTGGTAGATCGCCTCGGCGTTGGGGTCGGCGTCCACCTCGATCCGCGTGAAACCGAGCTCGCGGCAGGCGGCGTTGAAGGCCGCCATCAGGGCGCGGCCGATGCCATGGCCCTGGTGCGCCGGATCGACGAAGAAGAACTCCAGGTGAGCGGCCTCGCCTTCGGCGTCGAGCGCGATCATGCCGACGATCGCGCCGGCGAGCTCGGCCACCCAGAAGCGCCAGGCGGCCAGCATGTTGGGCGTGATCGTCAGCTCCTCGCGGCAGGCCTCCATGAAGGCGGCGTCGTAGCCCCAGGAGGCCTTGGCGCGCAGGGCCAGGTCGGTCAGGGCCGTCGCGTCCCCGGGGGTCGCGGCGCGGAGGGTCAGGGCGTCCATTGTCGCTCCCGTGCTTGCCCACGCTCCGCCAGATGCTAGACCCACTGGCTGCAAAGCCAAGAATTAGGAGCCACCCAAATGAACCCGGTTGAGATCAAAGACCTGCCTGGCCTGATTGGCACGGAAGTCGGCGTGTCGGACTGGCTGCTGGTCGACCAGGACCGGGTCAACAAGTTCGCCGACGCCACCGGCGACCACCAGTGGATCCACGTGGACGTGGAGCGCGCCACCCGCGAGATCGGCGGCCCGATCGCCCACGGCTACCTGACCCTGTCGCTGATCCCATTCCTGTCGAGCGGCATGCTGCCGGTGAAGGGCGTGACGCGCGGCATCAACTACGGCTCCGACAAGGTGCGCTTCACCAACATGGTGCGCGTCGGCAAGCGCGTGCGCCTGCGCCAGAAGGTGATCGGCGCCGAGCCCAAGGCCGGCGGCATGCAGCTGAAGAACGAGTGCACCATCGAGATCGAGGGCGAGGACCGTCCCGCCTGCATCGCCGAGACGATGTCGATCCTGTACGGCGGCTAGGACCCTATTCGGGCGCGGCCGCTTCCTCGGCGGAGGCGGTGCGCGCGCCGGACATGGCGCCCTGGCTGGCCGCCACCTCGGTGACCGGCGCGGCCGGATCGGAGACGCGGGCGATGGTCTCGCGAATGAAGCTGGCGTGGATCACCACGCCGATGCCCAGCCGCTCGTTGTCGAGTTCGACCTGCTGGGTGAGCAGGCCGGCGATGAACTCCACGTCCTGCGGCGCCTCGCCCGGGCTGCCGGCGCGGCGGTGCGACGGATCGCTCATGAACACCGGGCCGCCGGAGTTCCCGGGGAAGGCCGCGAAGTCGAGCAGGAAGGTCGGGAAGACCTTGGCCGGCGCAATCGGGAACGACGCCACGCGCCCGGCGCGCAGGATCGGGAAGCCCGCCTGGTTGGCCGACAGGCCGCGCGGGAAGCCCAGCGCCATCATCTCGTCGCCGGCGCGGACCTGGTATTTGCCGAAGGTGTCGTCGCTGGCCAGGTAGTCCACCGGGATCGCCGCCTTGGCGAAGGCCGGCGGCGCGCTGACGGTGATCGCGGCCACGTCGCGCGACGGGTGGTGGGTCCACAGCTCGTGACCCTGGGCGTCGCGGATCCGCAGGTTCATCGGCGCGTAGGTCCAGCTGCCGTCCGGATTGGCGATGCGGTAGCCGATGTGGGCGATCGGGCCCGGCATGGTGTCGAAGACGTGGTTGGCGGTGATCAACACCGTGCGCGGCTTGCCGTCCGGCGTCGGGGCGGAGATCAGGAAGCCGGCGCCCACGCGGCGCTTGCCGTCGCCAAGCGGCTGTTCAAGCTGAACAGTGGCCTGGATCAGCTCCTGCGACAGGTCGATGACCATGGCGGACCCCTAGACTCTAGTAAGCTGAACTCGATGAACCGGTCGCGTCTTTTGCGCGATCCTTATGCTAGGCACACTGGATGAAGCGCGGGCTAACGCCAACGCGCCGCAATGTCGCTCTAGTTGCGCCTAAGTGACGCGCCGAGCCAGCACCTTCACCTTGAGCGCGAAGTCGCGGCGCCGCATGTAGCAAACATGAGCACCCCCACGTCGATCGCGCCGCCCGCCGCCCAGAAGCATCCCAAGCGCATCGAACAACTCGGCCGGGTCCGGATCGACGACTACGCCTGGATGAAGGACGACAACTGGCAGCAGGTGCTGCGCGACCCCAAGACCCTGCGCGCCGACGTGCGCGAGCACCTGGAGGCCGAGAACGCCTTCACCAAGGCCATGCTGGCCCCCACCGAGGCGCTGCAGGCGCAGATGTTCGCCGAGATGAAGGGGCGGATCAAAGAGGACGACAGCTCGGTCCCGGCCCCCGACGGCCCTTGGGACTACTACGTGCGCTATGACTTGGGCGCGCAGCATCCGATCCGGGCGCGGCGGCCGAAAGGACAGGCGGACGGCGAGCAGGTGCTGCTGGACGAGGAGGCCGCGTCGAAGGGCAAGGCGTTCTTCGAAGTCGCCGCCGCCAGCCACAGCCCCGACCACGGCCTCTTCGCCTGGGCGGCCGACGAGCAGGGCTCGGAGTACTACCAGATCCGGGTGAAGGACCTGGCCACGGGCGAAGAGCTCGGGACCCCGATCGAGAGCGCCTACGGTTCGCTGGCCTTCTCGCCGGACAGCCAGTGGCTGTTCTGGATCTGGCGCGACGAGAACGCCCGGCCGTCGAAGGTCTTCCGCCGGCCGGCGCGCGGCGGGGACGATGTCCTGATCTACGAGGAGGCCGACGAGGGCATGTTCCTGGGCGTCGGCGTCACCTCCGACGACAGCCACATCGTCATCGGAGCCGGCAACCAGGAGACCTCGGAAAGCTGGCTGATCCCGGCGTCCGATCCCACCGCCGCGCCTGTGGTCGCCGAGCCGCGGCAGGTGGGGGTGAAGTACAACCTCGATCACTGGACCGACCGCTGGGTGATCCACACCAACGCCGACGGCGCGGTGGACTTCAAGCTGGCGGAGAGCAAGGCGGATGTTCCCGCCAAGGCGACATGGCGCGACTGGATTGCCCATCGGCCGGGCCACTACATCACCGGCTTCGCCGCCTTCTCAGACCACCTGGTCCGCGCTGAGCGGGTCAATGCCCTGGACCGCATCGTGGTCGTCAGCCGGGCCGGACTCGAGCACGAGATCGCCTTCGACGAGGCCGCCTATGCGCTCGATCTGGAGTCCACCTACGAATACGAAACGACCCTGACCCGCTTCGTCTACCAGTCGCCGACCACGCCCCGGCAGACCTACGACTACGACCTGGCGACCCGAGAGCGCACGCTCCGCAAGACCCAGGAGATCCCTTCCGGTCACGACCCGGACCGCTATGTGGCCCGGCGGCTCTACGCCAAGGCGGCGGACGGGGCCGATGTGCCGATCACGGTGCTGATGCTGAAGGACACGCCGCTCGACGGCTCCGCGCCGCTGCTGCTGTACGGCTACGGCGCCTATGGCATCGCCATGGAGCCCAGCTTCTCGATCCGCAACCTGAGCCTGGTGGACCGCGGCTGGATCTGGGCGACGGCGCATGTGCGCGGCGGTTCGGACAAGGGCTGGGGCTGGTTCCTGGACGGACGCAAGGAGAAGAAGCCCAACACCTTCACCGACTTCATCGCCTGCGCCGAGCACCTGATCGGCGAGGGCTATGCCACGAAGGGTCGGATCGCGGCCTATGGCGGCTCGGCGGGCGGGATGCTGATGGGGGCGATCGCCAACCTGCGGCCGGACCTCTGGGGCGCGATCGTCGCGGCGGTTCCGTTCGTCGACGTGCTGAACACCATGAGCGACACGACCCTGCCGCTCACCCCGCCGGAGTGGCCCGAGTGGGGCAATCCGCTGGAGGACGCCGCCGCCTACGACCTGATCGCGGGCTACAGCCCCTATGACCGGGTCTCCGCCCAGGCCTATCCGCCGGTCCTGGCCACGGGAGGGCTGTCGGACCCGCGCGTCACCTACTGGGAGCCGCAGAAGTGGATCGCCAAGCTGCGCGATTTTTCGACGGGCGATGCGCCGATGCTGCTCAAGATCAACATGGAGGCCGGGCACGGCGGCGCGTCCGGCCGGTTCGACTTCCTCAAGGAGATCGCGCTGGACTACGCCTTCGCCGTCTGGGCGCTGGAGAAGGGTTGGACCAAGTCATGATCGTGCGGGCCGCCACCGAGACCGACGCCGAGGCGCTGGCCGCGATCTATGGCGATGCGGTGCTGAACGGCTTTGGGACCTTCGAGGAGATCGCGCCGAGCGCCGCCGACATGGACGAGCGGCGTCGTGCGGTGCAGGACCGCGGCCTGCCCTATCTGGTGGCGGAACTGGACGGCCACGTGCTGGGCTTCGCCTACGCCGGGCCGTTCCGGCCGCGCGCGGCCTATCGCTACACCCTGGAGGACAGCGTCTATGTGGCGCCCGAGGCCAAGGGCAAGGGCGTCGGGCGCGCGGTGCTCAGCGCCGTCATCGCGGCCTGCGAGGCGCTCGGCGTGCGCCAGCTGATGGCGGTGATCGGCGACAGCGGCAACTCCGGCTCCGTGGGCCTGCACAAGGCGCTGGGCTTCGAGCAGACCGGGGTCGGCCGCAGCGTCGGCTTCAAGCACGGCCGCTGGGTCGACATCGTCCACATGCAAAAGCCGCTGAACGGCGGCGACACATCCATGCCCGACAGCCCCGGCGTGACCCTGACCGGCCACTGACGCGCGCCGGCGTCCGTTTTCGTCCGCCGAAAGTCATTTCCGCCGGGGACGGCCTGGATGACAGTGGTCCTCAAGCTTTCAAGGAGCACGCCATGTCCATCGCCACCCGCCGAGGTTTCCTGACCGCCGGCCTGATCGGCGCCGCCTGCGCCTGCGCCGCCATCGGCGCCGCGCAAGCCGCCGAGGCGCCGAAGGGCAAGTGGGTCTGCCCGCCCTGCGGGTGCGCGGCGGACGGCAAGGAATTCGACGCGCCCGGGGCCTGCCCCGAGTGCGGCATGCCGCTGGTCCAGAAGGAAGCGCCCAAGGCCGACGCCCCGCCGCCGCCCAAGGGCTGAGGCTAGTTCGCCCTGGCGCACTGGGCGGTGATCAGCCGGGTGAAGAAGGGCACCCCGGCCGCGTCGGCGACGCGCACGGCGCCCGCGCAGTCCTTGGCCCCCATCAGGCGGATGGCCTGGCGCATCTGCGGCTCAAAGACCGCGATCGTCGCGCGGGTCTCGGCAGGGCAGGCCGGCTTGTCGGGCGGGCAGAAGACCACGGGCAGGTTGAACGGCTCGCCGGGGACCGGCACGTGGCCGCCGAAGCTCTGGGCGTCGCGCACCCGCACGCCGCCGGTCGTGCGCAGCGCGGCCTGGCCGAAGCCCCAGCCTTCCGGCGTCTCGACGATGACGAAGCACTTCTCCGCCGACATGTCGGCCCCGGTCACGCAGCGCAGCACGACCCACCCGGCGACGCCGTGGCGGATGGCCCCTTCCGGCGTGAACTCCTGGCCGGACGGAGTTTCGCGGGGTCCCGCGAAATTGGCCCCAAGCACGCGTTCCGGCTCCGACGCGCAGCCGCCGAGCGCCAGGGCGACGCCCACACCGATCCAGGCCAGGATCCTACCCGTACGCATATGCTCTCCCCCCACAAGGCGCCCCAACGTTCAAGACTGCGCCGTCTCGCCGGCCGCGGGCGGCGCGTCCTTGGCGGCCGCCGCCTTGGCGCCTGGACGCTCCGCCAGCCTCGCCAGCCAGGCCAGGATCCGCGGCTGGCTCTCTCGAAGGCCGCCATCCCATTCGAAGGGACCGGAAACCAGGATGTCGGCCGCCGTCATGTGATCGCCGAGCAGGTAGGGACCCCGCTCCAAGGCGGCGGCGACACGCCCGGTGACCCGGGTCCGATCGCGGACGCTGGCGGCATGCAGCTGCTCCCCGTAGAGGCTCCCGACGCTGTAGGCCGGATCGACCTCGCCGGCGTAGAAGGCCAGCCAACTCAGGTAAGCCGCCCGTTCCGGCGACCCGACGGGCGCGCCCAGGGCCGAGGGGTGGAGATCGGTCAGGTACAGCGCGATCGCCGCCTGCTCGGTGACCAGCGTCCCGTCGACCAGCAGCGCCGGCACGCGCTTCTCAGGATGGGGGTTGCGCGGATCGGGCGCGCCTCGGCCGCTGATCCGCTTGATGTCGCAATAGACGAGCTCGTAGGCCGCGCCGAGTTCCTCCAGCAGCCAGATGAGGCGGGACGAGCGGGAGTCGGGAGCGTGAAACAGCTGGATCATCGGCGCCGGGTCGGTGGTGGGGAGCAAAGCGCAGGCTTTGGCGCCGAGGTCGCCTCGTCAACCGGCATCGTCGGATGCCGGCGCGCGGTCGGAACCCGATGGCCGCAGCCGTCAGATCCGTTCTAGCTTCGCGGCATGACTCGCCATGCCCTCGCCGCCTGCGCCGTCCTCGTGCTGGTCGCCGCCTTCGCACCCGCGACGACGCCGGAAGCCTGGGCGCCGGCCGGCGTCTCGACCGACCAGTTCGAGAGCCACGCCGCCTTCGACCCGCGAACCGGCGACCTCTATTTCGTGCGCAGCCATCCCGACTTCACCGGCTGGCGCATCCTGGTCAGCCACTGCACGCGCGCCGGCTGGAGCCGCCCGGCCAGCCCGGCCTTCGCGGGGGACGGCCAGGAGGCCGATCCGTGGTTCACGCCCGATGGCCGAACGCTCTTCTTCATCTCCAACCGCACCACCGATGGGGTGACGCGCAAGGACCTCGACCTCTGGCGCATCGACCGCGACGCTCGCGGGAAATGGGGCAAGCCCGTGCGCCTGCCGCCTGAGGTCAACTCGACGTCCTATGAGTGGTTTCCGAGGCTCAGCGTCGACGGCTGGCTCTACTACGGCTCCGGCCGCGCCGGCGGTTTGGGCAAGACCGACATCTGGCGCGCCCGGCAGGACGCCGCCGGCGCCTGGCGCATCGAGAACCTGGGCCCCAATGTGAACAGCCCCGAAGGCGAGTTCGAGGCCCTGCCCTCCCCGGAGGGGGAGAGCCTGATCGTCCAGAGCGACGCCGGCTACTTCGAGACCCACAAGACGGTCGACGGCGGCTGGTCGCCGCGCCGGATGCTGGGCCCGGAGATCAACGTGAACCATTCGGAGATCGGCCTGACCGCCTCGCCGAGCGGCCGGACCCTGATGTTCGCCCGCGACACCCATGCGCCGAAATCCGGCGAATTCTTCGTCTGGCGCCGCGGCGGCGCGGAGCCCTGGCCTCCGGCCTGCCCGAAGCGCTGAGCGACCACGCGCCGGCAGGGTCTCACCGTCCTAGGGGCAGGCCGCCGCGCGGTAGGTCTGGTCCTTGCGAACCGTGTTGTCGGGCACGCCGCAGAAGCGGGCGCTCCGCTCGCGCTTGCCGTCGTCGTTGTCGAGGAGGAAGCCGCCCGCATCGATGGGCTTCGCCGGGTCCGGAACCGCGACCTCGAAATGGACGTGCGCCAGCATGGCGCAGCCCACGGCGCCCTCGTCGCCCAGATAGTCGCCCGCCTTCACCCGGTCGCCGACCTTCAGGTGCGCCTTGCCGGTCACCGTGTTGGCGGCGATGTGCGAGTAGTTGGTCCATTCGCCGTTCGGGTGGGCGATCCAGACATAGTTGTTGTGGCAGTCCTTTGCGGCACGGCCGGACTGCTGCTCGTCGTATTTGTCCTGGATCGCCGCGATCGTCCCGTCGGCGGCGGCGACGACGCGATAGGGCGTGTGGCCCTCGACGCCGTAGAGGTCGATGCGTCCGCGCGGGCGGTGGCTCTCGAAGTCGTCGAAGACCTTGATCGCGGCGCCGTCGGCGAAGGGCAGGCGGTACTGCCCCAAGCTCGGCTGAACGCCCGCGGCGGCCGCGAGAAACGCAAGAACGATCATGTCGGCGACAAGGTCCCTTCCATCGGCGCTCGGCGGAACCGAGTCTGAGGCCAGCATAGGCGCCGGCGCGGCTGGCGTCATACCCGCCGCGGACGTCGGGGCGGTCGTTCAGATCGATTCCGCGACTCCGGGCGTTTAAGCCGCGCACCCAGCATCCCAACGACCCAGGAGGCCCAGATGGTCGAAGACCCCCGCGACGTGGCTCAGGCGTTCCAAGCCGTCTGGAACGCGCACGACATGGCCGCGCTCGGCGGCCTGTTCCATCCCGACGCGACCTTCGTGAACCGCTTCGGACACTTTGTGCGCGGTGTCGACGAGATCGTCGCCCTGCACCGCCCGATCCACGAGACGATCTATCGGGACTCAACCCTCGAGAACGAGATCATCGACGTCGCCTTGATCGCCGACGGCGTGGCGGTCGTGCACTTCTGGAGCCGGCTGACCGTCGGTCCCGCCCATCCCGCGGGGCCTCACGCGGTCGACACGCTCATCCTCGCCGTGACCACCCTTCGAGACGCGGCCTGGCGCATCCAGGCCCTCGAGAACGTGACCCTCACCGATCCGCGCTCCGGGCAGACCGTCATGCGGGGTGAAGCCTAGGCTCGCAGGTCAAAGGAGGAATGGCTGGGGAACTAGGACTCGAACCTAGAATGACGGTACCAAAAACCGCAGTGTTACCATTACACCATTCCCCAGCAGGAATGGACGCGAGGGGTCCCCTCGCGGAGGCGTGGAGATAGCGCACGCGCCCCTAGGATGCAACGCCTGCAAACAGCCGATGGAAAGAGGGCCGAAGGCCGCCTTGCCCCCCTCAGGACCCTACTCTATAAGGCGCGCTCCAAAGTCGGAGTGTGGCTCAGTCTGGTAGAGCACTGCGTTCGGGACGCAGGGGTCGCAGGTTCAAATCCTGCCACTCCGACCATTCATTCCCGCCCCTGTTGAAATCGGCCCTTCGGGCCCCGCGTGGCGGGTCTCTAGGCGCGTCTGGCCGCCTGGGCCGGGGCGCCGGCCGCCAGGGTCGCTTCGATGCCGGCCACCAGGCTGTCCGGGGTGATCGGCTTGGCGATGTGATGGTCGGCGCCGGCCGCCGCCCCAGCGCGCAGGTGCTCGTCCATGGCGTTGGCGGTCAGCATGGCGATGGGGGTCGCCGGCGCGCCGGCCTGGGCCTCGCGCGCGCGGATGGCGCGGGTGGCGGTCAGGCCGTCCATCACCGGCATCTGCATGTCCATCAGGATCAGGTCGAAGGCGCCGGCCTCGAACTGCGCCACGGCCTGGGCGCCGTCGTCCACGATGGTCAGGTCGACGCCCAGCGGCTCCAGGATCAGCTGGACGACCCGCTGGTTGGTCGGATGGTCCTCGGCCAGCAGGATGCGCAGCGGCCGGCCCTCGCCCATGATGCGGTCGATCTCGCTCTCGCCGGCGGCCTCGGCGGCCTGGCCGGGCGCGGCCTCGGCGGCCAGCCGGATCAACGGGATGCGCACGGTGAAGACGCTGCCGCGGCCCAGCTCGGAGGTCGCGCCGATGTCCCCGCCCATCAGCTCGGTCAGGGTGCGGCAGATCGCCAGCCCCAGGCCCGAGCCGCCGAACCGCCGGGTGATCGAGCCGTCGGCCTGGGTGAAGCGCGAGAACAGCCGCTGGCCCATCTCGGCGTCGAAGCCGATGCCGGTGTCGGTGACGGCGATCTGCAAGGTGGACGCGCCCTCCGAGGAGTCGACCACGTCGACCTGGACGCCGACCTCACCGGCCTCGGTGAACTTGATGGCGTTGGCGCAGAGGTTGGAGAGGATCTGCTGCAGGCGCACGGCGTCGCCCTGGAAGGCCCCTTCGGCGCCCTCACCGTAGCCCACGTGGAAATCCAGCCCCTTGTCGTCGGCGCGGGCGCGCATCAGCTCGACGGCGCACTCGACCTCGCGGCGCAGGTCGAAGGGGGCCATCTGCAGCTGGAAGTCGCCCGCCTCGATCTTGGCCTGATCGAGGATGTCGGTCAGCAGGCGGTCGAGCACCTGGCCGGAGGACTGCACCAGCCCCACCATCTCGCGCTGCGGCGCGGTCAGCTCGGTGCGCGACAGGGCGCCGGCGATGCCGATCACCCCGTTGAGCGGCGTGCGGATCTCGTGGCTCATGTTGGCGACGAAGGTCGACTTGGCCTGGTTGGCGCTCTCGGCCAGGTCGCGGGCGGCCTCGAGCTGATGCTCCAGCGCCTTGCGGGACGAGATGTCCATGGTGGTGCCGATCAGCCGCCAGGGCGCCCCATCCGGCCGCCAGGCGACCACTCGGCCGCGGGTCAGCACCCACTTGTAGCTGCCGTCCTTGCAGCGCATCCGCAGCTCGGCCTCGGTGTGCGGCGTCTCGCCCCGGAAGTGGGCGGCGTAGATCTCCTGCAGGCGCGCGGCGTCGTCGGGATGGATGAACTCGCGCCAGTCCTTGATCGGCAGGGCGGCCTCGTCGGCGTCATAGCCCAGCATGGTCATCCAGGTGGGGCTGGCGCTGGAGGCCTGGGTGACCAGGTCGATCTCGAACAGGCCGTCGCCGGAGGCCTCGATGGCGATGGCGAGCTTGCGCTCAGTGTCGACCAGGGCGATCTGGCGGTCCGCCAGGCGCTTCAGCACCGCGCGGTGGTCCAGCGAAAAGCGCCCGGCCGCGATCAGGCCCGCCAGGATCAGGGCGCTGGCGATGGGCGCGGCAAGGCCCACGCCGAACGCGACCCACGGCGCGGCCAGGGCCACAGCGACGCCCGGCGCCAGCGAGGCCCACAACAGCCGCCGATTGGCGCCGAAGTAGATGAAATTGTTCATGAAGGCGCCGGCCAGCCAGGTCGCCCCGATGGTCATGCCGAGCGGCGATCCCTTGGCCAGGGCCATGAACGCCAGCGTGTGGTAGACGCAGGCCCCGAGGAAATTGAGCACCGAGTAGGCGTTCGTCGCCGCGTGCGGGGAGAGCCTGGCGACCGCCGCGTCGATGACCCGGCTGGAGGCCAGTTCCCAGACCACCACGACCGCTATCCAGGCGGCCATGGCCTGCCACGACAGGGTGGTGAGCGAGACCACGGCGTAGATCGCCGCGAAGCCGATGCGGGTCGGCAGGCTGCCGCGGCCCAGTTCGCGTGAGGTTTCGACGTCGACAACGCCGGTCGCCGGGTCGCTCATCAGATGCGCCTCGGCAATGGCTTGCGTGACATGGACGGTCCCCCGACGTCTTATCGCCGAGAGCCTAGCCCCTAAGGCCGAACGTTCGATTAAAGCGCTGTTATGCCAATTCGCCGCAGCCGGCGGCGCCGGATCGGGGCGGCGGCCGCCCTGCTGAACCCTGGCCTTTGCGCCGCTCGGATAGTGTGCGAGACGCGGGGAACATGGTCTCATGGCGAAGACCGTTCGCAGGGCGTCCGATACCGCAGATGAAGCAGTTCCTGATCACCGCGGCCGGGGTCTTCGCGGGCCTGGTCATCTTCATGATCGGCGTGCCGTTCGTGCTGATCTCGATGGCCGCCGCCGCGGCGGGCCCGCCGCCGGTGCCGGCGCGCGCGGTGCTGGAACTCGACCTGCGCGGCGCGCTCTCCGACCAGTCGCCGCAGAACGCGCTGGCGGCCTTCACCGGCAAGGGCCACTCGGCCATGTCGATCCTCGAAGGCCTGCGGCGCGCGGAGAAGGACGACCGCATCAAGGGTGTGCTCGTGCGCCTGCCCGAGCAGGGGCTGGAGCCCGGCCTGGCCGACGAATTACGCTTGGGGATCAAACACTTCCGGACTTCCGGCAAGCCGGTGATCGCCCACAGCCAGGGGCTCTATCCGGCCGGTTTCGTCACCGCCACCTACATGCTGGGCGCGGCCTCCGACGAGCTGTGGATGCAGCCCGGCGCGTCGTTCCAGGTGACCGGCCTCGCCAACGAGGACCTGTTCTTCAAGCGGGCCTTCGACAAGTTCGGCGTCAAGGCCGAGTACGAGCAGCGCTACGAGTACAAGAACGCGGTCAATGGCTACCTGTTCGACGACTACACCCCGGCCCACCGCGCGGCGGAGCTGAGCTGGCTGGGCTCGATCTACGCCACCGACATCGCGACCGCGGCCACCGACCGCAAGCTCGACGCCGCGGTGCTGAAGACCACCCTGGAGGCCGGCCCCTATCTGGCCGACGAGGCGCTGGACAAGCATCTGATCGACCATGTGGGCCAGGTGCGCGAGGCGCAGCAGGCCCTGCTGAAGCGGGCCGGCGATGGCTCCGAGCTGGTGGATTTCGAGGACTACGCCCACGGCCGCACCCCCACGCAGCGCGGCGCGGGCCCCGCCATCGCGGTGATCGAGGCCGAGGGCGACATCGTCGACGGCAAGGACCAAGGCGGCAGCCCGTTCCGCGGCGGCTCGTCGATCTATGCCGACGACACGGCCGACGCCTTCTACGACGCCATCAAGGCCAAGGACGTGAAGGCCATCGTGCTGCGGTTGAACTCGCCCGGCGGCTCCGACACCGCCTCGGAGGAGATCCTGGCCTCGATCCGCGCGGCCAAGGCGGCCGGCAAGCCGGTCGTGGTCTCCATGGGCACCTACGGCGCCTCAGGCGGCTACTGGGTCTCCTCGGAAGCCTCGGCCATCGTCGCCGAGCCCTCGACCCTGACCGGCTCGATCGGGGTGTTCGGGGGCAAGTTCGCGCTGGGCCCGGCGCTCGCCAAGTACGGCGTCGACGTGCGCCACCTCGGCGTCGGCAGCCCCTATGCCGCGGCGTTCGGCATGGGCGAGCCGTTCACCCCCGACCAGCGCGCGGCCTTCGCCCACTGGATGGACCGCATCTACGACAACTTCGTCGCGCGGGTCGCCGAGGGGCGCAAGCTGCCGGTGGAGAAGGTGCGCGAGATCGCCAAGGGCCACGTCTGGACCGGCGTGCAGGCCAAGGAGCTGGGCCTGGTCGACCAGATCGGCGGCTTCTATGACGCCGTCGACAAGGCCAAGGCGCTGGCCAACATCAAGGGCGAGGCGCGGCTGAAGCGCATGTCGCCGTCCGGCTCGCCGTTCGAGGCGCTGCAGAAGATGATGGGCGTCTCGGCGTCGTCGGCGCGGACGCTGGCGGCGGCGGCCTGGGTGTTCGGCGATCCGCGCGCCCAGTCGATCCTGGACGACCTGGCCCAGGAACGCCTGCGCAGCCAGGGCGCCATGGTGCTGGCGCCGACCAAGATCCACTAGAGCCGGGATCGGTCAGCGAACGAGGTGGCGCTCGCCCGGCAAGGCCGGCGTGAAGACCACCTGCTTGCGGCCGAAGTCCAGCGTCACGTCGTGGAAGTGGCGCAGCACGTCGACGCCGATCAGGATCGCCGGCCGGTCTGAGAGCTTCCACAAGTCGAAGATGTGCAGGTCGGCGAAGATGCCCAGCACCTGGTAGACCGCCATGCCGCCCAGCCTGACCGTCGGCAGGACCGCGAACTCGCCCGTGGCGGTCTGGCCGGTGGCGCTGATCAGCGGCACGGGGGCCAGGCGCACGCCGAAGTCGGGGATCGCGCGGACGACGGCTTCGCGGAGCGCGCGGTTGCCCACGGTCACCTGCGAGCCGGAGTCCAGGAAGGCGTTGACGTTGATGTCGCCCACCTGGGCGTCGAGGATCACCAGCTGGCCGTAGCGGTAGGCGGCGCTGACGTGGATCGGATCCACGTGGCTGGGGATGCGCGAGTTGGCGTCGCGGCCGATCTCGGTCCCGGCGCCGGAGTTGGCGATCTCGAAGCGGTTCTGGGCGAAGTTCAGGTTCATCAGCCGCCCGTGCAGCATGTCGACGCCCAGCAGGCCGTCAGCCCCGAGCCGCGCGCGCGGCAGCACCGGCAGGACCAGGCCGGACGACGCCACGTCGCCCACCGCCAGGCGCCGGACGGCGGCCAGGTCGGAGAGCTCGGCGCCGGCGATGCCGTGGACGTCAGCCTGGCCGGCGGAGGGCAGACCGCAGGCCGCGGCCACCTCGGTCGCCACGACAGAGCGGTTGGCTCCGGTGTCGACCACGAAGCCGAAGGGGCCCTTGCCGTTGATGTAGACCGGCACGACCATCCGCTTGGCTTCGTCGAAGGCGGTCTCCAGCTTGGCGCCCAGGTCCGGCGGCGCGGTGGGTGTGGGCTGGGTGTCGAGCAGGTTGATCGAGACCAGGTGGCGCGCGCGCGGCGAGACGCAGGCGCTCAGCAACCCTGATGACAACAAGGCTGGCGCAAGCGCCGCGGCCAGGCCGCGCCTGGACCATCCCTCCCCTGAACGCATCGCGATTCCTCGGCGCGAGGATGCGCGCCATTTTTTGATTCTTGGGGCGAGCTTGCCGCGCATCCTCCGTCAGCGGAAGGCGTCTGCGACAGAACGCCTAATCCGCGGGGTAACCGAACCGATCGACCCAGGGCTTGAGCGTCGGCATGACGCCGGCCATCTGGCGGGCGTAGCGGCGCCAGGCTCCCATGCCCTCGGACGAGAGACCCCGGGCGAGCTGGGCGCCGGAGGGCGTGGCGATGCCGCGGTCCTGGATGCGGCCGGCGAAGCCGCGCATGGCCTCGGTCCATTCCAGGCCCAGGAAGGCGCAGACCTCTTGCGCGACCGCATCGAACGCTTCGACCAGGCGCTCGTGGCGGACCACCAGATGGTCGAGGGGCAGAGGGCCGCCCAGCCGTTCGCCGAGCTGCATGCCGGCGTCGTAGAAGTCCGCCGCGCCCTCGAGCGTGAGCAGCTGGTACATGGGCCCGTTCATGGCGAAGCGGCGGCGGAAGCAGCTCAGCACCACGTCGCGGGGGTCGCGCTGGGCGAACAGCACCTTGGCTTCCGGGAACAGCTTGGCGATCACCGGCAGGCGGAAGGTGGACAGCGGGTGCTTGTCCACGAACACCTTTCCCGCGACCTGCGCGCCCTCGCCGGCGACACGCTGCCAATAGGCGGCGCGCAGGCGGGTGATCTCGGACTGCGGGGCGTCGGTGAGGCCGGCGAGCTGGCCCGGCGTGCGGCCATAGGCCTGCATGGCCTCATAGAGGGTGTCGCGCTCCTCCAAGGCCTCGACGTCGGGATGGCTGGCCAGCACCTGTTCCAGCAGGGTGGTGCCGGAGCGCGGGAAGCCCATCAGGAACACGTGGCTGGTGGCGCCGCCGCCGGCCGCCGCGCTGACCGGCGGCTGCGGGCCCTGCGCCCAGGCGCCGGCCGGCATGCGATCGACCAGGTCGAGCGTCTCGCGGGCGTAGTCCAGCGCGCTCTGCCGCACGCCGAAGCGGTGGTGGTAGGCGGCCTTCAGCGCCGCATTGCAGGCGGAATAGGCCGCGAAGGCCTCGGGGACGCG
>JACXTT010004479.1_pt1 | contig 20737 bp, 11 predicted proteins | sample 9270951 | NCBI WGS metagenome assembly JACXTT01 (sample SAMN15532306, study PRJNA645909) | rock metagenome | isolation source: weathered quartz diorite | place: Puerto Rico | collected 2017-06-21
TGACGGCAGGGACCGACTTGCGCGTCTACGGTGCAGGTAACCTGGGCGGCGATACGATCACCTTGACGGCGACCAACGGTAACATGACTTTGGGCGGCACCAACGACATCAGCGCCAGCAATGCCGGTTGGACAACCAAGAAAGATGTCACGCTGAGCGCACCATCGGGCACCATCAGCATGCTCAACGGGAACTACGTCAAAGGCGATGCGGTGTACATGACGGCGGGCACCGGCATTAATGGCGCCACGTCGACCAGCGATTTGCTGATCAAGGCGGCCAAGCTGGGCGCGCGCAATAACACCAGCGGCGGTATGTATATCGCCAACTCCAATTCCGACCTGGAAGTCGTCACACTGCCAAGCGATTCTTACGCCCTGTACCAGGCAAGCGGTGCATTGAGCGTCAAGAACCTGACAAACAATACCTTGACGGTCAGCGGCGTTGTCGCCAATAACAATGGCAACCTGGTGCTCCAGGCGGGCGGCAATATCGTGCTGGGTTCCTCGGCGACGACGGGGGCCAATGGCACGGTGGCCATGACGTCGAACTTTGGCGGCGTTACGGTAGGTGCGCCGGTAAGCGCCAATACGGGCACCAATACCCTGACGGCCAACAATGGCGCCATCGCTGTCAACGCCAACTTGCTGGCGGCGAATGCGGACCTGAGCGTGTCTGGACAGTCCATCACCGTGGGTGCATCGGGTACGCCAACCCTGAGCGCCGGCACCGGCAATATCTACCTGACGGCAAGTGGAGCCAACGGCATCACCACCAATTCGGGCAGCAGCATTACGGCCAGCAGTGCGCTGGTCAATAACCTGGCCAATAAGATTGAGCTGCGCGGCGACAAGCTGGTGCTGGGCGGCACCGTAACGGCAGGGCAGGCGACCAATGTGGAACTGCATCCGTTCACGAATACTGTCAATGTCACGGTCGGCGCCAATGCGGACGACCTGGCGTTTGGCCTGACCGATACGGAACTGAACCGTGTCACCACGGCGACCGGGCGTGTCATGGTGGAGAGCAACGCGGCCTTGACCGTCAATGGCGCGCTGAACCAGACCAGCTCTTTGGGTGGATTGCAGTTGTCCACCTTCGGCACCGATACGCTGACCGTCAATTCGAACAGCGCATTGACGGCGAAAAACTACCTGAGCCTGTATTCAACGGCAGGCATGACCGTCAATTCAGCGGTGACGTCGGACGGCCAGTTGATCATGCAGTCGAAGAGCATGGACCTGGGTGCCACGGCCACGGCAGCGACCACGATGACGGTCGGCTCGTCCGGCGGGACCATCGACTTGGGCAGTACGGGCAGCAGCACCAGCATTTTGCAACTGTCTGACACGGAACTGAAAAAGCTGGTGACGCCAAGTCTTTTCATCAATGGCAATGGTAGCTATGACGTCACCGTGTCGGCGGCGATCGAGCCGACCGGCGTCACGGGAATTCTGTCCATTTACAGTGGTGGTGCACTGTCGGTCGGTGCCAGTGGCAGCATTACCCACACGCCAACAAGCTCTTCCTTGTTCCTGAATGCCACCAGTGGGTTGTTGACCAATAACGGCAGCATCAACGGCCGTTCCGTCTACCTGACGGCGCAGAATTTTTCAGCGGGCAACGGCAGCGCCATTTCAGGCACGACGGAGGTGCAGTTTGGCACGAACGCCAGCAATATCAACCTGACCAGTGCCACCAAGACCAATGTGTCGACGATACTGGAGTTGTCACCGACCGACCTGAATACGGTCACTTCGCCGGTCCTGCGCATCGGTAGTTTCAATGCTACGCCGGTGATCAATGTCAATTCCGCTTTCTCGAATGCGACGAGCAGCGGACTGCAAAACGTGAATGCCTTCCAGATCTATTCGGGCAGCAATATCAATGTCAATGCGGCACTGACGACGGCATTCCCACTGACACTGAATTCCCAGTCCACCTTGTCGCTCAACAACGGCGCCGTGCTGGCATCGGGCGGCGGTAACGTGATACTGACGGGGTCTGCGGGCCTGAACATGGCGGGCGGTAGCTCGGTGTCGACCAGCAATGGCTTCCTGGCCCTGAATGCGTTTACTGCTGGCAGCGCCATCACGATGGCCAGCGGCAGCAGCATCAATAGCGGCACCAATGGATTGTCGCTCAATGCCGACAGCATGAGCCTGGCCGGTTCGATCACCACCAGCGGCAATGGCTATGCCTCGTTCTACCCGGTGACCTCCGGCACCAGCGTCGTTGTCGGTCCAACTGCCGCAGATACGTCTGGTGTGCTGGGACTCAGTACGGCGAAACTGCAGACGGTGACGACGGGTAGTGCGGGCACCCTGTATGTTGGTAATACGAACGGCAACATCAATGTCAATGGTGCGCTGTCCCTGCCTGCGTTGGTGGGCAATTTGCAGCTGCAGTCGAGCAATGGCAACGTCACGGTCAATTCGGGCGCCAGCATTAGTATTCCCACCAACCTGATACTCGGCGGCAATGGCACGACCTCCATCAATGGCAATCTCACCGCCAATATCGTTTCTCTCTCAGGAAACAAGATAGACCTGGCCGCGGGCACGATTACCGGAAGTTCCAGTGTCAACATCAATAACAACAGCGGTATTGCCGTCGATATTGGTGCGCTCGACGACAAAGATGCACCCTTGGGCCTGTCGGCAGCCGAACTGAACCGCATCAGTTCCCCGCGCTTGAATATTACGGCATCCAATGCAACGATGACGGTCACGGCACCGCTGGCCCTCACTGGTGCGCCTTACCTGAATTTGTTCTCCAATCAAGGCCTGACGGTCAATACTGGCTCCGATATCAGCACTTCAGGCCAGCTGAACATGACGTCTTCAACTGGCATGCTGGAAGTCAATGCCAACCTGACCAGCCCGATCCTTCAGCTCTCTGGCGCCAAGATGAACCTTGCCGCGGGCGCCTATATCGCGAGCAGCAACGTCAACCTCAACACGAGTTCTGGCACGCCCATGCAAATTGGCGTGACTGGCGATACGGCCAGCGCGGTGGCGCTGTCAAGCGCTGAGCTCAATCGCTTTTCAACGCCGGCGCTGTTCATCAACTCATTCGGCGCCGACTTGACCGTCAGCGGCACCACGACGCTGCTGTCGACCGCTGGTTCGACCAACGTCAACCTGAGCGCGGGCCAGAACCTGGTTGTCAATACTGGTGCCAGCTTCACGACGCTTAACCAGCTTAACTTGTTCGCTTCCAGTGGCGACTCGATGATCACCAATGGCGGTGCACTCAGTGGCAAGACGGTCTTCCTCGGCGCCCACAAAATGGCGCTGGAAGGCGGCACGGTGACGGCGACGGGCACAACCTTGGGCAGCGACTACATCTTCATTACCGGTTCGACCTCGCCAATGAGCCTGGGTACTGGCTCGACCAACACGACGTCAAACCTGCTCGAACTGTCGAGCGCGGAGTTGAATACCTTGACGGCGCGCTCCCTGTTCCTCGGTACCAGCAATACGTCGAACAACAATGTCCCGACGCCCAGCCTGATCCTGGCGTCTGACTTGTCCAGCAGCAGCGGTGGGGCATTTGCCAACATCAGCAATACAGTGGGGATGGCAGCCTCGGCAATGGTGCTGAATCATGGCATTTCGGCCAAGACGCCGTTGAACCTGACCGCCATCAATTCCATGGACTTCGGCGCCACTGGGATAGTCTCGACCAGCTCCGGATTCTTGAACGCCAACGTGACGGCAACCGGCGGCACCTTCACCATGGCGTCGGGCAGCCAGTTAAGCGGCCCCGACGGGATTACGGTCCGCTCTGACCATATGGACCTGAACGGTTCCATTGTTTCGACGGGCACCAATTTCAATACGAGCAACCCGCGCGTGGTGCTGCGCCCGAATACCGATACATACGATATTGTTGTTGGTAATGGCGCGACCGATGCGACGGGCGTTCTGGGCCTGACGACGGCTGAACTGGCCACCGTCTCGAGCAGCCTGCCCACTAGCAATGCAATCAATGTATATACCCAAAGCGGAAACATTACCGTTAGTGGCGCATTGGACCTGACGACACCAGGTAAATTGGTCAACGCAGGCCTTGGCTTGCAAGCGGCGACGGGAAATGTGACTGTACCGGCCAACACGTCGATCACGGCGCCGCGCATGGTCCTGCAAGCGAACGGCACGCTGGAGGTCAATTCTGACCTGACCGCGACAAATGGGTTATTGGCGCTTGGCGGTAACCACATCAATTTGGCAGGGGGGCAATATACGGGCAGCCAAGTGACGTTGTTCTCTTACAGCAAAGATCTCAATATCGGCAGCGCCACCGATGCCAGCACGACGGCAGCAGAGGTGTCCGCTGCTGAGATCGCAAGGATCACGGCGCCGGTCTTGGTCTTCAATGCCAGCACGGGCGCGGTGAACGTGACCGACCTGCTGGCGCCCAGCGCGGGCGCGAACACCATTTCCTTGCAAGGAACCAATGGCGTCAGTATTGCAAGCGGCATGGGCATCTCGACACCCGGCTTCCTTAACGTCTACGCGGGCAGCCGCGATGGTACGGTCAATAATGCCTTGATCACCAATGCTGGTACCTTGAGCGGCAGCAGAATCGAGCTCGATGCCGCCAAGATGGCCTTACAAGGTGGCACCGTGACCGGCACGACCAGCGTTGGCATGTATTCATCGAATGGCGCAGTCCCGATCCGGCTGGGGACAGTCGACAATACGAATTCCCGTTCCGGTACGCTGGAATTGTCGAATGCCGAATTAAACACCATCACCACGCCGATGCTGTGGGTGGGTACGACCAGTTCGGGCAATATCATTGTTGAATCGGGCATGAGTAGCGCCAGCGGAGGCGCCCTGGCCAATGTGTCGTCAACGCTCAAGCTGAGTACCGGCAGCACCATCAGCCAATCCAGCGGCGCTGCCATTGCCATGGCAGGCCGCAACCTGGCGACGGAATCGGCCGGTACAACGACCTTGGCTGAGGCGGGCAATGCCTTCAGCGGCCTGGCCAGCAAAACCAATGGCGCCACGCTGACGATCGTCGATTCGGTGCCGTTCGCCGTCACCAATATCACGATCCCGGAAGGCACGGCCAGCGGCATTTCGACCAACAATGGCAACGTTAGCCTGACCCTGGCAGGTGGCAGCTCGGCCGAACTGGGTATCTTTGCGGCGATCAAGGCAGGCACGGGTACGGTGAACTTGACGTCCTCCGGTTCAATCTACGGCGGCACCAATGGCGAAACCAATGTCGCTCAGCTCATTCGCAACGCCGCCCAGTCGGCGCAGAACATCGTGGGCAGTACGGCCGACATTTACGCCTCAGTGGCCAGCCTGACAGGATCGGGCACCTCGCCGCGCAGCACCATTGGCGCCATCGACGGCGTCAATGGCCTGCGTACTTCCGTGACGCGGCTGGCCTCGCTGTCCGCTCCAGCAGGGGGCATTCGTATCGCCAGCCAGACCGCATTGACCCTTGGTGATGCCACCGCCATCGGAAACACGGCCGTCAATGCCGGCGGCACGGTGCTGATTTCGACGCCAAGCGCGCAGTCCCTGACCCTGAATGGCAATGTCCAGGCAACGGGCAATGTGACCCTCACCTCAGGCTCCGCATTCTCGGCGTCAAGTGGCAATACCATCACCTTCAATGGTAGCGTCACGTCGACGGCCGGTACGGTAACCGTCAACGGCAATAGCGTGGCTGGCAGCCAGGCCCCGACCTCCAGCACCGCGACCCTCGGCTTGACGAACTTGCCGACCACGCCTGCGGGCGGTAGCGGCAGCGGTGGCACTGGTACGGGCAGCACGACACCACCCACGCTGGCCCAGTGTATTGCCTCGCCAACCTTGAGCGGATGCACCGCGGTCCTGCCTTCCGCAGCGACCTGCGCCAGTGCACCTAACACGGCAGGTTGCTCGGTTGTGATGCCGTCGATTGACACTTGCATTATCACGCCAGCGACGTTTGGTTGCTCCAACGTGCTGCCTTCGCTGGCCGTTTGCACGGTCACCCCAACGGCGCAGGGCTGCTCGGCCGTGCTGCCTAGCCTGGCCACGTGCTCGGCGTCGCCAACGACGACTGGTTGCTCGGTTGTGCTGCCGGACCTGGGGCAGTGCACGGCCGCTCCGACAACTTCGGGGTGCTCGGCTGTGCTGCCAAGCTTCTCCGCCTGCCTAGCTTCGCCAAGCACCGCTGGTTGTTCTGCGGTGCTGCCAAGCCTGTCGTCCTGCGTTGCTTCGCCGACGACGTCGGGCTGCTCCGCCGTGCTGCCTAGTATTACAGCGTGTATTGCCAATCCGACTGCGACCGGTTGCAGCGTGGTATTGCCAACCCTGGCCCAATGCACGGCATCGCCTACCTTGCTCGGTTGCTCGGTAACCATACCTACTCTGGCAACTTGCATCAGCGCCCCAACGACGGCCGGTTGCAGCGGCGTGCTGCCTTCACTGGCAAGCTGCACGGCTGCTCCAACGACGCCGGGTTGCTCGGTTGTGCTGCCCACGCTGAGCGCCTGTATCGCCGCGCCGAGCACCTCGGGCTGCTCGGCGATCCTGCCTTCGCTGGCCACTTGCACGGCGGCTCCGACGACAACCGGATGCTCGGCAGTGCTGCCGACCTTGGCTTCCTGCATTGCGGCACCAACGACGGCCGGTTGTGCATCGATCCTGCCAACGGTGGCCCAGTGCCTGAGCGCGCCGACGACGACGGGCTGTTCGGCCGTCCTGCCTAGTTTGACAGCGTGTATCGCCGCGCCAACGACAGCCGGCTGCTCGGCTGTGCTGCCGAGCGTGGAGGCATGCGCGGCTGCCCCAACCACGCCGGGCTGCGCCGCCGTATTGCCGACCTTAGCGATTTGCATTGCGGCACCTTCCACGACCGGTTGCAGCTCTATCCTGCCTAGTTTGACTGCCTGCTCCGCAGCACCGACGACGCCAGGTTGCTCGGCCGTGCTGCCAACCCTGGCCACCTGCACGACAGCGCCTACGACGCCAGGCTGCTCGGCCATCCTGCCGACCTTGGCATCTTGCCTGGCAACGCCAACTGCGGCTGGCTGCTCGGCCGTGCTGCCTAGTGTGACCGCCTGTGCCGCTGCGCCAACAACGCCGGGTTGCTCGGCTGTATTGCCTACCTTGACCGCTTGCACGGCAGCACCGACCACGGCTGGCTGCTCGGCGGTGTTACCTAGCGTGACGGCGTGCGCCGCCGCACCGACAACACCGGGATGCTCAGCCGTATTGCCGACCCTGGCAGCTTGCACGGCGGCGCCGACGACGGCAGGCTGCTCCGCCGTGCTGCCTACGGTGGCAGCTTGCGCCGCTGCACCCACGACGCCAGGTTGTTCGGCTGTGTTGCCTACATTGGCGGCCTGCACCGCAGCGCCAACGACGGCAGGCTGCTCTGCCATATTGCCAAGCGTGGCTGCTTGCGCTGCCGCACCGACGACACCGGGTTGCTCGGCTGTGTTGCCAACCCTGTCCGCCTGTACGGCTGCGCCAACGACGCCAGGCTGCTCCGCCGTATTGCCTAGTGTGGCTATCTGCGTGGCCGCACCGACGACGCCAGGTTGCTCGGCCGTATTGCCGACCCTGGCCGCCTGTACGGCAGCGCCAACGACGGCAGGCTGCTCGGCCGTATTGCCAAGCGTGGCAGCCTGCGCTGCAGCACCGACAACGCCAGGTTGTTCCGCCGTGCTGCCGACCTTGGCGGCTTGCACGACCGCGCCAAACACGCCCGGTTGTTCGGCCATCTTGCCAAGCGTGGCATTGTGCACGTCGGCGCCGTCAACGGCCGGTTGCTCCGCGGTCTTGCCAAGCTTGGCTGTCTGCACCAGCGCACCGGGTACGGCGGGTTGCAGTGCTATCCTGCCAACCCTCGGTACCTGCACGGCCTCGCCGGACACGGCTGGCTGCTCGGCAGTGTTGCCTTCCCTGGCGACCTGCGCCGCTAATCCACAGGCGACGGGCTGCGCTGCCGTGCTGCCATCGTTCGCAACGTGCGTCAGCACCCCAAGCGCAGCCGGTTGCTCGGCCGTCTTGCCTAGCCTGGGCACGTGTACCTCTGCGCCGACGACGACGGGCTGCTCGGCCGTGCTGCCGTCGTTGGACCAGTGCACAGCCTCGCCGACCCTGGCTGGTTGCTCGGCAGTCCTGCCACCGGTCAATATCTGCCTGTCCAACCCATCGGCGGCAGGTTGCGCGACGGTGCTGCCACCGTCGACGAGCCAATCGACGGAACCGGTCGCCCAAGCCATCAACAACACCGTCAATATCATCAATACGGTGACCGCGACGGTGACAGCCCCAACGCTGCCCACATTTGTACAAACGACGACCAAGGTGACGCCACCACCGGCACCGGCACCAACAACGTCCGGCAGCAGCACGCCAACGACGAGTACCGGCACGCCAACGACGAGTACGCCATCGAGCTCCACTACCTCGTCGCCGTCGACGTCGACACCGGCATCGAGCTCATCGAGCAATTCGTCCAGCAATAGCGGTGGCGGTGCAGGCGGAGGTTCGTCGAGCTCCAGCAGTTCATCGAGCTCCTCGAGTTCATCCAGTTCGTCCAGCTCGTCCAGCTCGAGCTCATCGTCAAGTTCGTCGTCCAGCAGCAGTAGTGCGGCTGGTCCGAGCACCCCAGCAGATACGCCAGCGGCCGATAAGAAAGAGGAACCGAAGAAAGAGGAACCGAAGGAAGAGAAAAAGGAAGAAAAGAAAGAAGAGAAGAAGGAAGAGAAAGCTGCTGAAAAATCTGAGGCCAAGAATGAACCACCACCACCCAAGACGTTCTGCAATTAAGCTGTTGCTGACGGCCACGCTGCTGGCCTGCCTGGCGGTCGGCAACGCTGCTTTCGCTGCCCAAGTGGCGGCGACGGTGACGCGCTTGTCCGGCCCCCTGATGGCCAAGAAAGCCAATGGAGCCGTCAAGATCCTCTCCCTCAAATCAGAGGTGGAGGAGGGCGACACCCTGGTGACCGAGAAGAACACCTATGCGCAGATCAAGTTCATCGACAACAGCGAGGTAACGCTCAAGCCGGGCACGACCTTTAAGATTGAGAATTTTGCGTTTGACGACGGCAAGCCGGACGGCGACAGCGCCACGCTCAGCCTGGTCAAGGGCGGTCTGCGTTCCGTCACGGGCCTGCTGGGCAAGCGCAATAAGGAAAAGTTTGCCTTGAAGACGCCGACGGCGACCATTGGTATTCGCGGCACCACCTTTATTGCCGACTATGTTGCACCACCAGAAGGCACCGAACTGGCTGGCATGATGCTCGATTACCAGCTGGCCAGTACCGCGGCTTTGGGTGAAGTTATGCCCATCAAGCCGCTACAACTGGCCCAGAATACGGGTCCGGGACTCAATGCTGGCGCGACGCCGAGTGGCTTATCGCCAGGCTTGTACGTCAGCGTCATTGATGGCGCGATCAACCTGACCAACAAGGGGGGTACCCAGAACTTCAACGCTGGCCAGTTTGGCTATACGGCCAGCAGCACCAAGGCACCTGTTGTCGTGCCGGCCAATCCTGGCCTGAAGTTCACGCCGCCACCGACCTTCTCGTCGAACAGCGCCTCGGCCAACAAGAACACCACGGCCGCCAAAGCGGTGGACTGTGAAGTTCGATAAGGACACGGACTGGTGAAAAAAAACCCCGCGCTGGCGGGGTTTTTTTTGGTCAATGAAGACAAGGCAGTACTACAGCACCTCGCTGGCATGGTCGGCCAGGCGCGAGCGTTCGCCCCGTGCCAAGGTCACATGGCCGCTATGCGACCAGCCCTTGAAGCGGTCAACCACATAGGTCAGGCCCGACGAACCTTCGGTCAGGTAAGGCGTGTCGATCTGCGCGATATTGCCCAGGCAAAGGATCTTGGTGCCCGGGCCGGCACGCGTGACGAGGGTCTTGATCTGCTTCGGCGTCAAGTTCTGTGCTTCGTCGATGATCAGGAACTTGTTGACGAAGGTACGGCCGCGCATGAAGTTGAGCGACTTGATCTTGATGCGCGAGCGGATCAGGTCTTGCGTTGCCGCACGGCCCCACTCACCGCCATCCGAATCGGACTTGTTGAGCACTTCGAGGTTGTCGTCAAAGGCGCCCATCCATGGCGACATCTTCTCTTCCTCCGTACCGGGCAGGAAGCCGATGTCTTCACCGACGGGCACCGTCACGCGGGTGACGATGATCTCGTTGTACAGCTTGGTCTCAAGCACTTGCGCCAGGCCTGCAGCGAGCGCCAGCAGGGTCTTGCCGGTACCGGCCTGGCCCAGCAGGGTGATGAAGTCGCATTCCGGATTCATCAGCAGGTTTAGCGCGAAGTTCTGCTCGCGGTTGCGCGCCGTCACGCCCCAGACGTTGTTCTTGCTGTGGCTAAAGTCGCGCAGGGTTTGCAGCACGGCTGTTTTGCCGTTGATCTGCTTGACCTGGCCGTAGAAGGACGCTTCGCCATTCTTCGGTTCCAGGTAGACGAACTGGTTGACCAGCAGGGTAGGAATGGTCGGGCCCGTCACGCGGTAGTAAGTCGCCGAGGTGCCGTGCTTGTTTTCCTGCCAGGACTCGAGGTCCTTGCTGTTCTTTTCCCAGAAATCGTCCGGCAGCTGGACAATGCCCGAATACAGCAAGTCGGTGTCTTCCAGCACATGGTCGTTGAAATAGTCTTCCGCTGGCAAGCCCAATGCGCGCGCCTTGATGCGCATATTGATGTCTTTCGACACCAGCACGATGGCACGGCCCGGTTGCTCGCGCTCCAGGTTGCGCACCACGCCGAGGATCTGGTTGTCCGCTTTGCCTTGCGGCAGGCCTTCCGGCAGTACCGGGCCCGCTTGCAATTTGGTCTGGAAGAACAGGCGGCCCTTGGCATCCTTGTTGCCCAATTTGCTGAGGGGAATGCCGTCTTCGATGGCGCCATCTTCCGAGCCACCGACGAGGGCGTCGAGCGTGCGCGATACCTGGCGGGCGTTGCGTGCCACTTCGGACATGCCTTTCTTGTGGTCGTCCAATTCCTCTAGCGTCATCATTGGCAGGTAGACGTCGTGCTCCTCAAAGCGGAACAGCGACGACGGGTCGTGCATCAGCACATTGGTGTCGAGCACGAACATCTTGGTGACGCCGGACTTGTCGGCCTTGCGGCTGGTCGACGACTTGACCGGCACTTCCACGGCCTTGTGCTTGGCTGGGTGGGCGCCTTCGAGGTCATGCTGCTTTTCCTTGCCACGGCCAGGAGCGGGTTTGCTGGGTTTGGGCGCTGGGCCCTTGGCTTTAACCGGTGCCGGTTTCGGAACGGCTTTCAGGGTGACCGGTTTGAGTGGGGTGACTGCAGGTGTGGCGGCCTTGGTTTTGGCGACTGCAGTGGCTTTGCCCGCTTTCGGATAATCTTTTGCCAGTAGCAGGGCGGCTGGCTTGCTGGGGAGTTTTGGCAGAGGCATCAGGATCTCAATCTAAAAAGAGAAACCGGGGACCGAAATGACACCGGGGCCAGATCTGGCAAGAGGACAGTAGTGCCCTGTTGCCGGAGCTGGCCCCGGTAGATGTCCTCGGATTCGTCGAGTGCGGTGGTTGGTGAGACTCAAAATTAAGCTGATTCAAACAAACTAACAACGGTTGATCAACGTGGAGCCAGAACCATTACTTCTTTGGCTGGCCCTTCACAACTTCCAGCACTTCGTCCGCGTGATTAGCTACCTTCACGCCTCTCCATTCTTTCACCAATCGGTTAGCGCCGTCAATGATAAATGTGCTGCGTTCGATGCCGCGGACCTGTTTGCCATACATATTCTTCATTTTCATGACGCCAAACTGTTGGCACAGCGCCTCATCCGGGTCGGAAATGAGCTCGAAAGGCAGGCCCAGCTTGTCCTTGAAGTTCTCATGCGAGCGCAGCGAGTCGCGGCTGATGCCGTAAACCTCGGCGCCGGCCTTCTTGAATGTGTCATGCAGGTCGCGGAAAGCCATACTTTCAGTGGTGCAACCGGGCGTATTGTCCTTGGGGTAGAAGTACAGCACGGTGTACTTGGCCTTGCGGCCGGACAACTGGAACGTCTGCTCGCCCGTCATCGGGGCAGAGAAATCGGCGATGGTGGTGCTGTCAGTCACTTGTTTTCCTTGTTAAGGATTGGACATCAAGGATGGATGATCAGTTCGCCCGAACGGCCGGGCAGTTCGCCCCAGGTCACCGGCAAGTCCGGCAGGTCCTGGTCTTTAATCTTCTGATAATAATCCGCCATGGAAGCGAGGCGGTAGCCCTGGGCCTTCCAGCCGCTGAGCAGCTGTTCAAAGATGGGGGCAAGTTTCTGGCCTTCAAGTTCCGCATGCAGGGTGTAGACGTGGTCGCGCGTGGCGCCCTCGGTCAGGCTGAGGATGTGGGCGGCAATATTGCTTGTCGTGATGACTTTGCCGCCAATTTCGCGGCCCAGCAGTTCGTCCAGGGTCGGCAGCGTCGTCGGCATCTGGATGCAGCGCATGCCGGACAGGCGGTGGGGGCCGGCCTGCGGGTCGGCCAAGGCGCCGTTCGGTGCCAGCCGGGCACGGCCGTCGGACGCGTAGGCATAGCCTGCCGTGTCGTGTTCGGCAAAGGCGTGCACATTCATTTGCCAGCCGGCGGCGCCATGGGTCAGCGGCGCACTGCCGTAGACCTGCGTGAAGCGCTGGTAGGCCTTGCGCATCATGCGCTGGGTCCAGGTGGCGTCGTGGCTGCGCACATTGTCTTGCCACAGCACATGGTCCCAAGTGTGGATGCCGCATTCAAAACCGGCGTCGCGCACGGCGCGCAGTTCCTCTTCGCATTCCTTGCCGATGTCCGGCGCGGGCAGCAGGGTGCCATACATCAGGGTTTTCAAGCCGTAATGTTCGACCACCGAAGTGCGGGAAACTTTGCTGAAAAAGCCGGGGCGGAAGGCGCGGCGCAGGGCCCAACCCGTGTGGTCGGGGCCGAGGGAAAACAGGAAGGTCGCCTGGGCGCCGTGCTGGGACAGCATGCGCACCAGGTTGCCGACACCTTCACGCGTGCCGCGGTAGGTGTCAACGTCGATCTTGAGCGTCAGAAGAGGGGCTTGCGGGTTGGTCAAACTCAATTCCTTCATCAGCATCCTTGCTGTCGCCCCGAGCATGCGGGGCCGACGGCAACGGTGCTTCTTAGTCCATCAGGGCTTTGGCGTCAGCGACTTGGCTGCGGTAAGCGTCAAAGATATTCTTCAGCGCGTCGGCCATGGTCGTCGTTGGTGCCCAGCCCAGTTCTTCGCAGGTGTTGGTGATCTTAGGTACGCGGTTCTGCACGTCCTGGTAGCCGGCGCCGTAGTAGGCACCCGAGGTCGTTTCCACGATCTTGACCTGTTTGGCGCCGTCGGCGTACTCAGGGTACTGGGCGGCCAGGGTGATCATCATATTGGCCAGGTCGCGGATCGAGTGATTATTGCTTGGGTTGCCGATGTTGTAGATCTTGCCCGACGCTTTGCCGTCCTTGTTGGCGATGATGCGCACCAGCGCGTCAATGCCGTCGTCGATATAGGTGAAGGCGCGCTTCTGGTGGCCGCCGTCAACCAGCGAAATGTTTTCGCCGCGGACGATGTGGCCGAAGAACTGGGTCACCACGCGCGAAGAACCTTCTTTTGGCGTGTGGATCGAGTCCAGGCCAGCGCCGATCCAGTTGAACGGACGGAACAGGGTGAAGTTCAGGCCTTCCATGCCATAGCCCCAGATCACACGGTCCATCAGCTGCTTGGCGCAGGAGTAGATCCAGCGTGGCTTGTTGATCGGGCCGCAGATCAGTTCCGAGGTTTCCGGGTCGAACTCGTCGTCGTGGCACATGCCATACACTTCCGAGGTCGACGGGAACACCAGGTGCTTGCCATATTTGTGGGCCGAACGCACCATCGGCAGGTTGGCTTCAAAGTCCAGCTCAAACACTTTCAGCGGCGCCTTGACGTAGGTCGACGGCGTGGCGATGGCCACCAGCGGCAGGATCACATCGCACTTCTTGATGTGGTACTCGACCCATTCCTTATTGATCGTGATGTCGCCTTCGAAGTAGTGCATGCGCGACTTGTAGGCTTCGTTGTCGAGCAGGTCCTTGATGCGGTCCGACATCATGTCCATGCCGTACACATGCCAGTCGGTCGTTTCCAGGATGCGCTTGGACAGGTGGTGGCCAATGAAACCATTGACGCCAAGGATGAGGACTTTTTTCATGGATTGCTCTCTTTTAAGTAATCGTTAGGCACCGGCCGCTTAGGCCAGGCTTTTTTGCAGCTGTGCAGGCGTGACCGGTACGCCATCGGCCAGCAGGGAAGAAATTGCCAGCATGCGGCCATCGCCGCACACACCAAAGATGTGATTATCCACTACTGCCAAGCCTTGTTGCAAACTTGAAGGAGTATTGCTGTTTTGCAATCTTGCTCTTTCAATCACGTAGACTTGGCCCTTCACCTCAGTAAAGGCGCCGGGATAGGGCGGTGCAACGGCCCGGTGCAGGTTGTAGACCTGCTGGGCGGGCTGGGACCAGTCGATGCGGCCGTCTTCGGGCTTGCGGCCGCCAAAATAGCCGCCCTTGGTCAAATCATTGTGGAGGCGGGGCGCCGTGCCGGCCAGCAAGGCGGGCAGGACCTGCCAAAGGGTTTGCTCGGCGGCCACGGTGACCTTGCCAAATACTTCGTGCGCCGTATCGTCCGGCAGGATGGGCACGGCCGTTTGGGCCACGATGGCGCCCGCGTCCGGCTTGACCGTCATTTCGTGCAGGGTTGCACCCGTCTGGGTGGCGCCATGCAGCACCGCCCAGTTGGTGGGCGCCCGACCGCGGTATTCGGGCAGCAGCGAACCATGCATATTAAAGGCTGGTGCGACTTCCAGAATGCTGGCAGGCAACATGTGGCGGTAGTAGAAGCTGAACATCATGTCCGGCTTGCAGGCTGCTATCTGGGCCAGCAGTTCCGGCGACTTCGCGTCCGGCGGCGTGACGTAGGGAATGCCGTTGGCTTCGCAGACCGAAATAACGGACTCGAACCAGATATTCTCTTGGGCGCTGTCCTGGTGGGTAACGACGAGGGCCACCTCTACGCCTGCGGCCAGCAAGACCTTCAGGCAGCGTACGCCCACATTGTGGTAGCCAAATACGACGACGCGCTTAGCCATCAGCGCGACACCAGGCGTTTTTCGATATCGTCTGCCTCGAAGTTTTCCGGATCGCCCGGCTTGCGCTCGAGGATGGTCTGCACCACATAGCGGGGACGGGCGCGCACTTGCTGGAAGATGCGGCCAACGTATTCGCCCAGCAGGCCAATGCCAAACAGCACCATTCCCAGGAAGAAGAACATGATGGCAAACAGCGTGAACACACCTTCCGCCTCGGCGCCGAGGAAGAAGCGGCGCACCAGCAGCAGCATTACCAGCATGCCTGACAGGATGGACATCAGCATGCCGATCATCGAAAAGATCTGCAGCGGCACCAGCGAGAAGCCGGTAACGAGGTCGAAGTTCAAACGGATCAGGCTGTAGAGCGAGTACTTCGATTCACCGGCCGCGCGCTCTTCGTGCTCGACGATGATCTCGGTCGGCTTGCGGGCAAAGGTGTAGGCCAGCGCAGGCACGAAGGTGTTGACTTCCGCGCACTGGTTGACCAGGTCGACCACATTGCGGCCATAGGCGCGCAGCATATTGCCCTGGTCGGTGATCTTGATGTTGGTGATGCCTTCGCGCAGTCGGTTCATCATTTTGGAGGCAACCGTGCGCCATGCCGAGTCCTGGCGCTTGCGACGGATCGAGCCCACGTAGTCGTAGCCTTCACGCATTTTGGCGACCAGGTTGCCGATTTCTTCAGGCGGGTTTTGCAGGTCGGCGTCCAGCGTGATCATGATCTGGCCGCGCGTGGCATTAAAGCCGGCGAGGATGGCCATGTGCTGGCCGTAGTTGCCGTTGAACAGAACCACGCGGGTGACATCTGGGCGCAGGCGGAATTGCTCGGCCAAGATGGAAACGGAACGATCGCGGCTGCCGTCGTTGACGAAGACGATTTCGTAGGACATGCCAAGCTTGTCCAGCGCCGGATACAGGCGCGCAAACAGGTTGGCCAGGCCAGCCTCTTCGTTGTAGATCGGGATAACGATCGACAGTTCTGGCGTTGCAGGATGCAGTGTCGTCATGCTGGTCCTTTATTTTGCCAACACGGCTTTGACAGCAGCCACGGCGCGTTCGACGTCTTGCAGCGTCATTGCGTAGAACATTGGCAGGGTTACCGTCAGGCGGCCAATCTTTTCCGACACGGGGAACATGCCTTCCTTAAAGCCACGCTCGCGGTACATCTTAAACAGGTGGATCGGGGCGTAGTGGTAGCCGGTGCCGACATTGTGTTCCTGCTGCAGGCGCGTCATGAAGGTGGCGCGGGTGCCAGGCCCGTTGTCGGGCAAGATAATCTGGAACAGGTGCCAGTTACTCGTGCCAAAGGCTTGCTGCGGCAGTTGCGCGCCCGTCTGTGCTTCAAAGTCCAGGCCGAAGCACTTGAAGTAATGCTCGGCCAGTTTGGCGCGGTGGGCGTTGACGGCGTCGAGGGTCTTCATCTGGCCCAGGCCGATGGCAGCCGTGATGTCCGTCATATTGTATTTGCCACCCAGCACATCGACTTCAATGCCGTCGACGCCGCTGCGGGTCACACCTTGCAGTCGGTATTTTTCGGCCAGCTTGGCTTCTTCGGCATTGTTCAGCACGAGGCAGCCGCCTTCGCCCGTTGTCAGGTTCTTGTTGGCCTGGAAGCTGAAGGACACGAAATCGCCGAAGGCGCCGATGCGCTTGCCTTTCCACATCGAACCCATGGCCTGTGCTGCATCTTCAACGATGCGCAGCTTGTGCTTTTCTGCAATCGCGTACAGGCGGTCCATGTCGACAGGCAGGCCCGACAGGTAGACGGGGATGATGGCCTTGGTACGGGGCGTGATGGCTGCTTCCACCTTGTCCAGGTCGATATTGCGGGTGATCGGGTCGATGTCGGCGAACACGGGCGTTGCGCCCACTTCGAGGATGACATTGGCCGTCGCTACCCAGGAAATCGGGGTGGTAATGACTTCGTCGCCCGGGCCGATGCCGGCGATGCGCAGGGCGATTTCCATCGTGCAGGTGCCGGAATTGAAGGTGCGCACAGGGCGGCCACCGAAGTATTCCGACAGTTGCGCTTCAAAGGCCTGGACTTTGGGGCCGCTGGTGATCCAGCCGGAGCGCAGCACATCGCCTACCGAAGCGATGGTTTCTTCGTCGATGGTCGGGCGGGAAAAGGGCAGGAAAGGCAGTGTCATTTTTATACTCTTTTTTGCAATTCGTTATTTTAGCGTAGGGTGGGTACTCTGTGCCCACGCTTTGCTGACGTGGGCGCCATGGTGGGCACGGAGTGCCCACCCTACGTTGAAGCGGCCTTGCATACCCATTAGGTGCGGGCCAGCAAGGCTACGCCGAGGATGATGATGGCAAGGGCCACCATGCGCTGCACCGAAATGATTTCACCGAGGAACATCCACGCCAGGATGGCCGTCACCACGTAACCCAGCGACAGCATCGGGTAGGCCATCGTCACGTCGGCGCGCGACAGGCCGATGACCCACACCACCAGCGACACGGCGTAACAGGACAGGCCGGCGAGGATGGGCAAGCTGGTCGCCAATTTCATGCCAGTAGCAAACCAGTTCTCGCTGGTGAGGTGGATGGCGCCGACGGCATTGGTGCCCGCTTTCAGGAAAAGCTGGGCAAAGGCGTTCAGGATGACGCCGCTGATAATGAAGGCAAAGGTCGACAGGTTCATATTATTTGTTCGCAATCACGATTCGACGGGCATCTTTGGCGATGACACGCATGGGCACGCCTTGGGCGGAGAGTTTGTCGAAGATGTCGTTACGGATAAAGGCGATGTCGTGCAAGCCTTTGGCGGCATGGTCGCGCCATACGGCGACCCAGGCATCCACGGTCGGGATTGACAGCTCTGGTTGCTGTTGCAGGCCGAAGGTGAATTCGTCCCAGTAGTCCACCAGCGTGACCGTGCGCCGCATATAGAAGGTCATCGACTGCTCATAGGTACCGACGCCGTAGATGGTGGAATTGGGATTCAATTCAGCCTGGATGGCTGGCAGCATGTGGACGCCAGCGCGCTCTTTGCCGTAAGGCTCAAAGCCGGCGAGGATCAGTTCGGTGGACAGGAAGCCGGCAATGGCCAGGCTGATCGCCATCAGGTCGCGCCGCATGTGGCGCGCGTGCAGCAGGGCAAAACCGCCGCCCACTAGCGCAACAAAACCACCCGCTAGCACCCATGGCTGCATAGCAATCAGCAGCACGTCTTCACCGGGATGGTGTGCGAACTTGGGCATATATGCAACCGCAGCAATCAGGGCAAGGCCTACCGCGGACATGATGGCGGCGGCGAACATTCGGCTGCTGCGGCTGCCATCTTCGAGGTAGATGGCGATGAGCAGCGCAATAGAGGGGAAGATCGGCAGGATGTAACCGGGCAGCTTGGAGCTGGATTTCGAGAAGAAGGCAAAGATGAATACCGTCCAGATCAGCAGCATCAGGCGAGGGCGGAATTTGCCCGCTTCCTTCTTGCTTGCCTGCCAAAGGCTCTGCGCCAGGATTCCCAACCAAGGAACAATACCAACGGCGAGAATCAGGAAGAAGTAATACCAGGGGCCTTCACGGTGGTGGGTCTTGAGCAGGAAGCGCTCAAAGTGTTCGTGGATAAAGAAGAAATGCGGCTGTTCTGGATTACGCATTGCCACCAGGATGAACCACGGTGCAGCGATGGCGAAGAACAGCAAAAGGCCTTTGCCAAGATGCAGGCGTGCAATCAGCTTCCAATCCCGCGTGATCACCGTATAAAGGAACAGTACGGCGCCGGGCAGGACGATACCGATCAATCCCTTGGCCAGCATTGCCAGCGCCATGCCGGCCCAGCAGACCAGCATCCAGTTGCGTCGCTCCGTCCCAGTTGCCTCGTCGCGTTGGGCGATCAGCAGGGCGCACAGGGCCACTGTCATCATGCCCGACAGGCTCATGTCGAGCGAATCGACCTGGCCGCTGCCGACCCAGTAGAACGAAGACCCCAGCACCAGCGCTGCATAGAAACCGACGCGCTGGTTAAAGACCTTGGAACCGGCGTAAGCAGTCATGAAAATGCCCAGCAAGCCACACAAGCCCGTCCACAGGCGCGCTTGCCACTCGCCGATGCCAAACGCGGCAAAGGACAGGGCGTTCATCCAGGTTTGCAGGGGCGGCTTTTCGAAATACTTAATGCCATTGAGGCGGGTGGTGATCCAGTCGCCGGTGAGGAACATTTCGCGCGCCATTTCGGCGTAGCGGCCTTCGTCGGGCGGCACCAAGGTGCGGATGCCCAGCGCATACAGCCAGATCAGGACAAAAATGCCCGCCAGCGTCCAGATAAAGGCCTTGGATTTGTGCAGTTCATTCATCCCGGCTTACCCCGTTTTGCCGGGTTGGCCGGCGTCCAGGATCAGGGCCAGGGTGACCTTGCGGCCTTCACCCATCAAAATGTTGTAAGTTCGGCAAGCTGCCTTATTGTCCATGCATTCCACGCCCACGCGGCGGGCGGCGAGCGCAGCCGTCAGGCGAGGGTGGGCAAAACGCTGGCGCTCGCCCGTGCCGACAATGACCACGTCCGGCACGTCTTGCTCGATTAGGGCAAAATGTTCTTCGGTCAGCTCGTCAAAAGTTGCCACAGGCCAAGGTCGCGCTGCCACTTCCGGCATCAGCAGCAGGGAGTAATCGTAGCGTTTGGCATTGATTTCGACCCCGCTGTCGTCGTAGCCGGTGACGGTCTGGTACTGTTGGTTATTGCTGGCGTGAAGCTTCATGGCTTTTCGGGGCGTTTTACTAGGGCGTTTGAGGGCGCTAGCATGCCATAAACAGCACAAAAGAGCGAACTGGCCGTATTAGAGGCTGGCTCCGGTTGATTAAATGAAGTCTATTCGGCAGAATGGGTATTTTTCGCACTGCAACATATTAGGAACAGATTTTGCGCCCGATTCAAAAATCCAATAAGTTAGACGACGTCTGCTACGAGATCCGCGGCCCTGCTTTGGAAAAGTCCAAGCAGATGGAAGAAGAAGGCCACAAAATCATCAAGCTCAATATCGGCAACCTGGCCGTATTCGGTTTTGACCCGCCGGATGAGATCGTGCACGACATGATCGTCAATATGCACGGCGCGGCGGGTTACACAGATTCCAAAGGCATGTTTGCCCCGCGCAAGGCCGTCATGCATTACACGCAAGGCAAGCATATTGCCGGCGTGGGTATAGAAGACATTTACCTGGGCAATGGCGCTTCCGAACTGATCGTCATGGCCATGCAGGGCCTGCTCAATAATGGCGACGAAGTGCTGGTGCCGGCGCCGGACTACCCGCTGTGGACGGCCGCCGTGAGCCTGTCGGGCGGCAACCCAGTCCATTACGTGTGCGATGAGCAAGCTGGCTGGATGCCGGATATTGCCGATATGCGCCGCAAGATCACGCCCAATACCAAGGCCATCGTCGTCATTAACCCCAACAACCCGACGGGTGCGCTCTACCCGCGCGAAGTGCTGCTGGAGATCATTGAACTGGCGCGCCAGCACCAACTGATCATCTACGCCGACGAAATCTACGACAAAACCCTGTACGACGGCGAAATCCACGAATCGATCGCCTCGCTGGCCGACGACGTGCTGTTTGTGACCCTGAACGGCCTGTCCAAGAATTACCGTTCCTGCGGCTACCGTGCCGGCTGGAT
>JACXTT010004480.1_pt1 | contig 20733 bp, 20 predicted proteins | sample 9270951 | NCBI WGS metagenome assembly JACXTT01 (sample SAMN15532306, study PRJNA645909) | rock metagenome | isolation source: weathered quartz diorite | place: Puerto Rico | collected 2017-06-21
TTGCGCGCCGCTGGCCAAGTGGGCTCGTCGCTGCAGGCCAATGTGGTGCTGACCACAACGGCCGAAGACCACGCCTTGCTGTCCAGCCTGGGGGATGACCTGAAGTTTGTGTTCATCACGTCGGCCATTGCACTCGCCTCGGGTGATGCACTGTCTGCCGTTGTGAGCACTTCCAGCGCCACCAAGTGCGAGCGCTGCTGGCACTACCGCGAAGACGTGGGCAGCGATGCCGCCCACCCAACGCTGTGCGGCCGTTGCACCAGCAACTTGTATGGCGCGGGCGAAGCCCGGGTGTTCGCATAATGGCGCGCGCAAACAGTGGCGCAGGCGGCAGTGGTGCCAGCCTTTGGCAGTGGCTGGGTCTGGCCTTTATCGTGGTATTGGCCGACCAGTTCACCAAGGTGTTGATCACTGGCTATTTTCAGTTGGGCCAGAGCCAAACCGTCACCAGCTTCTTCAACATCGTAAGGGCACACAACACCGGCATGGCGTTTTCGCTGTTTCAGGATGCGTCTGGCTGGCAGCGCTGGTTCTTTACTGTTGTGGGATTGGTAGCGGTTGGCGTGATTCTGTGGATGCTGAAAACGCACCCCAACCAGAAGCTGTTTTGCTTTGCCATGGCCTTCATCATGGGCGGTGCGGTGGGCAATGTCATTGACCGCGTGTGGCATGGCTACGTGGTGGACTTTCTGGACTTCCACTGGTCGTGGTTGGCACCGCTGTTTTTTGCGGGACATTTTCCGGCGTTCAATGTGGCGGACAGTGCAATTACGGTGGGTGCCATTTGCCTGATCCTGGACGAATTGCTTCGGGTTCGGAAGAGCTAATTCGTTTTTGTGCGTTTCTGGCGTGGCACCTCGCGGTGCCCGCCAAGCCCAGCGCACGGAACCCTCAGCGCTTCATTGCGCCGGCCCTTTCGCTGCGCTACAGGGCTGCCTTGTGGTGCTCGCCAGCCAGGGCAACGCCGCAAACTCGCTTCGCTCAAACACGCGGCGTTGGCGCTTACGCGCAACCCTGACTGACTGCGCTCCTCGGCGGCGCAAAGGCGCGCTGAGTGCTCCGTGCGCTGGGCTTGGCGGGCGGGGTACGGGGTTGGAGCACAATGAACACTTGCCGGAGGAGTCAAAAATGGCGCCGCTTTCATACCGCATTTTTTCGACACCTTTTTAGGCAGTACGCAATGAATTTGACTCAGAACGACGACCGCTTTGACGAACTTCAGCTTTACCTCATCAAGGTGATGGTTCAGACTATTCGCGATGAGTTACGTAGTGCAGGAATAGCTGACGAAAATAAGCTCCACCTTGCAACCGGAAATCTGGCATTCGCGCTTGCATGCATTATCGATGGCAGCCGTGAAATGGAATTAAATGGCACGCCAGTCATTCCCTGCCTGGGCTTTGCGACCGACCGTGAATATAGCGACATGGTTGTCACCGAAGCCGGATCATGGATGCATGAATATGCTTTGAGCATGGTGGACGAAGTATTTGAAGAAGAGTGATTTTCGGCATTTTGGTTTCGTCGTCCCCGCCCATAAGACCTTGCGTGGGGGTTTCCAGTTGACAGCCAGCACGGAGACAAATGACTGCAACCGTGAGATTCATAAGTTAGAACACAATGAAAACTGTCCGTGAGCGTGTTTGGGTTTTTATCACCCTAGTTGTTTTGGCTTTGGGCATAGTCGCCGTCTTCACTGGTCAAATCATGAATGACACGGGTTGGGGGGCACTCTGGTATCTCGCTGTCATGGCAATGGCCTTTCCGCTTGGGGCGATATTTTTGTATATTTCATCGGCATTGCTGGGCTTCATCGAGATAGCGTTTCTCGGCACCGACACATACTTCGCGCCATTGGCGCAAGTGTGCTTTGCATGGAGTTCAGCTTTTGCGGGCGGTCTTGTACAACGTGCTCTCATTGATCGATGGCGTAGCCACAGGGCGTCAAAGAGCCCGGACAATACTTAACATGCTGATGAACGAGATGTCTTCGTGGCGTTTTCCAGCTCGGCGAGCAGAGTTGCATGTCGACTACGCAGTGTACGTTCGCAAATTGCAAGCGAAGGCCATACTGCATGTCGGTGATCCAATAGAGTGGCCGCGAATGGACTGCGAAGGAGCAGAGAACCGCGGCCGCTATCGTCAAGCCGATTGACAAAAATTAGCCGTCGCCCAGGGGACTCAATATGCGTGCGCATCTAATCAGTTTCGCAATCTGTATCTTCCCCATCATTGGGAACGCGGGATATTCAGCGTTCAAACTAGTTGACTACTCGAATTGCAATCTGTACACGTTCACGGGTGACTATGGCGTGACAAGCAATCAATATTTTTCGACTTCTGTGGTCAATGGCCAGGAACTCTCATGGGTTGAAGCGCAGCGCGCTAGGCTTCATGCGTCTGCGGCTTTTGATGCATATGAGCTGCAAGAGCATCAACGGGGAAAGAACGACATCATTGCAAATGCAGAGCTCGTTTTGTGCGCTCACAGCGGCAACAGAATTCATTGCCTGACGCCACCGACCATTCCTCTACCGAAACTTAGTTGTCGTCTAGACCAAGGGCGATGCGATGGAGCTAGCCCGATTGAAAAAAGATTTGCCATGTTCTCGATGGACACCACCGAATATGAAACAGGTGGAGGGCCCGACCTAAATCCAGCATTTGATAGGGCAAGAAGGTAGCTGCGCCGCGGTTGCAAAGGGTTGCCTCCCAAGTAAACCCATGTGCGCAAAGGGCCGCCGCCGCGCCTTTGTGCCGCTGAGGAGCGCAGCCGGGCAGGGTTACGCGCTTACGTGCCGGCAGACGCACAGTGAGATCACTGGCGCTGCACGGTTGCTTCTTGATTCAGCGTCGCAGCCAATCTTCCCGGCTCACCGCATGGGTAGCCAACATGACACCATACCAGGTCTCAAGCCCCCGGTATCGCATGCCCAGCCCATCCATCACGCGCGCGGAAGCGGCGTTGTCCGGATCGCGCACGGCGATAAGCTCCGCCGCCGCAAGGCTGTCGAAGCAGAATGCGGCCATGCTCTGCGCGGCCTCGCTGGCAAGCCCCTGGCGCCAAAAGTCAGGATGCAAGCGCCAGCCGATTTCGAGCGGGTTGGCACGCAGGGTATTCAGGTCAGCAGGGAGTTCAGCCTGCTGGCGAGCGTACTGTATGCATCCGGCTCCTGCGACGCGCCCGCTGGCAGGTTCAATGAAAGCCCACCAGCTCGTGCCCCAAGCAGCCCAGCAACGCTCGACGCGGGCTATCGAGGCCGCAGTCTGTTCGCGTGTCTCAGGTTGCCCGGTGATATAGCGCATGACCTCAGGGATTTGGTTCATAGCGTTGAGGCCGTCGAGATGTCGCGCAGCAAATGGTTCCAGGCGCAAGCGCGCCGTATGCAAAATGGTCAAAGCTACCCCCAAAACTCGCTATCGATATATCCCGCAGTTTTGCAGGAGAACGTGAAAATTTGACACCAACACTGCAAGCCAACACGCGCTACACAGCGGATGTTCATTGTGCTCCAAATCAGCTACTCGGTTCCAGAACCATGCGCACATGCAAGCGCCTTCGCTAGCTTTGTATCGCCAAGCGCCAACCCCCTCGCAAAGCCACGGGCGGGCAGTCGCCGCAGCGCCTTTGCGCCGCTGAGGAGCGCAGGCAGTCAGGGTTGCGCGCTTGCGCGCCGGTCCCGCGCGTTTGAGCGCAGCGAGTTTGCGGGACTGCCCTGACTGACAAGCACCGCAAGGCAGCCCCGAAGCTCTCTTGCGGGGCCGGCGCAATGAAGCGGCGGCGACTGCCCGCCCGTGGCTTTGCGAGCGAGCGAAACAACGCTACAAAGTCAGAATCGTGCACCCGGTTGTTTGACGCGCCTCCAAAGCCCGGTGCGCATCCTGCACCTGCTCCAGCGCAAACCGCTGGTCAATGCGAATCTGCACCTTCCCGCTGGAAACAACAGCAAACAAGTCGTCAGCCATAGCCTGCGTGCTCTCCCGCGTAGCAATATGCGTAAACAACGTTTGCCGCGTCAAATACAACGAGCCCTTGGGGCCCAACATACCAGGTGCCATCGGCGCCACCGGCCCCGACGCATTGCCAAAACTGGCCATCAACCCAAACGGCGCCAAACAATCCAGCGACTTGTCCCACGTGTCCTTGCCCACCGAGTCATAGACCACCTTGACCCCCTTGCCCGCGGTAATCTCTTTCACCCGCGTGGCAAAGTCCTCAGTCACATAGTTGATGGCAAACTCCGCGCCGTTGGCCAAGGCCAACTCGCACTTGGAAGCAGACCCTGCGGTGCCAATCAAACGCAGACCCAGCGCGCGCGCCCACTGGCAGGCGATCAGGCCAACACCGCCAGCCGCCGCGTGAAACAGCACAAAATCGCCAGCATGCAGACCGCCCTGGGGCAGTGTCTTCTTCAGCAAATACTGCGCGGTCAATCCCTTGAGCATCATCGCAGCGCCCGTCTCGAACGAAATGGCATCGGGCAGCCTGCACACGCACTTGGCCGGCATCACCCGCAGGTCGCAATAACTGCCGGGTGGTTGGCTGGCGTAGGCAGCTCTGTCACCAACTGCCAGATGCGTTACGCCCTCGCCCACGGCCTCCACCACGCCTGACGCCTCCATACCCAACTGCAGCGGCAATGGGTTGGGGTACAAACCGCTGCGCTGGTAGACATCGATGAAGTTCAGGCCCACCGCCTTGTGGCGAATGCGGATCTCGCCCGGTCCGGGCTCGCCCACCTCGACCTGCACCAGCTTGAGTTGCTCGGGCCCACCGTGTTGATCAATACGAATGGCTCTGGACTGAAAAAGGGACATGGCAATTCTCCAAAAAAAGAACAGGCCCCGCAGGGCCGACCAACTGCATGGTGCCATGAAAAAAGACCGCTTGCACGACAGCCCTTAAAGCCATTGCTACAGTCCAGCCATGACCCACCAACGTTTGACACCCGCCGCCACACTGCTGCTGACCGTCCCGCCCATACTGTGGGCCGGCAACGCGGTGCTGGGCCGCGTGGTCAGCCCGCTGGTGTCGCCAATGACGCTGAACCTGCTGCGCTGGACCATCGCTTTTGTGCTGCTGCTGCCCCTGACCTCCCAGGTTTTGCGCCGCGGCAGCCCGCTGTGGCCGCAGTGGCGCCGCTTTGTCGTTCTGGGTATGTTGAGCACCAGTGGCTACAACGCCTTGTTGTACCTGGCGCTCAATACCTCCACGCCAATCAACGTCACGCTGGTGGGTGCCAGCACGCCGGTCTGGATGCTGCTGATCGGCCGCATTTTTTTTGGCCATGCCATTTCCTTGCGGCAAACGGCGGGGGCGGTTCTGTCGATCGCCGGCGTGGTGCTGGTACTGTGCAGGGGCCAATGGGCGCAGTTGTGGGGTCTGCACCTGGTGGCGGGCGACCTGTATATGCTGCTGGCCAGCATGGGCTGGGCCTACTACAGCTGGATGCTGGCCCACCCGACGCCAGAGTCCGCATCGCTGCGGGTAGACTGGGCCGCCTTTTTGATGGGGCAGATCGTGTTTGGGCTGGGCTGGTCGCTGCTGTTCGCGGCCGGCGAATGGGCGCTAACGGACGCGCGCCTGCAGTGGGGTTGGCCGCTGGCGGGCGCCCTTCTGTTCATTGCGCTGGGGCCGGCGATTCTGGCCTACCGGGCGTGGGGCGCCGGCGTCTCGCGCGCGGGTGCGGTAGCTGCAGGCTTTTTCATCAACCTGACGCCACTGTTCACGGCGCTGCTGTCATCGGCGTTTCTGGGCGAGGCGCCGCAGATCTTTCATGCGACAGCTTTTGTGCTGATAGTCGCGGGCATTGTGCTGTCCTCGCGCCGCTGAAAACGCAGCTTGCGCCAGCCGTCAAGGCGGGACGGGCATTGGAAACAATATGTAAAGCAGGCCGCGTCTGGATATAGCCGGTGTTTAATGAAGCATGGTGTTTGCGCGCGACTTCTGGGTCTGGCCGGTTCATCACCCGCCTCAAAGGGAAAAATGCGCCTTTGGCATGGATTCATGTGCCAAATGGATTTGACGCGCCACCCTATCAACAGGATACTAGCCGCTAGCGGCTTTGCGCAACGGGCCGTTGGACGCCCAAAAAACAACAATTAGCGAGATCACTATGCTGAATTCACAAAGTAAATGCGCGTTTGGGGTAAATGCACGCCTTGTGGCTGGCGTGCTGCTGCTGGGGCTATCCAGCGTTGCGTCGGCCGGCCCGGTGCTGGACCGCATCATGCAGACCGGGAAAATTATCATCGGTCACCGCGAATCGTCGGTTCCATTTTCTTATCTGGATGGTGACAAGCACCCCGTAGGCTACGCGGTGGATTTGTGTTTGAAGCTGACCGAGGCGGTGCGCAAAAAACTAGACATGAAGAAGCTGGATGTCGAATTCCTGCTGATCACGCCCAGCAACCGCATTCCTGCTATTGAGCAAGGCAAGGCCGACCTGGAATGCGGCTCCACCACCAACAATGCCGAACGGCGCACCAAAGTTGAATTTACCGTTCCGCATTACATTGTGGGGGCCCGCTTCCTGGTGCGCGCCGATGAAACCGCGACCGACATGGTCGGCCTGGAGGGCAAGCGCGTGGTCTCCACCAAAGGAACGACGCCACTGACTGCGATTGCCCGCGCCAACAAGGAACGCGTATTGCACATGACGCTGCAGGAAGCGCCAGAGCACGCCAAGGCGATGGAAATGGTCGAAAAAGGCGAGTCGGACGCCTTTGTCATGGACGATGTGTTGCTCTTTGGCTTGATTTCCACCCACGCCCACCCTGAGAAATTCAAGGTCATTGGCAAGTTCCTGACCATCGAACCCCTGGCCATCATGTTGCAAAAAGGGGACCCGGAGTTCAAGTCCATCCTGGACCATGAAATGAAACGCCTGATCGTGTCGCACGAGGCCTATACCATTTACGACCAATGGTTCATGAAACCCATTCCACCGCGCAACAAGTCAATGAATTTGCCCATGAACTACCTGCTGCGCGACTTCTGGAAATACCCCACCGACCAGGTGCCCGGCGTCTGAGTCCGCGCGCCGGCCCAGGCCAACGTGGCCTACATGGCCTTGAACAGGTGCACGTAAGCGCGGCTGACCGGTAGTTCCGCGCGGTGGCCCTTGATGCGCACAAACAAGCGGCTGGGGTCGTCCCGCCGGGTGCCCTCCACCAACGGAAGGTTGACCACCACCGAGCGGTGCACCTGCCAGAATTGCGCTGGATCCAACTGAGCAGCCAGCTCTGATACGGGGGTGCGAATCAGATACTCCGCGTTGGCGGTCTGTACGCAAGTATATTTTTCGTCCGACTGGAAAAACAGCACGTCCTGCACCGCCACCTGGTGCATGAAGTCACCCCGGCTGGCACGTATCCAGCGCAGATAGTCCGCCGCAGCAGCCACCGGCACAGCAGAAGCGGCGGCGGCTGGTAGCAATTTTTGCAACGCCGCCAGCAAGCGTGCGTCTTCGGTCGGTGCCGGTTCAGCCAGCGCGCGTTGCACCCGTTCCATGGTGTTTTGCAGGCGCTCCAGCTTGACGGGCTTGAGCACGTAGTCCAGTGCTGCTTGTTCGAAGGCCTGGACGGCAAAGGCGTCAAACGCCGTCACAAACACCACACGGGTAGTGCCCTCAATGCCCTGGGCGACTTCCAGGCCCGTCAGACCCGGCATTTGAATATCCAGAAAAGCCAGGTCCGGCTTCAGCGCCGCAATCCGCTCGGCAGCTTCCAGGCCGTTGCGCGCTACGGCCACGATCTGCAGGTCGGGCCAGGCGGCCAATTGGTTTTGCAGCGCGCGCGCCAGGTGGGGTTCGTCATCCGCAATCAGTACAGTCGTCATGCCCTTGCATCTTTCGTCATCCGGTAAGGCAGGCGCAGCGTAACCCGCGTGCCAGGGTTGCCAGCAAGCAACGCCAGGCTGGCATCGCTGCCGTATTTTGCTTGCAGCCTTTCCCGCAAATTGGCCAGCGCCACACCAGCACCGGGCCGGCGCGTCGTGTGGTTAAGCCCCATGCCATCGTCTACCACGTCGATCACCAGTTCGCCCTGGTGCATCCGCGCAGCAATGCGCAAGCTACCGCCATCTATTGTGGGTTCCAAACCGTGATGAATGGCGTTTTCGACCAGCGGCTGCAGCATCAGCGGCACAACCAAGGCATCACGCGCAGATGGTTCGCAGTCAATGGCGAAATGCAGCCGCTCCTCCATGCGCACCTTCATCAGGTTCAAGTAGTGTTCAACCAATTGCAGTTCCCCGCCCAGGCTGACCTGGTCCTGGCGCAGTCCCGTCAACGATGCACGCAGGTAGTCGGTAAATGTCTCCAGCATCAGCTTGGCACGGGGCGTGTCGTAATCGATCAGCGACACCACGTTGGCCAAGGTGTTGAACAAAAAGTGCGGCTCAATCTGCCCTTGCAGCAGACGCAGATGCGATTCGGCGGCACTTTTCTCGGCTTGCAGGCGCCGTGCCTGTGCACTGAACACCAGGTAAAAACCAGCCGTGATGACGACGGTGAACAGCAGACTGGCCATCATGGACTGCGGGTTGTTGAACGTCTGCCAAACCAGGTCCTGCTAGCCGGCCAATGCGACTCCCACCATCGATCCTATGAACACTCCTGCAATGGGCAGGGCGTTGAAATACAGCAGGCGCGCAACGCCGGACAGACTTTGCAAGCGCTGGAGCCCCAGGACGCGGTGCCCTATGGCAAACAGCGACCGGATGGAAAACCCTATGCAAAAAGAAATGACCAGATTCATACGAAACCAGTGCCACCAATCAGACACCGTGCCCCAACGCGCCGCGCTGTCGCTGTCCAGCGCAAACCCCAGCAGCGTAAAAAACACGGCCCAGACAACGCAGAACACCATGGTCCATACGATTTTCAGCCAGGCCGGGCCTGTTGCATGCGGGTCACTACCCAGCCATGAATTCCAGGACTGGCGCAGGATATGAAGTACAGGTTCTAAGCGCATGGTCGCAAGTGTAGGCAGTGGCGCCCTGCGCCGTGGTCGGCAGAAGACGAATCAACAGCCCAGCCGACGAATCGACGGCAGCGCGGATCTTCAGCTTGCGCGTCAATAAGTCCCGGGATAGGCCCCACCGTCGGCCAGCACATTCTGGCCATTGATGTAGCCAGCCTGCTGGCTGCACAAGAAGGCGCAGATGGCGCCAAACTCCTGCGGTGTGCCAAAACGCCGCGCCGGAATATTCTTGCGCCGGGCATCTGCCAGGTCCGCCACCGTTTGGCCGGTCTTTTGCGCATTGGCCTGCAACATGGTCTTGATGCGGTCGGTGTCAAACACACCGGGCAGCAGGTTGTTGATCGTCACCCCTTGTGCCGCCAAACCGCTGCGCGCGACACCGGCGACAAACCCGGTCAGGCCGCTGCGCGCGCCGTTGGACAGCCCCAGCACGTCGATCGGCGCCTTGACCGAGCTGGAGGTGATGTTGACGATGCGCCCAAAGCCGCGTTGCGCCATGCCGTCCACTGTGAGCTTGATGAGCTCGATCGGTGTCAGCATATTGGCGTCGACTGCCTTGATCCAGGCCTCCCGGTCCCAGTCCCGAAAATCGCCGGGCGGTGGACCACCGGCATTGGTGACCACGATGTCGAAGTCCGACCGCATGGCCAACACGGCGGCGCGTCCACTGGCCGTGGTGATGTCTTGGGCGCACCACAATACGCTGGCTGTATTTGAAGGGCCTCGCAATGCCAGCAAGTCGGCGGCCGATTGCTCCAACTGCTGCGCACCGCGCGCCACGATCAGCACATTGACACCCTCTTGCACCAGCGCCTGCGCGCAACCCAAACCCAGACCCTTGCTGGCGCCGCACACCAGCGCCCACTTGCCTGCAATACCCAAATCCATATCAACTCTCCAAAAAAAGCAAGCTACAAGCTGGTCACATCCACAAACGACTCGGACCGCGGGAACCGTCCAACCAACCAATGCCTGTCAATACTCAGGGCATTGATCACCGCCAACGGCAAGTCACTGACGGCGTCCGGTGTGGGGTTGACGATGTCGGCCAGCAAAGCTGCCAGATGGACAACACCAGCCAATGGATCAAACGGCTGGTCCGCCAAGGGGTCCACCGCGCTTTGCAGCCCCGTCACAATAGCTTCCGGGAAATTCCAATGGCGTGCCAGCACCGCAGTGACCTGGCCCTCGTCAAAACCAAAGAGCTTTTGTTCCCGCTGCCAGCGCGTCGCTGTCTGGATCGGTTGTGCCTCGATTTCTGCCAGGCTGTCTGGAGAGCGCTGGCCAATCAGCAACTCACCCAAACGCAGCATCATGCCGGCCAGCCAGGCCTGCTGTGGGTCCAGGCCGGCGCCACCGGCAAGCCATTGTGCAAACCCCGCGCACGCCATGCTGAAGCGCCAGAATGCCTTGCGGTCCAAGCCTGGCAAACTGGGAAACGCGGTGCTGATGCTGGTTGAAAGAGCCAGGGAGCGAATGCGCGACATGCCCATCAACGAGATCGCATGGTTCAGCGACAACACCTGGCGGCTCAGTCCAAATTGTGCGCTATTGGCCATGCGCAGCAGATTGGCTGTCAGCGCTGGATCCTTGGCGATGATGGCCTCGATCTGGTTGGCGCTGGCATCAGGGTCGTTCAAGCTGCGCACCAAGGAATGTGCCACCTCGGACATCACCGGCAAACGGGCCGACTCAAAAAAAGCGGTCAAAGTAGACATGAAGACTCCAAATCGGATAGCTGGGGCCTGGCATTTCTATCTGGCCCGGTGCCAGCAAGTATAGAAAGTTGGCGCAAGCGTCGCCAGCAAAACCCCTGAGGGTTACAAATTCTATGCCGACATGCAAGGCATCAGACGGCTTTGCGGCTGCATACGAATACACCGGCGATGACCAACGCCGTGCCGGCAAGCAACCAGACCGTAAACGGTTCGCCCAGCACCAGCACGCCCATCAGCATGGTGGTCATCGGGCCCACCATGCCCACCTGTGCAGCCAAGCCCGCCCCTATGCGCTCTATCGCCATCATCACCACCATGACCGGCACTACGGTGCACAGAGTGGCGTTGAGTACCGACAGCCAGATGACCTCCGGCGCCACCGCCAGGGCTGTGTTGAGCGGGCGCAACACCACATACTGCGCAATGCACAGCACGCAGGCTATCGACGTTGCCAGCCCCACCAGCCGCATGGATCCCAAGCGCTGCACCATCTCGCCGCTGTAAAACAGGTACAGCGCGTAGCTGACCGCGCTCAAAAAGACCAGCACCGCCCCCCAAGCCACATCCGCCCCCTGCAGCGTGGCTTCGTGGCCAAACACCAGCACCACACCGGCATAACTGATAGCCATGCCTGCGATTTGCATCCTGCTGATCGTGCGTCCATACAGGGCAAGGCCCAGCAGCAGAACCAGCGTGGGATTGAGGTACAAAATCAGCCGCTCAAACGAGGCGGTAATGGATTGCAGCCCCGCAAAATCGAGAAAGCTGGCCAGGTAGTAACCCGTCACCCCCAGCCAGACCACGCCCAGCAGGTCGCGGCGGCTCAACGGTGCGGGGGCTCTGTCGCGCGTACGGCGGCTGGCCCACCATGTCATGAGCAGAAAAAAGGGCAACGCAAAGAGCATGCGCAACATGATCAGGGTGACCGCGTCCACCCCATGGCGGTAGGCCAGCTTGACGATGATGGCCTTGCCACTGAAGGCAACGGCACCTGCGGTGGCCAGCAGCAGGCCCAGGGCCACAGACTTGGGCGGTGCGTGCGCTGGCTCGGCAGATTCCACGGGCATTGAATGGGACACTTCCAATCGAAAGATTTGACTTCATACGCCGTCTGACGGACGATTGTGTTGTTGCATCGGCGCTCGGTGCATGGGCCACTGTACAGGACGAGCCTGCCCATCGTGGGACTAAAATCACGCTTCCGGTGCACCCGCCCGTATGCAGACCCACAAAATTGGCAATGAACCCTGAATCTGGATCGCCGTTGGACACCGAGTTACAAAGGCTCAAACGCTGGTTGCTGCTGTTTGAAGCCTGGAGCCAATGCCAGCACAGCGCGCCAGATACACAAAGCCTGGCACAGGGCCTGTGCCAACTGCTCGTAGATCGCGCGGACTATGTGTTGGCCCAGATCAGCCTCGACATCGCGGGCCAGTCGCCAATCACTTGCCACGCTGGCACCACACCCGCACCATCCGACCTGCACCAATGCACCATCCCGATACAAAGTGGTTCGCTGCACCTGGGCAGCTTGCTTGTGCAGGCAGAGTTTGAGCCAGACACACGACCAGAAGACCATGGCTTCCTGACCCGCATGGCCAAGGATCTGGCGCATGCACTGGGTGGCATGCCTGCCGTCCAAGCGGCGCCGCAGGCACCCAGCCGGGTGCAACTGCTGGCACTGGCCATTGAGCAAAGTCCGTTTGGCATCATCGTCATGGATCTGGCTGGCAAGGTGGAGTACTGCAACCAGGGCTTTATCAATATGTCGGGTTTTACACAAACCGACATCATCGGTGTCACGCCCCATCCGTGGAATCCGGCCGAAAACACGGATGCCATCTACCGCAGCCTGCTGGCATCGCAACACATGGGCGACCGCTGGAACGGCGATGTGCAAAGTCAGCGCAAAGATGGCAGCATCTACTGGGAGCGCCAGGTGGTGTCCACATTGCGCGATGCAGATGGCAAGCACACCCACTTGATCGTCGTCAAAGAGGACATCAGCGACCGCAAGCTGCGCCGCGCCGACTACGCCCAGACCCGCCACCTGCAAGAAAAGGCCTTGGCCTCCAGCAGCAACGGCATCATGATTACCCGCAGCGACGACGATGACCACTCCATTGTCTACGTGAACCCGGCGTTTGAGCGCATCACCGGCTACCGCTCCGACGAAGTGATTGGCCTGGAGGGCCGCTTCCTGGTGCGCGACGACCTGGCCCAGCCGGACCTGGACCACATTCGCGCGGCGCTGCGCGAAAAGCGCGAAGGCCAGGCCACGCTGCGCAACTACCGCAAAGATGGCTCGCTGTTCTGGAACGAACTGCTGATTGCACCCGTGCGTGACCTGACGGGTGGTGCCACCACGCATTTTGGCAGCGTCATCAACGACGTCAGCGAACGCGTGCGCTACCAGCATGCGTTGGAGTACCAGGCCAACCACGATGGGCTGACTGGCCTGGCCAACCGCAACCTGCTCAACGACCGCATTGAGCAGGCCATTGCCTGGGCCAAGCGCAATGGCCACGTCATGGGGGTGATGCTGCTGGACCTGGACCACTTCAAACTGATCAACGACGCATCGGGCCACAGTGCTGGCGATGCCTTGCTCAAAGAAGTGGCCAACCGCCTGCGCGGCTGCGTGCGCGAGACCGACACCGTGGCCCGCCTGGGCGGCGATGAATTCGTCATCATCCTCACCGATTTGCCGCAACCCGACGATGTGGACCAGATCGCCGAGAAGATTTTGACCACACTGTCACGCCCCACCGACATTGCCGGGCGCGACGTGTTTGTCACCGCCAGCATTGGCGTTTCACTGTACCCGCGTGATGGCGACCATGGCGAGATTTTGCTGCGCTATGCCGATATGGCCATGTACCGCGTCAAGGAGCACGGCCGCAACAGCGTGCGCCAGTTCATGCCCGAGATGGGCTCCAGCGCCATCAGCCGTCTGGACATGGAGGCCGCGCTGCGCCGTGCGCTGGAGCAGCGCGAGTTTGTGCTGCACTACCAGGCCAAGATCGATCTGCAAACGCAACGCATTGTGGGCGCGGAGGCCCTGGTGCGGTGGAACCACCCGCAAATTGGCCTGGTCCATCCGATAGAGTTCATACGCTTGGCCGAAGAGACCGGCTTGATACTGCCACTGGGCGAGTGGGTGCTGACCGAGGCCTGCCGCCAGCAGGTGCAGTGGCGCCAGCAGGGCCTGGCGCCCTTGAAAATTGCAGTAAACATGTCGGCCCGCCAGTTCCGCCAGGAAGACTTGAGCGAACGCACGGCGGCCGTCTTCCAAGAAACTGGCGCTGACCCCGCGCACTTCATACTGGAATTGACCGAAAGCATGGTCATGCACGATGTAGACAGCACGCTGGCCTCGCTGCGGGCACTGAAAAAATTAGGCCTGTCACTGTCATTGGACGACTTTGGCACTGGCTACTCCAGCCTGTCGTATCTGCGGCGCTTTCCGATTGACGAGCTGAAGATTGACCGCTCCTTTGTCAACGACATCCACACCAACCCCGACGATGCCGCCATTGCCGGCGCCATTGTGGCCATGGCCAAGAGTCTGAGCCTGTTGGTCGTGGCCGAAGGCGTGGAAAACAAGGAGCAGGCCGACATGCTGGCCAACCTGGGCTGCCACCAGGTGCAGGGTTACTACTATGCGCGCCCCCTGACCGTCGCTGCCTTTGCGGAGCGCCTGATGGAACAGTACCAAACCGCGCCATGAGCAAACTGAACTGGCGCACCATGCCGCATGCCGAGTTGTCCCTGCTGCTCAAGCAAGCGGTGATGGACGCTGCGCGTGCAGTGGGTTCGGCAACCGTCTACCAGCTCACGGTAGAGGGGCGAGAAATGCTGGCCGTCTCGCTGCCCGACGGGCAGGCGTTGGTCGTTGAGGCCAGCGCGCCCCCGCCCAGGCTCAATCGACGCAAGAGTCCGGTCCATGAGCCACCCCCACACTGACACAGTGAGCGCGCCCACCGTGCTGGATGTGGAAGCATCCGGCTTCGGCCGCAACAGCTACCCCATTGAAGTCGGGTTTGTGTTGCCCAACGGCCATGCATTTTGTTCTCTGATTCGCCCAGAAGCCCATTGGACCCACTGGGACGCGCAGGCCGAGGCCACCCACCACATATCCCGGGCGCTGATACTGCAGCGTGGCCTACCGGTATCCGAGGTCGCCCGCAGCATCAATGCGCAGTTAGCCGGCCAAACGGTCTACAGCGATGGCTGGGCGCACGATTTCACATGGCTGGGTGCACTGTTTGACGCGGCTGACATGAGCCCGGCCTTCCGCCTGGAAAATCTGCGCGCGCTGTTGGACGACCGCCAGGCCGACCAATGGCACACCGTCAAGGCCTTGGTCAGCAGCGAACGCGGCGTGCAACGCCACCGGGCCAGCGCCGACGCACGGTTGCTGCAACTGACATTGCTGCGACTGCGCAGCCAAGGCTAGGTGAAATCCGCATCCAGCACGACGCGGTAGCGTGCCTTGCCCGACCGCAAATGGTCCAGCGCCTCGTTCGTGCGGCTCATGGGGAAATGCTCCACCTGCGGCGCAATGCCGTGGCGGGCGCAAAACTCCATCATCTTGGTCAGCACGGTTGGCGACGGCGTGGGCGACGCCGAGATGCTGCGCTGCCAGGACAGCAGGCCGCCGGTGCGCAGCTTCATGGCCTCGGTCACAACGCCCACCATGTGCATGCGCCCCTTGGGCGCCAGCGTGCCCAGCAGGGCATCCCACTCCAGGCTGGCACCAACCGTGACCAGCAAAAAGTCCAGGCTGCCGGCAATGGCCTTCAGGCCTTTGACGTCCACCGAGCTGACCGTGTGGTGCGCTCCCAGCAGCAAAGCCTCTTCGCGCTTGGACGCGGTCGACGTGAAGGCCGTCACCTCGCAGCCCCAGGCGCGGGCAAACTTGACGGCCAGGTGACCCAGGCCGCCGATGCCAACCACGCCCACCTTGTCGGTCGGCTTGATGCCATGGATGACAAACGGCAAAAAGGCCGTGCCACCGCCGCACATCAGGGGCCCGGCGCTGCTGGGGTCCACCCCGTCGGGAATGGGCAGGCTCCAGCTCCAGTGCGCGCGAATTTTGTCGGCAAAGCCGCCATGGCGGCCAATGATGGTGGGCTGGCGCTTGGCGCACAGGTTTTGCTCGCCACCCATGCAGAACTGGCAATGGCAGCAACTGCTGCTATGCCAGCCCACGCCCACGCGCTGGCCAATGCTGCGTCCCTTGGCCTGGTCACCAACGGCCACAATCGTGCCTATGACCTCATGGCCGGGCACCACCGGGTAGGTGGCAGGAAACCACTCGCTGTCGACCATGGCCAGATCGGAGTGGCAGACGCCGCAGTATTCGACCGCGATTTCCACATCTTCGGGCTGCAAGGCGCCAGGGTCATAGTCCAGCCGCTCCAAAGGGCCGGCCGCCTGTTGGGCGGCCCATGCACGAAACATTGCCATGGCGATAGTCTCCTTAAAATACTGCAAGAGTAGCCGCTTTTGGCGCGGGTTTCCCCTTGCCATGTAACGCCTGCGACTGGGCCAACCCGGCGCATAATGCAGCGCGCGGCAACGCATTTTCCGCCAAACACCCTGAATACGAGTACCTACCATGCATCGCGTCGCCATCAGCAGCACCGGCATTTTTACGCCACCCGAAGTTATCACCAATGAAGAATTGGTTGCCGCGTTCAACGCCTACGCCGAACTTGAAAACACCAAATACGCAGCCGAGATTGCCGCCGGCACACGCACGGCACTGACCAACTCCAGCGTGGAGTTCATCGAAAAGGCCTCCGGCATCAAGCGCCGCTATGTGTTGAACAAGTCCGGCGTGCTGGACCCGCACCGCATGCGTCCGTCTTTCAAGGCGCGTCCGGACACCGAAATTTCCTTGATGGCCGAAATTGCCGTCAAGGCCGCGCAGGACGCGCTGGCCAACGCCGGCAAGACCGCCGCCGACGTGGATGGCGTCTACTGTGCCGCCGCCAACATGCAGCGCGCCTACCCGGCCATGGGGGTGGAAATCCAGACCGCCTTGGGCATCCAAGGCTATGCCTTTGACATGAATGTGGCCTGCTCATCGGCCACCTTCGCGCTGGAACTGGCCGTCAACGCGGTGCGCAGCGGCACGGCCCGCGCCATCCTGGTCGTTAACCCAGAAATCACGTCGGCCCACCTGGCCTGGATGGACCGCGACTGCCACTTCATCTTTGGCGACGTCTGCACCGCCATTCTGGTGGAGCGGCTGGACCTGGCGCCCGCCGGTGCGTTTGAAATACTGGGCACGCGCTTGCAGACCACGTTCTCCAACGCCATTCGCAACAACGCTGGCTTCATGTCACGCGCCGAAGACCGCGATCCAGAAGACCGCGACCAGCTGTTCCGCCAAGAAGGCCGCCGCGTGTTCAAGGAAGTCTGCCCCATGGCCGCCGAACACATTGAAGGCCACCTGGCCACGCTGAGCCTGACGCCCAGCGATGTGCGCCGCTACTGGCTGCACCAGGCCAATTTGTCGATGAACCAGTTCATCACCCGCAAGCTGCTGGGCCGCGAGGCCACGCTGGACGATGCGCCGGTGATTCTGGACGAATTTGCCAACACCGCGTCGGCCGGTTCCATCATTGCGTTTCACCGCCACAAGGGCGACTTCACGCCAGGCCAGCTTGGCGTGATCTGCTCATTTGGCGCGGGTTATTCCATCGGCAGCGCTATTGTCAAGAAGACCTGAAAGTACGAGGCCGGGCACGCGCGGTAAGCGCGGCATCACCATCAATTGCAGGCTTCGGTAACCTCACGTTGCGCTGCGGTTATTTTGGCGGGCCGATCTGCGTCTTCTATGTAGTGGCGTTCGGCCTTATTGTCCAGTGTGTAGACCGGGCGGGCCATTCTCAAAACGTCCAACTGCCGCTTGGCGTACTCGCAGCGTTGTTGTTTATTGAAAGCCATCATTTCCTCGTTGGCCTTGGACTGGGATTGATTGATTTGCCGCGCGGCGGCGCTTGCCTGCGTCGTCTTTCCGGAGCCCGTTGAAGGTGGATTGGCAGCAACGGATGGCGCGGGCGTGCGCAACGGTTCGTAGAACCGGCGATCAACCGGCGTGTTCGGCCGGTCGATGTCCCAGTTGGCGCCCGGGCCGTCGTCCTTCCGTTTAAACCCCGCGTTGGCGCTGGGGCTCGCCGCAGCCGGCTTTTTGTTCAGCGTGTCAGCCTCATCGCTACAGGGGGTTCCCTGAAAAACAAAACCACCATCGGCGGTTTTGCACTTGTGTATCTGTGCAAACGCCACGCCATGAAGACCCACAAGAACCGCCGCCAGGCAAATCAATCGTGCACGCATGAAGAATTCACTCCAAAGCTTGGAACTGGTACTGTGTTTCCCTTGCGGTTTCACCAAACCTTGCAGGGCTTGGCCGACACCATCGCGTCACTGGGCTTGCAGGCAAAGGCCTTCGAGAACTCCGGCAGGTTGGCCACCACACCGTTGACCCGGTACTTGCCCGGCGAGTGCGGGTCGGTGGCAGCCTGCACCCGCAGGTCTTCGGGGCGGTTGTTCTCACAGGCCCATTGGGCAAAGCCAATGAAGAAGCGTTGCTCAGGCGTAAAACCATCGCGGCTGTCGGGTTTGACCACAGTGCTTTGTACCTTCCACGCAGCCCAGGCCAGCACCATACCGCCCAGGTCGGCCATGTCTTCACCCAGCGTCAGCTTGCTGTTGATCTTGATCTTGTCCACCACCACGTAATTGGCGTATTGGTTGACGATGCACTGTGCGCGCTCTTTGAACTTGCTGTTGTCCTGCGGCGTCCACCAGCTGGTCAAATTGCCCTTGGCATCGAATTGACGCCCCTCGTCGTCAAAGCCGTGTATCAATTCGTGGCCAATGGTGCCACCGGTATTGCCATAGCCGGGGGCATCGTCCATTTTGGGATCAAACAAAGGCGGCTGCAGTACGCCCGCCGGGAAGTTGACGTCATTCATCTGCGAGCTGTAATACGCGTTCACGGTGGGCGGAGTCATCACCCACTCGCCACGGTCCAGCGGCTTGCCAATCTTGTTCAGTGTGCGGCGCACCTCAAAGCGCGTGGCGTGCTCCACATTGCCATAAAAATCATCTCGCGCAATGGCCACGCTGCTGTAGTCACGCCAGGTATCCGGGTAGCCAATCTTGTTGACGACGGCTTTGAGTTTTTCTTCGGCCTTGTGCTTGGTGGCGGGGCTCATCCAGTCCAGTTGTTGCAGCTCATCATGCATGGCCTGCTCAATTTGCTCGGTCATCACCAAGGTGCGTTTTTTCAGTTCTGGCCCGAACGCACGTTCCACAAATTCCTGCCCCAGGGCTTCGCCGAGCTGCGCATCGACCAGGAACACGCAGCGCTTCCACCGCGGCTGCAGTTGCGGCGTGCCGCGCAGCGTCTTGCCAAAGAAGTTGAAGTCCTCGTTGACGAAAGCCTTGGACAATGCGCTGGCCTGCGCGTGCACCAGGTGCCAGCGCAAATAGGTTTTAGTGTCATCCAGGCTGGTGGTGTGCAACAGACGCGCCAATGCCTGGTAGTACTTGGGCTCCGTGACGTTGATGGCATTGTCAGCCGACAACTCTGCTGTCTTCAGGTAGACACCCCAATCAAAGCCTGGGGTCAGGGCTTGCAGCTGCTGCACCGACATCTTGTGGAACAGCTTGTACGGATCCCGTTTGTCGACCCGCGTCATCGTGGCTTGGGCCAACACCGTCTCGTTGCGCAACACCGTTTGCGCGTGGCGCTTTGCCAGGGCGGGCGTCTCGCCCAGCAGCACGAGCATCTTCACCACATGGGCCACATATTGCTGGCGCAGCTTTTTGGATGCAGCGTCCTGCTTGACGTAGTAGTCCCTGTCCGGCAGGCCCAAGCCGCCACCCGTGGCGAACGCAATGATCTGGTCCGAGCTGGAATAATCCTGGTCCGAGGTAAATCCAAAAAAAGCGCCCGAGTCAGACGTCGCCAAGTGAATCTGCGCCATCACCTTGGGCAGGTCAGCCTTGGACTGCATGCCATCAATCGCAGCCAGCAGGGCGTGCAGGGGCTGTGCGCCTCGCTTGTCGACCGCGTCCTCGTCCATGCACGCGGAAAAATAATCGGCTATCTTTTGCTGGTTGGCGGTGTTGCCGCTGGTCTTCTTCGCCAGATTGTCCAAGATGCCCCACAGGAAGCGCTGGTTGTCCTGGTACAGCTTGCCATACACACTCCAACGCGCCTGGTCGGCTGGAATGGGGTTGTTCTTGATCCAGCCGCCGCAACTGTATTGGTAGAAGTCGTTGCACGGGTTGGCCGTTGTGTCCATGGCCGACGTATCCAGGCCCGGCGTGTACGGAAATTCGCTCAAGGGCTTGTCCACTGTGCCGGGTGCAGCGCCGGTTGCAGCGGGCGCCGCGTTCTGCGCGAGCACCGCCGCACCAAACCATACAAACTGTGAAACCACGAGTGCCAGAAGCGAACGGCGCATGGTGCAAACTCCCTTTTTATTTGTCTGTTTGACGATTAGCTCAAGACCCGTTTCAGGCGAATTTCTTCAACCCGTGCGGTACCCAGCGGCACGGTCTTGGCACTGTTCATTTCGCGCTTGAAACCGGCCAGCTCGTGGAAGCGCAAAGCGCGGTCATTGGCGATGGGGATCCAAATGGTGACATGGGTGCACCCCTCTTCCATCAAGCCTTCACGCGCAGCGTCCCACAGCGCCAGGCCCACGCCCTGGTTCCAGTGGTTTTGCGCGGCGTAGATGGCCCAGATTTCGCCCATGGTTTGGGGCGTACCCTTGTCACGTGAGCGGTCAAAGCCGACAAAGCCCACAATGGTGTCGCCATCCAGCGCCACATGCACCTGGGGCTCGGCGTATTCAATGGCCTCGCGCCAATAGGACTGGCTTTTCTCCAGTGCCGCAACCGGCACGGGAACATCGGGCACCACGGATTTGAAAGCGGCACACACGGTGGCATTGTGGAGTTCGGTGATGCTTTTGGCATCGCGCATGGTGGCGGGTCGAAC
>JACXTT010004481.1_pt1 | contig 20731 bp, 25 predicted proteins | sample 9270951 | NCBI WGS metagenome assembly JACXTT01 (sample SAMN15532306, study PRJNA645909) | rock metagenome | isolation source: weathered quartz diorite | place: Puerto Rico | collected 2017-06-21
GGCCTCGATGGCCTCGCCAAGCGGCTGGACGAGTATTTCAAGATGGGCTGCCGCTTCGCCAAGTGGCGCTCGGTCATCACCATCGGCGAGGGCATTCCCACGCACACCTGCATCTACGCCAACGCCCATGTGCTCGCGCGCTACGCCGCCGCCTGCCAGGCCGCGTCCATCGTGCCGATCATCGAGCCGGAAGTGCTGCTCGACGGCCATCACACCGCCGAGCGCTCCGAGGAAGTGCATGAAGCCACGCTGCGCGCCGTGTATGCAGCGCTCGCTGCCTACAACGTGCAGGTCGAATACCTGATCCTGAAGACGAGCATGGTGGTGTCGGGCAAGGAGAACCCGCGGCAGGCCGGCGTCGACGAAGTCGCCGAGCGCACGGTGCGCGTACTCAAGCACACGGTACCGGCGGCGCAGCCGGGCGTGGTGTTCCTGTCGGGCGGGCAGTCCGATGAGGCCGCGACCGCGCATCTCTCCGCGATGGCGGCGATGAAGAGCCTGCCGTGGCCGCTGACGTTCTCGTACTCGCGCGCGCTGCAGAACCCGGCGCTCAGCACCTGGCGCGGTCAGGCGGCGAACATCGGCGCCGCGCAAAAGGCGTTCTATCACCGCGCGCACATGAACGGCCTCGCCTGCCAGGGCAAGTGGCGGCCCGAGCTCGAAAAGCAGGCCGCTTAGTGGCGGCGCTCTACGAGTCGAGCATCAAGAGCCTCCCCCGGCTCGGCAAAGGCAAGGTCCGCGACATCTACGCGGTGGGCAACGACAAGATGCTGATCGTCACCAGCGATCGGCTCTCGGCGTTCGACGTGGTGCTGCTCGATCCGATCCCGGACAAGGGCCGCGTGCTCACCGAGATGGCGAACTTCTGGTTCCAGCGGCTCGGCCACATAGTGCCGAACCATTTAACGGGAATTTTGCCTGAATCCGTTGTCCCTGATCCCGAAAAGGAGCAGGTGCGCGGCCGCTCGATCGTGGTGAAGAAGTTGAAGCCGCTGCCCATCGAGGCGGTGGTGCGCGGCTACATCATCGGCTCGGGCTGGAAGGACTATCAGAAGACCGGCAAGATCTGCGGCATCGAGCTGCCGAAAGGCCTGCAGCAGGCCGAGCAGCTGCCGCAGCCGATCTTCACGCCGGCGACCAAGGCGCAAAGCGGGCACGATGAGAACATCTCCTTTGCCGAGGTGGAGAAGCTGATCGGCCGCGAGCTCGCCGCCAAGGTGCGCGATGTCAGCATCCGGCTGTACCAGGAAGCGGCGGACTACGCGGCGAAACGCGGCATCATCATCGCCGACACCAAGTTCGAGTTCGGCTTGGATGACAAAGGGCAGCTGGTCCTCATCGACGAGGTGCTGACCGCCGATTCGTCGCGCTTCTGGCCGGCCGATTCGTACAAGATCGGCATGAGCCCGCCGTCCTACGACAAGCAGTACGTGCGCGACTATCTCGAGACGCTCGACTGGAACAAGACGCCGCCGGCGCCGAAGTTGCCGGCAGAGGTGATCCGCAAGACCTCGGAGAAGTATCGCGAAGCGCTGCAGCGCCTAACAGGAAAGAAGCTCGTGTGAGCGGAAGGACGCAAGCATGATCGGCATCGTCATGGGCTCGACCTCCGACTGGGAGACGATGAAGGCGGCGGCGAAGACGCTGGAAGAGTTCGGCGTGCCTTACGAAGCGAAGGCGCTGTCGGCGCACCGCACGCCGGAGCTCGTCGCCGAGTGGGCGAAAAGCGCCGCCGGCCGCGGCATGAAGGCGATCATCGCCGGCGCCGGAGGCGCGGCGCATCTCGCCGGTGTCATCGCCGCGCACACCACGCTTCCGGTGCTCGGCGTGCCGATGCCATCCAAGCACCTGCAGGGACTCGACTCGCTGCTCTCCACCGTGCAGATGCCCAAGGGCATCCCCGTCGCGACGTTTGCGATCGGCGAAGCGGGCGCGGCGAACGCGGCGCTCTATGCCGTGGCCATACTCGCGCTCACCGACAAGGCGCTCGAGCAGAAGCTCGCCGACTTCCGCAAGAAGCAGTCCGAAGCCGTCCGCAAGGCCGAGCTTCCCAAGCCTTGAACCGCGACATCGCCCGCGCCGCGCAGCTCCTGCGCGCGGGCGGCCTTGTCGCGTTTCCTACCGAAACCGTTTACGGCCTGGGTGCTGATGCGTCCAACCCCCAGGCGGTGGCGCGCCTCTATGCAGTGAAGCGCCGGCCGGCAGATCATCCGGTAATCGTCCACTTCGACATTACCGAACGTGCATTCACCTGGGCGCGCGATGTGCCGACGGCGGCGCGCAGGCTCGCGAAGCGCTTCTGGCCCGGGCCGCTGACGCTGATCCTCAAGCGCTCGGCGCTCGCACGAGATTTCATCACCGGCGGCCAGGACAACGTGGGCGTGCGCGTGCCGGCGCACCCGGTGGCGCACGAGCTGCTCGCTGCCTTCGGCGGCGGCATCGCCGCGCCCTCCGCAAATCGCTTCGGGCTCGTCTCCCCGACCAGCGCAGCGCATGTGCGTGCCGATCTGGGTGCGGACGTCGATCTAGTGCTGGAAGGCGGGCCGAGCGAAGTGGGCATCGAGTCGACCATCGTCGATCTATCGCGCGCCAAGCCCGTGGTGCTGCGGCCCGGCAAGGTCACCGCGGCCGAGATCGAAGCTGCGCTCGGCGAGGCGGTCGCGGAAAAGGCGAGCGATGCGCCGCGCCACTCCGGGGGCCTCGAGCGGCATTACGCGCCGCGCACGCCGGTGCGGCTCGTGCCCGCGTATCGGCTGGATCGCGAGATTGCGCAGCTAAAGGACAAGGTCGCGGTGCTCGCCTTCTCGCGGCCCGACGAGCGTGTGGAATATTGGCTGCGGATGCCGCGTGATCCGCAGGCCTATGCGCACAAGCTCTATGCCGCGCTGCGCGAGCTCGATAGCGCGCAGTGCGAGGCGATCCTGATCGAGGCGCCGCCGGCCACTCCGGAATGGGTCGCGGTGCTGGACCGGTTGCGCCGCGCCTGCGGGTAAGATGCACGCATGCGTGCAATAGCTCTCGCGCTCCTGGTGGTGGCTGCCGGCTGCACGCACGTGCAATACGGTGGGAACGTGAACGGCGCTCGGGTCCAGGTGAATACCGGGACTGCGCTCGGTGCGGTGCTCCTTGGCGGCATGCTCACAGCGGCAGCGGTCGAAGACTTCCGCGAGCCGGCCATGTACCCAAGTATTTCGTACCCAAGTCTCTCAGGATGGGTCTGGACCCCGCCGCCACCGGCGATGAGTCCGGACCGGCCCATCGCGGAGCAGGACTGCACCAAGCCGATCGAGCTCGCCGGCAACCTGCGCTGCAAATAATTACGACCCTGGATCGGAATTCACCGAATTCCCGGGCGGCCGTCCTCGACGACGAATGAAGCGATGGTGCTGCATTTGCCGTCGCGAGTTTGCACGGTGTCCAGGCCGCGCAAATCGGCCTGCAGGCGCTGGGGCGTGAGGTCCATGCGCACGTAGCCGCGGTAGCGGCTGTCGGCGAAGAGAAGATGGGGGTTGTCGCCGCGCAGCGCGTCGATGCGCTCCTGCGCCCAGGCCTGCGAGGTGATCGAAGTGCCGACGAACTCGGCGGCGACGACCGGTGATGCCGGGTCATCGAAGTCGAGCTTGAGCTGGTTCACGTTGAAGCAGTGGATGTCGCCGCCGATCACTACCGGATTGCTCTTGCCGGCAAGCGAATCGAGCAGGCGTCTGCGCGCCGCCGGGTAGCCGTCCCAGTCGTCGGTCCACGCGAGGCGGCCCGGTCCGGCCTGCTCGTCGAATTGAGCCATGCGCGTCTGTTGCGCGATGACGTTCCAGCGCGTGCGCGAGGCGGCAAGCGCGGCGTCGAGCCATAGCTCCTGCGCCGCGCCGAGCATCGTGCGCTTCGGATCGGCGAGCTCGGCGCATTGCGTGGGATCGACCACGCTGGAGCCGCCGCGCCCGGGGCGCGGGCAGGCCTCGTGCGAGCGGTACTGGCGATCGTCGAGCACGAAGAAGTTGACGAGCGTTCCGTGGCCCGCACGCGTATAGATGCGCGCGTTGGGACCGAAGGGCACCATTTGCCGCGGCACCGGCATATGCTCGTACCAAGCCTTATAGGCGGCGGCGCGCCGCGCGAGGAACCACTCAGGCGCATCGAGGAACTGCGAGCGGTCGTTCGCGTAGTCGTTCTCCACCTCGTGGTCATCCCAGGTGATCAGCCATGGACCGGCTGTATGCGCCGCCTGCAGATCGGCGTCGGTCTTGTACAGCGCGTAGCGGCGCCGATAGTCCTCGAGCGTCACCGCCTCGCCCGCGCCGTGGGTGCGCACGAGATCGCGGCCCCATGACGCTTCGTATATGTAATCGCCGAGGTGGAGGATGAGGTCTGGCTCGTCGGCGACGATGTACTTATATGCGGTGAAGTAACCCTGCTCGTAGTGCTGGCAGGAGACGAAGGCGAACCGAATGCGCGGCGGTCGCCCGGTGGGCAACGGCGCGCTGCGCGTGCGACCCACGGCACTCACGGCGTCGCCCGCGCTGAAGCGATACCAGTAAGGGCGGCCGGCGGCGAGGCCGGTAATTTCTACATGGACCGAATGCGCTTCGTCGGGCGCGGCGTAGGCCGTGCCGGAGGCGATCACCTGGTTCATGCGCTCGTCGCGCGCCACTTCCCAGCCGACCGGAATCACCTCCGGCGCCATGCCGCCGCCCGGCGCGAGCGGCACAGGCGCAAGGCGCGTCCAGAGCACGAAGCCGCCCGGTTGCGGATATCCCGATGCGACGCCGAGCGTGAAAGGCGAGGTGGCGAAGCGCGGCTTGAGGTTCAATTGCGCGCGCGCTGGCGCCGCCGCAGCTACGCCGAGCGCGGCGAGCGACTGCAGGAAGCGGCGGCGACCCGGCATGCGAATAGAATTAACGCATGATTCATTTCGTAGTGCACGAGGAAGGCGACGGCGTCGGCGTCGTCGTGGTAGAGGGAGTCAAGGCCGGCCAGCACGTCAACGGCTGGATCATGGAAGAGAACAAGGACGTCGAGGTCGTCGCCAAGAACGACATTCCGATCGGCCACAAACTTGCCCTGCGCGACTATCGCGAGGGCGACACCGTCATCAAGTACGGCGTCGACATCGGGCGCGTTGTGAAGCCCATCGCCAAGGGCGAGCACGTGCATGTGCACAACCTGAAGACGAAGCGCTGGTAACCATGGATCTCTCGAAAGCAACCTTCTCCGGCTACGTACGCAAGAACGGCCGCGTCGGCGTACGCAACCACGTCATCATGCTGCCGGTCGACGACCTATCCAATTCCGCGGCGCAGGCCGTGGAGAACAACATCAAGGGCACGCTCGCAGTGCTCCATCCGTATGGACGCCTGCAGTTCGGCGCCGACCTCGAGCTTCACTTCCGCACGCTGATCGGCGCCGGCTCCAATCCGAACGTGGCCGCCGCGGTCGTCATCGGCATCGAGGACGGCTGGGCGAAGCGCGTCGCCGACGGCATCGCCGCCACCGGCAAGCCGGTGTCGTTCTTCGGCATCGAAGGCCATGGCGATCTCGAGACGGTAAAGCGCGCCTCGCAGGCGGCCAAGGAATACGTGCAGTGGGCCTCCGAGCTGCGGCGCGAGGAGCGGCCGCTCAAGGACCTCTGGGTTTCGACCAAGTGCGGCGAGTCGGACACCACTTCGGGCATCGGCGCGAATCCCTGTGTCGGCAACGCATTCGACAAGCTGTATCGGAACCGCGTGACGCTGGTGTTCGGCGAGACCACCGAGCTCACGGGCGGCGAGCATCTGGTCGCGGCGCGCTGCCGCAACGACGAGGTGCGGCGCCAATTCCAGGCGATGTTCGACCGCTACCAGGAAGTGATCAACCGCCACAAGACCAGCGACCTCTCCGAGTCGCAACCGACCAAAGGCAACATCGCCGGCGGCCTGACCACCATCGAGGAGAAGGCGCTCGGCAACATCCAGAAGATCGGGCGCAAGTGCCTGGTCGACGGCGTGCTCGACAAGGCCGAGACGCCGAGCGGGCCGGGCCTGTGGTTCATGGACTCCTCGTCCGCCGCGGCCGAAATGGTGACGCTCTGCGCGGCGGCGGGCTTCAGCGTGCACTTTTTCCCGACGGGGCAGGGAAACGTCATCGGCAATCCGATTCTGCCGGTGATCAAGATCTGCGCGAACCCGCGCACCGTGCGCCTGATGACCGATCACGTCGATGTCGACGTCTCGGGCATCACGCGCCGCGAGCTCACCATGGACCAGGCGGGCGACAAGCTCCTCGAGTGCATGTTCCGCACTGCCAACGGCCGGCTGACCGCCGCCGAGGCGCTCGGCCATCGCGAGTTCGTGCTGACGCGGCTCTACGAAAGCGCTTGACGCTTTCGTCCTGGCGGGAATCGGCTTGAGCGCGCTGCAAGTCAGCGTCTGGCGCGGCGGCGCCGACGGCCGCCTGCAAACGTTCGAGGTGCCGCGCTACCCGAGCCAGACAGTGCTGGACGTCGTCACGCATATCCAGCGCAAGCTCGATCCCACGCTCGCCTACCGCTACGCGTGCCGCGTCGGCATGTGCGGCTCCTGTGCCATGACGGTGAACGGCGTGCCGCGCTGGACCTGCCGCACGCATGTCGACAAGGTCGCTGCCGACGGCAGGCTGGAACTGCGGCCGCTGCGCAATCTGCCGATCGTGCGCGACCTCGTGACCGACATGCGCGCCTTCTTCGACAAGTGGGAGCGCGCCAGGGGGCATTTCGAGGGCGGCGCGACCAAAGCCGATGATTTCGCGCGCGTGGCGCCCGGCTCGCCGGCGCGCCAGGCCGCCGACGCGGGCATCGAGTGCATCGGCTGCGGCGTGTGCTATGCCGCCTGTGAGGTGGTGAGCTGGAACCCGGACTACCTTGGCCCCGCGGCGCTGAACCGCGCCTGGACGCTCATCATCGACGTGCGCGATACAAAAACCGGTGAGCGGCTGCGCGCAGTCGCCGACGACGCGGGCTGTCATGCGTGCCACACCCACATGAGCTGCACCGAGCGCTGCCCGAAGCACATTTCGCCCACAGCGAGTATCGCGGGGCTGAAGCGCGCGGCCACGAAAGCGGCGCTGGAAGGCAAGCTCTGAGCGCGCGGACGGACACCGTGCTGTGGATCGCACAGCGCGCGAGCGCCGCGGTGCTGGCGGTGTGCGTGACGGTCCATCTGGTCACGATCGTCTATGCGGTGCGCGGCGGCCTCACGGCGGCGGAAATCTTCGCGCGCACGCGCGGCAGCCTTGGCTGGCTCGCCTTCTATGCGGTGTTCGTGCTCGCAGTCGCGGTGCACGCGCCGATCGGCCTGCGCCCGGTGCTCACCGAATGGCTCGGCTGGCGCGGCCGCACGCGCGAGTGGTTCGTGGCTGTGTTCGGCGTGGCGCTGCTCTGGATGGGCATGCGCGCGGTAATCGTGGTGTTCCGATGAAGCGCGTCGCGCTGATCCATCGGCTCTCCGGCATCGCGCTTGCCGCGTTTCTGCCGGTGCATTTCTGGGCGCTCGGCCGCGGGCTCGAGATGGATGCCTTGCTGCGCTGGACCGAGCAGCCGGTGGTGAGGTTCGCGGAGTGGGGCATCGTCGTGCTGCTCGCGGCGCATCTCGGTGGCGGGCTGCGCGTGCTCGCGATCGAGTTTCTCGACTGGCACGAATGGCAGAAGAGCCTCGCCGCGATCGCCGGCGCCATCGTGCTCGCGGCGGGGTTGGCATTCGCGCTGGCCTTGTAGAATCGGCGCAAAACATGAGGAGGATCGCCATGCGAGCGCTGGCGTTACTGTTCGCCGCGTTTTTGACTTTTACGGCCGTGGCGCAACCCTGGCCGCAGAAGCCGGTGAAGTTCATCGTGCCCTTCCCGCCCGGCGGCGCGACCGACGTCGCGGCGCGGCTCCTCGGCGAGCAGCTCGCTCAGATCTGGGGGCAGAGCGTGATCGTCGAGAACCGCGGCGGCGCCGGGGGCGGCGTGGGCGCGGCGGAAGCGGCGCGCGCGGCGCCGGACGGCTACACGCTGTTTTTTCCGTCCGGTTCGGTGATGACCGCGAACCAATATGTCTACGCGCAGCTCAATTACGATCCGGAGAAGGACTTCGTGCCGGTCACCGTCGTGGTCTCGGGGCCGCAAGTGCTGGTCGTGCAGGCGAGCTCGCCGTACAAAACGGTGAAGGACCTGATCGACGCCGCACGAGCGCAGCCGGGCAAGCTCACGTTCGGTTCTGCCGGCATCGGATCGCAAACCCATCTCGCGGTGGAAAACCTCCTCTACCAGGCGAGGATCGACGCGGTGCACGTGCCGTACAAGGGCGAGGGGCCCGGGCTCGCCAGCCTCGTCGGCGGCGACATCACCTTCATGATGGCCAACGCCGCGGGCGCGATGGTGCACATCAATGGCGGCCGGCTGCGCGCGCTGGGCGTCACGAGCCGCGACGAAATCCCGCAGCTTCCCGGCGTGCCGCCCATCGGCAAGACGCTGCGCGGCTTCGAGAACTCGGGCTGGTTCGGCATCGTCGCACCGACCGGCACGCCGAGGGACATCATCGACAAGGTGTACCGCCACACGAAGCAGGCCCTCGAGGACACGCGCGTTAAGGCGCGGCTTTACGCGCAGGGCCTGTTCCCGGTGGCGAACACCCCGGCGGAGATGGCAAGAGCGATGAAGGAGGAAACGGCGCTCTGGCGCACTGTCGTGCGGGAGCGCAACATCCACGTCAAGTGAAAGTCGATCTGCGGCAGGTCGAGGAAGCGGCGAAGGAGCTCTACATCCGGGCGCTGAAAATGCTGCCGCCCGATGTCAAGCAAGGCTTCCGGGCGCTCGCGGCAAATGAGAGCGACGCCGGCGCGCAGCGCGTGCTCGGCACCATGATCCGCAACATCGCGGTCGCCGAGAGCAACGACAACCTGCTCTGCCAGGACACCGGCATCCCGATCTACAACGTCTGGATCGGCCGCGGCGTGGAAGTCGACGGCCTCGCGCTCAAGGAGGCGATCCGCCGCGGCTGCGAGCGTGCGACGAAGGAGCACCCGCTGCGCTCCTCCGTGGTGCATCCGCTCACGCGGCAGAACGAGCGCAACAACTGCGGCCGCGGCGTGCCGGTGATCAACATCGATTTCTCGCCGGATGATGGGCTCGCGATCGAGATGATCCCGAAGGGCTCGGGCTCGGAGAACAACTCGTGGCTGCGCATGGCCGTGCCGGCGGACGGCGTCGATGCGGTCAAGACTTTCGTCGTGGACTGCGTGCTCGAAGCCGGCGGCAAGACCTGCCCGCCCACCATCGTCGGCGTCGGCGTCGGCGGCACGGCGGACCTCTGCGTGCATCTGGCGAAGGTCGCGGCAACGCGACCGCTCGGCTCGCGCTGCGCCGATCCCGCGGGTGCCAAGCTCGAGGAGGAGCTCACCGCGGCGGTGAACACGCTCGGGGTCGGACCGCAGGGCCTGGGCGGCGACGCCACCGCCTTTGCGGTGCACGTCGAGACCGCAGCGACGCACATCACCATGAACCCGGTCGCCGTGAACATGCAATGCCACTCGGCGCGCCGCGCGCGCGCCGTGCTGCGGCAGGGCGGCGTGGAATACGGCTTCTAGACGATGCGAAAACTGCTCTTCTGCGCGTTGCTCTGCCTGGCTTCATCCGCGGCGAGCGGCGCCGAGGTCGCCGGCGTCAGGCTCGACGACAAGACGCAGGTCGAGTCGCGCGAGCTGGTGCTCAACGGCGCGGGACTGCGCAAGCGCTTGTTCTTCAATGTCTACGTGATCGGGCTTTACCTGGCGCAGAAGAAGAGCGATCCCGCGGCCGTGCTCGCGCTCGACGGGCCCAAGCGGGCGGCGATCTACATGCTGCGCGACGTCGGCGCCGATACCTTCAGCGACGCGCTGATCGAGGGGCTGCGCGCCAATACGACGGACGACGAGTACCGGCTCCTCGAGCCGCGAGTGCAAGAGCTGACGGCCATCATGCGCGAGCTCAAGGAGGCGAAGAAGGGCATGGCGATGTCGCTCGACTGGACGGGTGCGGCGACGCAGCTCGTGGTGAACGGCAAGCCCGCCGGCAAGCCGATCGCGGGCGAGGACTTCTACCGCGCGCTGCTGCGCATCTGGCTGGGCGACAAGCCGGTGCAGGACGATCTCAAAAAGTCGCTCCTCGGCGCCTAGTGTTGATCGGCCATTTCGGCGTTGCGTTCGCGGCGAAGCGCGCCGTGCCGACCGTGTCGCTCGGCGGACTCGTCACCGCGGCGCTCGGCTACTGGGTCGATCGCCACTGCAGCGTGCGAGCCTAGCGTGGCCCATTACGACCTCACCACGCCGCTCACCGAGCAGCTCGTGCGCAAGCTGCGCATCGAGGACACGGTGACGCTGAACGGCACGCTCTACGGGCTGCGCGACGCGACGCTGATCCACATGTTCGATCGCGCGCGCAAGGCGCGCTTCGATCTCCGCGGGCAGGCGGTGATCCACACCGCGCCCAATGTGCGCACGGTGGAGAAATCGAAGGAGCATCCGACGGGCTATGCGCCGGTTTGCATCGGCACGACGACCAGCGACCGCATGGAGCGCTTCACGCGGCCGCTGATGCAGCAGTACGGAGTGCGGCTCGTCATCGGCAAAGGCGGCCTGCGCGACGGTTCGGCGCAGGCGTTTCGCGAGCTCGGCGGCGCGTATCTCGCCATCATCGGCGGCACGGCGGCGCTCGAGACGACCTGGGTCGAGGCGATCGAGGACGTCGACATGGACGACCTCAATCCCGAGTCGCTGTGGAAGTTCCGCGTGCGCGGTTTCGGGCCGCTCGTCGTGGCCATGGACAGCCACGGCGGCAGCATCTACGGAGAGGTGAATCGCGCCGCGCGTGCGCGCCGCGAGGAGGTGCTGCGCAGGCTTGGCGTTAAAATCGGCGGCCACTAAAACCACGAGGAGCAAACGAATGCGGCTCATCATCCGCGGGCTGGCGCTTTTCGCTGTTGCAGCGCTGGCGCACGCGCAGAACATCTCGATCGCGACCGGCGGCACGGGCGGCGTGTACTACCCGCTTGGCGGCGGCATGGCCGCGGTGCTCTCCAAATATGTGCCGGGCATCCAGGCGACCGCAGAGGTGACCGGCGGGTCGGTCGCCAACCTGCAGCTCATCGGCACCGGCAAGCCTTATATCGGGATGACGATGGCGGATGCGACGCTCGATGCGTACAAGGGCGAGGACAAGTTCAAGGGCAAGCCCGTGCCGGTGAGGACCCTCCTCATCATGTATCCGAACCGCATGCATGTCGTGACGGTGGAGGGCGCCGGCATCAATACGATGAGGGACCTGAAGGGCAAGCGCGTCTCCACCGGCTCGGGCGGCAGCGCCACCGAGGTGATGGCGTTCCGCGTGATCGAGGCGGCGGGCCTCGACAAGGACCGCGACATGAAACGCGAGCGCCTCGGCGTCGCCGAGTCGGTGAACGCGATCAAGGATCGCAAGATCGACGCCTTCTTCTGGGTGGGCGGCCTGCCGACCGCGGCGGTGACCGATCTCGCAAATACACCGGGCGTGAAGCTCAAGCTGATCGACCATGCCGACCTGGTCCCGGCGATGAACAAGAAGCATGGCGAGCTCTACGTGGCGGACGTCATCCCGCAGGACATCTACCACGGCCTGGACAAGGACAACCGCATCGCCTCGGTGAATAACCTGCTCGTCGCGCACCAGAACATGGACGACAAGACCGCGTATGCCATCGTGAAAGCGGTGTTCGACCACAAGGACGAGCTCGTGCGCACGCACAAGGAAGCCGAGAACATCAAGCTCGAGAACCAGAAGAGCAGCGCGTCGCCCGTGCCCTGGCATCCGGGCGCGGTGAAGTACTTCGCGGAGAAGGGCATCAAGCTCAAGTAACCGGGATTCGGGGACGATGAGCGAAGAAGTCGCCCGCATCCATCAGCCCGACGCCGCGATCAGCGAAGAGGCGCTGAAGCGCGCCGAGGAGCTGATCGAGGAAGAGGAGGGCGTACAGAACAGGTTCGCGGGGGCGATGGCCGCCTTCATCACCGCCGTCGCGGTGGCGATGTCGCTCTTCCACCTGTACGCCTCGTACGCCATCGTACGCACCGAAGTGCTGCGCGCGACGCACGTGGCGTTCGTGCTGTTCCTCTCGTTCCTGATCTTCCCGATCGCGCGGCGCTTCCGCCATCGCGTGATGCCGTGGGACTGGGTGATGGCGTTGCTCGGCGTCGCGGTGTGCGCCTATCTCATCAGCCAGGGCGACGATTTCTTCGACCGCTCGATCGTGCCGAACGACTGGGACGTCGTCTTCGGCGTGATCCTGATCGTGCTCGTGCTCGAGGCGATGCGGCGCTCGACGGGCTGGATCATGCCCGTGATCACGATCTGCTTTTTGCTGTATGCGTTCTTCGGCCCTTACCTGCCGCCGCCGTGGACCCACAAGGGCTACGAGATCCCGCGGCTCGTGGGACACATGTACATGACGCTGGAAGGCATCTTTGGCGTCGCGGTGGACGTCTCCTCTTCTCTCATCATTCTCTTCACCATCTACGGCGCGTTCCTGCAGCACTCCGGCGCCGGCAAGTTCTATATCGACTTCTCCTTCTCGGCGATGGGCGGCAGGCCGACCGGCGCCGGGCGCACCGTGGTGCTTGCCTCGTTCCTGCTCGGCGGCCCCTCGGGCTCCGGCGTCGCGACGACGGTCACGCTCGGCTCGGTGGCCTACCCGATGCTCGCCAAGGTTGGCTACGGGAAGAACGAGGCGGGCGGCCTGCTCTCCGCCGGCGGCCTCGGCGCGATCATCTCGCCGCCGGTGCTCGGCGCCGCTGCGTTCCTCATCGCCGAGTTCCTCAAGATCTCCTACCTCGACGTCATCCTGATGGCGACGATCCCGACGTGCCTTTACTACCTCGCGCTTTTCGCGATGGTCGAGATCGATGTGCGCAAGTTCGGCATGAGGGACGTCACCTTCGAGCGGGTCGAGAGTGCCTGGGCGCTGACCAGGAAGTACTGGTTCCATTTCCTGTCGCTCGTGTCGATCGTGATCTTCATGCTGTGGGGCTTCTCCCCGGTGCTCTCGGTCTTCTGGGCCACCGTCGTCTCGGCGGTGACGAGCTTCCTGCGCCCCGACACGGCGCTTATCTCCTACGACGTCTTCCGCGGCCGAGCCCCGATCGGCCGCGGGCTGTGGAACTCCGGGCTGGTGAAGGCGCTGGAAGGCGGCTCGCTCGGCGTGCTCAACGTCGCCTCCACCTGCGCCGGCGCCGGGATCATCGTCGGCGTCGTCACGCTCACCGGCCTCGGCCTCAAGTTCAGCTCCATCGTGCTGCAGTACGCAGGCGGCTCGCTTCTGCTCACGGCGATCTATACCTCGCTCATCGTGTGGATCGTCGGCCTCGCGGTGCCGGTGACGGCGAGCTACATCATCTGCGCGGTGATCGCCGCGCCGGCGATGATCCAGCTCGGCGTGCCGGACTTCGCCGCGCACATGTTCATCTTCTATTACGCGGTGCTCTCCGAGGTGTCGCCGCCGACGGCGCTTTCGCCATTCGCCGCTGCCGCGATCACGGGCGGCGATCCGTACAAGACGACGCTGCAGTGCTGGAAGTACACGACGCCCGCGTTCCTGGTGCCGTTCATGTTCGTGCTTGATCCGAGCGGCACGGGCCTCTTGCTCACCGGCTCGCTCAAGACGCTGGGCAATGCAAACTGGGGCTCGATCGCGCTCGTCACGCTCACGGCGGCGGTGGGCATCGTCGCGCTCGCCGGCGGCTTGCAAGGGTGGCTCTTCCGGCGCACGACGCTCTACGAGCGCCTGATGCTGGTTGCCGCGGGCTTCCTCCTCGTCTATCCCACTGGCGCCGCCGACGTTGCGGGCTTCGCGCTGGTGGTCGTGGTGCTCGCCCTGCAATGGTTCGGCAAACCCGCGACAGCGACATCCTGATTCTCGGCGCGGGCGGCGCGGGGCTGTTCGCCGCGCTGCATGCGCATCAGGCCGCGCCCGAGCTCGGCATCACCGTCGCGGTGAAAGGCCTGCTCGGCAAATGCGGCTGCACGCGCATGGTCCAGGGCGGCTACAACGTCGCGCTCGCCGCCGAAGATTCGGTCGAGCGTCATTTCATGGACACCATCGAAGGCGGCAAATGGCTGCCCGACCAGGAGCTCGCGTGGAAGCTGGTCACCCTCGCGATCGAGCGCGTGCACGAGCTCGAGAACGAGCTCGGCTGCTTCTTCGACCGCAACCCCGACGGCACCATCCACCAGAAAGCTTTCGCCGGGCAGAGCTTCGATCGCACCGTGCACAAGGGCGACCTCACCGGCATCGAGATCATGAACCGGCTCGCCGAGCAGGTATGGGCTCGGCGCATCCAGCGGCTGGAGGAGCACCGCGCCGTCGAGCTGGTCCGCACGCCGGATGGCACCGCGATCGCCGGCGTGCTCTTCATCGACATACGCACCGGCGAGTACGTCTTCGTGCGCGCCAGAGCGGTGCTGCTCGCAACCGGCGGCGGGCCGACGATGTATCGCTATCACACACCGTCGGGCGACAAGACCTGCGACGGATTGGCGATGGCGCTGCGCGCGGGCCTGCCGCTGCGCGACATGGAGATGGTGCAGTTCCATCCGACGGGGCTCCTCGCAGGCAGGCATACGCGCATGACCGGCACCGTGCTCGAAGAGGGCTTGCGCGGCGCCGGGGGTTTTCTTCTCGGTGGGAACAAAGAGCGCTTCATGCCCGGCTATGACCCCAAGGCGGAGCGCGCGACGCGCGACCTCGTCTCGCGTGCCATGTTCACCGAGATGCGCAAGGGGAACACTACGCCGCATGGCGGGATCTACATCTCCATGAGCCATCTCGGCCCCGAGCGCGTGCGCCGTGAGTTCAAAGGCATGGTCGAGCGCTGCGCCGACTGCGGCTTCGATCTCGCCGGCGGCCTGGTGGAGGTCGTGCCCACCGCGCACTACATGATGGGCGGGGTCGAATTCGCCGCCGATTGCAGCACTGCGCTGCCCGGGCTGTTCGTGGCTGGCGAGGATTCGGGCGGCGTGCATGGCGCGAATCGCCTCGGCGGCAACGGCGTCGCCAACTCCACTGTGTTCGGCGCGGTTGCCGGCGACAGCATGGCGGCCTGGGTGCGCAATCAACGCTTCCGGCAAGCGGACGCCGGCGCCATCAATGCCGCCATCGCGCATTGCGAGCGCCCCTTTGCCGCGCGCGAGGGCGATTTAGAGGCGCTGCGCGAGCGGCTCTACGACGGCATGTGGGAGCGCGTCGGCATCCTGCGCAATGCGAGCGGGTTGACACAGGCGCTCGCTGAGCTCGATGCGCTGGATGCCGAGCTCGAGCAGATCGGTATCGGCGACACGACGCGCGCGTTCAACCTGAGCTGGCACGACTGGCTGAATCTGCAGAGCCTGGTCGCGGTAAGCCGCGCGATTACGCAGGCGGCCGTGGCGCGCCAGGAGTCGCGCGGCGCGCACTACCGGGAGGATTTCCCGCACACGGCTCCGCTGGAAACGTCGGCCTATACGAGCATCCGCGGCGACGGCACGGTGACGATGAAGCCGGTCGTCTTCACGCGCGTGCGGCCGGGACAGAGCTTGCTCAAGCATGCAGCCTGACTGGCCAGCGCAGGTGCATCGCGAGCTCGCCGCCGCCGGCGTGCGCGTCATCGGCTACGTGCCGGACGCCGGGCACAAGCGCCTGATCGAGCTGTGCCAGGCGGATCGCAACATGCGCGCCGTGGTGCTCACCACCGAGGAAGAAGGCATCGGCCTCGCCGCCGGCGCATGGCTGGGCGGCGAGAAGACGGTGCTCCTCATGCAATCGAGCGGCGTGGGCAATCTCGTGAATGTGCTCGGCATGGTGCAAGTGTGCCGCTTTCCGCTGCTCATGCTCGTCACGATGCGCGGCGAGCAGGGCGAGTTCAATCCGTGGCAAGTCCCGATGGGGCAGACCACCGGGCGCGTGCTCGAGACGATGGGCGTCGCCGTGCGCCAGGCGGGCGAGCCGGAAACGGTCGCCGCGCACGTGCACACCGCGCTCAGGCTCGCCTACGAAGCGCAGGGCGCCGAAGCGGTGCTCATCGCGCAGCGCGTCATCGGCATCAAGAGCTTCAAGGAGCAGCGCGACCAGTGAAGCTCCATCGGCGCGACGTGGTAAACGAGCTCCTGCGGGATAGAGGCGAGCTGCTGGTCATCGCCGGCCTCGGCTCCACCGCGTGGGACATCACCGCGGCGGGCGACTCGCCGCTCAATTTCCCGTTGTGGGGTGCGATGGGCGAGGCGGCGATGATGGGCCTCGGGCTCGCGCTCGCACAGCCCGGGCGCCGCGTGCTGGTCATCACCGGCGACGGCGAGATGCTGATGGGCATCGGCTCGCTCGCCACCATCGGCGTGCAGCGGCCGGCGAACCTTACGGTCGCCGTGATCGACAACGAGCGCTACGGCGAGACCGGCATGCAGCGCACGCATACCGCCGAGGGCGTCGATCTCACCGCCATCGCGGCAGCGTGCAAGTTCAAGCACGCCGTCACCGTCATCGCCGAGCTTGGCCCGCTGCGCGAGCTCGTCTATCGCACGCCGGGCCCGAACTTCGCGACGGTCAAGGTCGACGACGAGAAGCTGCCGCTCGTGCTGCCACCGTACGACGGCGTGCTGCTCAAGGCGCGGTTCAGGCGCGCGCTGCTGGGCGACTCAGCCGACGTGCTGCCGGAAGAACGCTAGCGTCCGCTCGCGCGCCTGCTTCGCCGCCGCGGCGTTGTACGAGCCGCGCTGGTCGCAGTTGAAGCCGTGGTCCGCCGCGTAGATGAAGATCTGATGCTGCGGATATTTTTCGGCGAGCTGCTTCACGCCGGCGACCGGGATGTGCTGGTCCTTGTCGCCGAAGTGACCCATCAGCGGCACTTTGGGCGCGACGTTGGTGTTGTCGAGTATTCCACCGCCGTAGTAGGGCACCGCGCAGGCGAGTCCCGAGACCTTGTTCGCCGCCATCCAGGCGACGAAGCCGCCCCAGCAATAGCCGACGATGCCGACCTTGCCAGCCTTCGCCGCTTCCTTGACCGCGGCCTGGGCATCCTTCATCGCCATATCGGCCGTCACCTTGGCGCGGATCTCGCGACCCTGCGCGATGTCGTCGGGCGAATAACCGAGATCGACATTCTTCTGCACGCGGTCGAACATCGCCGGCGCGATCGCGACATAGCCGTCGCGCGCGTAGCCGTCAGCGACGCTCTTGATGTGGCTGTTGACGCCGAAGATCTCCTGGATCACCACGATGCCGCCGCGCGGCTTGCCGGCCGGGTCCGCGCGATATGCGGCGAGCTTGTGACCATCCGCTGCGGTGAGTTCGCTCATCTTGCCCATGGGACGCTCCTCTGGAGGGACGGATAGAATCCGCGCGATGAAGAAGGATGCGCAAGCACTGTTTCAACTCGCGATCAGCGCGCTCACGCGCGCCGGCGCCAACCCGAGCATGGCGCAAGCGACTGCCCGCCACCTGGTGGCAGCGGAGGAGCAGGGGCTGCCCACGCACGGCATGTCGCGCGTGGCCTTCTACTGCGGGATGCTGCGCAAAGGCCGTGCCGACGGCGCGGCGCTGCCACGGCTCATCGCCGATCGCGGCGCGGTGTGCCTGCTCGACAATGCCGACGGCCTGCCCTACGTGAGCGCGCAATGGGCGATCGAGGAAGTCATCCAGCGCGCGCGGCGCAACGGCATCGGCTTCGCCGGAATCCGCAACAGCGCGCATGTCGGCGTGCTTGGCATCCATCTGCTGCCGGTGGCCGAAGCGGGTCTCGTCGGCTTCGCCTTTACCAATTCGCCGGCCGCCATTCCGCCGTGGGGCGGGAAGAAGCCGCTTTTCGGCACCAATCCGGTAGCCGCCGTGTTCCCGCGCCGCGGCGCGGCGCCGATCGTCGTCGACCTTGCGCTGACGACCGTGGTGCGCGGCCGCATCATGATGGCGATGCGCAAAGGCGAGCGCATACCCGAAGGCTGGGCGCTCGATCGGCACGGAAAACCGACGACCGATCCGAAGGAGGCAATCGAGCATGGCAGCCTCTTCCCGATCGGCGGCGTCAAAGGGGCGATGCTCGCGCTCATGTTCGAGCTGATCTGCGCCGGGCTCACCGGCGCGGCCATTGGGCCAGAGGCCGATTCCTTCTTCTCGGAGGAGGGTAACCGCCCGCGCATCGGCCAGGCGTTCATCGCCATCGATCCGGGCGCGCTCGCCGGCTTGGACAAATATTTCGAGCGCGTGGAAACCGTGGTAAGCACGATGCTTGCGGATGCGGAGGTGCGCCTGCCCGGCGCGCGGCGCTTCGCCGCCGAGAACAGCGCGCGCGGCCAGGGCATCGAGATCCCGGACGAGCTCCTGGCGCAGATCGAGAAGCTGGCGCAACAATCGGGATGAAACGCGCTCCGATCGGGATTAGAGTGCCCTGATGTACGACGCCATCATCGAGTTCCCGAAAATGAAGGTCGCGGTGCGCACGCGCGAGGAGCGCGTCGCCGAGATCTGCTATCTGCCGCCAACCGTAGCGACGCGCTCGCCGAGCAACGCGCTCGCCGCGCGCGCCGCACAGCAGCTCGAGGAGTACCGCGACGATCCGAATACGCGCTTCGATTTGCCGCTGCTGATCGAGGGCACAGAATTCCAACGGCAGCTGTGGGACGCGCTGTGCGAGATCCCGCGCGGCAAGACGCTTACCTATGGCGAGCTGGCGCGCCGGCTGGGTGTCGAGCCGCGCGCGGTCGGCCAGGCTTGCGGCGACAACCGCCTGCCGATCGTCATACCGTGCCACCGCGTCGTCGCCGCGGACGGCATCGGCGGCTTCGGCCACGCCACGGGCGGCTACCTGCTGGAGGCAAAGCGCTGGCTGCTCGTGCACGAGTGCGGGGCGGACGCGTTCGAGCTCACGCCCTAGACGCGTTCTGCGACGCCCTGTGGCTGGAGGACGGGCTCGCGCAGAACACGATCGCCGCGTATCGCGCGGATCTCGAGCAGCTGGAGACATTTCTCGGGGGTGATCTGCTCGCGGCAGATGAAGCGCGCGTGTTCTCCTTTCTCGCCGCGAAGCGGGGCCGCGCCTCGAGCGCGGCGCGCCGAGTTTCCAGTCTGAAGCGCTTCTACCAGTACTGCGTGCGCGAAGGCTTGATGCGCGCCGACCCGACGCTCAAGCTCGATCCACCGAAGCGCGCGCCGCGCTTTCCAACGAGCCTGAGCGAGCATGATGTCGAAGCGCTGCTCGCGGCGCCCCGGATTTCCAGCACCATGGGCCTGCGCGATCGCGCGATGCTGGAAACGCTCTATGCAACCGGCTTGCGCGTCTCCGAGCTGGTGGCGCTGAAGCTGCATGCCGTCAATTTGCAGGCGGGCGTGGCGCGCGTGCTCGGCAAGGGATCGAAGGAGCGGCTCGTGCCGCTCGGCGAGGAAGCGGTGCATTGGATCGAGCGTTACCTGAACGAGGCGCGCCCCGAGCTCAAATGCCGGCGCGAGCCTGATGCGCTCTTCATCACTGCGCGCGGCGCCGGGATGACGCGGCAGGCGTTCTGGCATCTGATACGCCGCTATGGCGCGCGCGCGATACCGGGCAAGCGCCTGTCGCCGCACGTGCTGCGCCACGCGTTCGCCACGCACCTCATCAACCACGGCGCGGATCTGCGCGTCGTGCAGATGCTGCTCGGGCATGCCGACATCTCGACCACGCAGATCTATACGCACGTGGCGCGCGAGCGGCTGAAGCAGCTGCACGCCAAGCATCATCCGCGCGGATGAAGACGCCGGCCACGCGCCTTCTCGACGAGCAGGGCGTGAGTTACACCGAGCATCGCTTCGACTATGTCGAGCATGGCGGCACGGCGGTCTCGTCGAGCGCGCTCGGCGTGCCCGAGCACCAGGTGGTGAAGACGCTGGTGATGCAGGACGAGCGCGGCGAGCCGCTCCTCGTGCTGATGCACGGCGATCGCACGGTGTCGACGAAGGAGCTTGCCCGCCAAGCGGCGAAGAAGCAGATCGAGCCGTGCCGCCCGGAGGCCGCCCAGCGCCATACCGGCTACCAGGTCGGCGGTACCTCGCCCTTCGGTACGCGCAAGGCGCTGCCGGTCTACATCGAGCGCTCGATCCTCGAGCTGCCCGCGATCTACATCAACGGCGGCCGCCGCGGGCTGCTCGTGCGCCTCGAGCCGAAGGACCTCGTGCGCCTGCTCGCGCCTATTGCGGTCGACGTCGCTCGATCGTGACGCCGATGAGCTTGGCGTTGGGCAGGATGCCGATCTTCGCCACGCTTACTTTCACCCACGGCGCGCCGAAGTCGGTGGTGATGACGGCAGCGATGCGATCGGCGAAGGTCTCGACGAGGCGGTAGTGCTGCGCGGCCGCGAGCGCGCGGATGCGAAGCGCCACCTGCTCGTAGTCGATGGTGTCGGCCACCTTGTCGCTCGCGAAGACCGTGGTTCCCGGCAGGCCGATGTCGAGATCGACGGAGAGCGTCTGCGTCATGTGGCGCTCGCGCCGATGGATGCCGATCAGCGCCTCCACGCGCAAGTCCCGGATGATGATGGCGTCCATCGCGCGATCGATTCTATAGAATCGCCGCAATGGAGATCGCGCTCGCCCTGCTGGCTGCGTACCTGATCGGCTCGATCTCCTTCGCCATTGCGGTGAGCCGGCTGATGCGGCTGCCCGATCCGCGCAGCTACGGCTCGAAGAATCCCGGCGCGACCAATGTGCTGCGCACCGGCCGCAAGACTGCCGCCGCGCTCACCTTGG
>JACXTT010004482.1_pt1 | contig 20728 bp, 23 predicted proteins | sample 9270951 | NCBI WGS metagenome assembly JACXTT01 (sample SAMN15532306, study PRJNA645909) | rock metagenome | isolation source: weathered quartz diorite | place: Puerto Rico | collected 2017-06-21
GGCACCGACCGGCTTTACAGCCGAATGTTCGCGCCGGACACCGGTGAGGACCCCGCGACCGGCTCGGCCAGCGGTCCGCTTGGTGCTTTCGCGGTGAAGTACGGACTGGTCGACCGCGCGCCGACGGTGTCGATTGTCAGCGAGCAGGGCACGAAGATGGGGCGGCAGGGCTTCGTCCACATCGAGCTGAGCTACCGAGAATCGGCCGACATCCCGAGCCGCATCGAGGTCGGCGGCTCGGTCATGCCGGTGCTGGGCGGCACGCTGTCGAACTTCGACTGAGTTGATCGTCGACAGCTACAGGTTCCTGCCCCGCAGCTTTCGACCCTACTACGAGGGGCGCGGCGCGTTTCCGGGCGAAGAGGCTCCCGTGTGGGCGCCATTTGCAAAGCGGCTGTCGGAATCGCGGATCGCGCTGCTGTCTTCAGCCGGCATCCATCTGAAGAGCAGCCAGGTTTCGTTCGATGTCGAGCGGGAGCAGGTGCATGAGGAATGGGGCGACCCGACCTGGCGCGCCATCCCTTCGACGGCGCGGCCTGAGGATCTCGGGGTCGCGCACCTGCACATTAATGACGAGGACCTGCTGGCCGATCCCGAAATCGCGCTGCCGATGCACCTCCTCGAGGAGCTGGCAGGCGAAGGAGTGGTCGCGGGCGGGGTGGCCGAACATGTCGCCGTGATGGGCTACCAGGACCGGGGCCTTCGCGACTGGCACGACACGACGGCGCCGGAGATCGTCGCCCATCTCCGCGAGCAGGGCACCGACGCGCTCGTCCTCGCCCCGGCTTGACCCGACTGCTGCTCGAACGTGCCCGTGCTGGCACGATGGATCGAGGCGGCGGGGGTCCCGACCGTGGTGGTGACGATGATGCCCGCGGTCGCTGAGGAGCGCCGCGCGCCGCGAATCGTCGGCGTCGAGTTTCCGTTCGGGCATGCGTTCGGTATGCCCCATGACCGAGTGATGCAGAGACGGGTCCTCGAGCTGGGGCTGCGCCTCCTGGCGGGCGCGACGGCGTTCGGTACGAGGGTCGACCTGGACCTCGCGTGGCCGGTGCCCTTGCGGGAGGCTTACAAGGCCTGGCAGCCCAAGGTGCCCAGCCCGATCGTCAGGAAGATGCTGGAGGCGATGCGGTCGTCCTAGGAATGCCCGACCGGGGGAACTACTTCGGGTCGAGCGTGATGGACGCGGAGTTGATGCAGTAGCGAAGCCCGGTCGGCTCCGGGCCGTCGTCGAAGACATGCCCGAGGTGCCCGCCGCAGTTCGCGCACGTGACCTCGGTCCGGACCATGAATAGCGAGTCGTCGATCGTCTCGTCGATCGGCGCGCCCTCGGCCGGGGCGTAGAAGCTTGGCCACCCGCAGTGGGCGTCGAACTTTGTCCCCGACTCGAACAGCCTGGCACCGCAGCCCGCGCACAGGTACACGCCTGGCGTCGTGGTTTCCCAGTACTCGCCCGTGAAGGGCCGCTCGGTCCCTTTCTCCCGCAGCACGTGGTACTGCATTGGAGTCAGGTCTCGCTTCCACTCGGCTTCACTCTTCTGGACTGTCACTCCGCTGTTCTTATTCACGCTCCTACCTTGCCCTGAACTCTTAACGCTCAAACCCCCGCGGAAGGTTTACGCTCGCGTGGCTAGCGCAGGCATGCATCTTGCGGGGTGAAGAGATGTCGCCAATCAATCGCCGCACGTTCCTCAAAGCCGCCGGCGCGCTGGGACTCGCGAGCCTGGTCACTCCGGTTGTTCCCGGCGCCGCCGCGAGCTTCCTGAAGGTGCGCAACCCGCTCCAGCACATCATCGTTGACCTTCAGGAGAACCGCTCCTTCGACCACTACTACGGATTCGCGCCATTCGCCGGCATATACGGGGTGCCTGCAGGTTACACGCAGCCAGACGGTCACGGCGGGACCATTGCGCCGTATCACTTCACCAGTCTCGCAACACCCGACATCGGCCACAACTGGTCCGCCACCCACGCGGAGTATGACGGCGGCGCGATGGATGGCTTCTACACGACCGACGGCATCAATTGCATGGGCTTCTACACCGCCGGCGACCTGCCTTTCTACTACAGCCTCCACGACACGTCGACCCTGTGCACAAATTACTTCTGCTCCCTGCTGGGGCCGACCTGGCCGAACCGCTTCTACAGCGCGGCCGGCACCTCCGGCGGGATCACGACCAATGGCGTGTGGGGCTATGGCGTCTTCGACTACCCGATCATCCTCGACCTGCTCGAGGACGCCCACCTCAGCTGGAAGGTCTACAACGTCGGCATGGATAGCGTTCCTTTCGGCAATACCGACAATGTTTTCTTTTTCTGGAAGCGATTCGCGCACGACCAACGCACGCACGGCAACAAACAGGATTTCTTCACCGATCTGAGGCAGGGCACGCTGCCCAACGTCTCGTGGATCATTCCCAGTTTCGCGCGAGGCTGGGATGAGCATCCGCCCGCGGAAATTTCGGTCGGGATGGACATCGTCCATGAGCTGGTCGACGGGCTGCGCAATTCATCGGCGTGGGCGACCTCCGCGTACATCCACACCTACGACGAGGCCGGCGGCTACTTCGACCACGTCCGGCCGCCGCAGCTGGACGCTTTCGGGCTCGGGATGCGGGTGCCGACCTGGATCATCTCGCCGTTTGCCAAACCCGCTCACCTCGAGCCGACCGTGTACGAGCACACGTCGACGCTCAAGTTCATCGAGGCCGTGTACAACCTGCCCACCCTCGCGTCGGCGAACCACCTCTTCGACTCAGGCACGCCGAGCGGCGGCAACTACGAAGCAGCCAACGGTCCGGTCGGCCCGCCGGCGCCGCCGCGAGATGCCAACCCGAGCATCGGCAACCTGATGGAGTGTTTCGCCTTCTAACCTACAAGCGTGCTGAGCCGAGAAACGCAGTCGCGCCTGAAGAGGGATCCGGTGGTGTGGCTCGTCACCGCCGGCGCGGACCGGCGGCCGCAGGCCGTCCCGGTCTGGTTCCTGTGGGATGGCAAGTCAGTGCTTATCTACGCCCAACCTGGGGTCAAGGTGCGCCACGTCCAGGCCAACCCCTATGTCGAGCTGCACCTGAACACCGATGAATCGGGCAATGAGGTCATCCGCATGTCGGGCTACGCGGCCGTTGCGAAGTCTCATCCATCCGCGCACAAAGTGCCCGCTTACGTGCGCAAGTATCGGTCCGACATCAAGGGCTTCGGCTGGACGCCGGAAGAGTTCTCCAGGCGGTACCCATTCGCCATCCGCGTGCGCCGGCTCCGCTTTCACTAACCTCGTCTGGATGGCGCACCCGCTCCGCTTCGGTATCAAGGCGTCAGGGCAGGACATCTCCATCCAGTCGCTGCGCGCGGTCTGGCGCATCGCCGACGAGGCAGGCTTCGACCACCTGTGGGACTTCGACCACCTGGCAGCGATCGGCGGCACGACGGCAGACCGTCCGATCTATGAGGGATGGGCGCTGCAGGCGGCGATGGCCGAGGCCACCCGGCGCGTGCGCATCGGCTGCCTGGTCACCGCCAACACCTACCGCAACCCGGCGCTGCTCGCAAAGACTGCGGTCACGGTCGACCATCTGTCCGGGGGAAGGCTCGAGTTCGGGATTGGCGCCGCGTGGGCCGAGATCGAGCACGAGATGTACGGCTTCGACGGGCTCGACCACCGCGTCGGCCGGCTGAGCGAGTCGCTGCAGATCATCAAGTCGCTGTTCACGGAAGAGCGGACCAACTTCGAAGGGCGCTACTACCACTTCAAGGACGCGATCGCGAATCCCAAACCCATCCAGAAGCCCTACCCGCCGATCTGGATCGGCGCTTCGGGGCAGACGACGATGCGATTGGTCGCCCGACATGCGGACGTGTGGAACATCGCGGGGGGCGACCCGGATCGTGTCGATGAGCTCACCGCCATGCTCTCGGAGGCGTGCGCGGCGCTGGGCAGGGAACCGTCGGAGATCCGCCACTCGATCCAGTTCTCGTGGAACGGGCAGGACCGCGACGAGCTGCTCGAGGTTTCCGGACGCTTCCTCGAGCAGGGCGTGACCGAACAGGTCGTCTACCTGCGCGGCGACGACGCTGCCAGGGTGGCCGAAAAGGTTGCCGACCTGCTGCCGGAGCTGCGCCGGCTGCAGCCGGTCGTCTCCTAGCGCGTCAATATTGTTGACACGATATATGTCGCTGTAGTAATATGTCGCGATGCCTGACGTTTTCCAGATCCTGGCCGACCCGACCCGGCGGCGCATCGTCGACGCCCTACGCGACGGCGAGCGGTCGGTCAACCAGCTGGTGGGGATGGTGGACATCGGGCAGCCCGGCGTTTCGCGACAACTGGCGATCTTGGAGGACGCCAATTTCGTAGTCGTCAGGCCTGAGGGCCGAAGGCGGCTGTACGCGCTGCGGCCTGAGCCGTTCCAGGAGCTGTCTCGGTTCGTGACGACGTATCGGGCGATCTGGGAGGGGCGTCTCGACAGGTTTGCCGCCGAGTTGGAGCGGCGGCGCAGGAAGCAAGACATGAAAAGGAGACGAAGCGATGGCTGACGCAGTGAGGCCGTGCCTTACGTTCAAGGACCGCGCGGAAGAGGCGGTCAACCTCTATGTTTCGCTGATCCCGAACTCGAGGATCCTGAGCATCACGCGTGTGGACACGGACGGCGGACCGATCCCCAAGGGCAAGCTGCTCAACGCGACCTTCGAGCTCGACGGCCGCGAGTACGTCGCCTTCGACGGAGGAGAGAGCTTCACCTTCACCGAAGGCATCTCACTGCTGGTCAACTGCAAGACCCAGGCCGAGGTGGACAGGTACTGGACCAGGCTGACCGAGAAGGGAGGCGAGGAGGGTCCATGCGGATGGCTGAAGGACCGCTTCGGAGTCTCGTGGCAGATCGTGCCCGAATCGCTGGGCCGGATGTTGAGCGACCCGAAGTCCGGCGACGCCGAGGCCTGCATGAACGCCATGCTGAAGATGAAGAAGCTTGACATCGCCACCCTCGAGAAGGCCTACAAGGGCAGCGCCGTAGCTTGACCGAACGTCCAAAGCTGACCCTCGAGCGCACCTTCGATGCCTCGCCAGAAGAGGTGTGGGAGCTCTGGACGACCAGAGACGGAATGGAAGCGTGGATGGGCCCGGACGGCTTCAGCGTCGTGGTACGCGAGCTGGATCTCCGTCCGGGCGGCGACCTCGTCTACGAGATGAGCGCGGTCGCGCCCGAGCAGGTCGACTTCATGACCAGGGCGGGAATGCCGCTCGTCACCCGGCACCGGTTCACGTTCGCAGAGGTCGATCCTCCGCGCCGGCTTGTGTACCGGGACATGGCGGACTTCATCCCAGGGGTCGAACCGTACGAGGTCGAGACCGTGGTGGAGCTGCATCCGGATGGGGACGGCGTGCGCCTGGTGCTGACCTTCGACGCGATGCATGACGAGCGGTGGACCCAGCTCGCGACCATGGGCCGCGAGAGCGAGCTGCACAAAATGGCTGACGTGCTGGCTGCGCGACAATAGTTTATCCCCACTGCCTGGGGGCGCCGCCGCGAGCACGGCGGTGTCGGCGGTAACACCCCTAGGTTGGGGACTTGAAAGGAGGTCGTGATGGCCAACAGCGTCTATCGCGTGACGGAGCTGATTGGGACCAGCAGCCAGTCCTGGGAGGCGGCCGCGAAGGCCGCCGTGGAGACGGCATCCAAGACGCTGCGAGACCTCCGCGTCGCCGAGGTCGTGGAGCAGGACCTGACGATCGAGAACGGCAAGGTCACGAGCTATCGCGTGAAGCTCAACGTGTCCTTCAAGTACCAGCCGCAGGCCGGCGCGGGCCGGGCGCGGGCCGCGACGAAAAAGCGCTAGCTAAGGGGCGGTAGCCGCCTGGAGCTGGCAGCCGGCCGCCTTCATCTCCTCCAGCGCCTGCTGCCCGGTTGCCTCATTGACCGGCGCGCACAGGTTGACCAGGACGCGGACCTGGTACTGGTTCTTGCGCGCGTCGAGCGCGCTCGCGCGGACGCAGTAGTCGGTGGCGATGCCGCATACATCGATGTGGTCGATGCGGTTCTCCTTCAAAACGTCGAGTAGCGGATGGCCGCGCGGATCGAGGCCGTCGAACGCCGAATAGGCGGCGGCATTGCGGCCCTTCGTCACGACGGTCTGAATCAGCTTCTCGCGGACCAGGTTCTGGATCGTCGGCACAAACGCTGCCCCCTGGGTGCCGACCATGCAGTGCGGCGGCCAGGTGTTGACGAAGTCCGGAGTCGCTGAGATGTGGTCGGGCGCACTCTCGTGGTAGTCGCGCGACGCCACCACAAACTGATACTCATATTTGAAATGCCGTATGTGGCGAGCGATCATCGCTGCCACCGTGAGCCCACCCTTCACCCCGAGGCTGCCACCCTCGACGAAATCGACCTGGGGGTCGACCACCAGCAACGCGTTTCTCACACTTCTCCGCGGCCTAAGTTAACGGGTAATACACTGGCCTGGATGCCCTCGGTGATACTAGCGGGCCGTCCCCGGCCGTGACAGGCCGGCCGGGTGCGCGCAGGGCGCTCCTCCCCACGACAGCCCCCTTCGGCTCCTGGGCGTCGCCCATCTCACCGGAACTACTCCTCAACGGCACCGTGCACATGCGCAACCAGATGCTGCGCTGGGACGGGGGCGACCTGTACTGGTCCGAGCTGCGTCCCAATGAGTCGGGCCGGATCGTCGTATGCCGGCGCAGCGCCGAGGGAGCCATCAGCGACATCACCCCGCCGGGATTCAACGCGCGCACGCGGGTCCACGAGTACGGCGGCGGCCACTTCGCGGTCAAGGGCGGCACGGTTTTCTTCACGAACTTCACCGACCAGCGTCTGTACCGCCAGGACCGCGGCGCCGCGCCGCAGCCGATCACGCCCGCGAACGACATCCGCCACGCCGACATGGTGGTAGACGAGCGCCGCGGCCGCGCCTTCGCGGTGCGGGAGGACCACAGCAGAGATGCGGCGGAAGCCGTCAACACGATCGTGGCGCTTGACGTGAACGGCAAGCGAGAACCGATCACGATCGCGGCCGGCAACGACTTCTACTCCTCGCCGAAGCTGAGCCCGGAGGGCGACCGCATCGCCTGGCAGACCTGGAATCACCCCAACATGCCATGGGACGGCAGCGAGATCTGGACCGGCGAGCTCGACCGTGAAGGCAACGTCAGGTCGTCGCGCAGGGTCGCGGGCGGCCTGACCGAGTCCGTCCTCCAGCCGGAGTGGTCGCCCGACGGCGAGCTCTACTTCGTCTCCGACCGCGACGGCTGGTGGAACCTGTATCGGTCGCACGGCGAGGGCGACGAGCCCGTGTGCACCCGGGCGGCCGAGTTCGGGGCGCCGCAGTGGATCTTCGGCCATCGCTTCTACGCCTTCAGCGGCCCGGACCAGATCGTGTGCATCTACTCGGAGAAGAGCGGGGCGAAGCTCGGCCGCATCGACCTCGCCACCGGCCGCCTGCAGCCCATCGAACTCCTGTACACCACTCTGTTCAACCTGCAGGTCTCCGGGCCCAAGGCCGCCATGTACGCAACCTCGGCGACGCTGGCCGAGCGAGTGCTGGTGGTCGACCTCGACACGTATGCGCAAGAGGTGGTGAGGGTCGCCAACCCGGCGCACGTCGACCCCGGCTACTTCAGCATCCCCAGGCCAATCGAGTTTCCGACCGAGGACGGACTGACCGCGCACGCGTTCTACTACGCGCCCCACAACCACGACTTCGAAGCGCCGGCGGGCGAGAAGCCGCCGCTCGTCGTCGTGTGCCACGGCGGCCCGACCGCCTCGGCAGGTCCGACCTACCCCTTCGAGTACCAGTACTGGACGAGCCGCGGCATTGCGTTGGTCGACGTCAATTACGGAGGGTCGGCCGGCTTCGGACGCGCGTATCGGATGCGGCTCAACGGTCAGTGGGGCGTGGTCGACGTCGACGACTGCATCAACGCCGCGCGCTACCTGGTCGACCAGGGGCTCGTCGACCCTGACCGCGTCTCGATCACGGGTGGGTCGGCCGGCGGGTACACGGTCCTGCTCTCGCTCACCAAGCGCGACTTCTACAACGCCGGGTCGAGCCAGTTCGGGATCGGCGACCTCGAGCTGTTCATCAAAGAGACGCACAAGTTCGAGTCGCACTACTGCGACACCATGATCGGGCCATATCCGGAGCGCGCCGACATCTACCGCGACCGCTCGGCGATCTACTTCGCGGACAACATGTCGGCCCCGGTGATCCTATTCCAGGGGCTCGAGGACAAGATAGTCCCGCCCAGCCAGGCAGAGACTTTCGTCGAGGTCTGCAGGAAGAAGAGGCTGCCCTACGCTTATGTTGCTTACCCAGGCGAGCAGCATGGTTTCCGGAAGGACACGAACATCCGCCGGACGTTCGAAGGCGAGCTGTACTTCTTCTCGCGGATCTTCCGTTTCGAGACCGCGGATGACATCGAGCCGGTCGGGATCAACAACCTCACGCCGTAAAGTTGCATGGCGTCGGCGTGGCGGAATGGCAGACGCGCCAGCCTTAGGAGCTGGTGCCCGAAAGGGCGTGGAGGTTCAAATCCTCTCGCCGACACCACCCTTGACGGATGCTCCAGTGAGGGTCATATTCAGCCCGCCTCGGTAGCCCGCTTTAGAACTGAGAGGTGGAAGCATGAGCGGACGAATCCTTGTCCTCTTGGCCGTGCTCGCAGGCGTGGTCGTCACGGCGGCCCCTGCTTCGGCCAGCGCAGGAACAGTGACGCAAACAGTCCATTTCAACTCACTGCCGGAGATTTCCGCGGTCCTTCCATGTGGACCCCCGGCAGGTCTCATCGTCGTCGATGAAGACAACGGAAACGGTGTAATGCATTTCGCCGCCAACGCGAACGGCTTCTGGGTCACCGCCACCTATACGGGCGACGTCAAGCTGTTCCCCGCGCTAAACGTGACGACGGATTCCAGCGGCTTCGTCACCACCTTCGTGGCGGACCCCAACCGGCCCACCGCCCAGGGTCATGTCACGGACTGGTTTGGCGAATCTTTCAACCCGACGATTGCTGTTCTGCACGACACTCTGAATGCGCAGCTGACCACGAGCGATGGTCAGGCGTTCAGTTTCCACGCCATCGACCACGCCCAGGCGACTCCAACTTTTCCACCGGTCATCACGCGCTCGTTCCTGAATTTCAGCTGCTTCTGAGCCGACCCGCGGACAGGGCCCGAGGCATCCTCGGGCCCCCGCGCCAGCCGTGCGGCGAATTTCCGTTCGCCTTGTGGGCGCCCAATCCGCGCTGGGTGGCCTAAAGTTCAAGTTTCGTGGGAGCGCAACCCCCGCACGAGAACGGCTCGCGGCCGAAAGCCGAGTCCAACGGGCATCAGAGCGTCGGCGGCTACCGGCTGCTGCGCGAGCTCGACACGGACAGCCTGGGCTCGGTCTATGAGGCGGAACATCCGCGCCTTCACCGCCGCGTAGCCGTCCGCACGATAGGCACTGGCGTCGCGCGCGACGTGAGCTTCTCGCGTCGATTCCTGCTCGAGCTGCGCTCCTACAAGGCGCTCGAGCACGAGGCGATCCCGCGCCTTTACGAACTCGCCTACGACGGTGAGTCTCCCTACCTGGTCACCGAGCTGGTGGCTGGCAACACACTCGATGGCTGGTTCGGAGACGGACAGCGCTATGAGCCGCTTGGAATCATCGCCCTGCTGCGACCCATCGCGAGCGCGCTGGATTACGCGCATTCGCGGGCGACCATCCACCGTGACGTGAAGCCCGCCAACATCCTGCTCGCCAACGACGGCCGCACCATGCTCACGGGTTTTGGTCTGGGCACCGTCGCGTCGTTCAACACCGGTCCCGGCGCCAGCGGTCCGGTCGCCCCCGATTACGTCGCACCCGAAAGGCTGGTCGGCCGCGAGGTCGACGGCCGGGCGGACGTCTACTCGCTCGCGGCGGTCATCTTCGAGGCGACCACTGGACGCCGGCCCTTCTCCTCCAAGAGCTGGATCGAGACGCTGAGCCGCCGCCTCTACGAGCCGCCGCCCAACGTGCGCGAGGTCGCGGCGGACCTTCCGTCGTCGTTTGCCGCGACGCTGCAGCAGGCGATGGACCGCGACCCCAACCGCCGTCCTGCAACGGCCGGCGAGCTGCTGGACCGCCTGGAGTCCTCGCTGACGTCACCCAACGGCAGCGCCGACGGCGCGCGTTGGCTGCCGCCCGCGATGCGTGGGGGCGGGCTCGGCCTCAGCGCAGCGCTGGTCGTGGCGGTCGGGGCGGCAGAGGTGGCATGGCTGTTCGGAGGTTCGGGGCTCTCGCTGCTGCTGCGCGCGGCGCATCGGATACTCGGTGCGGGTTAGAAGCTAGCTGCCTCTCAGGCCGCCGCGCGGCCGTCGACCATCATCACCGAGTTGCAGGTGAAGAGCCGGTCGACCATGAATCCTGGATTCACGTTCGAGGGATCCTGCCCAATCGCCGCGCCGATCTGCTGTACGAGCTGCTGCGCGGGAACATTCAACCCAAACACCGTTCCGCTCGTCGGCATGATGTCGAAGACTCCATTGCGGGCAACGAGCACCACCGATCCGCTCCAGCCTGCGCCGTCGTAGGTGCCGCTGGCGTTGATGATGGCGCCGGCGACCGAGTTTTCGCTGATCGTCAACTTAAGGTTCGATAGGCCTGAGACTCCTGACTGCTGCACCGCAGCGACCAGGTCCTGTTCGGTGTAGCCACGGTGCACCGCGCCGTTCTGCTCGATGTCTGCGCTGCCACACGACTCGATCGACGCCACGGCGACAAACGGCTCCTCGCCGGCGGTGCCAAGCCCGCTGATGCCGTCGACCCGGATCGTGTAGATGCCGGGCGGAGCGTTGTTGATCGCGACGACGGGCAGCTTGCCGGTCGCGAAATACTTCTGCGTGTCGGGGGCGGTCACAGTCAGCTTCATCGCGCTACCCGGATAACCGAGCGCGGCCTTGACCAGGCTTCCGCCCGCGTAGCTGTAGGTGAACTGCTGCGTTTCGCCGTTGTGCAGGGGCGCACCGATGAAGTCCTGCTCCGTGCCGGGCGTCGTACCGGAGGCAACCGCATTCGATGCATCCAGCGCGGGACCGAACGGGTCGTTGGGATCAGGCTGGATCGGACCCGGAGGGGTGATGGTTCCGTTGGGGTTGGCGGTTGCCTCCTGGCCGGCGTTGATCACCACCGAGGCCCCGGACGAGTTGTGGAGCGTGACCGTGCCCTCGAAAACCTTGACTGTCATCCCGCCGGTGGCCGTGATGACCACTTCGAACTTCGTGCCGCGCACGCTCGCCGTGGCGGCCTTGCCATGGACGTCAAAGCTCGCGCCGGTGACGAGGTGCTGGACGTTGGTGAACGTGCGGCCGACCTGCTGCGTCAGCGAAACGTCGTGGAGGTTTCCGCTCTTCGTGAAGTGCGCCGAATCAAGCGTGATCGCCGAGCTCTTGGCCAGCCGGGTCAGGGTGCCGTCGGGCAAGGTGATCCCGGCCAGGCCCTTGGCATCAGTCGCCACCGTGTCGCCTGCGCGCACGACCGCTCCTGTATTCGCAGCGCTGGCGGCGCCCGAACCGTGGGCGATCGTCACGTTCGGCTGGTAAACCGTGAGCATCCCGGACGCGTCGACCGCGGCCTGGGCCGCGATGTTCAGCCAGACGAGCACACCGGCGATGATCAGGATCAGCACGGCCAGGCCAATCAGGAATCGGCGTCCGCCGCGGCGGGGTTTGGGGGCTTTCCTGGCGGCTGCGGTTGCCATGTCGCCCGGGAAAGATAGCTCAGGGAAGGGCTATCTGTGCCCTTCGACCACCATCATGTTGTCCCCTTGAGCGCGAAACACGAATACACCCGGGTCGACGACGAATCCAGAAAGGATCGAGCTGATCGAGTGGCCCCCGTACGAGCTCAGGTTCGAGACCACCATGGCTGGTCACGTTGATCCCGCACACGGTGACCCGACCGGGGAACGTGGAGGTTCCCGCTCATTGGATTAACTGGTGGGAATCTTCAAATCGATGACCAGTCGCGCGGGGTTGTCGAGCGTGAACACGCGCATGCAGACGGGCTGGCTGATGCCGAGGCCCCACGACACGTAACCCTCGAAGTCCTGGGTCTGCCGCGCCTCTTTGAGGACCCTGTACTCAGTGTGAAAGATGTCCGTGTCGCCGGTGAACGTGGTCGCGCCGGTCGCCGAATGCGCGGTGACCAGAATGCCGGCGGTCCCGGCGAGGCTTACGGTCTGCCCGCTTGCTCCGAGGGGGAAGACAGGCTTGGCCTGGCGTTTGACCGTGTAGGTCGGCACTATGGGGTCGAACTGCAGCACGAACCGGTCGTAGGTCGGCTGCTCCGCGACTCTCGCGGTGATCGTGTTGGCCACACCTGTCTTGCCGCCGGACGCGTCGGCGCAGGCAAAGGCGGGCAAGTTCGTCCCCGGCGGGGTGGGGGGCGTGATCGGGGGCTGCGAGATGCGCGGCCCGGACGCGATTCCGGGGACGCCCGAGTCGCTTGCGCCAGGGCTGGCCGCGGCGCTGGGGCCGAGCTGAGGACCGCAAGCCGCAACAATTGAGATCAAAGCGAGTGCCAGAGCGGTTCGCACCGGCCAATGGTATGGTCGAGGCCCTTCCGGGTCGCGCCGAGGTGGCGGAACAGGCAGACGCGTCGGTCTCAAAAACCGATGTCCGCAAGGACGTGCGGGTTCGACTCCCGCTCTCGGCACCACGATGGGATTGAACGGGCTGAACACGCATTAGGTTGCGCACCATCACTGCAGAACCGAGTCTGGACGAGATCGAAAAACCTCCTCGCGGGCGCGTCCTTTTGCTCGCGAAAAGGATCGGCGAGCGGGCAGTCGTGGACTGGTGCGCCGAGCTTCTGAGCGGCGCCGTCGAGAGCGACGATCCACGCCGGCCTTCGATCGTGTGGCTCGGCGGGCGTCACGCCGCTGCTCAGTTGCCACGTGGTGGCTTCAAAACGACAAGTCATGAGTACTGGCCACGCGTGTGGGCAGCCCGCGCGCTGCTGTACGGGTGGGACCGGAGTGCCGAGAGGGCGATCCTCGCCGGCCTTCGCGACCGCGCCTGGCGGGTGCGCGAGATGTCCGCGAAAGTGGCCCGCCGCAGCGGCATCACGGCCGCCGAGCCGATCTTGGCCGCCCTGCTCGACGACCCCGTGGCTCGCGTTCGCAGCGCGGCCGAGGCGGCGCTTACGGAGTCGTCACGATCCCCGGGATGACGTAGGCCTCGATCATCCCCACGACGCCAACCCCCGCGATGGGGATGAGGCTGTAGCGGATCACGCTGGGGTTTGCAAATCGCGCCGCCGCCACAGCGTCAGCGCGACGCTCGCGACCCAGAACAGGGCCGCGAGTCCGAGGAGGACCCACTCCGCAGCCCGAGGATATGGCGGGGGAACGTTGCCGTAGCGGCCGTAGTCCGCGAGCTGGGTCGCGTCGGGAGAGTCGGTCGACGCGAGGTAGAAGGTGGTGGTGAACAGGCCCGCCCAGATAACGCCGCCGAGCCAGCGTCCGAGACGCATCAGGCCGAAGCCCGGGATCGCAGTGAGCAGCCAGAAGTCCTCGCGCAGGGGGGCGGTGCGGCGCTGAAGCTCCCACACCAGTGCGCCGGCCGCGAGCAGGAGCCCGATCGCCGCGGCGTACCAGCCGGGGCCGATGAGGTCGGTGGCCATGAATGGAAATGGGAGATCGGTGAAGCGCGGGGTCGTGACCACCCACATCGCCCATCCAAACCACACCACCAGGATGGCTTCCACGAAGGCGATCGCCACCACGGCGGCCCGCAGGTCGAGGACGAGGCCCGCGACGAGACCTGCGAACACGAGCCAGCCGGCGGGCGACTCGTACCCGAAGGTCTGGGGGAGGTGGGCGGGCGGGATGCTGACCGACCAGGGGGAGAGGAGCGACGCGGCCGCCGACACGACCACCACGAGGTCGAGCACCGTCCGCGAGCGACCGCTACCAGCTGCCGCCCCCGCCGCCTCCACCTCCTCCGCCGGAAAAGCCGCCACCGCCGAAGCCGCTCGAGCTCCCCGAGCTGGGCGGGGCCGCAGAGATGGCGCTGGAGATGCCGGTGTTCATGGACTGGAGGCTCGACGCGAGCACCGCCGCCTGGAAGGGCGTGCTGCCCACGTACCAGGAGTTGGACGCGCTCGTGTCGATGCCCTCGAACGCCTTGGCCCATCTCGTCACGCAGCCGAACACGATCGCGTACGGCAGGAGCTGGGTGAAGATCTCCGCCTTTTCGGCGAACTGCTGACGATATCTCTCCGCGGTGCTCATGTAGAGGCGGAACCCAAGCGCGTGCTGCATCAGGTCGCGGCCGGCCGCGGTGCGCTGCGGCATATACCTCGACGTCACGAGGAGAACCATTCCGACGAATATCACCGCGAGGCCCGCCAGGCCCCAGCCGAAATTGATGCCGAGCTGGTAGGTCGCGAAGGCGCCGGCCGCGATGACAACGATGCTCAGGCATCCCCAGCGCCCGCGGGCGTAATCCGGCCGCGAGGTGAAGAACTTCCGCGACATGGCGTCGTCGAGGATGTTGCCCTCGGCTGTGTGCAGCGAGGCGTGAAATGTGCCTTTCAGGTCCGAGATCTTCACCTGCTGCCGGCCAGTGAACAGTCCGTCGAGCAGCGTCTTCTCGAAGGGGAGCAGCGATGAGGTGTCAGCGGCCTTCCGGGTCAAGAGCCAATCCTTCGTGCCGTCCACCTCGGTGATCGTCATATGGCCCCGCACCGCGAGGTCGACGATGGTCGCGGTGACGTCCTTCGTGTCGGCGCTCTCGTCAAGGAGCAGTCCGAGCTGCGCTGCGCGCAGGTTTTGCGGTGGGTCGAACTCGACGACCACGGGCTGGATGCGATAGGCGAGATCACGACCATGCTCCCGCCAGTTCCAACCGACCAGAGCCAGGCCCGCGATGAGGATCAGGGCAGCGACGCCGACGATTGGCGGGTTCAGGTCGAATGCGTCGGCTGGAAAGGAGCGCTCGCGAGCCGCGAGCAGCGGCGGCGCCACATTGACGGCGCCCTTGATCAGCGCTGTCACGATCGACATCTGCTCGCCCGAGTCCAGCCGTCTCGTCGACGTGTACTGGAACGTGCTGTCATTGCCCGAGACGGTGCAGTTTTCGCGAGAGCCCGACGGACCTTCGTAACAGGCAGCCTCTCGAAACGAACCCGCGGGCGTGACCACGGTGGCGCTGACGGACTGCTTGGCAACCGGCCACTGACCGCCGTCGACGTTCCAGAACAGCTCGTCGTGGTCGGCGAATCCGTTCATCGCGCCGGCGACGGTATATGCGATCACGTAGCGGTTGGCGCCGCTGACGAGCGCACCCGGATCGCCGATCTTGATCACCAGCTCCGGGCCGTCGAGGTAGGTCGTGTAGTGGATCGACCTCTCGCCGTCGGTCACCGACCTGATGTTGACGTCGTAGTAGCGGTCCCGTGTGCCGTCGTACCGGTAACGAACCGGGATGTAGCGAAAGATGCCGTGCTTCTGGAGCGGGCCGAAGTCGACGCGGATGTCCTCGGCGATCGTCAGGGACGAGTCGAGCTGGATCTGGATGTCAGAGTGGAACGAGGTGATGACCCAGCCTTCGTCGGCATGAGCCCGCACCGCCGAGGCGGTCACCGCAACGCAGAGGGCAAATGCGAGCAGAGCGAGGCGGGCCGCCATGTTCCTCATCAGCAGCCCGTATATTCGCAAGTCCAGTGACCGAGATCCGGCATGACATCCGAAACGTGGCGATCATCGCCCACGTCGACCATGGCAAGACCACGCTGGTCGACGCACTTCTCAAGCAGAGCCACACCTTCCGCGAGAATCAGGAGGTGGGGACGTTGATCATGGACAGCAACGACCTCGAGCGCGAGAAGGGCATCACGATCCTGGCCAAGAACACGTCCATACGCCACGGCGACGTGACCATCAACATCATCGACACGCCGGGTCACGCGGATTTCGGAGGCGAGGTCGAGCGCGTGCTGAACATGGCTGACGGTTGCCTTCTCCTCGTGGATGCGGCCGAGGGGCCGATGGCACAGACACGCTTCGTGCTGCGCAAGGCGTTCGAGGTCGGCCTGCGCACGATCATCGTGATCAACAAGGTCGACCGCGCGAACGCCGACCCGGCACGGACGCTCGAGCGAGTGCACGACCTGTTTCTGGAGCTCGCCGATGATGCCGACCAGCTCGAGGCGCCGGTTCTGTATACGGTTGCGAAGGAAGGTCGCGCCGGACTGAAACCGAACGCACTGGGCCAAGACCTCGAGCTGCTGTTCGAGACGATCATCGAGCAGGTGCCGGCCCCGGTCGCCGAGCAGGGCGGGTTCCAGATGCTGGTCGCGAATCGCGCCTACGACGACTACACGGGCACGATGGCGATCGGGCGCATCTCGCGGGGCAGCGTCGCGCCCGGCGACACGATCGCGGTCCTGGCAGGTGAGGGCGAGCCGGGCAGGGTCAAGGTGATCCAGGTCCTCGTGTATCGCGGGCTGGATCGTGTCGCGGTCCCGGTGGCGAGCGCCGGCGACGTCGTCCTGCTGACCGGCCTCGAGGACGTTTCGATCGGTGACACGCTCGCCGACCCGGAGGCGCCCGACGCCCTCCCACGAATCGAGATCGAAGAGCCAACCGTGCGCATGACTTTCGGCGTCAACACCTCGCCCTTTGCCGGGCGGGAAGGCAGGTTTTCGACCACGCGCCAGCTGCGTGCGCGCCTCTACAAGGAGCTCGACACCAATCTCGGCCTGCACGTCGCCGACACCGACGTCGCGGAGCGGTTCCTGGTCAGCGGCCGCGGCGAGCTGCACCTGGCGGTCCTCATCGAGACGATGCGCCGCGAGGGCTACGAATTCGAGGTGTCTCGGCCCGAGGCCATCATCAAGGTGATCGGCGGCCAGCGCATGGAGCCGGTGGAGCGTCTGACCGTCGACGTCCGCGAGGTGCATGTCGGCGGCGTTACCGAGGCGCTCGGCAAAAGACGCGGCGAGATGATCGAGATCGCCTACGACAAGAAGGGCGGGGTGCGGCTGGAGTACCTGATCCCTACTCGCGGTCTCATCGGTTTCCGTAACACGTTCCTGACCCTGACCGCGGGCACGGGGTTGATGGGTTCGATCGGCATCGGCTACCGGCCGTGGGTGGGCGAGTTTCGCGAACAGCGCAACGGCGCGCTTACGGCCTCGTCACCAGGCACCTCTTTGACCTATGGCCTCGCCGCGGCGCAAGAGCGCGGCACGACGTTCATCGAACCGGGCGAGGAGGTGTACGAGGGGATGGTGGTCGGCGTGCAGAAGCGCCCGGGCGACATCCGGGTGAACGTGTGCCGCGAGAAGAAACAGTCCAACGTGCGCTCGTCGACCTCGGACATCTCGGTCCGGCTGACTCCGGCGTCGAAACTGAGCCTCGAGCAGTCGCTCGACTTTCTTGCCGACGACGAGCTGCTCGAAGTCACGCCGAAGCATTTGCGGCTCCGCAAGCGGTACCTGACCGAGGTCGATCAATCTCGTGCCCGCCGGGTGGGGGAAGGGGCCCGGGGGTAGCTGCCGAGCCAGTATTTCGCACGTTTCTCGGCATGCGTTTTCCGGGCCGCAGACGGGGTCAGGAATAGGTCCGGCCGGATCCGGGTATACTCCTTTTAGCCGGCGAAGCGCCGGCGCTCAGCGCAGGCTGCGATCTTTCTCGAACGGGCCCGCTAGTTGAGTAGGCCCCGCCGTTCGAGAGATAGGAGATGGAAATGCCCACAGGCACCATCAAGAAGCTGGTTTCGGATCGAGGCTTTGGATTCATCAAGGCCGAGGACGGACAGGAATACTTCTTCCACCGCAGTGGCACCGAAGGTGACTTCGATGGCCTCCAGGGTGGCGAGAAGGTTTCGTTCGAAATCGAATCGAGCCCGAAGGGCCCGCGCGCGAAGAGCGTCCGCGTCGCCTAAGTAAGAAACCAGAAAGGCCCCGAGCTCCGGCTCGGGGCTTTTTTTATCCTCCGAGGCAGGCCCTCCTCATCAGCTCCTCCTCAGCCTGGCTTGATCTCGTGGTCGAGCTTGAACCCGCCGTTTCCGTCCATCTCGATGATCCACACCGTCTGCTTCACGTCGTGGGTCGAGGTGAACTGAAACGGCCCAAGCGGCGTCTGGATGTTGACGGTCGCCATCGCGGTGCGCAGCTTGGCGCGGTCACCGTTGATGTCGGTGAAGGTCAGGTTGGCCCGCTTGGCTGCGTCAGCGAGGATCTTGATGCCCGCGTAACCCTGTGCCGCGAACTGGTCGGGGTCTTTGCTGTACTCGTTCTTGTAGGCCGTCACGAAGTCGGCGTTGGACGCAAAAGTGTTGCCGATGTACCAGGCGCTCGCGCTGCGCGCGCCCTTGCCTGCGGCGCCGGCCTGCCTGGAGACTGTCGCCGTGTTGAAACCGTTGCCACCGAGGAACTGGCCCTGCCAGCCCTGATTGCGAGCCCCGGTCATGATCTTCGCCGGGATCCCACCGAGCGACGTGATGAAGATCACATCCGGATGGGCCTGTACCGCCTCGGTGATGTAGGGCGTCAGGTCGGCGACGGTCTTGCTGAACGGGATGGTCTTCACCAGGTTGATGTTGTACTGGCCGACAGTGTCCTGCACGATCCTGCCGCCGTCGCTCGAGAACTTGTCGTCCGACGCAACGAGCAGCACGCCGGTCGCGGGATGAGCGTCGGCGACGTAAGACTTGATGTTGTCCGGGATCGCCGTCTGCTCGCCGAGGCTGTCGCGGAAGACGTACTGGCACGGCGTCGTGTTCGGGTTCGCCGCGGTCCAGTTGCAGTCGGGGACGATGTGGATTCCGGTCGTGCTGACGGCGAGGATCGGTGTCTTGAGGCTCTCGGCCAGCGGGTGAACCGCAACCGCCGAGTTGGACAGGGTGGGACCGAGCAGGGCGAGGTCTTGCGAAGAGGTGATCAGGGTTTGAGCTTTTTGCTGGGAGGTGGCTTTGTCCGAGGCGTCGTCCTGAACCTCGAGGTCGATCTTGGCGCCGTTGATCCCGCCGGATTCGTTGATCTGCTTCACCGCCAGCAGAGCGCCGTCCCGGCTCTGCGGCCCATAAACGCCGCCCGTGCCAGTGATGGAGAGGACCGCGCCGAACTTGATCGTCTTGCCGGCGTAGGCGTTCGCCGCATTGCCGCCACCACCACCGCCGCTGGATCCACAAGCAGCGACCAGAAAGGTTGCCGCCAGCCAGCAGAAGAGGCACGTGCGTTTCATGTCAGCCCCCCTACTAAAACGTAGCGATTCTTCAACCTACCAAACCCGGCATCCGTATTCCGCGCTAGCCCTGGAGACGCTTCAGCATCCGAGGGATGTCGAGCTTCGGCGTCGGGTACTGAGGGTTGCTCTGGCGGAGCGTCTCGAGCAGGATCCTGGTGACGGCCCAGTTGCGGTACACCTTGTCGTTGGCCGGGACCACGTACCAGGGCGATGGCCCGGCCGAGCATCGGGTGACCGCCAGCCCGTAGGCGGCCATGTAGTCGTCCCAGTAGGCCCGCTCGTCGATGTCATGCTCGTTGAACTTCCAGTGCTTGTCGGGGTCCTGGAGCCTGTCGATGAGGCGCTTGCGCTGCTCGGCATACGAGATGTGGAGGCAGAACTTGACCACGGTGGTGCCGGCGCGTGCCAGGACTTTCTCGAAATCATTGATCTGCTCGTAGCGCCGCTCGATGACCTCCGGCGCGGCGAGGTTGTGAACGCGTGCGATCAGCACGTCTTCGTAGTGCGAACGGTTGAAGATTCCGATGTCCCCAGGCGCCGGGAGGCGCCTGCGGATTCGCCAGAGGAATCCATGTCGCTTCTCCTCAGGCGTCGGGACTTTGAAGGCGGTGATCAGGACCCCCTGCGGGTTGAAGTTGCGCATCACGTGGGTCACGGTGCCGTCTTTGCCCGAGGTGTCCATGCCCTGCAGCACGACGAGCAAGGACCGCTTGCGCTCGGCGTAGAGGCGCTCATGGAGTTCGAACAGCTCGTCCTCGTGCTTCGTGATGTCGCGGAGCGCGCGCTGATGCCCGCCTTTCAAGCCTGGAGTGGAGTCGGGGTCGACGTCGACCATCCGGAAATGGCCGTCGTGGATCTGCGCCCGCAGGAGGTCGCGGACGTCCCTCTTCGCCACGGCGGCGAGTGTAGAGGGTCTAGGTGAGCTCCACTGGCACGACGTCGAGCTTGATCAGCTGGTCGACGCGCAGCACCGTGAGCGTCAGCTTGACGCCGATGCGGGCTGAGACCATCAGCCGCTGCAGATCACCAGCCTTGCTCACGCCCGCCTCGCCCACCGAGACGATGACGTCGCCCGCGCGCAGCTTGCCGCCGGCCGCGGGGCTTGCGCTCACGACCTCGTGCACTTCGACCCCGGCCTTGCGACCCAGCCGCTCGGCAATGACCGGCGGAAGAGGTCGGGTCCCGCCGGCGATTCCGAGGTAGGCGCGGCGGACGCGGCCGTCCCGCATCAACGCAGCGAGGATGGCCTGCGTCGTGCCGTTCATCGGTACCGCCAGGCCAAGTCCCATTCCGGCGACGGCGGTGTTGACCCCGATCAGTCGCGCCCGCGAGTCGGCGAGCGCCCCCCCCGAATTGCCGGGATTTAGCCCCGCGGCGGTCCGAAACACGTCCTCGATGCAACGCCCGTTACCGTTTCCCGTCCGCGTCCCCAGCGAGCGGGCCTAACCCCGACCCACCCCGGGCGTGCACGGACCCCCAACAACCCCCCCGGTG
>JACXTT010004483.1_pt1 | contig 20726 bp, 15 predicted proteins | sample 9270951 | NCBI WGS metagenome assembly JACXTT01 (sample SAMN15532306, study PRJNA645909) | rock metagenome | isolation source: weathered quartz diorite | place: Puerto Rico | collected 2017-06-21
GCTGAATAGGGGCTCATCCCGCTTACAAACATGTGATGGCCCCACACGCAGAAGCCCAGGAAACCGATGGCGCAAACCGCGCCGACCATCGCGCGGTAGCCGAACACCGGCTTGCGCGAAAACGTGGATAGCAGGTGCGACGTCACACCCATCCCCGGCAGAATCGCGATGTACACCTCGGGATGTCCGAAGAACCAGAACAAGTGCTGCCACAAAAGCGGCGAACCGCCTTTGTGCCAGGTGATGACTTGATCCGTGACGACCAGCCCGCCGGGAACGAAGAAACTCGTGCCTGCGAGGCGGTCGAGCAGAAGCAGGATGCAGGCCGCCAGGAGAACACCGAACGCGAGCAACCCGAGAATCGCAGTAACGAACCACGTCCAGCACGTCAGCGGCATGCGCCCGAGCGTCATGCCCCTGGTGCGGAGATCAATCAGAGTGGTGATGAAATTGAGCGCGCCCATGAGCGAGGCGCCACAAAAGATGGCCAGGCCGACAATCCATAAGGTCTCGCCTGCTCCTTGTCCGGGACCGACGATTTCTCCCAGCGCGCTCAGGGGCGGGTACGAGGTCCAGCCGCCTATGGGAGCGCCGGCGGCCACGAAAAAAGCCGCCAGCATGACGACTAGCGAAACGAACGTCGTCCAGAACGAGAGCATGTTCAGTACAGGGAAAGCCATATCGGCGGCGCCGATCTGAATGGGCAGGAAATAGTTGCCGAAGCCGGACTGCGGCGCAGTGGTCAGCACCATGAAGACCATGATCGTGCCGTGCATGGTCATCAACGCCAAGTACTGTTCCGGCGTCATCACGCCACCTTTGAAAAAGAAAAACTTGGCGGTGGGCCAGGCAAGATGCAGGCGCATCAGGAACGAAAGAGCCATCCCAACGAACACTGAGAACAAGGCCAGGCTTATGTATTGAATGCCGATCACCTTGTGATCGACGCTGAAGATGTATTTCCGGATGAAACCGGACGGCGCGTGATGCCCGTGGCCACCGCCGCTTTCGTGTGTCACCATTTAGCCGCTCCTCGGAGTCGTTCCGGTAGGACAGGCTTTAGCCTGTCGATTTTCCGCGCCAACGGCAAAAGCAAGAGACAGGCTTCCCTTCGCTTGACTCAGGGTAAAAAGCCTGTCCTACTGGTTTGCCGCTTCCAGATCCTTCAACCATTTTTCAAAATCCGCTTCGGACAGCACTTGCAGCATGCTGTGCATACGGTAATGCCCCAGCCCGCAAAGCTCCGCGCAGGCAAGCTCATATTCGCCGGGAACCATCGCCGTGAAATGCATGTGAATTTCCATGCCTGGGACGGCGTCCTGCTTCAACCGCAGCTCGCGCACGTAGAAACTATGGGTAACGTCCTGCGAGCGGATGATCAGTTCGACTTCGCGTCCCGCCGGAACGGCAATGACGGGAGAAACGACGTCGTCCTTTGAGGCGGGATCAGTGGGATCTAGCCCCACGGGATTCCCCGTGGACGCGCTGACGAGTTCTGGTTTTTCGCGCCCAAATTTGCCGTCTGGTCCGGCATAACGGAAGTTCCATGCAAATTGCTGCGCGCTGACTTCGATTGGCAGCGCGCCCGGCGAGGCACCCATGAAGTGCACCTGCGCCCACGCGTTCCGCGCATACAAGCCCAGCCCTACAAAAAGAATCACGGTCGCGAGCGTCCAGAGAATTTCCATCGTGTTGTTGCCTTCGAAGTAGGTGGCCTTCTGACCGCGATCGCGAAACTTGAATACCGCGTAGGCCAGGCCAATTTGCGCCAGCACAAAGACAATCCCCGTTATGATAAGCGTGCGTGTAAATTGGTCGTCAATTTCATGGCCGAATTCGGTGATGGCCGGAGGGAACCACCAAATTTTCGCCATGAAAATGTAGACGGTGGCGACTGTCATGAATACGAGGAATAGTGCTAGGGCGAGCGCAACAGAGGTGGAACCGCGTTCCATACGTCCTTTCATCTCAGCATCGTCTCCACTCCAAGGAATCCCGTAGACCTCTTCTCAGTGACCGGTGACCGGGAACTTCAATCCAAGCGGTTCGCAGCGGATGAAACTGTGTCGACTGCCCGAACGGGACATCATATACATCTCGCGGCGAATTTCAAGAATCTTTCTTCCCAAGATCGAAACTTTGGATGAAAACGTAGTGCACTCAGGAACACTTGAAATAAAATAGAGCAAGCCACGAGAGACGGAGATGGAATGAAAACGGAGCGGAAGGCGTCCCTGCTGATCGGAGTTGCCCTTGTGATTGTAACAGCGGTCACGTGGCCCGCTCAGGCCCAGGTTCTCAGCCCTCCCGCCCGGACCACTTGCAAATTCGCGGACGGGAAGACCATTGCCGTGCGCTACTCCAGCCCGCGCATGCGCAGCCGGAAAATTTTTGGGGATGTGGTGCCGTTCGGCGAGGTTTGGCGCGCGGGTGCAGACGACGCGACTTCGTTGGTCACGAATGTCGACGTAACCGCGGGCGGAAAGAGCGTGCCAGCCGGCAGTTACACGCTGTTTACGCTACCCACTCAAACCAAATGGACCTTGATCATCAGTAAGCAAACCGGCGAGTGGGGCATCCCTTATCCGGGCGAGAAATACGATTTCGCCCGCATGGAAATGAAGGTTTCGAAACTCCCCTCGCCGATCGAGAACTTCACCATAGCCTTCGATGCCGCGGGAACCAGCTGCACGATGAGACTCGATTGGGAAACTACGCGTGCGTCCATCGAACTGACAGAGAAAAAATAGCAGGTGCACCGGCTCGGCGCGGGAGTCATCCCAACTCTTGCCTGGGGGCACGGTTCCGATACCAGAGCAAGCCACCAAGCACTATTAGCACTCCGTAAGTCACAACGGATCCCATTTCCAGCCGAACGGCCAGCGATTTGCCAATCAGGTCGTGGAGTGTCGGGATGCTCATCGCAAAAGACGCAACGAGAACACTTCCGAGCACGCGACGCGCACGGGTATCGAGCTCGTTGGAACGCCACGCCGCGTAGAGCAGCGCGTTAGCCAACAGCAGAACTACGAAATAGTGCTTGCGCGCCAAGGGGCTGAGGACTATCGCGGCAACAAAGATCGCGGCCCACTCGACCTGCGCCCAACGGGAGCCGGGGCGGGGTGTTCCGCGAAATGCGATCGCGCCTAGCGCAGCAACGACGGCACAGGTGATCCCCCAAGCGAGCTTCGCGCTGCGGGTGCCGCTCACCGGCAACAGAAAAGTTCCAGGGACCGCGAACGGCGCGTACCCATAACCAAGAATGCGGTCCCACATGGCATAGACTGATTGCTGGGCGTTGCCACTGCCCAATCCTCCGTGAAGGGACGCAAGCCACAAGAGAACGTCTTTCCAAAATTTCGCCCAGCCGAGAACCAGAATGGGGCCGAAGAAAAACAAACAGGTCGCCGCCGCAGTCCAGAACGCGGCACGCCACCTCTTGCGATATAGGAAGTACGGCAGGAAGGCGATGGCCATGACTTTTATAGCCGCCGCCGCACCGATCGCGATCCCGCCTGCTGCTTGGCGCCCGGTTGCTTGCAGATAGAGCCCCCAAAGCACGAGCGCAAACAGGATCATATTGATCTGCAACAGTTCGAAATTATTGAGAATGTAGGGAAGTGTTAGGAAAAAGGGCACGATCATTTCGGGCGAAGTGATGGCCAACGAACCTTCGTCAGGCCGGAAAGCCAAGCGCTTGCCGTAGACCAGTCTGGCCACCAGGTCAAGAGCCCAGAAAATCGAAGCCCATGTCAGGCCGACCCAGAGGATGCGTACTAAATACGGCGACACCCGGTCGAGTAGCGCGAGCGGCACGGAAAAAAGGCTGAAGAAAGGCGGCCACGTATTCACGCCTGGCGGCGTATCAAGATAGATATCCTGGCCGTTCAGGACTGCGTTGCCCGCCGCGACGTAACCGGCGAAGTCCCCGGGGCGGCGCGCATAGGCGAAAAAACTCGCCACAAACGCAAACAGCAGCGCGAACAGAACGAGCCTGCGCCGCATCACCAGGCGTTGCTCGCGCTCTGAGTTTTGATAACGCTGGCAAAGCAGCGCGGAAGGCGAACGCTGTTCATTGATCGGTTTTGGGGAGGCCTAATCTGAGCCGCGAACGGCCGCACTGGCGGTGACTGCGCCGTCTGTCTCGGAGGAATTCTCTTCGATGATTTCGCTTTCCCACTCCACAGTAATTCCTCGCCGCACGCTCTCGGACGCGGCGCAGAGCCCTTCGTGATGTTCGAGAGCGCGCTCGACTGTGGCGCGCTTGTCCTTGGGCACCTTCAGACGATAGCGCAGCTTGATGCCCGTCAAAATCATCTTGCCGTCGACCTCTTCGATGCGCCCTTCGGCTTGCGTCTCGAGCTTGTCGGGATTGGCATTAACCCCGCGCGCCTCCAGCGCACCGGCGACGGTTCCAGTCATGCAGCCCCCAACCGCCGCAACGATGTAATCCAGCGTGGAGACCATGGGCTCGTCCGGAGAAAGCTTGAAGTATTGCGCAACGCCGCCATGAATTCCCATTCGGATCGCGCCCGGAAAGCCTTCCACCTCGGCGCGCTTGATCTTATTTTTTCCCGGTTCCTTATGGACCTTCACTTTCGAGGTATGCAGCAGCTTGCCCATGGGGTTCCTCCCTGTCTCAAAATCGATCGCGAGCTATGCAAGGCCCGACAATAATTCGGCGGCAGTGAATGGCTGAGCCATCTTCACATTGGCGCTGAAGAGAGCGCGCGGCTCGCTGCCATAAGAAATAGAATACTCTTTCCCGTTGAAAAGCTTCCGAAAAAACTGATAGAGCTCCGGCTCAGCCTCAGCGCGCGTTTCAGGAGTGTTCGGGGCGACCAGACGATCGTTGACGAAAAGTTCGATCTCTTGTCCGCCGAACCGCAGCTTTCCGCCGAGGCGAGGGTCCGCCTCAAGACGCTGGCAAGCCGTGAGCGCGGCGCGGGCCGCCTGTTTCAAGCGATCCTGATTGCTGCCGTCGACGATCGCTTTTCGGTTGTAGCGGATCCCCCAGCGATTGCCGGCGTTGTCGAGGCTGTAGTTCCCTTCGTGGCCGATGAGGACAATTCCGGGACCCGCGGGGACGTGCCGGTAATCTGCAACGTCGATCAGTAGCTCGTCGCCGTTTTGGTTCTCGATCCAGTTGTGAAACACCGGGATCAGCGCTTCGAGGTCATCCTCGCCGGGCTCTTGGACCAGGAGCTTCACGTTGACGTGTTGCATCTGCATGTTATCGGGTCTCCCGCTTTGCGAGGGTCAGGCTGCCGCCGGAGCAGCAATCCGGTTGTAGCAACTATGTGCGGCGTCTATAAAAAGTTGTGCTTCATCGATCAGATAGCGGGTTGAGTCGGCTGTCTGCGGCTCGCCCGATTTTTCATGCGCGGCAAACAAGTAGTGCGCAAATTTGCCGCCCGCGAATGGATCAAAGAATTTCTGCGTGTCATAGAAGCGCGTGCGGAACTCACCAACAATCAGTCCCGGATCGTCGGCAATATTCGACGCCTCGATCTTCACGAGCGCTTTGGCGGCTTGCACCATGGACCGATAGGCGGTCTTCCCTGCTTGCTCGATTTGACCTCCCTCCCAAGCCACTTGCGCCTCGAACAACTCCCGCTCAGCGGCGGCGAGATCGAATTCAACCGAAGAGACAACCTCGCCTGCGCATTCTCCAACGCCGAGGTCAGACAGCGTGTACTCCCGCGGGTCGCCCCAATCCTGGAAGAAGGAGCGATCCGATGAATCAGCCGGCGGGCGAGCTAAGTCTTCCAACATCTTCTTGAGCTCGACCTTGCCGGTACGCGCCACGAATTCCTTGAAGCTCTCCCCGCTTTTGCGATTGGCCGCATAGCGCTCCGTCAAGCGCGCGACGACTTCAGGAATATTTTTCGATGGGATGGCGATTACTGGAAGGCCGTAAGAGGCACCGTTGTGCTCCCACTCTCCCCCTAGGACCACTTGAAAGTGCGGAACCGCATAGCCCGACATCTTGCGGCTGACGCCGTAGAAGCCCAGGTCGGCAACATGGTGCTGGCCACAACTGTTGAAGCAACCGCTGATCTTGATGTGCAGGTTTTGGATGCACTCATCGAGCTCGTAATTTTTCTCTTCCAGCCTCTTGCGGAGCTCGGCGGCGAGACCTCGCGACGACGAGATGCCCAGCTTGCAAGTATCCGTTCCCGGGCAGGCGGCGACGTCTACGATGGTTCCTGCTCCTGGATCGCCAAGCCCTGCGGCTTCAAGCGCTTTGTGCAATTCCGCCAGGTCGCTTTGGCTGACCCAGCGAAGCACGATATTTTGCTCGACCGTGGACCGGATCGTCTCCTTCGTAAAGCGGCGGGCAATATCCGCCAGAGCGCGAAGTTGGTTCGCCGTTATATCACCGAGGGGAAGCGTAATGGTCACCACCACATAGCCTCCCTGTTTTTGCGCCCGGGTATTAGTTTTCACCCAGCGTTGGAAAGATTCTGTGGATAGGAGAGGCGGCTTGCCGCCCGGTCGGAGGGGCGCTTCGTGGAACTGCTCCGCATCCCTGATGTAATCCGTCCATCGCGGGTCGTGAGGCAGGTTCTTCCGCTCCTCGAGCACCAATTCCTTGAACTTTTCGATCCCCAAGTCCTGGATCAGGAACTTGATTCGCGCGCGGCTGCGATTCTTTTTCTCACCGCGCGCCGCAAACACCCGCGCTACCGACTGCGCGAGCGGCAGCAATTCCTCGGGAGAGACAAAGGAGTCAAACAACTTTGCCTGGTAAGGCACGGCGCCGAGCCCGCCACCAACGCTCACCTCAAAGCCGCGTTTTTCCTTTCCGCTTTCGTTTCGGATCACGGCGACCATGCCGATGTCATGCATGCTCGCCAGCCCGCAGGCGTGCTGCGCGCATCCGCTGAAGGACGGCTTGAACTTTCTTCCGAAATTCTGGCAGTCGGGATGGCCAAGGAGGAATTTAGAAAGGGCGCGAGAATACGGCGTCACGTCGAACACTTCGTCGGGGCACACGCCCGCATAGGGGCACGCCGTGACGTTGCGAACCGAATTTCCGCAGGCCTCGCGCGTTGTAATGTTCACAGCGGCGAGACGGCGCATCACGCTTGGGGTATCTTCGATGTGGACGTAGTGGAGCTGAAAATCCTGCCGAGTGGTGACGTGCGCGATGCCGTCAGAGTATTCCTCAGCTAGGTCTGCCAGTGTCTCGAGTTGTTCCGCGTTGAGTCCCCCGGCCGGGATCTTGATGCGCTGCATCCCAGGGGCATCCCACATCGTGTTCGGGCCCTTGGTCAGTTCGCCCGAGGGGTAGCCAAGCCGTTGCACCGTCTTGCCATTGTGCCGTTGGCCATTGTCATAGCGCTGGCCGTACGTTCCGCGGCGAAGGCGCGTTTCGGCGAAGAGGCGCTCGTCGATCTTGCCCTGTTTCCGGAGGGCGATTTCCGTCTCAAAAATGTCGATTTCGCGAGCCAAAGCCTCCGGCATTTTCCCGGCAAGACGTTCAGCCCAAAGAGGATTGGAGACTTTCATGGCAAGCTCGCCTCCGTCACCGTACGCCCAAAAAAACAGAAAACCCACCGCCTGGCTTCCGCCCCGGGGTGGGTAGAGTGCGCTCCGGTTTATGGTTCCCTTATCGCGCGATCACCCCACACCGCGGCACGCGGCTGTGACAACAACAGATGCACTCGTCGGTCATTATCCTGTAGCTCAAGGGACTCGCCCTATCATACAGCGGGGTCGTAGAAAGTCAATTCTAGGGTTAGGCGAGGAAGGTCGGCTGCGTAGAAAAGGGCGAGGGACCTCACTATCTTGGAAAACCCGCACCCTTCACAAAAAGCGTGAAGGGTGCGGTACCCGCCAAATCCTACCCGCCAACGCTACGCCACCTGTGCGGTTCGAACCTTTGAGGTCGGGCACCGTGAAGCACCTGCCCTCGAAAACCGCGAGGGGCAGGGCACTCGTAAGATCAATTCAAAGGCGGGCGACCGCGTCAATTGACCTACCAGCTTTTCGGGTTAGGTACGGGTGGTGAGATAGCGGTCGGGCTGGCGGCTCTTGACGAGGTGCCGCAGGGTGTCGCACGCGTGCTCAAGTGCGTCGTAGAGATCGTCGATGCCCTTGGTTTCGCCCGACATTTTCCCTGACTCGATGTCTGCGACAAGCTCGTGGCAGAGATTGGTGGTCCGTCGAACGCGTTCCGCAACCAGCATCGCAATGATTTCGTGTTGGTCTTTGCCGTTGAGCTGGAGCTCGCGCAATTGTTGAACCGCGACAGCAGTGGTGCGAATGGAATCCACGGTGTCCCGAAATTCGCTGAGCAAACGGAAGTCAATACCTTCAGACTGCAGCGCTTTTTCCAGTTTTTGCAGCTCGACGCTCGTTTTTTTCGCCTGAAGATTCACGCCCCAAAAACTTTCACTCGGAACGATCAATTCAATGACGATCCCGTGCGAAACGCCTTCCCTGGAATTCGGCGTCGCCAGCACCCGGGCTTCTGAGGTTTCCGCCGACAGAAAATTGGTCAGGGTAATGCGGCTGCCCACGTCGGGGTAAGTGCTCATTTCCAAGTAGCCGCCGTTGCCGTTCACCTGTTTTGCGATGGCATGCTGGTGGAAGGGAACGCCGTCGGAGTCGCGCCAAGTTGCTTCGATCGGGACCGCCACCAGAAAGCGGTTGGTCTTTCTTCGCTCTTCTTTCGAGCCGCTAGAGGTAGTTCCACGCCTCGTCATGATCGGATGATTCCTTGGTCCACTCATTTTTTCAGTCTTCGGCGGATGCCGGGACAGTCAGGAGCTAGTGATGGATTCCTATGCAGCTTAGACAGGCGGGCGGAAAATTACTACTGTACGAAAGGACAGTTGCCTACTCGCGAGCATTGAGGCATGCGCTCCGGGCGCCCCCAAACCACCCAACGGGCAGCCAGTTTAGTTGTTTTACTGTTGTTGGGGGGGTTCCGCGGCGTCGACCGCGACGCGAGCAGGGATTGGCCGATAGCCGCTGCGCGTCCGGATACGGTATTTCCTGTATTTCGGGTTGGTCAGCTTCACCGTAATGGTGCGCCATCCTCGGTTGGGATTCGGCTGCGGGTAATAGCTCATAAAGTATAGATGCGCAAGGTCTTCGCGGATCGACGCAAAGGCGTCTCGCTGGTCCTTCCAGCTCTTGGCAAAATACGCCTCGCCGCCCGTGCTGGCGGTCATACGCGTAAAGACGGCTGCTGACTCCGGGTCGAGCTTGGCCTCCCGAGTGCTGATCATGTAAATCGGAATGCCTTCGGATTGAGCCAATTCGTCAACATCCTCTGGAGAAACCATGCTGGAATTGTCGGGCCCATTCGAGAAGACCACGACGACCTTCCTGCCGGAATACTGGGTCGCATCCTTCAGAGTCATCAGCAGCGCGTTGTACAGGGCCGAATCGTCGCCGTTCACTGTTGCGCGCACGCCTCGCAGGACCTGAGAGCGATCCTGAGTGAGGGACGCAGCCCGGAAAAAATCGCGGCTGTAGGAATAGAACGCGACGCGATAGGGATTATCGAGCGAGCGCACGAACTCCGCGATGGAATCCTGCGCAAACACAAAGCCCCGTCCACGAAACATGTAATTGCTAGTATCAAACAAGATAAAAACATTGGAGCCGCTCACAGAGGAGGCGATGCCTTGAAGCGTCGCGGCTTGAGAGCCCGGTCGTGGAGGGTCGCTGCGCCGGTGTTCCGGCATGGGGCTCTCGGGAGCCGGAGTATTCTGTGCTTCGAGCAGATTTTGCGGGCCTTCGTTTCCCTCTTCGAACGTCGCGACCTTCTGGGGAATTCCGTCCTCGGTGAGAACAAAATCCGAGGGTCGCAGGCTGGTCACGTAATTTCCCTTGTTGTCAGTGACAGCGATGTTCAGCTGCACCATGGAAACGACTACGCGGATGACATTGCTTCCACTCTCTTGTCCGTTATCCTGCGCCGCCAGCCAAACTGCAAAGCCCGAAAGAAAAGCTAGAATGCCCAGGCAAATCAGTACGGTCCTTTTTCCCATGTTGCCCTCGTGAAGTTACCCGCCGCGTTATGAAATTCTGCTCCATACCGAACTTTCGATCAAGGGCTTGCCGCCCGCTAAAGCCCCGCCGAAGGCCCACTCTTCGGCAACCCTGCGATCTTGCCCTGCCGGAATTCTTCACCCGTTTCGCGCATGGCGCGCATGACCGCGGGCCAGTCCTCGAGGTGCGACGCGAAGGTTTGCTCCACCATTCGGCGCGTCAGCTGGGGAACGATCAAGTTGAGCGTGACCGGCGAGTAGCCCATCTCGTCCGCCAAACGCGCCCAGTACAGATTGCTGGAATCCCACGATTCGGCCAGCAAACGGCTGGAGTAATCGAGGAACGTAGGAATGGGCTTCAGGTTCATGAGCTGCCGACTGTAGCTTTGCGCCAAGGCAGGATGCGGCACGCCAAAGTCGACCGAGATTCGCGCCAGAGTCGTCTCGTTCGGATCGCGCTCGAGTAGTCCATCCAGTTCTGTTCCCGCGAGGCCCCAGGCCTTCCTCTCGGACGGATATCTTCGCCGGAACTCAGATGCCAGGTACAGGCTTTCTGCCGGGGCGACAAGAGCGACCGCGCCGTCGTTTTGACCCGATCGCAAAGCAAGGTCCAGTTGCTCTGCTCTCAACGGCAGCATCCGATCCGAGAGGATACCTACGACGGACTGGCGGAGCTTTTCGTCCTTCGCGGCGCTGTCGAGAAGCTCCTCCCCGGTCCGCTGATAGAGCGCCACGGCATGCAGCTCGCTCCGTGACACATCCCACCAACGCGGAAGAACCGCGCTCGTGATCAGCCCCGGCACCAAATCTTCCCAGATCAGGGACTGAACGTTTTGCGGCACGATAAAATCCTGCTCGACTCTAGCCAGAGCGTAAGGCAGATCGGCCATAGAGCCGATCAAGTGCGCCCCTCCGCTTGCCGTCCAGCCTCGTCCAAAAAGGCGAGGCGTACGCCAAACTTGCGCGGCGGCTGTGGCGGCTTCACCCGAGTAATCGCCGCCCGAGAAATCATGCGAGCGGACAAACAACGGGTTGTTGTGAAGCATCTGAGCGCCCGGTGGCTCGTAGTAAGCGTAATTCAGGCCCACGAGGGTGTCCCTGAAGAATGGGGTCAGCAAGCCTCGAGCTTCCATTAGCTCTGACGGAGTCGCCGGCCCCTTGATGATTCTGATCAAGTCGGTCCGCATCTGCAACGCGGTGTGGCGGTTGCTGTAGAGGCCAGCCGCGTATTCCGCGCGTTCCCGGCTCGTGAAGATTGGTTTGGGCAGCTCGAATTCGCGCAACTCACCGGCCAGTGGAATCAGCGTGTCCGCGACTGCGGCTCCCTTCGCCATTTGATTGAGGCCGTCTCCCAAGGCGACGAGCGTGTCCAGGGAAACGAGGCGCTGATCGTCGATCACCTGGCGAATCTTGCTGGCCATCTCCGAGTGCATCTGCTGGCCTTCCTTGGTTGTTTGCTCGGGGCCCGCCAGCAAGGCGAAAAGTTGGTCTTGCGCCAAGAAGGTCTTCCCCGTTGCGGCGCGCAAATTTTCTGCGAGCGCTGTCCGTCCAGCTTCGTACACCTGCGCCGAAGAATGCAGAGACGCAAATGGGGTAACGATTTTCTGCCAGGAATCGTTCAAGCCGGCTTCGGGAATCTGGCCTTGCCGGGCGAGGATTTGCCAAAGGCCGAGGTTGGCTTGCAACATTCCCAGCGCGTCCGCCCTCACCAAACGATCGGGGATTTGGTCCACGCCGTCAGCAGCGGCAAGAAATTTGGCGATCGAAGCATCGTTCAGCGAGTGGAACTCCGCAAACACCGGATACTGATCACCGAGAAGCGTGAACTTATCGGCGAGTTGTCGAGCCGCGTTAGCGCTGAGCCGCTCGCCCGAAGCGCGCCCGCGGTCAATCTCGGCTAGCATGAGGAAGCTGTTCAGCGGGCCGTCGCGCAGGGGGTATCGAGAAACACCGAACATCCCTTCCATCACTTGCTCCGGATTGCTCCACCCACCTGCTTTCTGGCTCCACTCACGAATCAATTTCGAGTCGGTTCTACGCTTCAGGACTTGCTTCCATACGTCTACGCCGCCAGGAATGTGGGGCTCTCCGTTCGCGTCCAATTCGGTCCGCGTTACCAGCAAGAACATTCCCTGGTCGGGGCGGAAAGAATGCCTGACCGGGCTTGGCGTGATGTCCCGCCCGCGGAGCGCGTCGTAAAAACGCTGCAAATGGCGGGGCGAGCCGAAATAGTTCTGTTGAGTCTGGTCCACGCGAGACAGCGTGTCGAAGTACGCGGCTAGCCAGCCGCCATCCTTGATCATGAGCCGGGACACGAAATCAGCGGGAGATCGAGGACTCACTCCGACGAGATCCTTCCACGCCGATTCGGACGCCGCTCCGCCGGGAACGAGAACTCTCCCTGATCGGACACTGATTTCGCTGCCGTAAAAGTCCAGTACCGCGGCGCCGCCGATCAATTTTTTCTGGCCGAGCGATTGCCACAGAAATTCGGCTGTCTCGGTGTCCATGCGAGACATCGCCCAATACAAGCGAGCCAATTGGGGATCGCGCAAAATCGAGTCCACGACTCCGCGATTGGAATTCGCTTTGTTGTTTTGCACCCAGTCGGACGTCTTGAACAGAACGGGAACTTGCGTGCCACTATAGGAAAGCTCAAATGGCTTGCCGCTACGGAGCGTTTCTTCCAGGTCCGCGAGAGGAAATCCCGAATCGATCGTCAGAAATGCCCTGTTGGCATCGGAGGTCTCGAGGGCGGCGTCGGGACCACAGGATTGACGAAGTTTGTAGCCAAGGATGGAAAGCAGTGGTTTGGCATCTTCGCACCTAGAAACGCGAAGCATTCGCTCTCGCCCCGCCAGCATCGCCAACTCCCTTGCTTGATCCATGTACCAATTCACGAGGACCAAAAACTCAGTCGGCTTGCCGTTTTGATAGCCGCTGACGACGACATTGCGCGCGAGCAGGGGCAATACTTCTTCGGGCGAGACTTTCTGGCTGATTGCCGCCATTCGCAGGAACGAACGAAGAGGACCGGGGATTTCCGCTTCTTCCGCAGGTGACGATTCAGTGGATCTCGGGGACTGTGCGGGTCGAGAGGCTTCTTGACCGGCTGGAACTCCTGGCATTGTAGGAACCGCACTCCAAGCCGGCGTTTGCAGTCCCACCAGCATGCATGAAAAAGCCAAAAAGAGATGAATGGACAGCGTGAGCCGAGACTTCATGGTCCGAACCTCCACTGGCCGTTGGAGACGAATCTCTGGCACCGTGGATTCTGCCAGAGGGCAAGCTTTGATACTTTGCTGCCGCGCTAACCCGTTGTTGCTAGACAGCAGGCAACAGGCTCGATCCGCCGATTCACGCGCTAGAACCTGAATTTTGCTTCTGTCTTCTGTCCTGGCGGGCCTGCCTTCTTTCCGTCTTTCACGAGTGCGATGGCTGCGAAGCATAGATCATCCATCGAACCGCAGTCAATCCGCCGCGACTCAGTCCTGGAATCGGCAAACACTGCGGCAGGATTAGCGCAAAGCCCTTCGGTCCGTCGCCCTAGGGATACTTACAACCGAACACACCCGCGAATTTCAAGTGCCTTCCGCGCGGCTCACCTGGAGTATGCGGACACGTTCCGCCCACCGTCTGACTCGCCAAGAACGATCTGGAAAGAACCTGGATGCCCATGCGGATCGCACTTTCTGGGCGGGGGTGCACCAAATGTACAGGAGAAATCAGCGCCAATCAACTAGGGAGAAACGCAAAAAGCATGGGAGGAAACTCGAATAAATCAAGGATTGGTGCGGAAGGGGGGATTCGAACCCCCACGCCTTACGGCGCCACCCCCTCAAGATGGTGCGTCTGCCAGTTCCGCCACTTCCGCACGAGGGGAGGTGAAAAATTTTGCACACGGCGGCCAAGATTCGGCCACCAGGATCGGCTCCAGCTACTTCGACGGCCCTGGCACAGCCGGAGCAGGCGTCGCTGGAGTGGGAGCTGCGGGCGTCGTCGGCGTCTTTGCGGCCGGAGCAGGCGTCGCTGGCGCAGGAGCTGCCGGGGCTGGCGCGGAGGCAGGCGCGGACGACGCTGGAGCCACAGGCGTAGCCGGCGCCGATGCTGGTGCCGACGGCGCAGGAGCTGCCGGCGCGGTCTTTTTTGGCTCCTTGGAGAACTGCTGCAGCACGGAGCCGCCAGCCGACGTCGTGATCGTATTCTGGTGCATGGTCAAAGCCATCGACGTTAGCATGAACATGATGGCGCACCACGTCGTCGCCCTCGAGAGAAACGTAGTCGCGCCGCGCGGACCGAACGCCGTCTGGCTGCCCGCGCCTCCGAACGCTCCCGCCAGGTCCGCGGCCTCGCCGCTTTGCAGCAGGACGACCACGATCAGCAATCCGCAGATCAGGATATGAAGCGTGACCAACACAAAATAGACTTTCCAGCCGAGCACGAGCAGGGCTGCTCCAACGAGCAGCGAAATGGCCCATTTAACTTCTCTTGGCATACGTTTCCTTGTTCCTTAACCTAGAAATTCACAATGGAGGCAAAAGCCTCCGCTTTCAGGCCGGCGCCGCCCACGAGCGCTCCGTCAATCTCCACTTGGGCCATCAACCCCTTTATATTGTCAGGCTTGACGCTGCCACCGTAGAGGATCCTCAATCCCGCCGCGTGCTCCGGAGTAAAACTCGCTGCCGCCTGCCGCCGCAGGAACCGGTGAGCTTCCGCAGCCAATTCCGGCGTTGCGGTGCGACCGGTGCCGATGGCCCAAACCGGCTCGTAAGCCAAAATGATACGCGAGAACTCCGAACCGGTCAACGCAGCCACGCCACCACGGAATTGACGTTCAAGCACCAGTTCAGTTGCGCCGCTTTCCCGCTCGGCAAGAGTCTCGCCGACGCAAAGGATGGGTGTCAACCCGGCCGTGAGCGCTGCCTTGACCTTTTTGTTGGCGGTTTCATCCGTTTCACCGCAAAATTGGCGCCTTTCCGAATGCGCGATGATCACCGCGCGGCAGCCTACTTCTTTGATCATCCCGGCGGAGACCTCGCCGGTGAATGCTCCCTCAGCCTCCCAGTGCAGATCCTGAGCGGCAATGCAAATCGATGTCCCGCGCACTGCTTCCACTGCGGTTGTAAGCGCCGTGAAGGGCGGCGCGACGATGATTTCACAGTGCGCCGAGTCCTTGACAAGCGGGGCAAGCGCAGAGAAATATGCGCGAGCTTCTGCCTGCGTCTTGTACATCTTCCAATTCCCCGCAATCACCGGCCGCCGCATTTGTGTCCTCTACCGAGAGCTCCCCTCTTTGTGTTCTCCGCGATTTCCTTTTCTTGCTTTGTCTTCTCTGTGTCCTCTGTGTTCAAGGTTTAGGCCTTGTCCGTTAATGCCTCCACGCCCGGCAATTTCCTTCCACCCAGAAATTCCAGCGAAGCGCCGCCGCCCGTCGAGATGTGCGAGATTTTGTCGGCAAGCCCGGCAGCGTGAATCGCCGCAACCGAATCTCCGCCTCCCACAATGGACGTAGCACCCTTGGCAGTCGCCGCCGCGACTGCGCGCGCAATTTCGAGCGTGCCCTTTGCGAATGCCGGCATCTCGAAGACGCCCATTGGTCCATTCCACACAATTGTCTTTGCGCGCGCGAGCTCGGCAGCGTATTTCGCCACCGTATCTGGCCCGATGTCGAGCCCCATCCAACCATCCGGCGTGGCGGTCACGCTTGTCGTTTGGGTTTTCGTGTCCGGTTTGAACTCGGCGCCGAGCACGTGATCAGTCGGCAGTAGCAGCCGGAAATTTCGCTGCTTTGCTTCAGCGAGCAGCTTCCTCGCGAGCTCCAGCTTGTCCGCTTCCACGAGCGATTTCCCGATGGGCAGACCCTGCGATTTCAAAAACGTGTATGCCATCCCGCCGCCGACGAGCATTGAATCCGCTACGCGCATGAGGTTCTCGACGACTTCAATTTTGTCCGAAACTTTTGCTCCGCCCAGCACCGCCACGAATGGGCGCTCCGGATTCGAGAGTGCCTTACCCAAATAGTCAAGCTCGCGCTCCATGAGCAGCCCCGCTGCGGCCTGCTTGACGAAGCGCGTAACCCCCACAACCGAAGCATGCGCGCGATGGGCCGAGCCAAATGCATCGCATACGAACATGCCGTCGCACAGCGAGGCGAGTTGCCGCGAGAAGCTTTCGTCGTCGGCTTCTTCCTCTGCGTGGTACCGCACATTTTCGAGCAACAGCATGCCGCCATTCACGAGCGCGCGGCTCTTTGCCTCCGCTTCGGCGCCGACGCAATCCGACGTGAAATCCACGGGCGCGCCAGCAAGCTCCGTTAGTTTCGCCGCCACAGGTTTCAAACTGTATTTCGGGTCGGGCTTCCCCTTGGGGCGGCCCAAATGAGAAGCGAGCACCAGCCGGGCGCCGCGCTCGCGAGCAAATGCAATCGTGGGCAGCGTTTCGCGCACGCGGGTATCGTCGGTGACGCGCGCGCCTTCGAGCGGAACGTTGAAGTCGACACGCATGAAGACGCGCTTACCTTCTAGGTCCAGGTCACGAATCGAAAGTTTGTTCATGATGAGAGTTCAGTGCGAGTGTCCCGCGAATCATATTTCGTTTTGCGAATCGCGCTACATTTTCGAAGCTAGAAGCTGTACAAGGTCGCGGCAACGGCTCGAATAACCCCACTCGTTGTCGTACCACGCGAGAACCTTGGCGCAATTTGTGCCCACCACACGCGTGTACCCGGAATCCACGATGGAAGAATGCGGATTGCCCCGGAAATCGGCGGAAACGAGCTCCTCATCCGTGTATTCGAGAATGTTCTTCATCGGGCCTTCCGCTGCGCGCTTGAGCGCTCCGTTAACAGAGTCGAGCGTCAAGGGCTTCTCCGTGAACACGGTCAAATCGACGACACTAACGTTTGGCGTGGGCACCCGGATCGAATAGCCATCGAGTTTGCCCTTGAGTTCAGGGATCACCAGATGCAACGCCTTGGCCGCCCCAGTTGACGTGGGGATCATCGAGAGCGCCGCCGCACGCGCGCGCCGCAAGTCCTTGTGCGGCAGGTCGAGCAGCCGTTGGTCGTTGGTGTAAGAGTGAATCGTCGTCATCGTGCCGCTGGAAATGCCAAAGGCGTCCTGGAGCACCTTGGCAACCGGCGCGAGACAGTTCGTAGTGCAGGACGCGTTCGAAATGATGTGATGCTTTGCCGGGTCATAGACTTTGTCGTTCACTCCCAGCACGACCGTCAGATCTTCACCCGTCGCAGGCGCTGAGATAATGACTTTTTTCACCGGCCCGCGCTTGTGCCTTGCCGCATCCGCAGCCTTCGTGAAGAGGCCTGTCGACTCGATCACGATCTCCGCTCCTACTGACCCCCAATCGATCTCTCCTGGATCCTTCGTCTTGAACACGCGAAAACTCTTGCCGTCCACAGCAATGGAATCCTCGGTGTGCGTGACTTTGTTTTGCAGGTTGCCCAACACGGAGTCGTACTTCAATAGGTGCGCGAGAGTCTTTGAGTCAGTGATGTCGTTGACGGCGACGTACTCAATCGCCGGATATCCCAGTGAAGCCCGCATGATATTGCGCCCGATGCGGCCAAAACCGTTGATCCCAACTCGAATCGGCATGAATCCTCCGGAGAATGAATGTTACCTGGCGGCACCCAATCCAAATTGCAAATGCTAGGGGTGACAAACAGAAAAGTCAAAGGGTTGGCGGATGAATTATTCCAATACTGAGAAGAAGCTTTAGCGCCCCGGGGGCGATTTCAGAATCCCTTGCAACACGCTGAGGCTGCCGTCGATCGGACCGGTCTGCAGTCCAAGGATCTTGGCGATCAGGGGATAAACATCCACGTTTACGAACGGAGCAACAGTCACTCCCGCGCGGATGTCCGGTCCTGCCGCATAGAAAATTGCTTTCATGCTCGGCATCTCCCGCGGGTCGTAGCCGTGCCCGCCGCGCGGCGGCGACCTGGTGCCGCCGTTCGCATTCGGATCGTGCGCTACGATGGTGAATGGCCCCATCGGAATGACGACCGGATCGCCTTCGCGGGGATTCGAATCGTAGTGGAGATACGCTGGCACATTCGCGCGGCGATAGACCTTGAACTTGTCACTCACGCCTTTCAGCGACTGGTAGGCCTTTCCCGCATCTGCCTCCGACTTCGCGTACAACAGGGAACCAGAGGTTTCGAATTGGGAAAGGTCAGCCCACTTGTCAAGAATGACCCAGCTGCCCTGCAAGGTCTCCATTCCGTGATCGGCAAGAACAATGAGGTCTACCGGCAGGCCGCTCGCAGTAATTCCCGCGGAGAGTCTTCCAATCATTTCATCGACGCGCCGCACGGCTTCGGCGGTCTCTGGCGCATCCGGGCCATAGGCGTGGCCAGCGTGGTCTGTGTCGCCATAGTACAGCGTAATGAAGTGAGGGCGCCTCTCCGGTGGCAGCTGCAGCCAGGCGAGCACCTGGTCGACGCGTTTCTCGTCTGGAAAATTGTCATCGTAGGGCTGGTAATAGCTGGGGCGTTTACCCTGAATTTCTGCCTCGGAGCCGGGCCAGAAAAAACACGCGGAGCGCATGCCCTGCTGTTCCGCCAGAACCCACAAAGGCGTACCGCCGTACCAGCTTCCGTCGTTCAAGCCTTTTGGATTGGCGAGGGAGTAGCTTTCCTTCCGGGCCGGGTCGTAGAACGAATTGGCAACGATGCCGTGATGCTCGGGGTAGAGTCCAGTCACGATGCTAATGTGACTCGGGAACGTCACCGACGGAAATGACGGAATCATCCCGTCCGGCGCGCTCGCCCCTCGCGCGGCCATAGCGATCAGGTTTTTTGCGTCGAACTTCTTGGCGTAGTCATATCGGAACCCATCGAGGGAAACGAGCACGACGTAGTGTGCGGTCTGTTTCGCCGCTGCGTTCGGCGGATTCGGAACCTCCACCGCGGGGCTCGTGGCCTGCGCGGCGCACCATCCCGGGGCCAGGAATAGGATCAGCGCTGCCAAAAACGCGGGCACGGCAACACGGCCGAGACGTTCTGTACGCATCTGTTTCCTCTCGTGGGAGAGCACTCTGCGATTTCAAAACCAAATTGTAGCGCTACCAGTGGACAGCTTAAGGGAGCAAACGGAAAGTTAAAGTTGCGTGAAAATCCGGCGATCGACGCTTCTAGTCGGGAAACTGCTTTACTTCCGTCACCTTATCGCCTTCGAACACCACGAACACAGTTTTCTCGGGAGGCTTTCCGTAGATCCAGTCTTCCAGTTCGTTGCCGTCTGGCCCTTTTTCGCGAACCTTTCGATCCGGGCGTCCGATCGCCGCGACGACCATTTCGTGGTCCATGCCTACCACCGCGCGCTTATCCTGGATCGCCTTTTGGACTTCGGGTGGCAAAGTCTCGATCCACTGCACCGCTGCGGAGTGTTGCTTAGAAAAGTCGAGGAAACCCGATAGATATCCCTTCAGATCGTCTGGAGTCATGTCCGGCAGCGGCTTGTCAAAATCCAGATAGACCGTCGCGCCCACGTTCTGGTTCGATGGATAGTCGGGGCCGCTCGTCCTTGCCGTGGGCATGCCGCCGATTTCCAGGTGGATGCGATCGCGCAGCCGCGTCTTCCCACGTCCGCCATTGTTGATGTCGACCACGATTTGGCGGCTCCTGAATTCTAGATTCGTGATCTGGGCCTGATCGCCAGGATTGATCGCAGACCCATACGAGCCAACCGCCATCCGCAGCGCTTTCTGATCCAGAGGAGCGCCGACCTTGATGTGAAGGCCCTTCTTCCCTGCGGGAATTGGCTTAATCACCCGCGCGAACTCGCCATCCACAAAACGAACAAGCGTCAGGCGAGAACTGGGCTGCAATGGGCCCGGCTTGGCCTTGGGAAACTGACTAACAGTACCGGCATCAGCGGGAGCACTGGCGTCCGGCTGCTGGGGTATCCCCGTGTCCTGCAAAATGTCCCGCACGCCGGGCAGATTTTCATCCGGAGAAAAATGAACGCGCTGGCTGGAAAGAGGGGTGCGAAGGAGTCCAGACGCGTCCGCACTCAACAAAAGCGCTGCAGCGGCCACCGTGGATGCTAGCCGGAACATACTGGACCTTCGTTGCTTATTTTAACACTAATTGCGCAGTTTGGGCGGCATCGGGAGGAGCCGACGTCAACCGTTCGAAACGCCTCCGGCGACGGATTGCACGAGCACTCCGTCGCGGTCAATACGCATAGGCAGCACCTTTGCGCCCACGGCGACGACGGCCCCTTCGACGCGTTCCCGCGCACCCGGGTCAATCACCAGTGTGAGGCACCCGCCTCCACCCGCGCCGCAAACCTTCCCGGCAAGGGCGCCGTTGCGACGCGCGGAGGAAATGATCCGGTCAATGAGGGGCGTGGAAATCGTCCGCAGGTTGCGGCGGCGAAATTCCCACTCCTCTCTTACAAGGCGGCCTGTTTCATTCCAATCGTTGCGTTCGACAGCGGAGCGCACCGCACGGGCGATAACTGCGATTTTTTCAAGATTCTGCGACACCCGCCGGTCTCCGCCGATGTGCCGCTTGAACACTTCCCAGTTGTTGATCCCGTGCTGTCGCGGTTTTCCCGTGTAGCACAGCACAAGCCGGCGCTCGAGCTCGCCGAGATCGCAGCTGAGGGCTGCGCGCCGCTCGCCGCCCGGCGCTAGCACGATAGCTGCCGCGCCGCCAAACGCGGGAGGGTAGTGATCTTGCGTTCCCGT
>JACXTT010004484.1_pt1 | contig 20724 bp, 17 predicted proteins | sample 9270951 | NCBI WGS metagenome assembly JACXTT01 (sample SAMN15532306, study PRJNA645909) | rock metagenome | isolation source: weathered quartz diorite | place: Puerto Rico | collected 2017-06-21
AAAATGGAGCCCGAAAAGGTGTGGCTGGAAGTGCCGGAACCGTCGGCCGGAGTGCTGTCGCAAATCATCAGGAACGACGGCGATACCGTCGTGGCCGATGAAATCATCGCCAAGATCGACACCGAAGCAACTGCTGGCGCCGTCGCTCCGGCCGCTGCCGCACCGGCTCCGGCTGCCGCCGCTGCGGCCCCTGCTGCTGCTGCTCCGGCCGCCGCGGGCGCCGTGGCGATGCCGTCGGCAGCCAAGCTGATGGCCGAAGCCGGCCTGTCGGCTGGCCAGGTTGCCGGCACCGGCAAGGACGGCCGCATCACCAAGGGCGACGTGCTGGGCGCCGCCGCTGCGCCGGCCGCCAAGGCTGCTCCGGCACCGGCCGCGGCCAAGCCGGCTCTGCAACAGGTTTCGGCCCCGGTCGACTTCGCCGCCCTGGGCGACCGTCCGGAAGAGCGCGTGCCGATGAGCCGCCTGCGCGCCCGTATCGCCGAGCGTCTGCTGCAGTCGCAAGCCACCAACGCCATCCTCACCACCTTCAATGAAGTCAACATGAAGCCGGTGATGGATCTGCGCAACAAGTACAAGGACCGCTTCGAGAAGGAACACGGCGTCAAGCTGGGCTTCATGTCGTTCTTCGTCAAGGCTGCGGTGCACGCGCTGAAGAAGTTCCCGCTCATCAACGCCTCGATCGACGGCAACGACATCGTCTACCACGGCTACTTCGACATCGGTATTGCCGTGGGTTCGCCGCGCGGCCTGGTGGTGCCCATTCTGCGCAATGCCGACCAGATGAGCCTGGCCGACATCGAGAAGAAGATCGCCGAGTTCGGCGTCAAGGCCCGCGACGGCAAGCTCTCGCTGGAAGAGCTGACCGGCGGCACGTTCTCGATCTCCAACGGCGGCGTGTTCGGCTCGATGCTGTCGACCCCGATCATCAACCCGCCGCAATCGGCCATCCTGGGCGTGCACGCGACCAAGGACCGCCCGGTGGTGGAAGACGGTCAGATCGTCATCCGTCCGATGAACTACCTGGCAATGTCCTACGACCACCGCATCATCGACGGCCGCGAAGCCGTCCTGGGCCTGGTGGCGATGAAGGACGCGCTGGAAGATCCGGCTCGTCTGCTGCTGGACCTGTAATTTCCCCGTCGTTCCCGCGAAGGTGGGAACCCAGCGTCTTTAACGCCACTGGATCCCCGCTCACGTGCCCTGAAGGGGTATTCGCGGGGGTGACGGCATACCCGGAGCGTTGTACTTGCGCTTCGGGTTTCTCAAAGGAATTTCCATGAGCAAACAATTCGACGTGCTGGTGATCGGCGCCGGCCCGGGCGGCTACATCGCCGCCATCCGTGCCGGCCAGTTGGGCCTGAACGTTGCCTGCTGCGAAGGCAACGCCTACGACGATCCCAAGAGCGAACCGCGCCTGGGCGGCACCTGCCTGAACGTGGGTTGCATCCCCTCGAAGGCGCTGCTGGCCTCGTCCGAGGAAGTCGAGAACGTACAGCACCACCTGGCCGACCACGGCATCACGGTGGGTGACGTCAAGGTTGACGTGGCCAAGATGCTCAAGCGCAAGGACGACATCGTCGGCAAGATGACCAAGGGCATCGAGTTCCTGTTCCGCAAGAACAAGGTGACGCTGCTCAAGGGTTACGGCAAGTTCGTCGGCAAGACCGCCGAGGGCTTCCAGGTGGAAGTCGCCGGCAAGGCTGGCACGGAAGTCGTGACCGCCAAGCAGGTGATCATCGCCACGGGTTCCAAGGCCCGCCATCTGCCCGGCATCACCGTTGACAACAACCTGGTCAGCGATAACGAAGGCGCTCTCAAGTTCCCCGAAGTGCCGAAGAAGCTGGGCGTGATCGGCGCCGGCGTGATTGGCCTGGAACTGGGCTCCGTGTGGCGCCGCCTGGGTGCCGACGTGACCGTGCTGGAAGCGCTGCCGGCGTTCCTTGGCGCCGCCGACGAAGGCGTGGCCAAGGAAGCGCAGAAGCTGCTGACCAAGCAGGGCCTGAAGTTCAGCCTGAGCGTCAAGGTCAATGAAGTGAAGACCGCCAAGAACGGCGTCACGGTGAACTACACCGACAAGGACGGCGCGGCGCAGACGCTGGAAGTCGACCGCCTGATCGTGTCGGTCGGCCGTGTGCCCAACACCGACAACCTGGGCCTGGAAGCCGTTGGCCTGGCGGCAGACGCGCGCGGTTTCATCGAGGTCGATGACCACTGCGCCACCAAGGTGCCGGGCCTGTGGGCCATCGGCGACGTGGTGCGTGGCCCGATGCTCGCGCACAAGGCAGAGGACGAAGGCGTGGCCGTGGCCGAGCGCATCGTCGGCCAGAAGCCGCACATCGACTACAACTGCATTCCGTGGGTGATCTACACCTTCCCGGAAATCGCCTGGGTGGGCAAGACCGAGCAGCAACTCAAGGCGGAAGGCCGCGAGTACAAGTCGGGCCAGTTCCCGTTCATGGCCAACGGCCGTGCGCTGGGCATGGGCCATTCGGACGGCTTCGTGAAGATGCTGGCCGATGCCAAGACCGACGAGATCCTCGGCGTGCACGTGGTGGCCGCCAATGCCTCCGACCTGATCGCCGAAGCCGTGGTGGCGATGGAGTTCAAGGCCGCGAGCGAGGATATCGGTCGCGTCTGCCATCCGCACCCGTCGATGTCGGAAGTCATGCGCGAAGCCGCGCTGGCCGTCGACAAGCGTCAGCTCAACATGTAAGGCGCATGCCTTACCGTGCCTGAGCACCGGCGCGCCGCACCCGCGGCGCGCCGTTTTCACTTGCAGTCCATGCCGGATCTGTCTCCCGTGCATGGCCGCCGGCAGCGGATTTCCCCACCGGTGGACAGTCCCGCAGAACCCGTCAGCATGAACGTCAGCGAGTACTACCAGAAGGAACTGAAGGCCCGCGGTTACCAGTCGGACGAGGCCCAGCTGCGCGCCGTGGCGCGCCTGCAGCAATGCTACGACGAGTGGGTGGCCTACAAGGGCCGCCGCAACAGCGCGCTCAAGAAGCTGCTCGTGCATCCGGATGTGCCCATGGGCATCTACCTGTGGGGCGGGGTGGGGCGGGGCAAGTCGTTCCTGATGGACAGCTTCTATACGTGCGTGCCGGTGGTGCGCAAGACGCGGCTGCATTTCCACGAGTTCATGCGCGAGGTGCATCGCCAGCTCGAAGAGTTGCGCGGGCGACCCGATCCGCTGGACGAACTGGCCAAGCGCATCGCCAGGCGGTTCCGGCTGATCTGCTTTGATGAATTCCACGTCAATGATGTGGCGGACGCCATGATTCTGCATCGACTGCTGCAACAGCTGTTCGAGAATGGCGTGCAGTTCGTGATGACGTCGAACTACCGGCCGGATCTGTTGTATCCGGACGGGCTGCACCGCGACCGCGTGCTGCCCGCGATCGCCTTGCTACAGCAAAAGCTCGACGTGCTCAATGTGGACGCCGGCATCGACTACCGCAAGCGCGCGCTGGAACAGGTGCAGGCCTATCACACGCCGCTTGGCGCCAAGGCGAATTCGGCCCTGCGCGATGCGTTTGTCGCAATTGCCGGCGTGGCAGACGAATCGCCGCTCCTTCATATCGAGCACCGCGAACTGCGGGCGTTGCGCAAGGCGAACGGCGTGGTCTGGTTCGATTTCGCCACGCTTTGCGGTGGTCCCCGCTCGCAGAACGACTACCTGGAGCTGGCGACCCAGTTCCACACGGTCATCCTGTCCGACGTGCCGCGCATGACGCCCCGGATGTCATCCGAGGCGCGCCGCTTCACGTGGCTGATCGACGTCTTCTACGACCACAAGGTCAAGCTGCTGATTTCCGCCGAAGTGCCGGCCGACGAGCTCTATACCGAGGGCCAGATGGCCAACGAGTTCCACCGTACGGTCTCGCGGATCATTGAAATGCAATCGCGCGAATACCTGGAATCGCAACGGCGGACGGTAGACACGACGCTGACTTGAGCAGAGGCGCAAGGCAGTGGCGCCGTCAATAGGGCGATTTCGATACATTTGATATGTATCAAGGCGACGCGGGGGAGGGGCAATTACCATCGATTGGGTAAAAAAAGCACACCATGCCGTCCCCAATCGCCCCAACCCTCTCACCTGGCCTGCCTTCCGGCCTGGAAGGCGCTGAAGCCGCCAGCCCCCGCGCCACGGCAGCGGGCGGGCATTCTGTCGGGGCGTGCTACCACTGCGGTCAGTCCCTGCGGGCCGTGGCCCGGCCGTTGCAGAGCCAGTTAGGGGGAGTTGCACGCACGTTCTGCTGCGGTGGCTGCGAAACCCTCGCCCATACTCTCCAGGCGGCCGGATTCGGCCACCTCTATGGCGACGAAGCGCGTTTCGCCAGACCCATCGACGACGATGCCCGGCGCGAGGCGGAGCCGGTCTGGGCCGCCTACGACACGCCCGAGTTGCGCACCCAGTTTGTCCGCGATCTTGGCGAAGGCAGCAACGAAATCACCCTGGCTCCGGAGAACATCCGCTGTGCCGCCTGCGCGTGGCTGATCGAGCAGCATCTCGCGCGCCTGCCCGGCGTGGAGTCCGCCGTCGCCAACGTCGCCACCCGCAAGGTGCTGGTGCGGTGGCGGGCGGCCGAACAGCCGGTTTCCGCGCTGCTGTCCACGCTGGCCGGCATTGGCTACCTGGCGTGGCCGTTCGAGGTTTCCCGCACCGACCAGCAAGATCGCCGGGCCCGCCGTGGGCTGCTGATGCGCATGGCGGTCGCCATGCTCGGCATGATGCAGGTGATGATGTACGCATGGCCGATCTACACCCACGAGGCCACCATCGATCCCGGCCAGTTGCAGTTGATGCGCTGGGCGAGCCTGCTGCTGACGCTGCCTGTCGTGTTCTACTCGGCCTCGCCGATCTTCGCCGGCGCCTGGCGCAGCCTGCGCGAGCGGCACATGGGCATGGATGTGCCGGTGGCGATCGGTGTTGGCGCGGGCTTCCTGGCCAGCGCGGCGGCAACCGTGCGCGGCGTGGGAGAGGTCTATTTCGATTCGGTGACGATGTTCGTCGCGTTCCTGCTGCTCGCGCGCTACCTAGAATTGCGCATGCGGCAGTCCTCGCGCAGCGGTGCCGAGATGCTGGCCCGCCAGTTGCCTGCCACTTGCGAGCGCCTGGGCGCCGGCGGCACGGCGGAACGCATTCCCGTAGCGCGACTGCAAGCCGGCGACAGGATCCGCATCAAGGCCGGAGAGATCGTGCCGGCCGACGGTACCGTGGTGGCGGGCGTGAGCGAACTCGACGAGTCGATGCTGACCGGCGAGAGCCGGCCGGTGCGGCGCGCCGCCGGGGAGTCCGTGCTGGCCGGCAGCTTCAATACCGCAAGCCCGCTCGAACTGCAGGTATCAAAGGTTGGCGCCAACACGCGGCTGGCGGAGATCGTAGCGGTCCTGGACCGGGCGCTGGCGGAAAAGCCTCGGCTCGCCACGCTGGCGGATCGCGTGGCCGGATGGTTTGTCGCCACCTTGCTGTGTCTCGCCGCCATCACGGGCATCGTCTGGTGGGGTTGGATCGACGCCTCGCGGGCGTTGCTCGTCACCATCGCGGTGCTGGTGGTCAGTTGCCCGTGCGCGCTGTCGCTCGCCACGCCCGCCGCGCTGGCGGCAGCGGGGGCCGCGCTGTCGCGGCGCGGCATCCTGCTGACGCGCTCCCATGCGCTCGAAACGCTGGCGCGCGTGACGGACGTCGTGCTCGACAAGACCGGGACGCTGACGGAAGGGCGCTTTGCCGTGGTGGCGAGCCATGTGTATGGCGACCTTGACACCGATCGCTGCCTGGCGCTGGCCGCGGCGATCGAGCAGGGCAGCGAGCACCCGATCGCGCGCGCATTCACCGCGGCCGCGCCGCAACACGGTGACCACGCGTCGCCGATGCCCGACGTTCACCAGCTCCGCAACGTGCCGGGCCAGGGCCTGGAGGCGGAACTGGGCGGCATGCGCATGCGGCTTGGTCGGCGTGATTTCGTGGCCGACATCGCGGCCAATACATCGTCTGTCCCGACGCCCGGGGACGACTACCCAGGGGCCACGCAGGTATGGTTGGGCAACGAGGCCGGCATGTTGGCGATGTTCGTCCTGGCCGACGTGGAGCGGGAGCAAACCGCCGACCTGCTGCGTGCCCTGCATGCGCTAGGCGTACGCTGTCATCTCGTTTCGGGTGACAACCCGCCTGCCGTGCAATGGTGGGCTGCCCATTTCGGCATCGACCATGCCAGGGGCGGTGTGTCGCCGGAAGGCAAGCGCGACTTCGTGGCCGTGCTGCAAGGCGAAGGCAGGATCGTGCTGGCGGTTGGCGACGGTATCAACGATGCGCCGGTGCTGGCCCAGGCGCAGGTGTCGATTGCCATCGGCAGCGGCGCTCCCCTTGCCCAGGCGGGCGCCGACGCAGTGCTGACCCACGGTGGCGTCGCCGAGATCGCCACCGCGTTGTCCACCGCCCGCAAGACGCGCCGCGTTGTGCGGCAGAACCTCGGGTGGGCCTTCCTCTACAACGTCATCGCGATTCCTCTGGCAGCGACCGGCTACGTCACGGCATGGATGGCGGGCATCGGCATGTCGCTGTCGTCGCTGCTGGTCGTGGCGAATGCGTGGCGCCTGTTGAGAGCCGGGCGCAAAGGAGTCTGAACGTGGAAACCCTGTATTTGCTGGTGCCGATGAGCCTGGTTTTGGTGGTCGTGATCGCCGGTGCCTTGTGGTGGGCGTTGCATGCCGGCCAGTACGACGACCTGGACCGCCCGGCGGAGGCGATTCTGCTGGACAACGACAAGCCGTGAGGGCGCAAGCGTTTTGTGGGGCCGATGACCCGGACGCATCCAAGGAGTTCATCAGTATCGGTAGTGGATTGACAAGGATCAACGCGATGGCGCGGACCTTTTCCTAAAGTCACCACTGTGAGTAGGTTTATTTTCTTATTTTGCTTGGGGGTCTGAATGGATGTCACTGCCGCGTCTTCACGCGTTGACACCTTCAATTACGGCGTCGTGAGGCAGTTCGCTGTCATGACCGTCGTCTGGGGGATTGTCGGCATGGCCGTCGGTGTGCTGCTGGCAGCACAGTTGATCTGGCCGGAGCTCAACTTCAATACGCCGTGGCTGTCCTTCGGCCGGCTGCGCCCGCTGCATACCAATGCCGTGATTTTTGCCTTCGGCGGCAGCGCGCTGTTTGCCACGTCCTACTACGTGGTCCAGCGTACCTGCCAGGCGCGTCTGTTCTGCGGTCCGCTGGCGGCGTTCACGTTCTGGGGCTGGCAACTGGTCATCGTGGCCGCCGCGATCACGCTGCCGCTGGGCATTACCTCCTCCAAGGAATACGCGGAGCTGGAGTGGCCCATCGACCTGCTGATCACGCTGGTCTGGGTGGCCTACGCGGTCGTGTTCTTCGGGACCATCATCAAGCGCAAGACCAAACACATCTATGTGGCCAACTGGTTTTTCGGCGCCTACATCCTGACCATCGCCATCCTGCATATCGTCAACAATATGGAGATGCCGGTGTCGATGTGGAAGTCGTACTCGGCGTATGCGGGCGTGCAGGATGCCATGATCCAGTGGTGGTATGGGCACAATGCCGTGGGCTTCTTCCTGACCACCAGCTTCCTGGGCATGATGTACTACTTCATTCCCAAGCAGGCCGAGCGCCCGATCTACTCGTACCGGCTGTCGATCGTCCACTTCTGGGCGCTCAACTTCACCTATATGTGGGCCGGTCCGCACCATCTGCAGTACACGTCGCTGCCCGACTGGGCGCAGTCGCTCGGTATGGTGTTCTCGCTGATCCTGCTCGCGCCCTCGTGGGGCGGCATGATCAACGGCATCATGACCCTGTCCGGCGCCTGGCATAAGCTGCGCACCGATCCGATCCTCAAGTTCCTCGTGGTGGCGCTGTCGTTCTACGGCATGGCCACGTTCGAGGGCTCGATGATGTCGATCAAGACCGTCAATGCGCTGTCGCACTACACGGACTGGACGATCGGTCACGTGCACTCGGGTGCGCTGGGCTGGGTCGCCATGATCTCCATCGGCTCGCTCTACTACCTGATTCCACGCCTCTTCGGCGAGAAGCAGATGTACAGCGTGCGCCTGATCGAGCTGCACTTCTGGATCGCGACGATCGGCGTGGTGCTGTACATCGCCTCGATGTGGATTGCCGGCGTGATGGAAGGCCTGATGTGGCGCGCCATGCAGCCGGACGGCACGCTGACCTACGCCTTCGTCGAAGCGGTCAAGGCCAAGTATCCGTTCTACCTGATTCGTCTGCTGGGCGGCATTTGCTTCCTGTCGGGAATGCTGCTGATGGCCTACAACGTTGCCAAGACCATCATCGGCAAGCCGGCGGTGGATGCGCCGATTCCGGCCAGCATTCCGGCTTCGGCCCACTGATCAACCAGGATAGAAACGATGTCAGAAAAACAGAAATTCTTTTCCCACGAAACGCTGGAGAAGAACGTCGGCTGGCTGATCATTTGCACGATCCTGGTGGTCAGTATTGCCGGGCTGGTGCAGATCGTGCCGCTGTTCTTCCAGCATTCCACGACCCAGCCGGATCCGGGCATCACGCCTTATTCGCCGCTGCGGCTGATGGGGCGCGATATCTATATCCGTGAAGGCTGCGTCGGATGCCACTCGCAACAGGTCCGCACGCTGCAGGCCGAGACCGAGCGCTATGGGCATTTCTCCACCGCTGGCGAGTCGGTGTTCGACCACCCGTTCCTGTGGGGTTCCAAGCGCACCGGCCCGGACCTGGCACGCGTCGGCGGCCGCTATTCCGACGACTGGCAGCGCGTTCACCTGCGCAACCCGCGCGACGTGGTGCCGGAATCGGTGATGCCGTCCTATCCGTGGCTGGAAAAGGCGGCTCTGCCGACCAACGACATCCAGGCCCGCATGCGCGCGTTGCAGCGCCTCGGCGTGCCGTACACCGAGGACGAGATCGCCAAGGCTCCCGAGGCGCTGAAGGGCAAGACCGAGGAGGACGCGATGGTTGCCTACCTGCAGGGTCTCGGCCTCAACCGTCGCAACGTCCGGGTCGACGCCGCAGCCGCGGGCGCCGCGCCGGCCAAGGAGTAACGCCATGGCGATGATCACCGCATTTGCAACGGTCGTTTCGATGCTCGTGTTCCTGGGTATCTGCTGGTGGGCCTGGTCGGCAGGCCGACAGTCCGCCAACCAGGAGTCGGCCATGCTGCCATTCATGCTGCCCGACGAGACAACTACAACATCCAGCCAGAACAACTAGCCATGAGCGATTTCTTCTCTGATTTCTGGGGCTACTACATTGCCGCCATTGCCCTGATCGGCATTGTCTGGTGCGTATGGCTTCTGTTCTCCCAGCGCACGGTCAAGAAGACCGCCGGCGCCACGGAGGATACCGGCCACGTCTGGGACGACGACCTGCGCGAACTGAACAACCCGCTGCCGCGCTGGTGGATGTGGATGTTCCTGCTGGCCTGTGTCTTCGGGCTGGGCTATCTCGTGCTGTATCCGGGCCTGGGGTCCTACGCGGGCGTGCTGAAGTTCTCCACGCAAGGCGAACTTGCCGCACACCGCGAGGCTGCGGAAAAGATGCAGAACGAGATCTACGCCAAGTACATGGCGATGGATGTCAAAAAGGTGGCGGCGGACCCGCAGGCACGCGAGATCGGCCAACGGCTGTTCCTCAACTACTGTGCGCAATGTCATGGCTCCGACGCGCGCGGCAGCCGGGGCTTTCCGAACCTGACCGACAGCGACTGGCTCTATGGCGGTGATCCTGCCACGATCCAGCAGACCATCACCAAGGGCCGCAACGGCGTGATGCCGCCGTTTGCCTCGACGATCGATGCCAAGATGGCCGGCGATGTCGCACAGTACGTCCGCTCGCTGTCCGGGCTGTCGTCCGATCCGATCCGGGCTTCGCGTGGCGAAAGCACGTTCAAGTCGACCTGTGCCGCCTGCCACGGCGCGACAGGCAAGGGCAACCAGGCCCTCGGCGCGCCCAATCTCTCGGACAACGTCTGGCTCTATGGCAGTTCGGAAGGCAGCATCGTTGATGCGATCCTCAAGGGGCACAACAACCATATGCCCGCACACGAGGAAATCCTGACGCCGGAGCGGATCCGCATGCTGACCGCCTATGTCTGGGGCCTTTCCAATACGGGAGGTACGGGCCAATGATCGACAGCCCTTGCGGCGGATGCCGTCTGGTAGCGGGGGATCGTCCATGAACGGTCCCGGGATGGACGCTCAGGCCAGGGGGGCGCAGCCGTTGTCCGGCGCACCCCAGGAGACATCGGACGAGACGCTGTACGAGGTCCGCCGCAAGATCTACCCGCGCTCGATCACGGGCGCGTTTTCCAACTGGCGGGTGTGGATGGTGCTCTTCACCCAACTGATCTACTACGGCACGCCCTGGCTGCAATGGAACGGCCGCCAGGCCGTGCTGTTCGACCTGGGGGCTCGTAAGTTCTATATCTTCGGCCTGGTGCTGTGGCCGCAGGATGTGATCTACCTTGCCGTGCTACTGGTCATCTCGGCGTTGTCGCTGTTCCTGTTCACGGCGATCGCGGGACGCCTCTTCTGCGGGTACGCTTGCCCGCAGACGGTCTACACAGAGATCTTCATGTGGATCGAGCGGCGTGTGGAAGGCGACCGCTTCGCCCGCATCCGCCTCGACGGTGATCCCTGGAGCCTGCGCAAGTTCCGCCTGAAGGCGACCAAGCATTCGCTGTGGGTGCTGATTGCGCTCTGGACCGGCTTCACGTTCATCGGCTATTTCGCGCCGATCCGTGAGCTGGGCGGGCAGGTACTGAGCTTCTCGCTCGGGCCGTGGCAGGCGTTCTGGATGCTGTTCTACGCCTTCGCGACCTGGGGCAACGCCGGTTTCATGCGCGAGCAGGTCTGCAAGTACATGTGCCCGTACGCCCGCTTCCAGAGCGTGATGGTCGATCGCGATACCTTCGTGGTGACCTACGATCCGGGCCGTGGCGAGCCGCGCGGCAGCCGCTCGCGCAAGGTCGATCACTACGCGGCCGGCCTGGGCGATTGCGTCAACTGCAGCATCTGCGTGCAGGTGTGTCCGACCGGCATCGATATCCGCGATGGCTTGCAGTACGATTGCATCGGCTGTGGCGCCTGCATCGATGCCTGCAACCAGGTCATGGACAAGATGGAATACCCGCGCGGGCTGATCCGGTACACATCCGAGAATGCCATGCGGGAGGCGCTGTCCGCGAAGATGTCGCGCAAGCGCTTGATGCGCCCGCGCGTGATCATCTACACATTGATCTGGCTGGTGCTGGTGGGCGGCTTCGCGGCCTCGCTGGCCATGCGCACCCCGCTGAAGGTCGATATCATCCGCGACCGCGGCGCGCTGGGCCGCGAGGTGGAGGGCCGCTGGATCGAAAACGTCTACCGGTTGCAACTGATCAACACCACGGAAGCGCCGATGCGGATCACCATCCAGGCAGACAGCGACGAGCTGAAGGACATGAAGGTGGAGTACGACGCCAGCGCCGGTTTGCTTGCGCCCACGTCCAACCGCCTGGTGCCCATCCGGATCCGGGTACCGATCGAGGCGGTGCCGCAAGGCACGCACAAGATTCACGTGACCGTGACCAGCGAAGGCGAGGGGCGAGGCAGCGAACAGATCCGGCAATCTACCAGTTTCATTGTCCCGCGCAATCTGTAAATCTATGGCGGACGCGGCAACACCGCGTCCGGTGCAGGCTACCGGCAGGTGCAAACAGGAGGCTTGATGAAGCAGCAACAAGGCAATCCATGGTGGCGAGAGCCCTGGCCGTGGCTCTTGATGAGCGGTCCCTTGCTGGCGATCGTCGCATGCGGCGTCACTATTTGGCTCGCCGCCTCGAACCCGGATCGGCCGGTGGACGGCGCGGTCCGGCACGGTCTTGTCGTGGAGAAGGCCGGTTCGGATACCGGCCGCGCGCCGGTCAAGCCTTCGGCGCAGAGGCAGCCATGAGGTTGCGCTGGCTGATGTGGGTGTTGTGGCCGGCGTTCCTGGTGGCGGGCTTTGCGACGGCCACGGTATTTTCACTGGTCGACCCCGGCGACCTGGCGTTCTTCGGGCAGCCTGTGGAAGCTTCGCGCGAGGCCATCTATACCGTCGGTTTCCTGATCGCCTGGATATTTTGTGCGCTGTCGAGCGGGCTGACGCTCTACACCATCCCGACGAAACTCAGCGAGACGGACGCACTGGAATGATCCGTGGCGCGCCGGCCGCGCCACGCAGCATTTAGCAAGAGCGGCTGTAGATTTGCTTGAGGCCGGGAAGGTCAACCAGCTTGACGTGGCGCTGGCGGATCTGGATCAGGCCGGCTTCGGCAAAGCGCGAGAACAGGCGACTGATGGTTTCCAGCTTCAGCCCGAGGTAGCTGCCGATTTCCTCGCGGCTCATGCGCAGGACGAACTCCGACGACGAGTAGCCGCGCGCGGAAAGGCGCTCGGACAGGTTGATCAGGAACGCGGCCAGCCGTTCCTCGGCGCGCATGGAGCCGAGCGTGATCAGCATGACCTGGTCGTTCGAGATCTCCTTGCTCATCAGGCGCATGAACTGATGCTGGAGCGAGGGCAGGTCCGAGGACAGTGCCTGCAGGTCTGCAAAGCGCATCACGCAGACCTCGGTATCCTCAAGAGCCGTGGCATCCGAGGCGTGCTGCATCTCGCCAAGTCCGTCGAGTCCCACGACTTCTCCGGGCAGGTGAAAGCCGGTGATTTGCGAGCGCCCGTCTTCCATGGTGACATGGGTCTTCAATGTGCCAAAGCGAACCGCGTAGACGGAGGTCAGGGGATCGCCCATGCGGTACAGTGTTTCGCCCTTGTGCACGCGCACGCGTTCCTGTACCAGCGTGTCCATCATCTCGAGGTCATGCTGCGACATGCCAACCGGGAGGCAAAGCTGCCCCATGGCGCACGTGGAGCAGCGAGGGGACATCTCGGTAACGGGGATGGAGGTGAGCAATTGGGGGCCTTGTTCGGATCAGGGCAAAAACGCAATGTGATCATTTTACCGTGCGACGTGGTGTGGCAGGGAGCGACAGTTGACATTCGGGGTGATTTTTAGCGTTTTTACGTTGGCGCTGCTGGGTGGCGTGCACTGCGCCGCGATGTGCGGGGGCATTGCCCTCGCCGCGGAGCAGAGCCGGGAAGTCCAGCTGCCACCGACGATTTCGCGCAGCCCGGGTGCGTGGTTGCGCGAATTACTGGCCATGCATCTGGGGCGTCTTTGCACGTACATGTTGCTGGGGGCCATATTGGGGGCAGTGGGCGCGACGGTCTGGAAGCAACAATACCTGCCCCTCCAGCGCTGGCTGTTCGGTGCCGGTAGCGGAATGCTGATCGTGTCGGGGTTGTGGTTACTGCGCGGCAGCACCTTCCGCGCGGCATGGCTGGAACGGGTGGCGGCGCGGGGTGCCAGTCTGCTCGTGCGACACCTGGGCGCCGTGGCGTCGCGCTTGCCTTCGGTTTGGCGCCGTCGGGGGCCGATCACACGACGCTTCGGACTGGGGCTGGCCTGGGGGCTGGTACCTTGCGGCATGGTCTATGGCGCGTTGTCGCTGGCGCTGCTGGCCGGCAGTGCGTCGTCCGGGGCGGTGGTCATGGGGGCCTTCGGTCTTGGTACCTTGCCGAACCTGCTGGTGCTGTCGGGATTGTCGGGGTATCTCCGTGGACTGTCGCGCAGGCCCGCCGTGCGCACCGGCGCGGCGCTCGTGGTAATGGCTTTTGGGGCCTTGGGGGTCTATCGTGCGGCTTTTTTGCCACATTCCCTGGCCGAAAGTGGGTTCTGCCTGGTCTTCTGAGGTGTGTGGAAATTCGCCGAACCCGAGCATTCCCGGTTGCGGGCTCGGGTGGGAATGCCATACAATCGCGAGAACCACGGTATCGCGCAAGGTGCTTCCTTGGCATCGCCGGGTAACGTCCGAGGCATCGGGCGTACGCCGAAGGGTCCTGCCAGCGTTTTGGTGCCGGATCCATCCCCACAGGCCACACGGTTCAAAAAAATCTGGTCCAAAAGGCCAGTCGCCCTTGTGGGGTCGGGGATGCTGGCCATGCAAGCCCGATATCCGATTTTCTTGCAACTGCGACGCTCAGTGTGGCCGCGGGCATGTCCGCGCCGTCAGGGAGGCAGCGCGACGCAAGAGATTCGTCAGCTGGCAACGATGCCGCGGGCGGATGATCTCCTGCCGGAACGACCCGGCAACTCGAAGCATTAGAACGTGTGCACGGCTCGCTAACTTGCAAACCAGCAAGCATGCGCGTTGGCTGCACGATGAGATGGCGGTGGTTGCAGACCGCTGAATCCGAAATCTCCGCTGCCCCGGATTTGTCCGGGTGCAGGTGCAAAGACAGGCTGCACGCAATCACATGAATACCCAAGAGGCGAAGATCGTCCTCGAGACCGCGCTGATCTGCGCGCAGGAGCCTCTGCGCGTCAATGATCTGCGGCGGTTGTTTGCCGACGATGTCGGCGCCGATACCATCCGTGTCCTGCTCGAAGAGCTGAAGCAGGACTGGCAGCGCCGTGGTGTGGAGTTGGTGGCGCTGGCCAGTGGCTGGCGCTTCCAGAGCCGGCCCGAAATGCGGGAGTACCTCGATCGGCTGAATCCCGAGAAGCCGCCCAAGTACTCGCGCGCGGTCATGGAGACGCTTGCCATCATCGCCTATCGCCAGCCGGTGACGCGCGGCGATATCGAGGAAATCCGCGGCGTCACGGTCAGCACCGATGTCGTCAAGAAGCTGGAAGATCGTAGCTGGATCGAAGTGATCGGTCACCGCGACGTGCCGGGCCGGCCGGCGCTGTATGCCACGACGAAGGCATTCCTCGACGACCTGGGGCTGCGTACACTCGACGAGCTGCCGCCGCTGGAGGACGCGCAGGCCCAGGCGCAGGCCGCGCTGCTCGACCAGCAGGCAATCGATTTTGAATCCGCCGTCGCGGGTGTCCAGCCGCCGGTCGGCGACGAAGAGGCATTCGCTGCGCCCCGGTCGGTTGCCGAGGCCGCATCCGGCGAGGCGCCCGAGCATTCGGAAGAGCGCGATGCGCACAACAAGGGTGCGTCGGAGTTGGCGGACGACGCAACGAAAGCGGTGGCGGTTCCCGAGGTTATCGATTCGGGCGACTTGATCGAGCCGGCCGACACCCCCGGTCACGACGGCAATGGCGCGTCGGGCCAGCCGGTCGCCGTGGCCAACGGCATCCACGTGGGCATCGCTGCGGATACGGCGGAGGGTGAGATCGAATCGCCCGCCGAAGCCGGAACGTCGCACGACAGCGAGCGCGACGAGCGCGTGTCCAACTGAACAACATGCAACATCCGATAGTGAATACTTTGTCTGATTCTGTTGAGCAAGACGTCCGCCAGGCGGACGCGCCGGGTGAGGCCGGTCCGGGCGCCGAGGGCGCGCCGCGTCGCAAAGGGCTCCGGCGCGGGCTGCGCAACCTGGTGGCCTCGCGCCGCCAGGCGTCGCAAGACCGCGAGGACGGCCGTGCCGAGCCGGCGGAGGGCAGTCCTCATGCCGATGCTGGCGATGGCAACAACGCCGGAGCCGCTCCACGCGGCCGCGGCAAGCGCAAGCCGGCGCAGGGTAAGGGCGAGGCGCGGGCCGAGGGTGGTCAGCAGGGGCAGCAGGCGGCCAACGGCCGCAAGCGCAAGCCCGCGGGCCAGCAAGCAGGCCGGCAGGCGGCAGGCGAAAAGCAGCCCGGCGCGAACCCGCAAGGCGGCAAGCGGAAGGGCGGCCAGCCGCAACACAAGGCGGCCGGTGAGCGGGGCGGCAAAAACGTCGACAAGGGCGCGGAAAAAGGCGGTGGTGATGCCATGTTCCGCTTCGTGATCTCCGATCAGTACGATCAGGAAGACACGGTCATCCCGCGAACGAAGGCCAAGCCCGTGCGCGAACTGTCGGCCGACGACGATGCACCGAAGCTGCACAAGGTGCTCGCGGAAGGCGGCATGGGGTCGCGCCGTGAGATGGAAGAGCTGATCCTGCAGGGCCGTGTTTCCGTCAACGGGCTGCCAGCTCACATCGGTCAGCGGATCCTGCCCACGGACCAAGTGCGCGTCAACGGCAAGCTGATCCACCGCAAGGTGTCGAGCAAGCCGCCGCGCGTGCTGCTGTACCACAAGCCGGCTGGCGAGATCGTCAGCCAATCCGATCCGGAAGGCCGCCCGACCGTGTTCGACAACCTGCCGCGCATCAAGACCGGCAAGTGGGTCGCCGTTGGCCGGCTCGACTTCAATACCGAAGGCCTGCTGATCTTCACGACGTCGGGCGACATCGCCAACCGGTTCATGCACCCGCGCTATGGCGTGGAGCGCGAATACGCGGTGCGCACGCTGGGCGAACTGGCCGAGGCGGACCGCCAGCGGTTGCTGCATGGCATCAAGTTGGACGACGGCGAGGCCAATTTCCTGCGTATCGCCGATGGCGGTGGCGAAGGCGTCAACCAGTGGTATCACGTAGCGCTGACGGAAGGGCGCAATCGTGAAGTGCGCCGCATGTTCGAGGCCGTGGGCCTGACCGTCTCGCGCCTGATTCGTACCCGCTACGGACAGTTCCTGCTGCCGCGAGGCCTGAAGCGCGGTCGCTGGCAGGAGTTGGAGGCCACCGACGTCCGTACGCTCATGAGCGGTATCGGTCTCAAGGCGCCTGGCAAGGCGCCGTCGGGCGATAGGGGCGTCACCAAGGTGGGCGGGCGCAAGCAGCGCACCGAGGCGGCGATTGCCGGCATGCCGATGCCGACTGGTATGGATGGTCTGCCACGATTCGACAAGGGTGGCGCGCGCGGCGGCGCGGGCCACGGTCAGCCGGATCCGATGAAGACGTCGGTGGGCTATATCAGCCACGGGCCGACCGTGCTGACTTCGCACTCGGCCAAGCTCGCAGGTGGTTCCCAGGGCATGCGCGGCGCAGGCCGCGGTGCTCGCGGTGGTGCTGGCGGCAGTGGCGGTGGGCCGCGTCGGGGTGGTGGCGGCGGCGATGTCAATGGCAATGTGATGCCGAAGGCTGCCAAGGCGGGCGGCAATCGTCGTCCGCGTGGCCGTGGGGGCAATCACTGATTGTTCCTGGGGGCGGCGGCAGGATGCCGCCGCTCAATGCGCGGATTCGCGGAGGCTTTTGCCTTTTGGACATAATCCACGTATAATTTAAGTCTATTCAAAAGTGTCATCCTTCTGTAGGGTGGGCGAATGATGGGCATTGCGCCCATTTTTTTTTGGTTCGCCCACTTTTGCATCCGGTGCGGGTTTCGCAGAGCGCTCGGGGGATGGCTGGCAGGCAGAAGTGCCGCAGGACTGTCTTTCGTTGGCGTGCCAGTGTTGCCTGCCATGGTGTTGATGGTCATTACTCGGGATTACAGTGCATCTGGCAGATTTGATCGAAACCACCCTACACGGCATGGGATATGAGCTTGTCGAGCTCGAGCGTGCCCCGGCCGGCCTGTTGCGTGTCTATATCGATCAGCCTGAAACCGGCATTGTCATCGAGGATTGCGAGAAGGTAAGTCGTCAACTGACGCACGTGCTGACAGTCGAGAACGTCGACTACGAGCGCCTCGAGGTCTCGTCGCCGGGACTGGACCGACCGCTGAAAAAGCTGGCCGACTACGTCCGCTTTGCCGGCGAGGAGGTCAGGGTCACGTTGCGCCTGCCGGTCAACGGCCAGAAGAACTTCGTTGGTATCCTCCAGGCGCCTACCGGTGAGGCCGGTGCCGAAAAGGTCGGCCTTGAGTTCGAAGGCAAGGATGGTCCGGCGCTGCTGGAATTCGCCATATCCGACGTCGATCGTGCCCGCCTCGTGCCGGTGATCGACTTCAAAGGAAATCAAAGAAAAGGGAACAAGCAATGAGCCGCGAAGTTCTGTTGCTCGTCGATGCGCTTGCGCGTGAGAAGAACGTCGACAAGGATGTGGTGTTCGGTGCGCTGGAGGCGGCACTCGCCTCCGCGACCAAGAAGCGTTTCGAGGAAGACGTGGATATCCGCGTGGCCATCGACCGTGAATCCGGTGAGCACGAGACGTTCCGCCGTTGGCTTGTCGTTCCCGACGAGCAGGGGCTGCAGGAGCCGGACAAGCAGGTGCTGCTGTTCGAGGCCCGTGACGACAACCCCAGCATCGAGCTCGATGACTACGTCGAAGAGCAGATCGAATCGGTTGAGTTTGGCCGCATCGGCGCGCAGGCCGCCAAGCAGGTCATCCTGCAGCGCATCCGCGACGCCGAGCGCGAGCAGATCCTGAACGACTATCTGGATCGCGGCGAGAAGATCATGACCGGCACGGTCAAGCGTGCCGACAAGAAGGGCCTGATCGTTGAATCGGGTCGCGTCGAGGCGCTGCTGACCCGCGACCAGATCATTCCGAAGGAAAACCTGCGCACGGGCGACCGTGTTCGCGCTTACATCCTGAACGTGGACCGCGCCGCGCGCGGGCCGCAGATCGAGCTGTCGCGCACCGCGCCCGAGTTCCTGATCAAGCTGTTCGAGAACGAAGTGCCCGAGATGGAAGAGGGCCTGCTCGAGATCAAGGCGGCCGCACGCGACCCCGGCGTGCGCGCCAAGATCGCGGTGGTGGCGCATGACAAGCGCATCGACCCGATCGGCACCTGCGTCGGCGTGCGTGGCACGCGCGTGACCGCCGTACGTAACGAGATCGGCGGCGAGGCCGTGGACATCGTGCTGTGGTCGGAAGATCCGGCGCAGTTCGTGATTGGCGCGCTGGCGCCGGCACAGGTCCAGTCGATCGTCGTGGATGAGGAAAAGCACAGCATGGACGTGGTGGTGGACGAGGAAAACCTCGCCGTCGCCATCGGTCGCAGCGGTCAGAACGTGCGCCTGGCGTCCGAACTGACCGGCTGGCAAATCAACATCATGACGCAGGAAGAGTCGGCGCAGAAGCAGGCCGAGGAAAGCGATGTGGTGCGCAAGCTGTTCATGGCCAAGCTGGACGTGGACGAGGAAGTGGCCGACATCCTGATCGAGGAAGGCTTCTCCACGCTGGAAGAAGTGGCCTATGTCCCCATCAGCGAAATGATGGAGATCGAGGCCTTCGACGAAGACACCGTCAACGAGCTGCGCAACCGCGCACGCGATGCGCTCTTGACGATGGAACTGGCCCGGGAAGAGAAGGTGGAAGAGGTGTCGCAGGATCTGCGCTCACTCGACGGCCTGACCCCGGAACTGATCGGCAAGCTGGCTGAAGGCAACATCCATACGCGTGACGACCTGGCCGAACTGGCCGTCGACGAACTGGTCGAGATGACGGGTGTCAGCGAGGAAGAAGCCAAGACGCTGATCATGAAAGCACGGGAACATTGGTTCAACTGAGGGACACGCGCCAGGCGTTTTTTGCACAGGCTCCGGGCGCGCTTTCCACACACGATTGTCCCGACGTAGAAACCAAGCATTGAAAGGGTTTGAATGGCAAGCACAACCGTTGCCCAACTGGCCGCAGAACTGAGTCGCAGCGCAGCTGCCCTGCTGGAACAATTGCAGGCGGCCGGGGTGGGCAAGGCGACGCCAGAGGACACCATCACCGAATCGGATAAGGCCAGTCTGCTGGACTACCTGAAGCGCTCGCATGGCCAGACCGATGACAGCGCTCGCAAGAAGATCACGCTGACCAAGCGCGAGACGTCCGAGATCCGTCAGGCTGATTCCACAGGCAAGACCCGCACGGTGCAGGTCGAGGTCCGCAAGAAGCGGGTCCTGATCAAGCGCGATGAGGCTGCGGCGGAATCTCACGCCGCCGAGGCACAAGAGCCGGTGGTGGATGCTGCTGAGCAGGCGCGCCTGGCGGAGGAAGATCGTCGCCAGGCCGAGCTGCTGGCGCGTCAGGAAGCCGAGTCGAAGGCCCGCCAGGAAGCCGCCGAGCGCGAGGAGGCCGAGCGCCGTGCTCGCCAGGAAGCTCTCGAGGCCGAGCAGCGCCATCAGGCGGACCTGCTCGCCAAGAAGGCTGAGGAAGAGGCCGCCGCGTCGCGTGCCGTCGCGGAAGCCGCCGAAGACGCCTCGCGCAAGAAGGCCGAGGACGACCAGGCTCGCCTCGCCGCCGAGCGCGTCGTGGCGCAAAAGGCCGCCGATGACGCCAAGGCCGCCGCCGATAAGGCGCGTGCCGAGCAGGATGCGGCCCGCAAGCGCCGCGAGGCCGCCGAAGCCGAAGCCCGTGCCATCCAGCAGATGCTGAATGCGCCGCCGCGTGTGCTGAAGGCGCCGTCGGAACGCAAGGCCGAGGAAAAGAAGGCCGAGCAGACCGGCACGCTGCACAAGCCGGTGAAGCCGGCCGGCACCGAGACGAAGAAGGAAGATAAGGCTAAGGCGCCCGCGGCTACCACCACGACCACGGTCGACAAGAAGACCGGCAAGGTCGTCAAGACTGGCACATCGACCACGTGGAAGGACGACGCTCGTGGCAAGAAGGGCAGTGGCCTGAAGACGCGCGGCGATTCGTCGGGCGGCGTGGGTGGCTGGCGTGGCGGTCCTCGTGGCCGCGGCGGCAGGCAGCATGCCGACGACGCACGTAGCAACTTCCAGGCGCCGACGGAACCCGTGGTGCGTGAAGTGCACGTGCCGGAAACCGTCTCGGTGGCGGATCTTGCTCACAAGATGGCCGTGAAGGCCTCCGAGGTCATCAAGCAGATGATGAAGCTCGGCCAGATGGTGACGATCAACCAGGTGCTGGACCAGGAAACCGCCATGATCGTGGTGGAAGAAATGGGCCACAAGGCGTTCGCCGCCAA
>JACXTT010004485.1_pt1 | contig 20722 bp, 25 predicted proteins | sample 9270951 | NCBI WGS metagenome assembly JACXTT01 (sample SAMN15532306, study PRJNA645909) | rock metagenome | isolation source: weathered quartz diorite | place: Puerto Rico | collected 2017-06-21
GAGGGAATTGGCCCGAGCCTGGGACTCTGTTGACTGGCGATGTTCCCGCCGACGCCTAATGTGGGGAGCTGGTCAGCACGCGTGATGCCCAGTTGCGCCCGCGCCGCCAGCACTCGGGCCGCTGCGATACGGACATCGTAGTTATTCTTGAGGGTCTGGCGGATCAACCCCTGAAGTTGGGGATCCTGGAACACCTCCCACCACTTTTCGTCGCCCAGCGATTGTGACGCCCCGGCTTCCGTCCCCACGGCTGAGCTGTTCGATGCGCCACGATACACGGCTGGAACGTCGAGAGCCGGCCGCTTATAGTTCGGTCCGACCGCGCAACCGGTCAAAAGCACGAAAACTCCGAGTATGGCCAGTTTGGAATTCATATGATTAATCTCCATCTGCTTCCTGCAATGCCAGAACCGGACTCGCCGCGGGCAAGGTTTCGCGTGTGGAGCGAAGGAATGGTACCCGGTTCAGCACCTTTTCCTGCAACTCCTCCAGATAAAGGTAGATCGCCGGAGTGACATACAGAGTAAGGAATTGCGAAACAATTAAACCGCCGACCACGACTAGTCCGAGGGGCCGGCGTGATGATCCATCCGTACCGTATCCGAGCGCGATGGGAAGGGCGCCCAACAATGCCGCCGCCGTGGTCATCATGATGGGACGGAAGCGCTCCATGCTCGCGTCGTGAATCGCCTGATCGTCCGCAATTCCCTGGCGAACGCGCTGCTCGGCGAAATCGACAATCATGATTCCGTTCTTCTTTACGATGCCCATGAGCATGAACATGCCGATGTAGGCATAAAGCGAAGCTTCTTCGCCAAAGAACCAGAGGGTCAAGAGCCCGCCCAATAGAGCGACAGGCAGCGAAGAGAGCACCGTGATCGGATGCAGGTAGCTTTCGTAGAGAATGGCCAGGATCACGTACATCACGAATACAGCCACCAACATCAGGATGGCCAGGTCCGAGACCGTGTTCCGAAAGGTCAGCGCTTCACCTTGCAGAGATCCCTGTATGCTGGGCGGCAAAATTTGTTTTGCCGACTCCTCCACAAACTGCGTTGCCGCGCCGATCGAATATCCCGGTTTCAAGTTGAAGAACATGGTCACGCTGGTGAACTGATTAATATGGTTCACCGCCTGCGGACCAATCACGGGGCGCCAGGTTGTCACTGCATTCAGGGGAACGACCCGCTGCCCGTCATCGCTTTTGATGTAGAGCCGGCCCAAATCCTCGGGTGCCGATCGCTGGTTATCCGCGACCTCCAGAATCACCTGGTACTGGTCCGTCGGCTTCTTAATCAGGTAGCTGTAATTCTGCGAATAGGCATCGTGCAAGAGAGCAAGAATCCGGCTCTCCGACACGCCGTAAAGCTTTGCCTGGTCGCGCAGAATGTCGACCTGCAAATTCGGAGTGTGATTGTACAAGTCGGAATTGACAAACAGGAATCCCGGATACTGGTACATCTTGGCAATCATTTTTGCGGCAGTAGCATAGACCTCGTTGGCGTCAATCCCGGAGAGGGCATAAGCGAACTGGCCCTGAGCGTTGGCGGTCGCGCCGGTGCTGATTTCGAGCGCCGGATTCGGCTGGAGAAACGCCACCACGCCTGGAATCGAGCCGCTGATCCCGCCCATCAACTGACCGGCAACTTGCGTAATCGGAGCCCGCTCGGATGGATCTTTCAAAAAGGCAATCAGAAACGCCTGATTCGATCCCAGAAATTGCGCGTTGCCGCTCATCGTGAATGTGCTGCGCACTGCTGGATTCGACTTCATAATCTTTTCGGCCTGCGTCTGGTAGGCGTGCATCTGCTCTGGAGAGGTCCCCTCTTCCGCCACCATCACGCCGCGAATGAACGAGCTGTCCCCTACAGGCAAAAAGGCCTTCGGAACGACATAAAAGAGGTAGATCGTGCCCGCGAGACAGACCATCCACGCAACTGCGGAAATCCAACGGTTGCGAAGAAAGAACCAAAGTGATCGGCCATAGACATTTAAGATTCTGTGCTCGATGGCGCCGAAGATCCGCTCCATCCAGGTTTTCTTCGCCCCCGCGCCACGATTGCTCAGCAGCCGCGCAGTCATCAGAGGCGTTAGGGTAAGCGAAACAAGGCCGGCGGCCAGAATCGAGATCACAATCGTGATGGAGAACTCACGGAAGATGCGTCCCATGAGCCCGCTCATAAAAACCAGCGGGATGAATACCGCTGCCAGCGAAAGCGTCATGGCCAAAATAGTGAAGCTGATTTCCTTGGCAGAATTTAGTGAAGCTTCGAACGCGCTCTGCCCTTCTTCCATCAAGCGCACCGTGTTTTCCAGAAATACGATGGCATCGTCCACCAGGAATCCGATGGCCAGAGTCAACGCCATTAAGGAAAGATTGTCCAGGCTGTAACCAAGAACGTTCATGGCGACGAACGTCAGCAGCAGAGATAGCGGCAGGGCCACCGCGGGAATCAATGTATCGGTGGCGCGTCCCAGGAAAATGAAGATCACCATCACGACCAATCCGAAGGCGATGTACAGCGTGGTTTGCACATCGTGAATGCTGGTCACGATAGTTTGCGAGCGATCGTAGGCCGTGAACAGCGCGACCGAACTGGGAAGTTGCGATTGAATCGACGGCAGCAGGTCGCGCACCGACTTGGCCACCTCTACCGCATTTACTCCTGCCCGGCGAAATACACCGATGAAGACGTTTGCCCCCGGTTCGGGGTAGCCGCGGACCCAGACGCGCATGTCGATGCGTTCGTCTTGCACGCCTTGCTTGGCCGTTGCCACGTCCTTCAGGTAAACCGGCCTCCCTTCGCTTTGACCAACGATCAACTGATTGTATTGATCGGCGCTCATCAGCTGTCCTTGCGGTTGCAACAGGAAACTGCGATGCGGGCCATCTATTTGCCCGGCTCCGGTATAGGCTGTGCCGTTCTTAACCGCACTGGTCAGATCTTCCAGCGTGATACTGCGGGTTGCCAATTTCGAGGGGTCCGCCTTGATCCGCACGGCTGATTGCGTGCCGAAAATAGCCACCTGGCTCACTCCGGGCAGAATGCTGATCCGCTCGCCGATCTGCGTATTGGCGTAGTCGTAAAGCTTCCCCTCCGTCACCGCGTCGCTCACGATGGCGATGTACATGATCGGCTGATCGTTTGGATTCGTCTTGGTAAAGGTAGGAGGGCTGGGCAGGTCAATCGGTAGTTGACCTGACGCACGTGTGATCGCAGCTTGCACGTCTGTAGCAGCGCCGTCTAGACTTTTGTTCAGATCGAACTGCAGCACAAAGCTGGAATGACCTTGGGTATTGTTGGAGTTTACAAGCTCCAAGCCCGGAATCTGCATGAACTGGCGCTCCAGCGGCGTAGCCACGTTGTTAGCCATGGTCTCGGGCGTGGCGCCTGGATAATTCACCTGCACTTGAATGACCGGGTAGTCGACCGCGGGCAGGTCGCTTACCGGCAGCTGAAAATAAGCCAGGACGCCAAACAGGATGACCGACACCGTCAGAGCGACCGTCATCACCGGACGGCGGATAAAACGTTCCGAGAGGTTCATGACTGCCCTCCCCGACCTCGGTCGGTCTTGCTGTTAGCGGTTTGGGCTGGACCAGGGGCTGGGCTACCGGCGACACGCACTTTGGCACCGGGCCGCACCAACATTTGACCCGCGAGCACAACCCGCTCGTTCGCGGCGACTCCCTTCGTCACCACCACCTTGTTGCCCTGGCGCTGGCCTAGCGTCACCGGCCTGAATTCCGCGGTATCATCCGCTTTCACCACGTAGACGAAAGGTCCTTGCTGGCTGATCTCGGCGGCCTGGTTTGGAATCAGGACCGCTCGCCTTTCCGTGCTCAAAACGAGCTTCACGTCTACAAATTGGCCGGGCCAGAAGTGGTGTTCGGGATTGCTCAACGTGGCCCGTAGGTTCACTGTGCCGCTCCCGTTTTGCACGGCGTTGTCCAGGAATTCCACCTTTCCGTTTCGGGCGAGTTTCTCCGGATCGGAAGGAAGCCGGACAGCCGCCGTCAGAGTTCCGCGAGACATCTGCCTCTGCACGTCCGGCAAATCGGTTTCCGCAACCGTGAAATTCGCGTAAATCGGGTCAAGGCGCTGTATCGAGAGCAGCGACGTCGCGTTTGCCTGCACGACGTTTCCAACATCCACCAAACGCGCGCCCGCGCGGCCGTTGATCGGCGAATGGATATAGCAATAATCCAGATTCAGCTTTGCTGTTTCCAGAGCCGCCTCCGCCGCCTCTACCTGGGCGGTGTCTACGTCGACCGTATTCTTCTTGATGTCGTAATCCTGTTTGGAAATCGCTCTTGTGTCGATAATTTCCTGGTCGCGAGCAAATTGGATTTTGGCCAGGTCGAGTGCCGCCTTTGCCTGAGCCAGGGTGGCTTGCGCCGAATCGACGAGCGCCTTGAAAGGACGCGGATCAATCACAAAGAGCAACTGTCCCTGGCTCAGGTTCTCGCCGTCTTGGAAATGCCGTTCCACGATGCGCCCTCCCACCTGCGGCGTTACCGTAACCGACTCGAACGCCATATTCCGGCCGATTTCATCCAGGTATTTCGGAACATCGTGTTCCGTCGCCTTTACGACGGTGACTAGCGGCGCCGGCATGGAAGGCGCTTCCGCTTGAACATTTCCTTTGCCGCAAGCCGTTGTAATCAATGGAACCAGCGCAACGGCAGCGATCATGAAACGTCCACTGCTAAGGTAATGATTCGTTCTTTGCATTGCCATCCTCATCTTCCAAACTTGTTAGTTGTACGCGGCAATAGGCCGCTGGCCATTAGCGTTGGCAGCCGCGTGTTGCTGGCGACGCTCCGCGGCGTTTCCAATCGACTGAAGCGCGTGGGTTCGTGCTGCAACGAACTCGCTCCGGTTCGTATTCAGCAGCAGCGAGCACTCCTGATCGGAGTAGCGCTCGAGTATCGACAGAACGAAAGCGAAGCGCTCGAATGGGGGAAGCTCGATCACTGCTGCCAACTCGGCGGGCTGTCTTATTGCGCCCTCTGGCTTCGACGTTTGCCGGTCTCCCAGGCGCGGCCGGATCACTTGAATCGCATTCTGAATGATGCTCCGCGCGGCCCACGATTGCAGCCACTCCTTGAACACGCGGTTGCTGCCCGAAGCATCATCGAGCCCGCGGACAAAACATTTTTCCGCCAGGGAATGATCTGCGGTCAGCAAGAAAGATAGCGTGTATAACCGATTCTTGTCCTTCTCAAAGATCTGGTAAAAATCCGCACCCGTGGCATATGCTGTGGGCGCCTGGTTCGAATTCTGTCTTGCGCAGAACATCTTTCCTCTCCCTCCAATAACGAGACGATTGAGCCAGGCGTAAATCGACACTCCGGGCCTGGAATCGCGTCTACCGTCTCAATAGGGCCGGCTCGCAGCGGCACTTTCGAGCCAGTTGTTTCAGTACGTGTTTCGTGAAGACGTCGCCACAAATGAAGCGTGCGCCGTCTCTCATTAGCTGCAACAGAATGTTTTCGCCATCCCGGCTGATGAGTGTCACATTCGTCAGGTCGATCGTGAGTTTGCGGCCCTGAAGGTCTTCACCTGCGCGTCTCCAGGCATTCTCCACTTCCGCAATCCAAGGCGAAATCAACTTGCCTTCGAGCACTAGCGTGCGCTGATCGTGTGACTCAACCACCGAAATCCTGAACATTCTGTTTTTCGTGTTACGCCTCAAAGAAGGCAACACGGATGCCAAGGGGATCACGGCTCGACATTGGCCTAATTCGCTGAATTCACACGAACAAAAAAAATTGTCGGAACCAAGGTGTCGAAAAGTGTCGAAGCATCTGTCGAAGGTGACGAAAAGAAACGGGCGGGAACTAGGAGACGCTGCGCGGATCGATCCCGAGCTTTTTCATGCGCGAAATCAGTGTTGTGCGCTTAAGGCCCATGCGCGCGGCGGCGCCTTGAGGTCCGGCCACACGGCCTTTGGTGTCTTTGAGGATACTCAGAATTTTATCGCGCTCTTCGGCTTCCCGAGTACTGGCCGGCGCAGAAAACCCTTTATCGTTGCCCAGTTCACCAATCGGTGCTTGCAGCGCAGTTCCATGCGTCAGAATCACCGAGCGCTCGATGAAATTCTCGAGCTCGCGAATGTTTCCAGGCCAATGCCAGGCACCCAGTCTTTTCATGGCCGCTGCCGGGATGGATTCAATCTGCTTCTCCATCCGGCGGCCGTATTTCTGCGTGAAGTAGCGAACCAGTAGAGGGATGTCTTCGGGACGCTCGCGCAAGGGTGGAATACGGATCGGAAACACATTCAACCGATAAAAGAGGTCGCTGCGAAACTCCCGGTTGTCCACCATTTTCTCGAGATCGCGGTTGGTCGCTGCCACCAATCGCACATTCACCTTTTGTGTTCGTGTGCTCCCGAGACGCTCGAATTCTCGCTCCTGCAAAGCACGCAACAATTTCGGCTGGATCTCGATCGGAATATCGCCAACTTCGTCAAGAAACAACGTCCCCTGGTCGGACAGCTCCAGGCGGCCGATCTTTTGCGAGATCGCGCCGGTGAAGGCGCCGCGCTCATGTCCGAAAAGTTCGCTCTCCAGCAAGCCCGTGGGGATGGCGGCGCAGTTGAGTTTCACGAAGGTCCGGTCTTTACGGCGGCTGCGCTCGTGGATGGCGCGTGCAATCAGTTCTTTTCCCGTTCCCGTTTCGCCCAGCAGCAAGACGGTCGAGTCGCTGGGGGCCACCGTCTCCACCAGATTCAAAACGTGGCGGAGGGCCGAACTTTGGCCGACAATCCCTTCGAAGTCCATCTCACCGCGGACTTCGTCTTCCAGATACAACTTCTCCTGCGCCAGCCTGTCCTTTAGTTCCGCAATTTCGCGATACGCCAATGCGTTTTCCACGCCGATCGCCACCGGAGTTGCAACCTGGGTCAGGAACGCCACCTCGTCCTCATCGAAGGTGTTCTCCTCGCGTCTCGCCACTGCCAAGACTCCAAGGAGACGATTCTTGCTGACAAGTGGGATATCGCACAACGAGTTCAAGCCCTCCGCCGTCGCCTTACGGTACATTTCTACCGCCATCTCGTTCGGATCAAGCCGGTTCACGACGATCGGTTCCCCGGTCTTGAAGCAGTCGCCGGGCATCGTACCATCAATAGGGATGAGTACTCCCTCGGTGAATACTCCCCGGCCGTCGGGGTAATCGAGCGCGTGCACCCGCAGATTGTTGCTCTCGGCATCGGCCAGCATAATCGCGGCGGCATCACATCGCATCACCCGGCGCACGCTGGCTGACGTAGCGCGAAGGAGATCGTCAAACTCCAGATTTGATACGACTTGGTTGGTCAGATCCAGGATCAGTTTTAATTGTTCCTGTGTGCGCTCGGAAATGTAGAAGTTCACCGCGGCGTCGATCGCCAGGCCGATTTGCTCCGCCACCAGTCCGAGAAACTGAGCTTCCTCTTCGTCGTACGCGTTCGGATAGAATCTGCCCAGGCTTAGCACGCCTAGCCGCCGGTCTCCCCGAACCAAAGGTATTGTGCAAGTGGAAGTAATTCCGAGCTCGGCCAGGAGATTTCCGTACTGCTCAAATCGCGTTTCCCGGCTCCAATCCGCCGTCACCAGGGGCAGGCCGGACTCGTATACCCATTGAATCGGGTTGTTTTGAATGGCAACGTCCCGCCCGCGCGCCTCCACCCTCTTACCGTTGGCTTCTAAAAGGGACCACTTCGGCGCTTTCGTATCTTTATCGAAAGCAACCAGATGCAGGGAATCGAACGGTGTTACTTCGCTCAGTTGCGTGATAAGGGTGTCGGCAGCAGAATCGCAATCCCGGCATGTCGCGATCACATTCGCCGCGCGCAGCAGCGCAAGGTACCGCGCCTCTTCTACTCTCGGCGAGGTGGACACTGACGGCGTCATGATAACCTGCGGTGGATGAGCTGGGTTCGTCTTTCTGTGATGCGGGGAAAACCTAACTGGATTCACAAAACTGTCGATGTATTTCCGACACCCCGCGCGATCCTTTGTTATCAAGCAGATGCAACGGACTATGGCGGTTATCCGACTCGTTCACTCATCGTCCTGGGAGCAGCAGGCGACCAGCAGGGACTTGGCCCTGTAAACCAGAGCGCCGGCGGGCGACTGATTTGGGCGAAGGCGATGGATCATGCCGATTTAGGGCGAATCCCTGAGTCATAACTCATTGATTTCATAGGGGCGAAGGAATGGCGCCCCAGGTTTCCCGATTATTCCCTCTCACAGCCGATTAGTGTAGTAGATACGCAGAGTGTGTTACTGATAAGGGCATGCCCTCGTGCTAGTGGAATGACCATGGGCACCAAAGAACTGCGGCCTATTACATTAACCGACGACGAGATGGAGTAGTCCGTCTGTCAGGCCGGATGGAGGCGGGAATGTCAAAGATCAGAAGCTTCGTGCGCGACCACGCAGAGTCAATCTCCTATGTGGAGTTCATGGCGCGGCATACAAACGAGCAGTCGGCGGCAGATTTTCTCTTCCAACGAGTTGATTTTGAAGGCTCGTTGACACCATTAAGCCAGATCTTGACCGGGCACCTGCGGCTGCGATCCCTCCCTCCAGGGATGCAGCAATTGAAGCATCATCCGTTTTTTCGGTTGCTAGCCGCGGCTGCGCGGGAGAATTGTCCAGAAGCATATAACACTCTGCTGTATTTGTGGCTCTGCCGGATGGGTGTAAGGCCTCCGGAGGGCGTGTTCGCTGAACCGTGCGGCAAGTCCGGGAGACCCAGAGATCGAAGGACTTTGAACACTTACAAGAAATGGTTGGAAGTCGGCTGCCCGCCACTAGGCCGTCGGACCCTCGCGTTCGCTATCTACGGATCGGAGTTCACCAAGGCAAGCAGCGCAAACCGAAAGAAGATGGTAGATCGATGCCGACGAGCAGTGGAGCGGTGCCAAACGCAACTACGACCAAATCCCGAGCCGATTAAGTCGTAGGAGTCCTCAGCGACCAAATCCCGGCTAGTTTTAGTCGCAAGCCAAGTTCCACTACAACAGTGATTGATCGGTGCTGCGAAGGTGCGAGCAGCAGGACCTAGATTGACCCAGCACAGGTCCAGGTTACAATGACGCGACGTTCAGCCAACTCCGGAGACGGGCAGTCGGAAGTGCGTCCGACTGATCTAGAGGGAACAGCCCGGACAACTCTTGAGTTGTGCACTGGTCATAGCATCACGGATTCGGAATGGGCGGAGGCACGCGCCAAACTGTTGGAGTTCATGACCCTACTCCGCGACTGGGAGCTGAACGCCAAAACGTCGGCGTCGGAACTGGGTAAAGTTGCCTAATTATGCAAACCACGTCAAATGCGATCCAGAGTACGCGGCGGGGTGGAGCAGACCGCCCAGGCTGTACAGGATGCGCGGGCGTCGACATCCTGGTTACTCGGGACAAGGAATTTAAACGGGGACTTCGAAGCTGGTAATGCTATGATGATGCCGAAAAAGTTAGCCATGTGGAAGCGGGTTCAGGAGTTGCCATGCCAGCGAGAACGTTGACCACGATGCAATCTGCAAGAAGCCGGAGTGCGCAGCAGCCGATCCAAGTTGTGCTTTACGTGAGAGTATCCAGTAAGGATCAGGAGAAGGAAGGCTTCAGCATTCCGGCTCAACTTCGTCTTCTTCGCGAATATGCTACTGGCCACGGTTTCGTGATCGTGAAGGAGTTCGAAGACGTCGAAACCGCCAAGGCGAGTGGTCGAACCCACTTCAACGAGATGCTCGCCTATCTGAAGAAGCACCATGCATCCTGCCGAACGATCCTGGCGGAAAAGACGGACCGGTTGTACGGAATCCCAAAGACTGGGTCACGCTCGACGATCTGGACGTGGAGATCCACTTCGTCAAGGAAAACGAGATTGTTTCGCGGAACTCTCGGTCGTCGGAAAAGTTCATGCACGGCATGAAAGTGCTGATGGCCAAGAACTTCATCGACAATCTGTCCGAAGAGACCCGGAAGGGAATGCTGGAGAAGGCACGCTCGGGCATCTATCCCAGCCATGCGCCAGTGGGATACCGGAACGCGGACGGTGCGAACGGCAAGCGGATCATCGTCCCTGACCCGGACATTGCGCCGGCCGTTGCGGACCTCTTTGAGCGTTTTGCGACGGGCAAGTACTCTCTCGACGCCTTGGTTGCTGAACTGCGCGCTGAAGGCACGACCTTGCATGGCCGCAAGCTTTACAAGAGCGTTGCGCACCAGATCATGCGCAAGCGCCTGTACATGGGAGAGTTCGACTGGGACGGCGCGACGTACGCTGGCACGCATGAACCGCTGGTGAGCCGCGAATGCTGGCAGCGCGTTCAGGCTCTGCTGGATGCACGTGCCGAGAACAAGACTCGGAAAGTCAAACACGAGTTCGCCTACACGGGGCTGGTGCACTGTGGCCACTGTGGCTGCCTGTTTGTGGGGGAGCTGAAGAAGCGCCGGTATGTGTACTACCACTGCACCGGCAACCGAGGGAAGTGCCCCGAGCCATACACGCGCCAGGAGGTTCTCAACCGAGAGTTCGCAGACATTCTCCAAGAGCTTGTCATTCCCCAGCCGATCCTAGCGTGGCTTGCGGATGCCGTTCTGGAATCTGACCGGACGGAGCAGGCCATGCGAAGGCAGACCGTCACGCGGCTCCAGGCCAAGTACGACCAGGTGAAAGCCCGGATCGAGACCATGTACCTGGACAAGCTTGACGGCCGCATCACCCAAGAGTTCTTCGACAAGCAGGTCGCCGTATGGCGCGGTGAGCAGGGGGCGATCGTGCGTCGGATCCACGATATTCAGAGTGCCGCGCCAGCTCCGGTTGAACAGGCTATCGACATGATGCGGCTGACGAGCCGGGCTGCCGAACTATTCCTACAGCAAACCGCAGCCGAGCAGCGCCGGTTGCTCCAGGTGGTGATCAAGAATGCCATCTGGCAGGCAGGGGAGTTGCGGACGAGCCTGTTCGAACCGTTTGAAATTCTGCGCTGTTCGAACCGGGAAAGTCATAAGAAAGAAAGGGAGATAAAGGGCTCAGGGCGGGATATTAGAATTTGGCTCCCCATTCAGGACTCGAAATCGATGCGAAACGGTTAACAGCCTTGCAGGATTCTGGAGTATCAGCTCCGTTATGTGGTTTCTGGGCTTGCGAAATCAAGCTGGCACCACGCCCCCAAAATCATCCTCACAGCGGCGCCAGTGCGGACACTGATGACGGTTGCAGGTCTTCGAGCTCCGATTGGGCATGTAGTAGCCGCGACGCATGGCCTTCTGGGCGAGCGGATACAAAGCATCGTTGAATCGAGCATCATTTTCGTTGACTTGCCACACCTGTGACAGGCATTGCGGTTGCCTGCCGACGATAACATGACTGCGCTCGGCAAACACGTGTGCGGCAGTGCACTTACCACGTTCACCTTGTGGGTTTCCTGGAGGGCATCTTTGCAGGCCTGGGCTGCTTTTCGTTCGAGCGCTTATTGAGCCGCACTCACCGCCTCGCCAGCCACGCATTCCGCGTGACGGCAATTGCAGGCGATGGACGGCCGATTCGCAGACGCTTCACAATACGCTCCGCAATATTTACTGCCGGGCGCCGCCGGACAGTTGCAACCCGGATGCGCACACTTTTCAGTTTTCTTTTCGACCATAGACCCCCCTTTGCCTCCTCTCGGTGCGAAAAACATACGCCCACCGGATTACAAATCAATCGCCAGCCGCAGATCCTTTTTGAAACTTGTCTGGCTGGAATTTCCCGCCCACTGTGTAGCTCGCGTTGATCTCGGTGAAGCGCTGCCACTTCTCTGGCAACTCGTCTAACGCGAAGATCGCAGACACCGGGCAAACCGGCACGCAGGCTCCGCAATCAATGCACTCTACAGGGTCAATGTAGAGTTGTTCAACATCATTGAAGCCCGGCCGACCGTCCTCGTACGCCGTCTCCTTTTTCGGGTGGATGCAGTCCACAGGACAGGCATCCACGCAGGCCGTGTCTTTGACCCCAATACAAGGTTCGGCAATAACGAATGCCATGGGCTGCCTCCTCTCCTCGTGCCGTCGTAATTCTGGTGCGTTGCAGCGTTCGTCAAGCGCGGATGATTGAACCCACCTTTACTATTCGATTTGCACCTCGACGTCATTTCCGACGATGCGCACCGGAAAACTCTTCACGTTCCGTTGCGCCGGCGGCGTGAGGACCTCGCCGGTTTTTAAGTTGAACCGTGAGCCATGCCATGGGCAGATGACTTCATCCTCTGCCAGCATGCCCTCCGACAGCGGTCCACCTCGATGGGTGCACGTATCCTCGATCGCCCAGTACTTCCCGCCCACATTGAAAATGGCGATGCGCTGGCCAGCTGCCTCCACAAGCTTCCCCGCTTCTAAGGCCTCGAGCTCTTGCATGGTCCCAACCTTTACAAACAGTCCCATGCCGGCCTCCTTCGTAGGTCAACTGCAATTGCGACCGCCCGGCGGGTCCACCTCGTCATAGAAAAATACTCTGATATTCTTCCTCAAGCCTCTGATGGTCTTCGCGCTCCAGATCACCTGAACAAAGCGACAGCACGTCCACATGCTGGCCACACTGGAGTCTCTGCAAAAGAATTTCTTGGCCTTTGCTGAAGCGGACCGCATCGCGAAACTGATATTCAGTGGCGCTCAGCTGCACGAATGTCACCTCTTCGGCAGGACCGACTCCGATCTCGCGCCGCAGGCGCTTCGGGATATCCTTCAGCCGCAGCCGCGCACCAGGCGGCACGCAAACGGCGCAAGTTTGTTTGTCGGACCACCACATCGACGCTGATGGGCATGGGGACGCCAGCCCTATGGCCCCAGTGTGGAACCGGTGGACCACTAGTTCCTCGCCTTCCTTTGCCAAACGATTCGGAACCGACATCAGGGAATAATCACACATTATTCTTTTCTCCTTTCGAAAAAAATCGATTCGACTCCGCTGCGGGGGCTGGAGCCTCTGATGCTTCCCAGACTGCTGCGACGGCAATCACTTCTCACGTCAGGACCAATGTGGGGTGGAGCTGGACCAACTGGATTTTCGAGACCTTCCGAGGCGACGAGTCCTTTAAAGACGCTTAAGCAAAATGCTACACCTGTTCCGTCCCTCCTGCAAGCGCGTCACCTCCGCCTTACAAACGGAACGCACGCAGACGTCTGTCACAACCCCACTGCTCCGCTAAAACCACGGCCGGCACCAGCAATGCCCTCCATGCTTCAGCATCCCGATCGCCATGATGACTGGGCGTATAATCGCCCCAAGCCAGCAGTTCGAAATGCTCTCCGCTGCGGTTGACGAGGCGAGCATGTCAGGCGATCCCGACGAGTACGCTAACCTCCGGAAAAAGCTTCGCCTTTGGGCCGAGCGGCAGGTCCAGTGCGAGCGTCGCCGAGAATGGCTCATCCGGATCGTCGTGGTCGTGCTATTCTGCATTTGGCTCTTCTGGGTAATCCGTATTCTCATCCGCGGCACTCTCTAAGCGCCCTCCGAAACTGCACTACAAAACCAAATCCCCCGGCACACCGGCCAAATCCGTGACCCGAACTGTATTGCAGAATTAGCGCTCTGCATTCACAGTCAAGGCGTGAAGGAAAGTTCCCAAGCCGACCGCCTCGCCAACGCCGAAGAGTAACCACGCGAACGATTGCGGTATTCCGCCCGAAGAGATGTTGCGAAAATCCCAGGTGAAAGCGACTACCAGAATCAGGCCGGCGGCAGAGAAGCCAAACCAGTGGAGCGGTCCCAAGCGTACCGGACGCCCGACCCACTGTCTGGCCAAGTAGACGAATCCGAACCCAATCATGGTCACGGAGACGAAAATCGGAGCTAAGACCGGCGCAGCCCATGGCACCGGGATTAGGAATAGCAGGTCCCACGTCAGCAAGAAACTGGCCAGTCAGATAGCAGCTTCAGAGAACCGTAGAACGAGACATCCCAACTACCGAACGCGATCAGAAACACCGCCAGCCAGTGCCCGGCATTCCTGCTTACCGCAAGCGCAACCGCTGCAAGCATAAGCAAGGTCGCAAATTCCCGCGCCAACTCGGCCCTGAGCAGTCCAAGATATTCTGGTCCGGCTTCCTGCAGTTGCTTCAGTGTAAGCAGCGGGAATACATCACTCGGAGCACGAGCCGGATAAAATCTCTTACGGACTGGCTCATACACCGTGCCCAAGTAGTGCGTCGCAGCAGCCTCGACGTATCCAAACGCAATGCCAAAAAGCAATAAAGCGAGGGTCGTGCGCTTCCAATCGGAGCATCCAGTGACCGACATGGTCCTTTCCAAAAGGCCCTCGATCTTTATATCGAGATTCTACCGCCAACAACGCCGGACCAAGGAAACTAAACGCGCACCTCCCGCTGCCGAGAAAATGGGTCGTACACGAGTTCGCCTCGCCGGAGGTGGTTCAGAATCGGCTGGCGCATGAGTCAACCGGCTCTTGAGTCGGATGGTCCCACTTCTCCTCATCCGATCCCCCCATGACGAATTTTGGCGAAGGTGAATCCCACACCGTCGAGTTCTCGCTGCCCTGCCATGGTGCGTTCTTTTTTCGAACATACCGGCAGGGCTCGGTGTTTTTTTGATTGTATGGATCAGGCGGTCTGTTCGCGGTAGAACCAGGCACCGAGAGTCGTACCTAGCTCGACTTCAACGAACCCCACTGCCATTCCCATGTATACCAGGCGCGCTGGGAAGAGACCTAGAGCGAGGGGGGTGACGCCGGCAAGAACAATGCCCACAAGCCAGATCGCTGAGCCAGCGCTAAGAGCGGTCTTCAGTCCAGGCCCGTAGCGCGGGCGAATCGCTGCGTAGAGCCAAAGGGCTGCGATGCCAAGCAAGAAGCCCCAGATATTCAAGAGCATGATTGAGGCGCCGCTCATCTCTCCCGTTTTGCCAAGTCCGTTCATGACGCTGGCCCAATCCTTGGCTAGGACTATCGCATTCAACAGATACTCAAACGCGTTGATGATCACCCCGGCGACCAGTCCCCCGAGGATCACCCTGGTCCAATTGATCGTCCCCATGGTCTCCTCCTTCGGAATGGAAATTTGGTTGATTGTACCGCCGTGCCTCGGTTGAGGGAAGCGGCGGGCCGAACTCTGCGAGATCACGTTCCACCACCGCCTCCACCCACGAGCTGCGCTGCTGAACACGCTGAATCACGTGCTTGTCCACGGCTCCGTGTATGATGGCGGGAGGGAAGGAATCGAATGGGTCATTCTGTACTGGTCCCCATGGTGGTCGAGGAGACCTCTCGGGGTGAACGGGCGTACGATATCTACTCGCGGCTACTGAAAGAGAACATCATTTTCCTGGGCACGCCAATCGACGATCCGGTCTCCAACCTCGTGATTGCCCAGTTGCTCTTCCTCGAAGCCGAAGATCCGGAACGGGATATTTCGCTGTACCTCAACTCACCGGGCGGATCGATCACCGCGGGACTCGCGATTCTGGATACACTAAAATTCGTCCGGCCCGACATTGTTACGTTTTGCATGGGGCAAGCCGCGTCGATGGCCGCGGTGCTGCTGGCCGCGGGAACGAAAGGCAAGCGCTTCAGCCTTCCCAATTCTCGTATCATCATTCACCAGCCTTCCATGGAGGGCTTGGCGGGCCAGGCGGCGGACATCGACATTTACGCTAAGGAAATTCTGCGCATGCGCGAGACTCTCAACCAGATCCTGTCGGATTACACCGGCCAGCCCATCGACCGCATCGCCCGGGACGTGGATCGCGATTACATCATGAGTGCCGAGCAGGCCGTCGAATACGGCATGATCGACCGCGTGGTATCGAGCCGAGAACTCACGCCGCATGGTCATTTCGCAATGATGCCGGTCGAATAGGTCACCCTCAGGAGGCGATTACAGGGCTTGTGCGAGCCCTGTTGGCATGTGCGGGTGATGCGGTGGGATCGGAATTCGGGGAACATCAGCAAATCGGTGCTGCCTACTTCGAACGGGCAGACATTCCAGCCAACTTACAATCTGAGCACGAATCGTTACAGCACTCTACCGGGCACAACCCCTGCCCGCGATAACAATGGCAATCTCACCTCTGACGGCTTTCACACGTATACTTGGGATGCGGAAGGACGCTTGCAACATATCGAATTTCTGAATTCAACCTGGATCTTCGACGCGCTGGGGCGGCCGGTAGAGAAGACCAACACCCAACGAGTGCAAACTTGACACCGATGGCAAGTCGTCCACCGTTGGTTCCAGAGGGGTTTCCAGAAGTCCCGCAGCCCCAGACGGCCACCATGCTTCTGGCAGTGAGTTCGCGCAGGGAACAACACGTCGTTCTAAAGCAGGTCTTTCGTGATACCAACTGGGAGTTGCGCGAAGCACGTACGTATCGCGATGCCTTGATGGTTTTATGCCATGATCGCATGCCGGTAGTGATCTGCGAATCCTGTCTACCAGATGGGAACTGGAAGGATATCCTGAGCCAAGTCGCGGTGCTGGCTGATGCACCACGGCTGATTGTGACCTCGCGGGAAGCGGATGAACGCCTCTGGGCGGAAGTCCTCAATATGGGCGGGTATGATGTACTAACAACGCCATTCGAGAAGAACGAAGTGACGCGGGCGGTCAACCGTGCCTGGCAAAGCTGGGAATACGAGTGGTGCCGGGTGAACCAGCGCTGGAGACAACCACAGGTGTTTGCGCAGAGCGCCTAGCGTATGTGGGCCGAGGCCGCGTGACCCGCCGGTTCCACGCGTGCGAAGAGTAGTGGGGCAAAAACCCAAGAGAAATAGCCTGACCGAGCACTCACTGATGTGGGCGCTCGGTGTGATATTCCTGCTCTGGATCTTCATTGCTCTCCGCGCTTGTGGCGTAACCGACCCCGTGAGAAGCGAGCCGCGGGCGCGCGCTCTTCAATATCTCGAAGAGGGCAAAACTAGCAGCCTCGGATACTTCGGAAACCGCGAATCAGTGGTCGACGGGCCGCGGCTCCGCGAAGCTCAGCTCGTGCCCGTCTGGATCGGTTACGTGAAAGAAACGCTCGCCCCATGCCGCATTTCGGGGCGATTCAAACATCAGCCCCTGTGCCTGCAGTGCCCGGTAGTGCGCGTCTACGTTATCAACTCGGAAAATGACTCGGCCCCACCATTTGTGTTTGTATTCGGGGCTCGTTGACAGGTTCACGAAGGCTTCGCCGACCTTCAGACTGCTGAACGCCGCCCGCTCGCCGCCGTACAGTACCTCGAATCCAAGCCTCCCGTAGAATTCGATGGAACGAGCCATGTCACGGACGGCGAAGGTCACTGCACTGATGTGATGGATCATTCCAGTTGGTCTCCGGGTTTCGTTTTCAGGTAGTATAAATCAACTTGGCCGACCTGGAAAAATGCCGGCTATGCCGAGGTGGATGGTTTCTGTCGCTTCCCATGCTTTGAGCCCTGCGAAGTAGAGCGATGTCAGCAAGGCTACTCGGCATTTCAAAAAGCCGCGACTTCCATCCGAAGGAGTTTGGTCATGTCAGTAAGTTTTGCATCCGACATTCGGCCGTTATTCCGTGACAGCCCGGACATAGACTCCATGCAGGGATATGGGCTCAATCTCTCCTCATACGAAGAGGTCAAAGCTCGGGCGCGCGAGATCTACGCCTGCTTGACCGCCGCCAGCTTGGCTGGAGGGCCGCGAATGTCTTCTGCTGCCGTACCGGACTCGGCGAGGTCACACAGCTCTTTGCACTGCAGAAGCCACGAACGCTCAGCCAGAAAGCCGTGTTGCCGCAAAATCACTCCGCCTCGCGGAAAACGGGCGTAGGCTACAAGCGGCTGGCGCGCATGGCGTATACTGACGCGAGGGAAAGTATTTTCCAGAAACGAGCGCGCCGACGACTTTCAGGTAACAATAGTCCGCAGAAAATAGCCAATCTCTCATCCGCCCGGTTGCCTCTATTGCGCGCCAACTGTTGGGAAAAAACACCCCTTTCTGGCACACGCCCGTCGGTGCCGCAACTTTAGCCGTGACAGGGCGCAGATGACGGGTGTGAATTTCCAGGTTCTGGAACTCGCGAAGCCAGCCCAGAATCGGCTGGTGCCACGAGCGGAGCCGACGGCGGGCGCGGTGCCCATCGGAAACAACATGAGAACGGCCCAGCCGAATTATCGGCTGCCCCTCGCGTGAGTATCAAAGCGAGGTGGATATGAGCTTAGGCAGGTTTGGATAACAGACGTGGCCCTTGGGTTGTCGGAGTTGGAGATCCTACTCAACAAGTTGGCCGCAGATGGTTGGGCGGGTGGAAGCGGTGGTGCCCATCGACGGGCGCCGAAGGTGACGAAGTTTAACATTTTTGCATTGGGACTGTCCGGATGTTGGGCGTGGTCGATGCTTTTCCTACCCGGATTCAGAGGGCCGTGATGAATCTCACCGAAAGACTTACGCGATACGGGATAACGGAACGGGAAGACGGCACGCTGGTGGAAGTGTCCGTCGGCGGTTCTCTGCAACGTGAAATCCGGATCGTAGGTCACGGCGCGATGACCCGGCTTGTGCTCTCCGATGGCAGCGAACTTTCCGAGGGCCGGTCCAGCTGGCGACCCGTCGATCGAAAGACTCTGCTTTGGTGGATCTCTCAAGGAAACCCCATCGCAGACTGGCTGCTCGCGCGCGGCGTTGACCCCGCGGGCGTGGTGTGAATGTTATGCCGGTCCCGGAAGTTGACAAGCCGTACATCCCCGGCCGCACCTCGATCGAGCCACGCGTTGAGTACAGCTTTTGCCGCGGCCAGGACGAGTTGCTCCTGTGCTTCCAGCAGCTCAGCGAAGATGAAATCGATGCCGTCCTCTATGGGAAGGCGGAATTTGGCCTGCTGATCTACGGCCTTGTGATCTTCCTGTTGTATCGCTTCGGCGAGGCGATCACCTGGGGTGACGCACCGTATTCATGGCACCGCGTACCTCCAGAGCAGCGGCAGCTACCGGAGATGCCGAAGACCGGCGAAATCCGCGCGCTGCTGAACGTGGTGCTCGTGGATGCCGATCGGAACGTGGTGCGCGCGCTTCGCAGAGGAATGCTCTCGCCTGACTTTACCCGCGCGCTATATGCGGCTATTGCCGACCAAGCGGCGGGGCCGTGGAACCCTGAGAATTTCGACGCTCATCTGCGCAGCGCGTACCAGTCTTGGCCCACAAAGGCACAGATGTTGAACCACGCCATCGCGCACGACAGTTGGGCGGTTTGAGATGGCAGAACCGGCGGAACGATGCCAGGAGCGCGAGAAGCCGATGTGCGTTTTGCCACCCTCGCACGATCCCAAAAATACCTGGATCGTCTGCCGGACGGAAAGAAGACTGAGTTCAAGATCATCGACTTCTGGCAGAATGATTTCAACAAGAAGGCCGACGCCAAGCCGCCCATCGACATGCCGGTGCTAGTGTCGGTGTTCAACACGCGACTCAAGATAATTGAACGTCACCTTCCCGACCACACAGGCGAGGCCTTTCGCCAGGCCGTCACGGACCTTCGCGCCATGATGGCCCGCATCCCGCGACTCCTTCCCGGTGAAGAAGGTCTGGCTGCAAGTGGCCCCGGCGTGGGAAGACGACTTCTGGACGCTCAACACTCCGGCAAAACTCGACTTTTCTCCAAGGACAGGCCGGTGGTACATTTGTATCGAGGGTGGGGTGATCCGGACGTTCTTCAGGTTTGTTTTCCGCTGTAAGCATCGAAAGACCACGTTTCCGCGAAAGCAGATGAACTCCGCTGACCGCGAGGCTGGCACGTATGTGGTGTGCCTCGATTGCGGCAAGCAGTTCTCCTACGATTGGGAACGGATGCGCATCGGGCGGCCCCTCGTTGTTTCCGGCCGCTCGCCAGGATTTCTGGATTCGTAAACCTCAAGAATGGACACGGAACTTTGAGCGGCATCCGCATACCAGTCTGAGTGCGGGGACCACTTGGCCGCATCGAAGGCACTGGGTCTCCTCTCACTGAAAGGGGCAGGTACGCCACCGGTATCGAAGGTGTTCCACCGATGTCCGCATGTGCAGGACCAGAGGTCGTTCGCTGCCGGCACCAGCCGCACAGCGGACACCGGATGCGCGGCCCGGAGGGTTGGGTCTTTTCGTCCGTGACTTCCGTTTCTGGCTCGGCGAATGGGGTAAGCGCGGCGCTTTCAAATTCCAAAGCCACGTTCACATTATGGCGGATTCGACTCCGGTGGCGGCCAGTACGTCGACTTCGAGTGGCCCGAGGTCAGGGACATTGGACGCCGCGCTGCAGTCATGTGCGCACCAAGATTTCACGGCTGATCCCGAGTCGCCAACGGCAGTGCCAGCATCCCGCTTACTAGTATATCGTTTCATTAAACAGTATCCTTACTAGCTGAGGCTAGGGCGTCGAATTTCTTCCAGCGATGGACGACCGTAACTGGCCGGTGGGCAAAATTATTTGGGTCCCCGAACAATCTTGAAAACCCTCCGATAGTTAACGACCAGGCATCAACCGACTGATCGATCGAAGTGCTGCGGTGGCGCGAGCAAACGCCCACTTGTTGACGATTGATTCCGAACGACTTCGGCCGCTGATCTTACACACATGGCTGGACTTATGTCCCTCAGGACCGGTCACATCGCTGGCTGCGGCCCGTTAACGGCATTATGAGGGGGCGCCCCTTTTAGCGTAGCCTTGATCCGTCGGCTGCGACCGACGGAAAGGAGCACCCCGGTTATGGATCAGAAGAAGTATATTGGCATGGACGTACATC
>JACXTT010004486.1_pt1 | contig 20719 bp, 21 predicted proteins | sample 9270951 | NCBI WGS metagenome assembly JACXTT01 (sample SAMN15532306, study PRJNA645909) | rock metagenome | isolation source: weathered quartz diorite | place: Puerto Rico | collected 2017-06-21
GTGCGCCAAAGACTGGTAGTTTTATAAAAAAAACGCCGGAAGGTCTTAAGAATGTCCTCCGCAAAAGCGGCACTAAAAATAGCAGCTAGCCCGCACGAGTTCCGTTGGGAACAGGGCTCTCCGGAACGGACAGAACGGGCGTGATACCGTCGCCGTAGCCTATGTCGAAGAGCATCCCTTCCGACAGCACGCCGCGCATCTTGCGCGGTTCCAGGTTCACGACGAACAAGGCCTGCTTGCCTTCGATCTGGCGCGGGTTGGCGCGCTCTTTTTTGATTCCAGCGACGATTATGCGCTCGTGATCGCCGAAAGTGACGCGCAATTGCATCAGGTTATCGGAGTTGGGAACATCGCTGACCGAGAGGATTGAGCCGATGCGAATGTCGACCTGGTTGAGGACATCGAGCGTGATCGCGGGCTTGACGGGCGCGGGAGTCATGGCCGACATTTTAATGGAGCAAATGACCAACCGCCTGGTCGGTTCGTAACCTTGTCGCTCCGGCAGTGCTCCTCTATCATCAAAACTCAGCGTGGGGAGCCGCATGCCTGAGAAGAAGCCGAATGCCAGTGTGACAAAACCGGCCATCGCAGAAAGCTCGATTGACGATGTTTTTGAGGGGCGCCAGCCTTCCCAGCCGGAGCAGCAGTGGGCCGAAAAAACACTGGCGCCGACGATCGAGAAGGCTCCTGAGAAGCCGATCGGCGCCGCGACCGGCACCAATCGCGACCAGCACGGCCACGCGCGCTTCAGCACGATTTCTGACGTCCCGATTCGCCGGCTCTATACGCAGGCCGATCTTCCCGCCGATTGGAATTACGAAAAGTATCTCGGGTACCCCGGACAGCCTCCCTACACGCGCGGCATTCATGCAACCGGCTACCGTGGCAAGCTGTGGACTATGCGCATGTTCTCCGGATTCGCTTCGCCGGAAGAAACGAACCAACGCTACAAGTACTTACTGGAGCACGGCGGAGGAGGGCTTTCGGTGGCTTTCGACTTGCCTACGCTAATGGGATACGACTCCGATCATCCGGCGAGCGAAGGCGAAGTCGGCAAGTGCGGGGTGGCGATTGATTCGCTCGAAGATATGGAGATTCTTTTCGACGGCATCGATCTCGAGAAGACTACAACTTCGATGACGATCAATTCTCCGGCGAGTGTCTTGTGGGCGATGTATCTGGTCGTCGCTGAGAAGCAAGGGGCGGACTGGAAGAAGATTTCGGGCACGATTCAGAACGACATCCTCAAGGAATACATTGCACAGAAGGAATATATCTACCCGCCCGCGCCGTCGATGCGGCTGGTGATTGATACTTTCGAGTTTGGATCGAAGTTCACGCCGCGTTTCAACACGATTTCCATCTCCGGATACCACATCCGCGAAGCCGGCTCGACCGCGTTACAAGAGGTGGCGTTCACGATTTACGACGGCGTTGAATACGTGGAGTGGGCGCGGCGGCGTGGGCTGGACGTGGACGATTTCGGGCCGCGCCTCAGCTTCTTCTTTAACGCACACAACGACTTCTTCGAGGAGATCGCCAAATATAGGGCCGCTCGTAAGATCTGGTATCGCCTGATGAAAGACCGCTTCGGCGCCAAGAACGACCGCACCCGGCTGATGCGTTTTCACACGCAGACCGCCGGCGTCTCGCTACCGGCGCAGCAACCGATGAACAACATTGCACGCGTGGCGATCCAGGCTCTGGCGGCGGTGCTCGGCGGCACCCAATCGCTGCACACCGACGCCTACGACGAAGCCTTGGCGTTGCCGACGGAAGAAGCCGCGCGCATCGCGCTGCGGACGCAGCAGATCATCGCGTACGAGTCGGGTGTGGCGCAGACGGTGGATCCGCTGGGTGGATCGTACTTCGTCGAGAAGCAGACGCTAGACATGGAGAAGGGCGCTTTCGACTACTTCGCAAAGCTGGACCAGATGGGCGGCATGGTAAAGGCCATCGAGCGAGGATATCCACAGAAAGAGATCGCTGAGGCCAGTTACCAGTACCAGCGGGCGGTCGAGGCGAACGAGAAGATCACGGTCGGCGTGAATGATTTTGTCATCGAAGAAGAGTCGCCCGAAACTCTTTACATTGACGAGTCGGTGGCGCGCGCCCAGGAAGTGAAGCTGAAGACCCTCCGGGCCCGGCGCTCGAATGAGGAAGTGCAACGGCGACTGGACGCGCTGAAGCGCGCGGCCGCCAGAACACCATCCGCCGCGACGAACGGTAGCATCTCCGACGCCAACACCATGCCCTACATCGTCGACGCCGTCCGCGCCTATGCCACCGTAGGCGAGATCTGCGAAGCGCTGCGGGAGGTGTATGGGACGTACACGGAAGTGAGCGTCACATAGCCACACGACTCTCTGGACACTGCGTGCGCTGTACAACGAGCCCACGGAAATCCCTTACAAACTCTTTACTTCTCCTCGACAACTGAATGCGCTCCTTGCGGTACTAAATGGGCGGTCGACCACTGCCGGCGGCACCGTGGTCAGCACGAAGCAATTTGTTGTGCTGTGAGGGAAACATTAACCAGCGCCGGATTGTGACCGCCGATCAGGCAGCCGCGCCGGCGCTGCATTCTGCTTTGTAATTGTTTTGTAATCACGCGCCAGCTATGGCCGAGAAAACTGGCAGAGCCCGACCGGGCTATCGTAGAATTCCTAATTGAAATTGAAATTCATTTTCATTTTCAATTAGGAGAACGCGATCGTGCACCTTCTGTCGTTCCGGGTTCAGCGGATGAAATCCCGGATATTTGCTCTGGTACTTCTAGTTGGAACTTCCGCCATCGTCCACTCGCAGGAAGCACCCTATTTCGTCACCTACGATCATCACATGGAAGAACCCGGCAATCTGGAAATCGCAACCTGGTCCACAGTCGGAATCCCCCGTTCCGGCCAGAAGCTGTTCTTCGCTCCCTTCAGCGAATTCGAGTACGGCGTCACCGGGCGGTGGACGGCAGAACTCTACCTGGAGGGCCAAGCTACTTCAGGCGACAGCGCTGTGTTCACGGGTTGGCGTCTGGAAAACCGCTTTAAGCCGCTCAAACGCGAGCATCGGATCAATCCGATCCTCTATTTCGAATACGAAAACGTCAACGAAGCCACCAAGATCATCAAGGAGGTGGTCGGCAACGCGGAGATTTCCGCTGAGAGAAACGCGGAACTGGCAAGAGTGCAGGCGCACGAACTGGAAGCCAAGCTGATTCTTTCAAGCCACGCCCACGACTGGAACCTGGCGGGAAATTTCATCGTGGAGAAGAACCTCTCGAAGGCCGAAGGTTTCGAATTTGGGTACGCGCTGGGTGTTTCGCGGCCGCTGGCAAAGCTCGCGTCCGGCAAAGAGTGCCGGTTTTGCCGCGAGAACTTCAACGCCGGAGTGGAGCTCTACGGTGGGCTCGGCAGCACCAATGGCTTCGGGTTTCACCAGACCGCTCATTACGTGGCGCCGGCGATTTCGTGGCAGGTCAGCGACAACTCCAGCATCCACTTCTCTCCGTCGTTTGGTCTGACGAATGTGAGTTACCCGGTCTTGTTGCGCTTTGGCTACTCTTATGAGATCCGTGGCTTTGGGAGCAAAGTCGCAAGGATGTTCGGAGGCAAGCCATGAGATGGGCCATTCTCGCCCTCTGTTCCGTGGCGTCGCTGCTCCTGGCGCAGAACATCCGCTACCAACAAGATGCGAAGTGGCGCGCGCCGGAGGAGGCGGCGGCGAAAAAGAATCCGCTAACGGAAAAGCCCGAACTGGCGGCCGGAGGCAGAAAGCTCTTCAAACGGAACTGTGTGGAGTGTCACGGAGACTCGGGACAGGGTCTGAAGAAGGCAGCCGATCTCCAGCTTCCCGCGGTGCAGGATCAGAGTGACGGCACCTTGTATTGGAAAATCACGAACGGAAATCCGGACCACGGGATGCCATCGTTCAGCGCGATTCCAGAGTTACAACGGTGGCAGATTGTGATGTACCTGCGGGCGCTCAAACGGAGTGATGGGGCAAAATAAGGCGCTCTCGAATGCCCGGAGCCAAATGTGCAACCTACCCATTTTCCTGCCATGGGGCCCTGCGCTTCGGCCGTCCAGCCGCACCGGGCGCGGGCCACAACGGAAGTCTTGCATCCGGAAATCATCCCACGTATCCTCAAAGCGGTTAAGACCTGTACACCCCCCAGCGTCCGACAGCTTGCAGTTCCCCCAAGTAAGAACGGATTTCCTATGGCAATCAGCGCCCCGAGCAGGAGGATTCCCGGTTCCGGAGAGATGGCGTTTCGCCAGGGATCGGCGATTGCAAGCCGCCTGAACGGAATCCGCCGCCCCGGCGGCTGGGTCCTAGCGCTGGCTTTGATTTTTTGCGTTGGCATGTCTTCCGCCTTCGGTCAGGTCAGCGTGCTGACGCAACACTATGACAATGCGCGAACGGGTCAGAATACCAACGAGACGATCCTGACACATGAGAATGTCAACGCGAGTCAATTCGGCAAGCTGTTCACGCAGAGTTTGGACGGCATGGAAGCCGCTCAGCCACTCTATGTTCCGAATGTTTTCATCCCGTCGACAAATTCGAACCACAACGTCGTGTATGCGGTAACGCAACACGACAGCGTGTACGCGTTCGATGCTGAGAACAACCAGGGCGGCAATGCCTTGCCTCTCTGGCAGGTGAATTTCCTCGATCCGGCGAACGGCGTCACAACGGTTCCGGTCGGCGATGAGAAATGCTTTGTGAGCGGCTACACGGAATTCGGAATCCAGGGGACGCCCGTCATCGACGTAAGCAGGAATGCCATTTATGTGCTGGCTATGACCAAAGAGAATGGCAGGTACGTTCATAAACTTCACGCCTTGGATTTGGGCACCGGGGCGGAACTGTTCGGTGGACCGGTTACCGTCACTGCATCGGTGACCGTAAACGGCAAGACTTATCCTTTCGTAGACAAGTACCAGCAACAACGTCCCGGGCTCTTGTTGCAGAGCGGCGTCGTGTACATCGGCTTTGGCAGCCCTGGTTGCAACCTCTCTACAGAAATGGGCTGGGTGATGGCGTACGACGGACTTACCCTTCAGCAGGTCGGGGCGTTCAATGTTTCGCCCGGCGTGGACGCTTCCGCAATCTGGATGTCGGGCGCAGGGTTGGCTGGGGATGGCGCGGGGAACGTCTACTTCAGTACCGGTGATGGATTATTCGACGCCGATACCGGCGGCAGCCACTTTGGAGATAGCGTTCTGAAGCTCAGCCAGGTTGATGGTGTCCTGAACCTCGCCGACTTTTTCACGCCGTACAACCAGCAATTCCTGCGGAGTGAGGATCTCGACGTCGGTTCCGGCCAGATTCTCCTCCTTCCGGAACAACCGACCGGCAAGTTCACCCTGGCGGTGGGCAAGAACGGAGGGATCTATCTGCTGGATCAGGACAACCTGGGCCAGTACAATCCGGCCGGCGACATCCAAATCCCTCAGGAGCTCGCTACTCCAGTGGCGGGTGAGGTTCACGCCGGGCTGACTTTTTGGGACAACACGGTCTATCTCGAAGCCGAGCAAACACCGGTCATGGCTTATTCCTTCACCAATGGCCGGCTCTCGACCCAGCCGATCTCGCAGACTACGGGTGTTAATTCCACCCCCAAAGGGGGCATTGTTTCCTCGAACGGCGAACAGGAGGGAATATTCTGGTTCGTGACCTCCGCCACCAAGAAACTGTTTGCCTACAACGCAACCAATCTCGAGGTGGAGCTCTACGACAACGGATTGGCCGGCACGCGCGATACGCTCGGTCCGCTGGTCCACTTCGGGATGCCGATCGTCGCCAATGGACGAGTGTACATAAACGGTCAAACGCAATTGGCGGTTTTTGGCTTGTTGTCTTTCTTCACGCCGGTCGGCGGCGACAATCAAACAGGAGTAGCCGGCACTCCCTTGCCGCGCCCTCTGCAGGCGGGTCTGCAAGATCCCTACACGGGCCAGGGGATTCAGACTCCCGGCATTCCAGTGACGTTTACGGCCAGTGGCAAAGGCGGCGTTTTCTCGAATCCGAATGCGACCACTGACAACTCCGGGACGGCCAGCACGAACTACACTCTGCCCACCAAACCCGGCGAGTACACCATCACAGCATCGAGTCCTGGCTATGCCAGCGCCGTCTTTCTCGTAACCGCAATCGGTGGCGCTGCCGCTACGCTTTCGGCTTCCTCCGGCAATTCCCAGAAAGTACCGGTGGTCTCGCAGCTGCCTTCTCCGTTGAAAGTGAAAGCCAAGGACGCCAACGGCAACGCGGTGGCCGGTGTGGTGATCAGTTTCGATGACGGGGGCGCGGGTGGTTCGTTCTCCTCCTCAACCGCCACCACGAACTCTTCCGGAGTTGCGAGTACGTCTTATACCACGGGCACGAAATCGGGTGTCATAAAGATAACCGCCTCCGCTAGTGGCGCAACACCCGCGGTTTTCAAGGAGACGGTGTTGCCCGGCCCCGCAGTCGCCCTCAATGTTCTTTCCGGCAACAACCAGACGGTTAAGGCAGGGCAAGCCACAGCCAAGCTACTGCAAGTCATCGGTGACGATCAGTACGGAAATCCGGTAAGCGCGATTTCGGTGACGTTCGCGGACGGCGGCGCGGGCGGCAGCTTTGCGCCCGATCCGGTAGTGACGAATGCGAAGGGAATCGCGGGGACACGCTACACAGCTCCGGCCAATCCTGGTACGGTGACGGTCACAGCGTCTGCTGCCGGCCTGGGTTCGGTAAACTTCACTGTTAATGTGGACTGAGCCACGAAACCTGTAACAGTCGTAACTTGCGTGCCCCCGTTCAAAGCCTAAACTCCGGGCATGGAATCTGTTGCTCTCCACCTCACTTGGTCTCGCTGGTGTCTGGCACTCGCCTTTACGATTGGTTCGAGCGGCTTCGCCGCGGCCCAGGCCGTCCCGAAACCGCAGTCGGGCGAAGAGCTGCCGGTGCCCGGGCGGCCGGTTCCTGCCGATCATGCCAGGCTGTCGGAGCACAACATCGAGTGGCTGCAGACACAGCCGCCACAGGCGCAAATGGAGTTCCTGCTGGGCGCTGCCGTGAATCACGACGTGGGCGCGACTACGCTGATCTCGAAGATGGTGGACGACTGGCGCGGCAAGCTGCAACGCACACCGCGCTGGGAGAGCATGCAGGATACCGCGCTCTACTCCAACGATCTACGCGTGCGGTCGGCGGCGATTGAAATCAATCTTGCCGTCATGAACCTCTCGAAGACGGATGAAGCGGCTGACTGGCTGATTGCATCGGGGAAAAAGTCTCAGGGCAATCGCCCGTATACTGCGTGGAAACTCGGCATGCTGGCCGATCGCGGGGTTGAGCCGGGCCGCATCCATGAAATGCTGGCGGGTTGGATCCATGATTCCGACCAGAAGGTGCGTTCTGGTCGGTGGAGGGGCTAGCCCATCTTGGAACCGACGACACTATCAAGAACTTCCTCGACGTGTTTCGCAACGATGCTGCGCTCGAGGTGCGGGAGCGCGCCGGCTGCAGTCTTGCGAAATCGGGCATGCTGACGCGCGAACAGCGGATGAAAGCCGTGCCCGGACTGATCGACCTGGGAGACGATCCGTCTCTCGACTCGACCACGCGCTCGTGGGTGTATCAGGCACGGCGCGAGATCACCAACGTCAACTTGCCCAACGATCCCGCCACCTGGCGGAACTGGTACTCGTCCCACGGCACAGAGAAAGCGCGCGAGTTTGGTGAGGGCGATTCGTGGTCGGTGCTGGGCAATAACTAGGCGCTTCAATTCTTATTTAGGGCGGTTCCGCTCCACACACGGGCGAGGGTGCCCGCGCCACATGACTACTTCATGCGATTGCGATAGAGGCTCTGGTCCACTTCGCGGGTCATGGCTTCGACGTCCAGTGGGATTTTCAGAAATCCGGCGACAGTTTCAGCGGTGGCGTTGGGCTCGCGTAGTGCGCGGTGGTAGTGCACGCGGAGCACCTGTACATTCGACCTTCCGTTTAGCCAGCGGTTGACTTCGAGCAGATGGCGCTGGAAGGCTTCTTCAATCGGAGAGGAATCAACAGCCGGATCGAAGGTCCCGCGACGGCGTAGCATTTCGTCCTGCGACTTGAGAACCTCCGGCAACGGGCGCTGCATGAAGATGACCCGGTAGTCGTGGCCGTCCGGTAACGAGAGCAATAACTGCGAGATCACTTTAACGACCTTGTCTTCGGCTTCGGCAATCAGTGATGGGTCTTTGGGGAGCTGCTTGATGCGCTCCCATTCCAGATAGCCACGCGGGTTATCGGTGTCGGCTTTGCGCTCACCATCAGAGAGAACGGGGAGGCCGCCCGCGGCGAGCATCTGCATCATCAGAGAGGTACCGGACCGGGGCAAGCCGGAAACGATGGTGATCATCAGTGCCTTTCACAGATGAATGAAGGCGCCGTCGGCGCCCTTTTGAATCATAGAGGCGACTCGGATTTCCGGGCAAATCGAGGTTGGAGTAACGTCGCCGAAAAGGCCCTGCCGCAACCTTTTCTGTATTCAAACGTCAGATCAAGGTAAGGTATTAGCAGCGTGTTCGATGAGCTCCAACCCGTCGCCGAGAGGTACCGCAATCATCGTGCAGTGGCGGCGTCCGTTCTGGTACATCTCGGGTTGCTGGCCGCAATTCTGTTGCATCGTCCGGCGGTGGTCCGGTTGGACCCGATGTGGCTTGCCAACGGCAGCGGCACACACTCGTACCGAGTGGTCTATGCTCCGCCGGACGGCCAGGATTCACCCGCTGACGACAAGATCGCGCTCGCACGTTCGAGGACGGCGCCCCACCGGCGGCCGAAGCCGTCATCGCACAAACCACCGCCAGACCATCTCCAACTGCCGGCCAATGCCGAGACAGCCGATTACAACGCCCGCGCTGGATCGGCGCTCGGAACTGTGATTGATGGTCCGATTGAAGGCCATGAGGTGCACGTGGCCTACCCCGTCGTATTCCCAGATCCCCCGGTCGCGCGCGCCGAATTGCCTCACGACCTGAAGGGCGACGTGATTGTCGAAATCACGATCGACGCGCAGGGCAATGTCGTGGAGACGCGCGTTGTGCAGGCTATTGGGCACGGGATCGATGAGAAGATTGTCGCCGCCCTGCGGCAGTGGCACTACCAACCGGCGACGCTGGATGGCGTGCCGGTCGCGTCGAAGCATGATGTTCACTTCCACTTTCCTTCGTAGCCGGACGATCGGGTAGTATCTCCTCGTGACTAAGACCCGAAGAGAATTCCTTTCCCAATCGGCCGCGTTGACGGCGGGCACGTTGTTCCTGCCTTCGTTCCTGGAAGGACCTTCCCAGCCCAACGTAAGCTTCCCTGCTCGCGTGCGCGATCGGATCGCGGTGGCCTCCTATCCGTTTCGCGACTTTATTTTGCCAGCGGAGTACACAACCCCAGCGGCGAAGTCCGCGCCGAAGATGGAGCTGACGGAATTCGCGGCGCACGTTGTGTCCCGGTTTCAAGTTAACAAGATCGAGCCCTGGAGTTCCCATTTTCGGTCGCTTGATGCGAGGTATCTGACGGAGTTCCGCTCGGCCCTCGATAAGGCAAAGGCTTCGGTGGTCGACATCGCGGTGGACGGCGCGCACAGCTTCTATGCGATGGACCCGGCCGAGCGGGAGCGCGCCGTCGCCGTCAACAAGCGGTGGATCGATGCGGCTGCCACGCTGGGGTCTCCGAGCATCCGTACCCATATCGCTGCAGCCGACAATCAAACACCCGACCTGGAGCGCTCGGCCGACACTCTGAAGCGCATCGCGGAGTATGGCGCTACGCGCAATGTCGTCGTACATCTCGAGAACGACGATGGCGTCACCGAAGACCCGTTTTTCCTTGTGAAGCTGATCGAGAAGGTCCACAGTCCCTGGCTGCGGGGCTTGCCGGACTTCGGAAATTCGCTGATGCACCTGCCTCCCGACAATGCCTATGCGGGGCTCGAAGCCATGTTCCATCATGCGTACGGCATCAGCCACATCAAGGGGTCGGAATCGACCGAGGCGGGGGCGGTCGTGCAGGTGGACCTAGCGTACGCCTTCGGGATTCTGAAAAAGAGTGGCTATCGCGGGTATCTCTCGATGGAGTACGACGACGTAGGCGATCCTTACCGCGGGACTGAGCAGTTGATTCAGCAGACCCTGCAGTTCATGGCTTAGCCGCAGTCAATCGAACAGATCCGCACTGGCAAAGACGGGGAGTTGAGCCTTCGTTTCTTCGTCCTTTCTTACGCTACTTTCGGACTCCTTTTTTTCCAGCGAGACTTGCACCTGAAGCTCGGGGAGGCTCGACTTCTGTTTCGTGCCATCCAGAATTGTCTCCAGGATCGGAAGCATGCTGGCGCAGCGCCTGGTACGGATGATTAAATCCCACATCGGCTCGAACTTTTTCCACGCCGAGGCGTAGGCCAGATGGCGCACGCGTCCCCGCCAGTCCGTTTTCGCCCAGGCTCCACGAAAGATGGAGCCCCAGGTGTAGAACTGCCGGTAGGCGCGCCAGTAGCCGGTTTCGAGCGTCGCGCCGTCCATGCGCGCGGGACGATAGACGCAATGACGCGTGTCATAAAGATCCCAGTTCTCATGGAGGATACGGCGCGAATCGCGAATGCGTCCGTGCAGGGCGGTGCCGGGATAGGGCGTCAGAATGTGGAAGGTGGCAGTCTCAATTCCCTGCCCGACGGCCCATTCGACGGTACGGTCGAAGACGGTTTCGTCGTCTTCATCCATGCCGAATACGAAACTGCCGTTAATCATCACACCATTGTCGTGAAGGCGGCGCACGGCGGCACCGTAATCGCGGCGGAGGTTCTGAAATTTTCTCTGCTCTTTGAGATTGGCTGCGTTGGTGGTCTCAAATCCTACGAACAGGCTTCGCAGTCCGCAGGCGACCGCTTTTTCGAGCAACTTCGGCGCCAGCACGGTGTTCACGGTTCCCGCCGCTTGCCACAACCGGCGCATGCCTCGCATGCCTTCAAAGAGCGCATCCGCGAAGCGGGCGTTGCCGAAGAGATGGTCGTCGAGAAAGTAGAGGTGCCGTCCGGGCAGTCGCTCGATCTCTGCCAGAGCGTCGTCCACCGTCTGGGTGTAGAACGACTTCCCTCCAGCGAAAAACGCCTCCTTGTAGCAGAAGTCGCACACGTGCGGGCAGCCGCGCGAAACCACAATCGAATTCGGCACGAGATACAGATGACGCTTGATCAGGTCGCGGCGGACGCGGGGGATTTCCAGCAGCGAGCGGGTCTTCGACTCATAACATTTCTTCGGCTGGCCGTAGCGGAAGTCTCGAAGGAATTCTGGCCAGGTGTCCTCCCCAGGGCCAAGAAAAATCGTATCGGCGTGCCCGGCAGCTTCGTCGGGCAGTGAAGTCACGTGCAGGCCTCCCAGAACGACAAATGCGCCCTGCTTCCGATAGTGATCGGCGATCCTGTACGACCGGTAGGCCGAGGTGATGTAGACCTGGATGACGACCAGTTCCGGGTCGTCGTCCAGGTCAAGAGTCTCGACGTGCTCATCGGTGAGGGAGACTTCGTCGTCTGGATCGAAGTAGGCGGCCAATGTCGCCAGTCCCAGCGGTGGAAAGAGCGAGTATTTGATGGGCCGGAAGAGCGGGCTCTTGGCTTCCGTCAACGCCGGCAGGATCAGCTTGACTCTCATGGCCAGGCATTAGGGTACATTCATATACTTTGTAATGTAAAGTACTTTCTATTGTCACGAGGATCGAGAAGTCATTGCGCCCATCACTCCGTTTCTGGTAACGTGCCTCCGGTCTCTCCCGGAACCTCGCGCCGGTCGATTCTCATCCGCGACCACCTCCGTGGAGCACGAATCTCTCTGTGAAGGAGATCCCTGTGGCCTTCTGTCCAAATTGTGGATCACAGATGCCGGCTGGCGCAGCGGCTTGTCCGAATTGTGCAGGCGGCGGTCAGGCCGCAGGAACGGCGGCGGCTGCGCCAGCTGCGGGACTCGACGACAATGTCGCGGGGATGCTGGCGTACGTCACCATTATCCCGGCGATCCTGTTCCTGGTGATGGAACCGTATAACAAGCGGCGATTCGTCCGCTTTCACGCCTTTCAGTGCCTTTTTCTTTGCATCGCCCTGATCGTCCTCTCGGTTGCCCTGCAGATCCTCTGGCACATTCCTTTGCTGGGCTGGGCCGTCGGTCTTCTGTTGTGGCCGCTGGTCGGTCTGGGTGAACTGATCCTGTGGATCATCCTGCTGATGAAGGCATACCAGGGACAGATGTTCAAACTCCCGATGATCGGCGACATGGCGGAGAAGCAAGCCAACGCCGTCTAGTCTGCACGTAACTTTCACCAGCTTGCCCGGCGGAGAGTTGTTTCTGCTAATCGATTCGCCAATTGTTCGCCCTTATGATATCCTGCGGCACCGAGGGCGAGGTGTGGGATGAGGAAAGCAGTCAATCATCTGAAGAAAGCAGACCCGGTGCTGGCGGCGATTATTGAAAAGATCGGCCCTTGCCGAATGCAGTTTGGCGAGCCTACGTTTCACAGTCTGGCCGAGGCGATCCTGTATCAGCAGTTGAACGGCAAGGCAGCGGTCACGATCTTCAAGCGGTTCACGGATCTGGCCGGTGATCCGCTCACGCCTGTTGGCATCCTGAAGCTCACCGACGCGCAGATGCGCGGCGTGGGACTATCGCGACAGAAGACGGCGTACCTGCGGGATCTCTCCGAAAAAACCAAGGCAGGCCTGCTGGAATTCGAGCGGTTGCCCGAACTCCCCGAGGAAGAGGTGATCGCGCATCTGACGCAGGTCAAGGGCGTGGGCGTGTGGACGGCGCACATGTTCCTGATGTTTACGCTGCGACGTCCCGATATTCTTCCCACCGGCGACTACGGGGTGCAGGCTGCGATCAAGAAGCATTACAAGAAACGCAAGTGGCCGAAGCCGGCCGTGATGGAGAAGATTGCAAAACCGTGGGCGCCGTACCGGTCGATTGCGTGCTGGTATTTGTGGAAGAGTTTGGATGTGAAGACGATGTGAGGGAGTAAATTACTCGTGGGCATTCAATTGTCCGTCTTCAAGCTTTGCAATCCAATTTGCCCTTCTTGTGCAGTGCCTGACTCACCTACCCAAATGACTCGAAACCGGGTGTCGCCGCCGTCGGAGACGAGATGAACGATCTCCCCAGCTTTCAGATGGGATGGAACGCCACCAATGCGTGCGCCGTGATGACTGACATCGATCATGGAAGTCGCCTCTTGAAAGGGCTCCTGTTGGTCGAGGTCCCACACTTCTATGGGCAACGATACGGCTATTCTTGGTTCCCGGCGCTGATGAACCCTCGGTTCGGTCAAGGTGGGTTCCGACGCGCTTTCCGCAGACGGCGCCAACTGGTGTTTTTCGAGTTCAAGAAGGACTTGCTCCTGGGGAAGGGTGGCCCAAGTGGAAAACAAACCCAGGAGAGAATCGTGTCCAGGGCTGTCTTCCGGCGAGGGTGTGGCCACGACCGACGGATCGGCTACGCCATCGTGCCAATCGAGTCCTTCGGGCTCAACCAGCACCTCGGCAATGGCCTCGGGGCTGGCGGTCATTTGCCGGATGAACTCTTGCAACTGATGGCGGTGCTCGGACGTCCGGGTCAAGAACTCAATCCCCATACCGAGTTCCGGATCCATGACGCGCACCTTTCCCTCCGTCTTGACCGAACAATCGGCAACCCGGAGCAGCAGCTCGACCCGCGTTTGGGCGGGAAATGGAGACTGGGTTCGCAGGAAGCATCCACCAACACTGAGCCCCATCAGGGAGCAACGAATGGGCGGATCGAGCTTGTCCCCGCATTGCAGACGCAACCATTCTTTCAGGCTCCGGTGCCAGGAGTGAGAGAGCGTTGCAAACTGAATGCCGGCATGACGACGCGAATCCTGCCAGGCGAGCGTCCCCGTGGCTTCGATTACGGTCGTCGTGTCAGGCAGCGCAAAGCTGATCCCGATAATGCCACTCTTCTTACTCGAGCTCGCAAATCGGACTGAAATCCCACCCTCGCTCAACCCCGAGATGGAGACCTGCTCGCCCTCTCCATTCTCGAATCGGAAATATGCGGGGATATTCACTTGCAGTCGTACGGACCGACGCCGCTCCCGCTTCATGAGGGCTCGGGCTGCGCGAAAGCTCGACTTGGCTTTTTCGGTCGAGATCGGTTTGTAAACAACAAAGTTCGCCCCGAGCTTAAACGCAGTCTGCAAATTCGTGCGCGCGTCAATAATCGCAATGGCCACGGATTTGCTGTTTTGTTGCCCGGAGCGAACGCTTTTCAGCAATCCACAGCTGGCCTCGTCCTGGCAGTCGATAATGACCGCTTCGAAGCTGTGCTGGGAGAGTTTCTTGGCAGCGCTCAAGTGGTCAGAGCAGTGTTCGACGTGGATTTCCAATTCGCTGAGCACGTTGCGCAGAACGCGAAGTGCCCGGTCATCCGAGGAAACCAACAGCGATTGGAGGTTCATGCCAGTACCAAAAATGGTAGGGAAGAAGCAAGAACATCCAAAGTTACGGCGGTAATGCTAGCGTCGGTGCTTAACAATCGCCTGCCCGCGGAAACAGCGGCGGGGAATGTTACCCGACAGACAGAAAGTCAAAGGCAAGGGCGACGGACAAGAGTGTCCGTCCCACACGACCATCGCTTCTGATGGCGTTGAAAGGCAGCGCTGCTGACGCCGCACGCGGAGCAAATAGGATCACGACCAGGCAGATGAGGGCGAGGATGAGAAAGCGAACCGCGCGAGAACGCATACAGCAACTCCTGGCTGCGGACGAGCTATTCCGAAGGCGTTCGAGAATCTTACATCGGGAGCAGGCCTGCGATCAGGAAAAGCGTGTGAAGTCCAGAAAACAAGAAACCCTCTCGCTCCAGCCGAGAGGGTTTGGGAACTCGCTTACCGGAGAGGTCCTAGGCGCGAACCACGTTGGCGGCCTGGAAGCCCTTGGGGCCTTTGAGCAGGTCGAACTCGACAGTCTCGCCCTCATTCAACGAGCGATACCCGTTCTCCTGGATGGCGGAGAAATGCACGAACACGTCCTCTCCCGTGGAGCGCTGGATGAATCCGTACCCCTTCGCCCCGTTGAACCACTTCACAGTACCCTTCTCTCTCACAAAGAAACTCCTTTCGCTTCTGTCGCTGAAAATATTCTTCCGTCTCTTATGTGTTTGTCCTGGGGACCAGGACACCCCCTCAAAGGACGGTAAGAATTCGGCGGCGTCGCTGCGCACGAGTGAGATCACACCAGCAGAAACAGCTCCGGAAGTTCCGGCGCTCAACAGGGAGCGACGAAACGCAGCGGAGCCGCGAAATGAAGGCGCGATATCGGACTGCCGGACACAGAACGTCAACCTGTACTGCCCTCGCCAACCGCTCTCCCGGCTGACGAAGCCCAAGATAATAGCAGGAAGATAGTTGTTGGCAAGAGGCAAGTTGTTGAAAGAACATGACCCCGAGGCGCGTGGGGCATCTCGGAGGTGATCGGGCTCGCCTGGGCCAAACGAAAGTAGCCGTAAGTATCTGATAAGATTGGAAAACAGTGACTTCCATCGTTCCCGCTGATGTCTCGGAGAAAACCGTTGCGCCCGGAAAGCCTGGGATGGTCAAGGCACAGAACGATGGCCTCGTGGCGTCCACGCTGCGCTATCTGTTGCGGACGGAAGTGCACACGTTCGCATTCTCGGTAGCGGCGAATGCAATTCTCGCGTTCTTTCCCTTCGTGCTGCTGCTGCTTACGCTGATTCGGCGCGTGTTTCATTCGCGCGTGATGTACGACGTCGTGGTGAACCTGTTGCGCGACTATGTGCCGGCCGGGCAGGACTTCGTCATCCGCAATCTGAATGCGCTGGTGGAGGCGCGCCAACGGGCGCAGGTGTTCTCGCTGGTTGTGTTGCTGATTACGTCGACCGGAGTTTTTCTGCCGCTCGAAGTCGCGTTGAACCGGATCTGGGGATTTCGCAACAACCGGTCGTACGTGGGAAACCAGTTGATCTCGTTGGGACTGACCTTCGCCTCCGGATCGCTGGCGCTCCTTTCTGTCTATCTGACGGCGGGCAATGTCACTTTTCTGAGGACCGCTCTACACGGCCATGGCGTCTGGTTTGTGCAATTGGTGGGGTTCATCACGATGAAGGTCTTTGCAATTACGGTAAGTATCGCGATCTTCTTCCTGATTTACTGGCTGTTGCCGAACGGAAAAGTTCCCGCGCGCGCCGTGCTGCCGACCGCCGTGCTGATGGGATTGCTCTCAGAGGCGCTGAAGTACGCCTATATCTTTGCGTTGCCCTGGCTGAACTTCGGCGAAGTGTACGGGCCGTTTGCGATTTCGGTGAGCCTGATGTTCTGGGCCTTTCTAACAGGGCTGTTGTTGTTGACGGGCGCGCATTTGTCGGCGCGAAGGCTGCGGGATTTGTGAGGTGCGTCGCCACAGGGACCTGCGCTGCTGCTCGCAGCATTCCAAAGATACATCGCGGCATAAGCTCGCCAGGGGCGCCAGGCTTCGGCGCGCCCATCGAGCTCTCGAGTATTCCCCAATCCCAAGGCGCGTAGCAGACCGAGATCGCCCCACGGGAACGCGTCGGGCTCACCGAGCGCCCGCATCGCCACATATTGCGCAGTCCATTTTCCAATGCCAGGAATTTCACATAGTTGAGTCAGGAAAGGCTCCACTTCCACGATCCCCTCAAAACTGATCTTGCCTTCGCAGACCGCACGAGCGAGCGCTCGAATGGATTCGGCCCGCGCTTTCGGCAGACCGATGCTCGCCAGATTGGCTCCCGCAAGAGCCTCGGGTGTGGGGAACAGGTGAGTGAGTCCGTTTACCCCACCGAACGGACGTCCGAAAGTCTCAGCGATCCGCCCGGCAAGAACCGTTGCACCTTTAACGGTGATCTGCTGGCCGAGAATCGCACGCGTGGCGAGTTCGAATCCATTCCAGCAGCCGGGTACGCGCAGTCCCGGAGCGGCTGCAACCAGTGGCCCTAATGTCGGATCGGGCCTGAGACTACGCACGATGGCGGACCAGTCCGCATTCAGGTCAAACATCGCTCGAATGCGTTCGATGATGAAGAAGAGCGCGCATGGATCACCGAACTGAAGTCGCACGATGAGGGAGTCACTGTTCTCGTCGAGCGCGACCTCGAAATAGCCGTGCGTACCGTTCAAGGAAATGGAACGCCGATAACTACCAGACTCAACCACTTCAACACCGGGTGTGGCCCGGGCTGTCAGAAACGCCAGCATTCCGTTCCAGTTGTACGGTGGCCTGAAACGAAGGCGGAAGAGGTACTGATTTTCCGGTTGTGTCGTCGTTTGCCGCACCAAGCGGCGGATTTGGGTCGGCGTCCGATGATAGACATTCCTTATGGCGGCGTTGAATCGGCGAACACAGCCGAAGCCCGAGGCCATCGCCACTTGGCTCATCGGCAGCGCGGTTTCGTCAATGAGCTTTTTCGCGAAGTGCAGACGCCGCGTCTGAGCCACCGCGCTCGGCGTTGCGCCCAGGTGTCTCAGGAACAGTCGCCGAAGATGACGTGAGCCAACGCCCAGGCGTTCGGCCAAGGCTTCCACGCCACCCTCTTCGAGACCACTCTCGCTGATGAGGCGTAAACCCCGCGAGACGGTGGTCGGAGTGCCAAGCCAAGCCGGAGTTCCGGGCGAACATTCTGGCCGACATCGTAGGCAGGGCCGAAAACCCGCCTCTGCGGCGGCGGCGGCACTGGCAAAGTAGCGGACGTTTTTCTCTTTCGCAGTGGGCGCGGGACAAATCGAACGGCAGTAGACTCCGCTGCCGAGCACGCCAATAAAAAACTTGCCATCGAAACGCGCATCGCGAGACAGTCTCGCGCGCGAACATACCTGTCGATCCAGATCCATAAGGTCGCAACTCATAATAGTCGAATTACTGGAGCGAACTGGACGTTTTCGGACCAAGCTCTACCCGGGCAACAGCGTCCGGAAGTGTCCAGGCCGGCGGGAGCGGCGTCCGCTAGCGTCCAACTGTGTTCTTGCAATCGACCTACCTTAATGCGCACGAGTGCACCGCAACGCTCCGAGTTGGTTGTTTTTCCCGCAAGCTCGGCGCGTTAGCCCTGGGGATGCGAACCGAGCACTGGCCGGAAGGAAGTCCGCAAACGTCCAACCGCAGTCGATCTGCCGATTTATCTTGATTGAGCGTCTATGACTCTCCGAATTCGTCACTGTGTGGAGTGTCCGAAGTGCCTGACTCGCTATGTCATTGGCTCCAGTCCGTATCGGGACGGAGCGTATCTGGTATCGCGTCCGGCAGGAGGCTCGGAAGAACACACGTTGTACTGTTCCTGCGGCAGGCGATCCTCTTCAATTCGATGGAACGACTTGAAGACCTACGCGGTCTCGAGCCGGGCCTATGATCGTGGTTATGGTCCGCCCGACGAGGTTGTGCTCGTAAACAATGAACGGTCAAATGTGCGCCAGGGCTAGGGGAGATTCGAGGAGCAGTGAGATGAATCCGATCACGCAATGGTTCGTGGGGATGGTTTGCGCTGTGGCACTGTTTCCAAAAGCTCAGAAGCAGCCCGCGGGCAACATTTCTGCAACGGAACCTCCAAACGCTGTCGCCTGTGCAGCGGCCGAGTACCACCAGTTCGACTTCTGGGGGGGTGATTGGGACGCGTTTGAGATCGACGGGTCGACGCCGGTCGCAAGAGTCCGGGTTGACCGCATTCTCGAGGGATGTGCCCTGCGTAAGGAGTACGAGGACACAAGCGGGAAGAAAGAGCAGAGTTTCAGCATCTACGACGCATCCAGAAAAGGTATGGCACCAGAGCTGGGTGACGAATCGTGGACAACTGCTGCTGATTGAAGGCAGAATTCAAGGTGGCGAGATGGTACTCAGGGGCGCGGATCGTACCGCAGATGGGAAGGAGCGATACGTGCGGGGAGTTTGGAAGCCGGTGGACAGTGGCGTTCGCGAAACGGCCGTCACCTCCGTCGATGGCGGCAAAACGTGGAGACCATGGTTTGAGCTGGTGTTCCGGCACCATAAGCCGTAACTTCTCGCGGCGTTGCCTCAAATTTGATTTAAGCGAGGAAACCGAGATGCAGAGATTTCTAGTTATAGGAGTGGCCGCCATCGTGCTGTCGGCCATTGGCCTTAATCGCTTGAACGCGTCTCTTGACGACGACAAGAAGGCCGTGGCCGCTCTGGACATCGAGTACCAGGCAGCCGTGAAAGCGAACGACGCCGCCACCATGGACCGCATCCTGGCCGACGATTTTGTCCTCGTAATCGGCTCCGGCAAGACTTTCTCGAAAGCTGATTTGCTCCAGGAAGCGCGCAGTAAAGAGGAGCAATACGAGCGCCAGGAAGACACGGAACAGACAGTTCGCGTCTGGGGCGACACGGCCGTCGTCACGGCCAAGTTGTGGGAGAAGGGTACGCAGAACGTAAAGCCTTTCGACAGGACGCTGTGGTTCAGCGACACGTACGTGCGTACTTCCACCGGGTGGCGATACGTATTTGGCCAGGCTTCTCTGCCCCTGCCACAGACTTCAGCGATACCCAGAGCACCGCATTGAAGATTGCCGGCTAGCCTCGCTGGATGATGTCGAAGCTGCGTCCATGAAGCCGAGGGCGGCGCGGCTGCATCTATGGAAGAGCGCTAGTCGAGAAATCTCCCGAAAGTGAGAACGCATGAGCAAAACCAAGGGATACGCCGCCCCCACGGCCAAAGCCCCACTTGTACCGTATTCGTTTGAACGACGCGAGCCGCGTGAGCATGATGTCGCGATTGACATCAAGTATTGCGGCATCTGCCACTCCGATATCCATCAAGCCCGCAATGAATGGGGCGACTATCTCCAGGAATCGATATTCCCCATGGTCCCGGGACACGAAATCGCCGGAGTGGTCACGGCAGTCGGCGGCAAAGTAACCAGGTACGAGGTTGGAGACAGGGTCGGCGTCGGCTGCTTTGTCGATTCCTGCCGCAAATGCGATCAGTGTCGCCAGGGTCTCGAACAGTATTGCGCCGTAGGATCGGTGTGGACGTACAACGGCCGCGAGTACGACAGCACGCCCACCTATGGCGGCTATTCCGAAAAAGTCGTGGTCGACGAAAACTACGTTCTCCGGATGCCGGCCAATCTGCCCCTCGATGCCTGCGCGCCGCTACTCTGCGCCGGAATCACGCTCTACTCGCCGCTCAAACACTGGAAGGCGGGACCCGGCAAGAAGGTCGCGATTGTCGGCATGGGCGGGCTCGGGCACATGGGGGTCAAGCTGGCGCATGCTTTGGGGGCTGAGGTTACGGTTCTCAGCCAATCCTTGAAGAAGCAGGATGATGGCAAGCGTCTGGGCGCCGATCACTTCTATGCCACGTCCGATCCCGAAATTTTCACCAAGCTGGCACGATATTTTGATCTCATCATCAACACGGTTTCGGCGGAAATCGACTGGAACCAATATTTCGGCCTGCTCAAACCGGACAGCACGATGGTTCTGGTCGGCGTTCCGGAAAAGAAAATTCCGGTGGCGGCGATGCCGCTAATCGGCGGCCGCCGCAGTCTTGCCGGTTCCGCTATCGGCGGCATTCCGGAAACGCAGGAGATGCTGGATTTCTGCGGCAAGCATGGCATCACTTCCGATATCGAAGTGATCCCGATCCAGAAGGTCAACGAAGCCTACGAGCGGGTGCAGAAGAGCGACGTGCGGTACCGGTTTGTGA